>Ga0213827_1000064_pt1 | contig 154074 bp, 122 predicted proteins | sample MC6MC0898MG_FD_180669 | JGI IMG/M metagenome (GOLD analysis project Ga0213827, IMG submission 180669) | Enriched soil aggregate microbial communities from Iowa State University, Ames, United States - MC6-MC0898-MG | ecosystem: Environmental > Terrestrial > Soil > Unclassified | place: USA... | reverse complement strand
GCTTCCTTGTTCGGCGCCAGCACCACGCGGAAGCTCTCCAGGTTGGACACCTGGCGCTTGTTGATCTCGCGGTTGAACAGGGCCAGCTGGTGCTCGAGGCTGTCGTAGTCGCTGCGGATGTTGCGCAATGTGCGGGCGATGTCGGTGACTGCGGCGCGGCGCGCCTTGGCCAGCGTCAGGGCCTCGTCAGTGCGGTGCGCATAAGCATTCACCAGCAACTGCAGGCGGCGCTCCATGTCGTCTTCGCTGTCGAACTTGGCCACGCCCTTGAGGCGCACCTGGGCGTACAGCGCTTCGATCTGGTTGTCGACGCGCTGCAGGCCCTGCCAGCTGTCCTGGTAGTCGTTGAGCAGCGGCAGCAGGTTGTCCATGGAGTCGTCGACCGCTTCCATGAACGGCGTGCCAAATGGCAGGTCGGCCGGCAGCAGCTGGCGACGGCGCAGGGCGTCTTCCAGGGTGCGTTGCTTGGACTCCAGGTCACCGATCTGGCGGCCGACCAATTGCAGCTTGGCCGACAGCTGCTGGACGCGCTCGGTGAAGGCATCGCTGGAGCGCTTGAGCTCGTCCTGGGCGGCTTCCAGCTGCGCCAGGTGCTCCAGCTTCTCGGGCTCTTCGGCGGCCAGAGTTTCGCTGCGGCGGTAATCTTCCAGGGCCTTTTGCGCGTCCAGCACCTGTTGGTACAGGGCCTCGGTCTGCGCCTTGGAGGCATTGCGGTCGGCAGCCACCGACTGCTGGGTCTTGAGCTGCTTGAGCTCGCGTTCCAGGCGGTCCTTCTGGTCGCGCAGGGCGGCACGGTCGGCCAGGGCCTGCAGGGCCGGCGGGTCGATGTGCGAGATGTCGATGGAGATGCCCGGCGCTTCGAAGCGCTCGCCCTTGAAGCCATCGAGCACCGCTTCCAGCGATTTCACCCACAGGTCGCTGTCGTCCAGTTCGATGCCACGGTCGCCCAGCGGCAGGCTGAACAGCGCGCCGTTGAACAGGCGCATCAGGCGGTCGACGTCTGCCTGCGAGAATTCTTCGCGCAGGCGGGCGTAGCTGTTGTTGTCGGCGTGGTCGAGCTGCTGCTTGACCTGCTTGACGCGTTTTTCCAGGTCGCGCACGCGCTCGTCGAGGTCTTCGGCGGAGAACTGCCGCGACTGCGCCAGGGCGCCGGCAAGTTCGTCGTGGGCGTCCTTGGCTGCCAGCAGTTGCTGTTCGAGGACCTTGACGTCATCGACCAGGGCGAAGCGGTGCTTGAGCACCGACAGCTCGCCGAGCCAGCGCTGGATGCCGGTGATTTCACGCTCCAGGCGCATCAGCTCCTGGGTGCCGCCACGCTGGTCGTTCTGCAGGCGGTCCTGCTCGCCACGGAAGTGCTCGGCCTGGATCACCAGCTCTTCCTTGCGCGCCATGGCGTATTCCTGCCAGGTGCCCAGCAGGTTGTCGAGCAGTGGCGAAAGGCGGTGCAGCTTGCCGCGCAGGATGTCGCGCTGGGCCACGCCGCCGGCCAGGGCTTCGACCAACGGGCCGGCAGCGACCAGGGCGTTGTAGTCCTGCTCCATGCGGCGCACGTCGCGGAAGGCTTCTTCGCAGGCGGCGATGTAGTCGACGCTGCCCGAGCGCAGGCTGTGCTCGAAGGCATCGAGGAACAGCTGCTTGAGCTTGGCGGCGGTGATTTCGCGCATGTGCAGCAGGTTGATGAACAGCGCACGGAAGGTTTTCAGGCTTTGCTCGCTGGTCGAGCGCAGCGGGATCATGGTCAGGTCCAGCGGCACCGAGGTGTGGCCGCCGACCAATAACCGGCGCAGTTCGTCCGGCTTGAGTTCATAGGCCTTCAGGCCCAGGCGCTCAAGGTTGGTGAACAGCTCTTTCTGGCGCAGGCAGGTGTCGTTCTTCTGGTAGTGGGCCAGGTCCAGCTCGCCTTTATAGGCGAAGAACTGGTGGCCGAAACCGCCGCCCGGGCCGCGGCCGACCACGCCGATCACGTGGGGGCCGTGGGGCAGGTTCAGTTCGCAGAGGATGTACGACGTGTCGCTGGCGAAGTAGAAGCGGCGCGACTGCTCCAGGCTGTACTTGCCAAAGCTCATGTCGGACATGCGCGCCAGGATCGGGAACTGCAGGGCGTTGATCGACGCCGATTTACCCAGGTTGTTGGCGCCATAGACCGACAGCGGGTGCTCCAGGGGGAACAAGCCGAGGCTGTAGCCGGCGGTGTTGAGCAGTGCGAAGCGGCGGATGCCGTAGCGTTCCTGGCTCATGCGTCAATCTCCTGTTGCTCTTCGCGGATCGCCCGGGCCAGGGCATCTTCTTCGCTTTCCTCGCCTTCGAACGGCGCCAGGTCGAGTGGGTCGTCGGTGCGCGCCAGTTCCTCGGCGCTTTCTTCTTCGACCAGCACCGGCGTTGGCAGCGGCAGGTCGCTGTGCAGGGTGGCGGCCAGGTCGCGGTCCTGCTGCACCGACAGGCACACGTCGAGGAAACGGTGCATCGGCGGCAGGAAGCGGTAGATGCCGCCTTCCTCGTGAGCGAAGCCGAGCTGGGTCATGCGGCGCATGATCTTTTCTTCCAGCTCGTCGACGGTCTGCACCTCGGCCTGCAGGAACAGGTCGCGGTACTTGTCCAGCAGCGACGGCAATTCGTCGCGGCCGATGCTGCCGCCATCGAGCACGGCCATCGGGTCGCGGCCCTGGTCAGCCAGGTGTTCGACCAGGATGAAGGTGAACAGCGACAGGCGCTGAGCGGTCTTGTTGACCTGCGCGGCAGCCTGGTCGGGGACGAAATAGTAGAAACCCCGGGTATCGCATACCAACTCGAAGCCCAGGGCCTTGAACAGGGTGCGGTACTGGTCCTGGAAGTTCGACAGCTGGGCGTACAGCTCCGGGTCGCGGCGGCTGACGTGGAACCCTTTGAACAGCTCGCGGAAGATCGGCGCGAGCTGGGACAGTTCGGAAAGATCAAGATGCATTGGCTGGGCTCGCGTTGGTTTCAGGTGGCGCTTCGCGGCTGGAGGTCAGGGCGAACGAACGCAGGCTGACCAGGTGTTCCTGGGTGGTGTATTCGCGGCGTTCGAGGCGCTCGCGCTTGAAGCGCTTCTCGCGTGACAGGCGCGAGAACCAGTACAGCAGCTCGTCGGTGGCGCCTTCGGGCTCCTGGTCCAGCAGCCAGACCATCAGGTCGGGCAGCGGCAGGGCGTTTTCGCAGCGTTCGAGCATTTCCTTGACCGTGCGCGGGGCACGCGGCAGCGCGCCGCCTTGGGCCTTGTGCGCCTTGGGGAACTTGGCGGGTTTGGGCTCGAAGCGGGCGAGGGCGTAGACATACGCCTCGACCTGGCTGGCACTGCCGAGGAAAGTGCTTTGCGGCCGGGTGAACAAAGGCATGGCGGCGTGCGGTACGGCGTCGATGCCTTTGCGGCGGATCACCGATAGGGCCAGTGCGGCGCCACGGGTCACAGCATTGTGCCGGCGCGCTTCTTCGCGCAGTGGCAGCAGCAGTTCGCGGGCGTGGCGCAGGGTCAGCTGGGCGCTGGTCTGCATTTCGAGGATGCGCGCGTGGGTACGCAGCAGCATGTCGTCATCGACCAGGTGGCCCAGGCGCGCCTGTTCGCCCAGCAATTTCAGCAGCACGGTCTCGACCTTGCGCACGCCCTGTTCGAAGGCACCATCGGCGTTGACCAGCTGGATCATGGGCTCGACGTACTCGTCCCAGGTCGCCAAAACCTCGGCATAGCGCTGGCGCAACGGGATCTGGCGGTTGCTGGTCTTGGCCCGTTCGGCCACGGCCACCAGCGCCTGTTCGTCGTTGTCGAGCTTTTTCAGCACGTCGCGCACACGCATGTCGAGCAGGCGCAGCTGGCGCGCCAGGTCGTCGCTGTCGCGGTTGTCGAAAGCGTCCTGGATATGCCCGGCAAGGCGTTCCAGGTGGCGCAGGTAGGCCTCGATCTCCAGGCACAGGCCCAGGCGGTGCTCGCGGCGCAGGTAGGCGAGGAAATCGTGGATCTGGGCGTTGAGCTCGAAACGGTTCGGGCTCTTGGCCACTGGCACCAGGATATCCAGGCGGATCCACACGTCGAGCAGCTGGGTGATGTCCTGCGGCGTGCTTTCCACTTGCTGGCGGCCCAGTTGCTGGCGCAGTTCGACCAGGCTCAGGGTGCCTTGGTCGAAGCGCTCGCACAGCGGCTCGATCAGGGCCCAGTGTTCAGCTAGGGCGCGCAGGACGCGCTTGGGTTCGATCATTGGCGTCTACTCGTTGCCAAGTAAAAAGGGGGCGATTGTACTGCATCCCGGGGGGAGGATTTCACCCCTTGGTCTGTAATGAGCGTTAACCCTGATTCTTATAGGGTTTTCTCTGGCCTTATCGCCGGCAAGCCGGCTCCCACAGGTACGCCACCGAGCCCTGTGGGAGCCGGCTTGCCGGCGATGAGGCCGGTGAAGACAACAACTTTCTGCCGACCAGTTGCGGCACTCGCCAGCCAACAGCGTTAGAATGCGCGATTGATTCAACCCTCCGGATACCCGTGCCTTGCTGACCGAGTCCCGCCGCCGCGCCTACCTTTCCGCCATGCAAGTGGTGCATTGGCTGCCGCGCGCCGAACTGCCGTTCGCCGCCCCGTCGCGCCCCGAGCTGCTGTTGCCGCAGGCTCCGGTCGGGGAAGCCGAATTCGAGGTCAGGCCATCCGCACCGGCCGCCAACGAAGCACCGGCCGCACCGCAGGCGCGTTCCGGCGAACGGCCGAAAATCGAAATCCCGCGCCCGGGCGGCACGCCCAAGCCCGCCGCCAAACCGGTCGAGGCCGAAGAGCAAGCCCCCGCGCCACGCCCGGCGGTGGTGCCGCCTCCGCGCTTCTCGCTGCAACTGCTGCGTGCCGGCAGTTGCCTGCTGCTGGTCGAGCTGGCTACCGGCCAGCCGTTCCAGAGCCGCGACCCATCCTACCTGCTGCTCAAGGACATGCTGCGCGCCGCTGGCCTGCCCGACGCCCCGCAGATCATTGGCGAGCCAGTGCGCTGGCCGCTGCTGGTGCGCGGCAACATGGACCAGGGCCCGGACGCCGCGCGTGATTTCGTCAAAGGCTTCATTCAGGCGCGCCTGGAAGAAGCCCCATGCACCTGCCTGTGGCTGATCGGCCTGCCCGCCCTGCGCTTCGCCGCCAGTGTCGACGCCGAAGCCTATTACCAAGTACTGAAGCTCGACGGCCTGGGCGATGCCTGGGCGTTGCCGGGCCTTGAATTGTTGATGGACGAGCCGCAGCGCAAAGCGGACGTCTGGCAAGCGATGCGCCAGCTGATGGCGCGCTGGAAGAGCGTTGAATGAGTGAATCGATCAGTTTCCGCCCGATGACCGAGGCGGATCTGGATGCCGTGCTTAAGATCGAATATGCCGCGTTCAGCCACCCCTGGACCCGCGGGATTTTCCAGGATGCGCTCAAGTCCTACGAAGTGTGGTTGATGTTCGATGGCCAGCAGCAGGTCGGCCATGGCGTGATCAACGTGATTATCGACGAGGCGCACCTGCTGAATATTACCGTCAAGCCGGAGAGCCAGGGGCGGGGGATGGGCTTGCGGTTGCTCGAACACCTGATGGCGCGGGCGTATCAGCTCAATGGTCGCGAGTGCTTCCTGGAAGTGCGGGCCAGCAACCAGTCGGCGTACCGGTTGTATGAGCGCTATGGCTTCAACGAGATCGGCCGCCGGCGGGATTACTACCCCATGGCAGGCGGGCGCGAGGATGCGCTGGTGATGGCTTGTACGTTGTTTGAAGAGTGATCTTCTGTTTTCGACTGGGGTTGGGGCAATTGTGGGGCGATGATGCCCGTCTTGGTTCTTGTGCGGCTGCGTGAATCGAGCGCCGCCCGCGCGGCGCATCGCGGATGAATCCGCTCCTACATTTGTTGCAACGCGCCGTTCCAGTCAGGCCATGGTTGTTCGCCTTGGCGCATGGCTGAAGAAAGGTGTGACGGCGGCAGCGCCAGCCGAAAAAATCACGTCGTACCAACAAGACTGACAACTATGGCCTATCAGGCCATGGCACGTTGCAACAAATGTAGGAGCGGATTCATCCGCGATGCGCCGCGCGGGCGGCGCTCGATCTCCAGCCCTCTAACAAACCTACCTTCATGCACCTGGCGGCCCCACGCATTCCAAGGCGTACCTGTTTGGTTTTCAGTGGCGGCGAGACGTTCGCTCCTCAAACGAAAAAACCGGCCCTTGGCCGGTTTTTTCACCCCAACAGCCAATGAATTGAATCATCGCGTACGGGTTCAGTGGTGAGAGTAATTATTTCATAGGCATGCGGATAACAACTCCAAAAGCTTGTCACTGAATGTGCCAAGGTCGATCCGTTCGGTGGGTGCGGGAAAGTCGCTGAATGGCAGGACGCCTAGGCTCTATAGGTTGGTCTTAACCATGCTTAACTCTTTTCAGTTCGCCAGGGTTAGCGACGGTGCTCAGGAGCGGGAATGAGAAATGCAAAGGGCTGGATGCTGGCGGTGGCGTTGATCGCAAGTGCTGCGCAGGCCGACGAGCGCGATCTGTGGATGTTCGCGCAATGGGCCGGGGATCATCAGACTCGGCCTTTTCGCGAGATGCTGGTGGATGCCCGCCTGTATGGCGTGGTGCCCATTCACCAATTGCTGCGCTCGGCTTCGGACTGGCGGCTGTGCAAGGCTTCACCCTTCGCTGTGCCGCCGCCCGGCAATTGGCCCGCCGTGCGCTCCACGCTGGCGCTGATCAAGACGCTGGATGATCAAGGCATTGTGCGCCAGTTCGAAGTGGTCTCCGCCTACCGCGACCCCAACCTCAACCGCTGTGCCGGTGGCGCCGTGGGCAGTGCCCATACCCGTGCCTTCGCGGTCGATATCTTGCTGCCAGCCTGGGCTGACCCTAATCCGCTGTGCCGTTTCTGGCAGCAGCATGGCCAGGCCTGGAACATGGGCCTTGGGCGTTACCCGACAGGCCGTATCCATGTCGACACTGCGGGCTATCGCACTTGGGGTGGCGATGGCAGTGCTGGGTCGTCGTTCTGCAGCAAGCCCAAGTGAGCGAGGCAAGCCTGGCTTTCGCCAATCACCCATTCGGCAAAGCGCTGGCGCTTGCCGCCATCATCCAGCGGCTGCGGGCTCAATAGGTGATAGGCGGAGCCATCGCGCAGGAAGCCGAACGGCGCTTTCAGCTGCCCACTGTCGAGTTCATCACGCACCATCAATGCCGAGGCGATGGCCAGGCCCAGGCCGGCGTTGGCCGCTTGCAGTGACAGGTAGAAGTGTTCGTAGTCGCTGCGTTGGCTGTGCCGAGCTTGCTCGCCGCTCAGGCGCAGCCATGCGGGCCAGGCGCTTGGCCGGGTGTTGCTGTGCAGCAGGCGCTGGCCGTCGAGTGCGGTGCTGCCATCGCGGTTGACCGGGCCAATCCATTCGTCGCAGATCTTCAGGCTATGCAGTGCAGGCGGCCAGTGGAAGTCATCGCGGCGCAGCGCCAGGTCGACACCGCTGCGTGCAAAGTCCAGAGGGCCGCCAGCGGCGACCAGGTGCAATTGCAGGTCTGGGTGCGCGGCATGAAAGCGTGGCAGGCGCGGGATCAGCCAGCGCATGGCGATGGTCGGTTCGCAGGAGAGCACCAGCACATTGTCCCGCTCCTGCTGCTGCAGGCGCTGCACCGCGCCTTCGAGCTGCTCAAAGATGGCCTGGGTGGTGCCCTGCAGGGCGCGGCCGGCCGGGGTCAGGAAGATTGCCCGGTTGCGCCGTTCGAACAGCGCGATGCCCAGGTGTTCTTCAAGCAGGCGGACCTGGCGGCTGACGGCGCCATGGGTAACGTGCAGGCGCTCGGCAGCGCGCACGAAGCTTTCGGTTTCGGCGGCGATGTCGAAGTAGCGGAAGGCGGTGAGTGGCGGCAGCTTCATGGGCTTCATGTTTGCCAGTGCCGGCCTCTTCGCGGGCAAGCCCGCTCCCACAATTACCCTGTGGGAGCGGGCTTGCCCGCGAAGAGGCCAGTTCTGGCAGTGCACCTATGTGAGAAAAACTAGCGGATTTTACTCACTATAAATCGATTTTCCGGGTTCTGTCCGGCCTCGATAATGCGCGCATCTGTGCATTTCCATCGCCTATCGAGGGCCCGCCCGTGACCGAACTGTTTGCCGTTGCTCTATTCACTATCCTGGCCGTCATCAGCCCCGGCGCCGATTTCGCCATGGTTACCCGCAGCAGTTATGCACAGGGCCGCAAAGCCGGGCTGGCAGCGGCGGTGGGCATCGCCCTGGGTGTGCAGGTGCATGTGCTGTACACGGTGTTGGGCATTGCCGTGATCATCAGCCAGAGCCCCGGGCTGTTCCTGGCCATGAAAGTGCTCGGGGCGGGGTACCTGATCTATCTGGGTTACCAGTCGCTGACCAACACCACGCGAATCAGCCTTGAAGGGCAGCCATCGGCCATCGGGCTGCTGGCGGTAATACGTACAGGGTTCCTGACCAACGCCCTGAACCCCAAGACCATGCTCTTCGTGGTCAGCGCCTACACCCAGGTCGTCCAGCCGGGCACGCCGCTGGGGCTGGATTTCGCATACGGAGCCTTCATGTCTTTTGCCCACTGGGCATGGTTCAGCCTGGTGGCGGTGTTCTTTTCGAGTGCGGGGTTGCGCACGGCAATGATCGAGCGGCAAGTAGTGGTCGACCGGGTGATTGGCGTAGCGCTTATCGGGTTGGGAGTAGCGGTGGTGGTAGCGGGCGTGCGTTGAGGGGAGGGTCAGAGCTTTTCTGCAGGCAAAAGAAAAGGGCCTACCTTGCGGTAAGCCCTTTTCAAGTTTGGTGGCTACACAGGGACTTGAACCCCGGACCCCAGCATTATGAATGCTATGCTCTAACCAACTGAGCTATGTAGCCGATGGCGCGCATTATTCTCTTGCGGGGCCCCTGTGTCAACACTCATTTTAAAAAAAATTTGCACGCTTTCAAAAACTTAGCCGCCAAGCCCCATTTTAGTGGGCGATCAGCCACTGCCCGAGCACGCCTTGCAGCTGCAAATGCTGGTCGGCGGCTAACGCGTCGAGGGTTTCGCCGGGGCGGTCGAGGTTGAAGTCACCGCTCACGCGTCTATAAGCCGTCTGTTCGTCCATCAGCCAAACGCGGCGACCCTGGTAGCTGGCCAGGCGTTCGATCACCTGGCCCAAGGGCATGTCACTGACCCGCAGGTGGCCCGTACGCCAGGCATCTGCGTTTTTGACATCGACTTTTTGCACCGGGTTGATCCGTGCTTCGCTGAACGTAACCCGTTCGCCGGCCGACACCATGCGCTGGTCGCCGCCCTGGACGATCATGGCCTTGCCGTTGAGTACTACCAGTTCGTCATGGTCGGCATGGCGGGCCACCATCAGGCGTGTGCCGAACACCTGGATGCGCGCATCGTCCACCTGCACTTCCATGGCGCGGCCGTCGAGCATCACCTCCAGGTAGACCTGGCCCTGCACCAGATGCAGCAGGCGGGTGCGCCCGCGCAGGTCAACGTTCATCGCGCTGGCGCTGTCCAGGTGCAGGGTAGAGCCGTCGGCCAGGCGCACACTGCGCCGTTCGCCAGCGTCGGTGTGCAGCTCGCTGCCCAGGCGTTGCATCAATGGCCAGTACAGATACGCCAGCACCGCCAGCGCCATCAGGAACAAGAGCGCCAGCGCTTTGCCCGCGTGGCTACGGCGCGCGCTGAACAGGCGTGGCCGAGGCCGGGCAGCGGGCGCTTGCAGTTGCTGCCAGCAGGCTTCGAGTTCGGCATAGGCGTGGGCATTGAGCGGGTCCTGGCACCAGCGGGCGAAGGCTTGGCGTTCGCGCTCATCACAGCCGGGTTGGCGCAGGCGGGAGAACCACTCCAGCGCTTCCTGCTGTGGGTCGGCCTGAATCTGCGTGGCGGGCATCGGGCTCATGGGTGATGTGCTCACGAAAGGGCGGTTACGCCCAACGATTACGGGGAATTTAGGCCGAGGATGCTAAATATATTGAGAACCATTTACAAGTACGCAGTGACAGAGGGATAAAAAGGTAGCTATGTATCCATTTGTTTCCTGATAATCGGATCCCAACCCAGCGGACGGAACTCAGCCCATGGCCATCAGCAGCACCTCCACCACCGGCACCGGTTCGGCAAGCCAAGCCAACCCGCTGGTGATGCGCATCATCACCTTCTGCGCCCTGGCGCACCTGATCAACGACCTGATTCAGTCGGTGCTGCCGGCGATTTACCCGATGCTCAAGGCGAATTACGACCTGAGTTTTGCCCAGATCGGCCTGATCACGCTGACCTTCCAGATCACCGCCTCGCTGCTGCAGCCCTGGGTGGGCTTCTTCACCGACCGCCGGCCAACACCGAACCTGCTGCCAATCGGCACCTTGTGCACGCTGGTGGGCATCGTCATGTTGGCCTTCGTCGGCAGCTTCCCGATGATCCTGCTGGCCTCGGCGCTGGTGGGGATCGGTTCGTCGACCTTCCACCCGGAGACTTCGCGCATTGCGCGCCTGGCCTCGGGCGGGCGTTTCGGCCTGGCGCAGTCGACCTTCCAGGTCGGCGGCAACACAGGCTCGGCCTTTGGCCCGTTGCTGGCGGCCGCCATCGTCATCCCGTTCGGGCAGACCCACGTGGCCTGGTTCGGCGTGGCCGGGCTGCTGTTCTTCGCCGTGACCCTGATGCTGCGCCGCTGGTACACCGAGCACCTCAGCCAGGCCAAGGCGCGCAAGGCGGTGCAGGCCACCCATGGCATCTCGCGCAAGCGGGTGATCGCGGCGTTGATCGTGCTCGGCCTGCTGGTGTTCTCCAAGTACTTCTACATGGCCAGCTTCACCAGCTACTTCACCTTCTACCTGATCGAGAAATTCGACCTGTCGGTGGCCAGCTCGCAGTTGCACCTGTTCCTGTTCCTGGGCGCGGTGGCGGCGGGTACCTTCTTCGGCGGCCCGATCGGTGACCGTATCGGGCGCAAGGCGGTGATCTGGTTCTCGATCCTTGGCGTGGCGCCGTTCACCCTGGCGTTGCCGTATGCCGACTTGTTCTGGACCACCGTGCTGAGCGTGGTGATCGGCTTCATCCTGGCGTCGGCGTTCTCGGCGATCGTGGTGTATGCGCAGGAGCTGGTGCCGGGCAGCGTGGGCATGATTGCCGGGATCTTCTTCGGCCTTATGTTCGGCTTTGGCGGGATTGGCGCGGCGCTGCTGGGGTATCTGGCGGACTTGCGCGGTATCGAGTACGTGTATGGGTTGTGCTCGTTCCTGCCGTTGTTCGGGTTGCTGGCGGTGTTTCTGCCAAATACCGGTAAGCGCTGATAGGGCAGGGCTGATTTGCAGCCCAATCGCCGGCAAGCCGGCTCCCACAAGTACGGCAGCGCCGCTGATTTCGGTGGGAGCGGGCTTGCCCCGCGAATGGGCCGCACAGCGGCCCCGGGCGATTGACGACTCAACCTAGCTTGGCCTAGAGTGCCGCCTCTTCCAACCACCTGCGTAGTAGCCACAGCAATGCGCCGTACCCAGTCCCTCCCACACGCCCGCCAGCCTGCCCTCCAGGCCATGCGTCGTGCGTGGCCGAGCGACACGGTGCTCAAGCGTCGCCGCAGCGTGCTGTTTGCCTTCACCTTCTCGCCACACCTCGTTCTGAACTGACCTGCGCCCTTGCGTTGTCCGCCGTCCCGGCGTGCGCGTGGGCGCCTGTATCTGCGCGTCTTTTCAGTTTTCCAGGAGTGGTACATGAACATGCGTTTGCTGGCGGGCCTTCTGTTCGCCGTGTCGGTGGTCGGCTTCAGTCTGGGGGCCAGCCTGCCGCTGGTGTCGTTGCGTCTGCATGAAGCCGGTGCCGGCACCTTGCAGATCGGCATCATCTCGGCCATCCCTGCAGCGGGCATGATGCTTTCGGCATTCATGGTCGACGCCTGCTGCCGGCACCTGACCCGCCGCACCATCTATTTGCTCAGCTTCAGCCTGTGCACTGTCAGCATCGCGTTGCTGGAATCGGCGTTCGATTCGATCTGGCTGCTGGCCGTGCTGCGTCTGGGCCTGGGTATTGGTATGGGGATCGCGATCATCCTCGGTGAGTCGTGGGTCAACGAGCTGTGCCCCGACCACAACCGCGGCAAGATCATGGCGCTGTATGCCACCAGCTTCACCGGCTTCCAGGTGCTGGGCCCGGCGATGCTCGCGGTGGTTGGCGCCAACAGCCCATGGATCACCGGAGTGGTGACCTTATGCTACGGCCTGGCGCTGCTGTGCATCCTGTTCACGGTGCCCAACGACCATGTAGAGCACGGCGAAGAGGGCGAGAAGAGCTTCGGCCTGGCGGGCTTCTTCCGCGTGGCGCCGGCCTTGTGCGTGGCGGTGCTGTTCTTCTCGTTCTTCGATGCGGTGGTGCTGTCGCTGTTGCCGGTGTACGCCACCAGCCATGGTTTTGCCGTGGGCGTGGCGGCGCTGATGGTGACGGTGGTGTTTGCCGGTGACATGGTCTTCCAGCTGCCGCTGGGCTGGTTGGCCGACCGGGTCGAGCGTACCGGGCTGCACCTGGTGTGCGGGCTGGTGGCGATGGCGATCGGTATCGCGCTGCCGTGGCTTTTGCAGATGACCTGGCTGCTGTGGCCGTTGCTGGTGGTACTGGGCGCTGTGGCGGGGGGGATTTATACCTTGGCGTTGGTGCTGATCGGGCAGCGCTTCAAGGGCCAGGACCTGGTCACCGCCAATGCCAGCGTTGGTTTGCTGTGGGGCGTGGGTAGCCTGGTAGGGCCGCTGGTCAGCGGCGCAGCGATGGATGTGGCGCCGCATGGGTTGCCGATGGCGCTGGCGATCATGGCCGGGCTGTTTGTGTGCTTTGCCCGGCAATCGTATCGGCGGGTGGGGAAGTTGCGGGCGGTGGCAGACTGAAATTCTGGTGCTGGCAGTGCTGGCCCTATCGCCGGCAAGCCGGCTCCCACAGTCAAACCACCGTTCTTGAGTGCAGTGGTGTACTTGTGGGAGCCGGCTTGCCGGCGATAGGCCGGAGTTGTCAGCCTAAGTCAAAAGCTCCCGCGCAAGGTCACCGCCACATTGCGCGGATCACCCCAGTAATACCCGGTCGGCGTTGGTGCCACCTGGCGGTAGTACTTCTTGTCGAAGATATTGTTGGCATTGAGCTGCAACGAATAGTGGTCGTTGAAGCGGTAGTTGACCATCGCGTTGTACACCGCATAACCCGACTGCGATGCCTCGGCGCTGCCACTGCGGTTGTAGATGTCGCTTTGCGCCTGCACACCGCCACCAACGGTCCAGGCCTCCAGCTCGCCCGGCAGACGATAGCTGGTGAATAGCCGCAGCATACGCTTGGGGTCGGTTGTGCGGATGGCGTTGCCGGTGTTGGCGGTGGTGTCCTTGAGGTATTCGGTGGTGTTGTAGGTGTAGCCACCGGTCACATTCCAGCCCGGCAGCACTTCGCCGGAAACCTCCAGTTCGAAGCCCTGGCTGCGGTTCTTGCCGGCCGCCACCTTGCAGTAGCCCGATGTGTAGTTGGGCAGGCAAGGGTTGGGGCCACTCACGTCATCCAGGGCGTTGCCGACCTGGTAGATGCGAAAGAACGCCAGCGAGGTGTTCAAGCGCCCCTCATAGAATTCGCCCTTGATGCCGGTCTCGTAGGCTTCGCCAGTGGTCGGTTCCAGTACCGAGCCGCTGGCGTCGGTGGCGGTTTGCGGGTTGAAGATCTCGGTGTAGCTGGCGTAGGTGCTGAAGTTGTCGTTGAGGTCGTAGATCAGCGCCGCGTACGGCACGATCTTGTTGTCGACGGTGAAGGTGCCGTTGGACTTGGTGTTGTTTTCCTGCTCGTAGTCATACCAGTTGGCCCGCGCCCCGATGATTGCGGTGAGCGGGTCGGCCAGGGAAATGCGCCAGGTGGCGTAGGCGGCTTCCTGAGTTGTGCGCGTGCGTACCGGGTGGGCCGTGATGTTGATGTCTGGCTCTGCCAGGCTGGTCTTCGGGTCCCACTCGCGAATGTCGAACACCCCCGAGGATACGAAATTGGTGGCCGACGCGTAGGAGTCGTTGCGGATGCGCTCGACGCCGAGCATCAGCTCATGGCTACGGCCGAGCAGGTCGAACGGCCCGTTGAGGGTGGCGCTCAGGTTGTTCTGCAGGCTTTCGCCGCCATCGCCCTCGGTGACCTGGTAATTCATCAGGTAAGGGTTGTTGCCGGGGTTGGCGGCGCCGCTGGCGCGGGTGAAATAGGTCTGCTTGAAGCCGTGGTCATCCAGCTCGAAATGCGTGCGCTGGGCCATCAGCTTGAGCTTCCAGTCGTTGTCGAAACGGTGTTCGAGCTCGGCAAAGGTCTGCAGGTTGCTGCGGTCCCAGCGGTTCCAGTCGGCGCCCAGGTAGGTGCTGCGGCCAAACGGCAGGGGCGAGCCATCGTAATCGGCGGGCAGGTTGCCCCAGGCGCCGGTGGCATCGAGCTTGGTCCATTCCAGGCCGGTGGTGAGGGTGGTGCTGTCGTTCAGGTCGAAGGCCAGTACGCCGTAGAACACCTCTTTGCGTTCCTGGCGCGATTGCTGGAAGTGGTCCTTGTCATCGTGCACGGCGATCACCCGGCCGCGCACGTTGCCGGTTTCGGTCAGCGGGCCGGAGATGTCGGCGACGTAGCGCTGGGCATCCCAGGAACCGAGGGTGACGCTGCCTTCGCCCTGGAACTCGTGGGTGGGGCGCTTGCGCACCAGGTTGACGGTGCCGGATGGGTTGCCCGCACCGCGGATCATGCCGGTGGCGCCGCGCAGGATCTCGGCGCGGTCGATGATCGCCGAATCGCTCTGGATGAACGAGCCACCGCCACTGCCCTGCACCACGGTGGCGCCGTCGTACTGGATGGCGTCGATCGCGTAGCCGCGCGAGTAATACTGCACGCGCTCGCTGTCGGTGAGGTTCACCACCACGCCGGGCGTCTGCTCCAGCAGGTTGGTCAGGTTGGTGATGTTCTGGTCGTCGATGCGCTGGCGGGTGACGACGGTTACCGACTGCGGCGTGTGGCGGATGCTTTGCGCGGTCTTGCCGATGGTCACTGCGCCGGTGGTGTACGAGCCGCTGTGTTCGGTGGTCTCGCCAAGGCTGTTGCTGGAAATGCTGGTCGCGCCCAGTTCCAGCGCACTGCCAACGTCCATTGCCGGGATCAGCAAAAAGCTCTTGTCACCTTCCTGCTGCACCTGCACGTCGCTGCCTTGCAGCAGGATGCCCAGCGCCCGGGAGGCCTCATGGCGGCCCTGTACGCCTTGGGTGGTCTTGCCTTGCAGGCTGTTCGCGTCGAACGACAGGTTCAAGCCGCCTTGCCGGGCAAATTGGTCCAGCGCCGGGGCCAACGGGCCTGCCGGGATGTTCCAGTCGATTTGCTGGTTTTGGCTGGCGGGGGCGGCTTGCACCTGGGCGGGCAGGGTGAAGGCACCGGCCAGGCCAAGGCCGAACACGGCGCCGCGCACGGCATGGCGCAGCCTGTCGTTGCGGGGGGAACACGGGTGAATCATGGACCGCTCCTGAAGGTTTCTTAGACCACTTTTCGGGCTTTGTTCCTTCAGGCCGCACGAGAATGAGATTCCACCTCATTCTTTTTCAAAAAAATATCAGGCAGCGCCGACACTGACCCAATAGCGTGTGCGGTAGTCGATGCGCACCGGCAAGCTGCGGGCGAGCAGTTGCAGGATCTGTTCGGTGTCGCCCAGCTGGTAGGTGCCGGACACCTTCAGTTCGGCCACCTCGGGAGCGCAGCGCAATAACCCCGGGCGGTAGCGAGCCAATTCTGCGCAGAACTCGCCGAGCGGCATCTGCTGCACGCTGAGCACGCCGTCCGTCCAGCCCCACGGGTCGCCATGCAGCACGGCGGGCTGATAGCGCCCGCTCGCTGAAACTTGCAACACCTCGCCGGCGTGCACCAGGCGCGGTGACGCGGAGTCGGGGAACAAGGTGACTTCACCGCCACGTACGGCCAGCAGCAGGCCCAGGTCGTTCTCGCGCAGCAGCAGTTGGCCGTCACGGGTGCCGAGGGCTGCGACGCGGGTGGTAATGCGGAACGGTCGATTGTCGCCGGGGTTGCTGGCCAGGCTGACTTCGCCGCGCAGCAAGGCCAGTTCGCGTTGCTCGGCGCTGTAGCGCAGGTCGATGGCGCTGGCCGTGTTGAGCTGAATCTGGCTGCCATCGCTGCCCTGTAACCGGCGGCGTTCGCCAGTGCCGGTGCTGCTGTCGGCCATCAGTGCCGGCAGCCCCAAGGGGTCGCGCGCAGCCCAGCCGAGGCTGCCGCCGACCGCCAGCACCGCCAGCAGTTTGAGGTGGTCACGGCGGCTGATGCGTTGGCGCTGGCTGCCATCGAGGGTGCGCCGGCTCAGCTCGGTGGGCAGCCCTGCCAGCTCGTCGCTCAGGCTGCTTACCCGTTGCCAGGCCTGGGCATTGTGTGGGTGGCGGGCCAGCCATTGCTGGAACTGCCGTTCGATGGCGGGGCTCGGGGTGTCGAAGCGCAGCTTCACCAGCCATTCGATGGCCTGGTCGACCTGGGCCTGTGCGGGCGCGCGCTCAGAGCTCGGCATAGCGCAACCGGTAGCAAACGCCCAACGCCTTGGCCAGGTCACGTTCGACAGTCGCACGCGACACCTCGAGGCGCAGGGCGATCTGCGGGATGCTCAAGCCATCGAGCTGGGCCAGCAGGAAGGCTTGGCGGGCACGTGGCTTGATCTGGTGCAGGGCACGATCGAGGCGTTCGAGGGTGTCGAGAATGACCAGCCGGTGTTCTTCACTGGGCACCTCAGTTTCGGGCAGCTGGGCCAGGCTTTCCTGGTAGGCGCGCTCCAGGGCGCGACGGCGGAACTGGTCGATCATCAGGCCGCGGGCGATGCTGCTCAGGTAGGCGCGGGGTTCCTTGAGCGGCGAAACCTGGCGCGCGCGCAGCAGGCGCACAAAGGTGTCCTGCGCAAGGTCGGCGGCGTGCTCCTGGCAGCCTACGCGGCTACGCAGCCAACCACGAAGCCACGCGTGATGGGACTGATAGAGCAGGGCGACCTCGGCCGGTTTGAGCGTGTCGTTGATCTGCATCGTAGCGAAGGCCTGACCCCGGATAGCGCAGTGACTGTGAATAGTTCTCAATTCTATGCGGGGATGATGGCGCGGGGCAATGGTATACCAGGAATTAGCCGCGCAAGATCCGGCGTTTCCCCACAGGGCGGCTGGGCTAAGCTGGGCCTGCCCTGAACCCATTGGAGCAACGGATGATCCTCGCAGACCTCTCGCCTGACGCTTACCGCGAGGCCACCGCTTACCTGGCCGCGCTGGACCCTGACTGGGCGCGGCACATCGCTGCGACCGGGCCGTGCCTGCACCGCGCGACGCCCGGGCGTGAGCCTTATGAGGCATTGGTGCGGGCGATTGCTTATCAGCAGCTGCATGCGCGCGCGGCCGAGGCGATTCTTGGGCGATTGCTGGCATTGTTTCCTGAAGATGGGTTTCCTGCGCCGCAGCAATTGCTGGCGTTGGCGCCGGAAACGATGCGGGCGTGTGGCTTTTCGGCGAGCAAGCTGGCCACCATCCAGGGGATTGCCCAAGCCACGCTGGAGGGGGCGGTACCTGGCCGCGAGGCGGCATTGGCTATGGCTGACGATGCCTTGATCGAATGCTTGGTCGCTTTGCGCGGGGTAGGTCGCTGGACGGTGGAAATGCTGCTGATCTACAGCCTGGAGCGCTCGGATATCTTGCCGGTGGACGATTTTGGCGTGCGTGAGGGGTATCGTCGGCTCAAGGGCTTGGAAAAGGCACCGACGCCGGCGCAGATGCGGTCGCTGGGTGGCGGGTGGAGCCCGCATCGGACCGTGGCGGCCTGGTACCTGTGGCGGGCCTGATGATCTTGTAGCAATTGTGCCGGCCCTTTCGCGGGTAAACCCGCTCCCACAGGTTCTTCAACAGGCCTTAGTGCGGTGCAATACCCGCGAAAGGGCCGGCATGTACCAAACCAGTAGATGAGGCACACCGTGATGAACGCCTACACAACCGACGAGCAACGCTGGCAAGCCGTACAAACCCGCGACAGCAGCGCCGCCAGCCATTTCGTCTACGCCGTGCGCACAACCGGTGTGTACTGCCAGCCCGGCTGCAAATCACGCATGGCCAAACGCGAGAACGTCGAATTCTTCACCGATGCCGCCACTGCCGAAACCGCCGGCTATCGCCCGTGCCGCCGCTGCCAGCTCAAACCCACGGCCAACCGCCGCTCCGACCTGGTGGCCCGCGCCTGTCGCCTGCTGGAAACCCGCGAAAACCCACCCAGCCTCGACCAGCTCGGCGCGCAGCTGGCCGTCAGCCCGTTCCACCTGCACCGCTTGTTCAAAGCCGAAACAGGCCTTACCCCCAAGGCCTACGCCACGGCCTTCCGTGCCCAGCGCCTGCGCGAGCGGCTGAACGACGGGCAAAGCTCGGTGACCGACGCAATCTACGACGCAGGCTACAACTCCAACAGCCGCTTCTACGAAAGCGCCGACCAGCGCCTGGGCATGCGCCCGCGCGAGTACCGCGCCGGTGGCGCTGGCGCGACCATTCACTTTGCCGTTGGTCAGTGTTTTCTGGGCGCGATCCTGGTGGCGCAGAGCGAGAAGGGCATCTGCGCAATCCTCTTGGGCGAGGCTCCTGAAGGGCTGCTTGAGCAATTGCAGGACCAGTTCCCGAAGGCCCGGCTGATTGGCGGCGATGCCGACTACGAACGTGTAGTCGCCGAAGTGGTGGGCTTTGTCGAAGCGCCTGCCTTGGGCCTGGAACTGCCCCTGGACGTGCAAGGTACTGCGTTTCAGGAGCGTGTCTGGCAAACCCTGCGCGAGGTACCGGTGGGCAGCCGGGTCAGCTACACCGAGATCGCCGAGCGCATCGGCGCGCCCAAAGCGGTGCGCGCCGTAGCCATGGCCTGCGCGGCCAACCGCATTGCGGTGGCCATCCCCTGCCACCGGGTGGTGCGCCGTGACGGCGATATCAGTGGCTACCGGTGGGGCGTGGAGCGCAAGCGGCAACTGTTGGAGCGAGAGACGGCACTCTCCTGATTGCGATAAGCCGCGTAGAATCCACCGCCAAATCGAGTTGTAAAGAGGAATGTTCGATGAGGCGTGTAAGCCTTGCCCGTTATTGCCTGGGTGTAATCGCCCTGATGCTGGCGCTCGCTGCGCCAGCCTGGTCGGCTGCCACGCCGGTGTCCAACCTGGCCGCTGGCGAGCTGCCGGCGCTTGATGAGAATGCCAGCATCGAGCAACTGAGCGATCGGCTCGATCAGATCCGCCAGGGGGTCACCAGCAACGCCAATGATGACGTGCTCTCGCAGCTGCGCATGGCCGCTGTGCAAGTACAGCGTCAAGCCGACGCGCTAAGCGCGGTGCGCACGGGCGATGTGCAAAAAATCGATGACCAGTTGAAAGTCATCGGCCCGCCGCAGCCGGACGAAGCCGCCAGCCTCACCCTGCAACGCAAGGACCTCGAGGCCCAGAAGAAAGCGTTGGTTGCCGAACAGGACCAGGCCACCAAGCTGACCCAGTCGGCCCGCGACCTGTCCACGCAGATCGTCAACTTGCGCCGCAGCCAGTTCAACTCGCAGGTCACCAGCCGCGCAACCAGCCCGCTGACCCCAGCATTCTGGCAGTCGTTGATACGCCCGACCGAAGATGACGTGATGCGCCTGCGCGACCTGCGCGGCGAGGCCAGCGATGCCCTGGCCAGTGCCTTGAGCCCTGAACACCGCTGGTTCTTCATCAGCAGCCTGGTGGCCGCGATCCTGGTCTGGACACTGGTGCGCCTGCTCTTCGAGCGCCTGCTCGCCGATGCCATGGTGCGCTGGCTGCCCGAGGGCCGCCTGCGCCGCAGCGCACTGGCCTTGAGCGTAAGCCTGGCCACCTTGGGCACCATCGCCGGTTCCGTTTCGCTGCTGCGCTGGGGCCTGGAAAGCAGCGCCGAGCTTGGGTCCGACATTGCCAGCCTGACCAACCACTTCCTCACCCTGGTGGTGTTCAGCGCCTTCATTACCGGCCTGGGCCGCGCCATGCTGATGTTGCAGCGCCCATCCTGGCGCCTGCCGCCGATCCATGATGAAGTGGCCAGCGCACTGGGTTGGTTCCCCAAGTTGCTGGCCCTGGCGCTGATGGTGATGCTGACCATGGAGCGCATCAACAGCGTGATCGGCACCAGCCTGGCGCTGACCGTGGCCACCAACGGCCTGACCGCGCTGGTGGTGGCGGCGATCTTCACCACAGCGCTCGTGCGCTACCGCCGCACCTTGCGCAAACACGAACTGGAGCGCCCGACCGGCTTGGCCGGGCTGATCCCGTTCGTGATCGTGGTGTGGGTTGGCCTGATCGTGCTGACGCTGCTGGTCGGCTACCTGACCCTGGCCTACTTCCTCACCGCCAAGCTGCTGTGGATCAGCGTGGTCGCCACCTGCGCCTACCTGTTGATCACCTTTATCGGTGACCTCTTCGAAACCCTGCTGTCGCCGCGCCAACCCGGCGGCCTGGCGCTGGCTTCGACACTGGGCCTGGCCCCACGCCACCAGGCGCAGGCCAGCACCATCCTGACCGGTATCGGCCGCACGTTCCTGCTGTTCCTTGCCGTGATGCTGGCGTTGATGCCGTCGGGCACCAGCCCGGGCGAGCTGCTGCTGAGCCTGGGCGACTGGGACGGCACCGGTGGCAAGTTGCTGGGCAACCTGAACATCGTGCCTGGCGACATTCTGCTGGCCGTGGGCATGCTGTTTGGCGGCATGCTCGGTATTCGCGTGCTCAAGCGTTGGTTGAGCGAGCGCCTGCTGCCGGAAACCGACATGGACGCCGGCATGCGTGCCTCGCTGGTGACCCTGGTCGGCTACCTGGGCTTCCTGTTCCTGGCCATGCTGGTGATGTCGACCCTGCGCATCAACCTCACCAGCCTGACCTGGGTGGTCAGTGCGCTGTCGGTGGGTATCGGTTTCGGCTTGCAGCAGATCGTGCAGAACTTCATTTCCGGCCTGATCCTGCTCACCGAGCGCCCGGTCAAGGTGGGCGACTGGGTGAGCCTGGCCGGTGTCGAGGGTGACATTCGCCGGATCAACGTGCGCGCCACCGAGATCCAGATGTCCGACCGCTCCACGGTGATCGTGCCCAACTCGCAGTTCATCTCGCAGAACGTGCGTAACGTGACCATGGGCAATGCCCTCGGGGTGGTGGGCATCACCTTGACCTTGCCGCTGGAGACGGATGCCAACCGGGTGCGCGAGCTGTTGCTGGCGGCCTATCACGAGCATGAGGCGATCCTGGATGCGCCATCGCCTTCGGTGACGTTCAAGGACCTGACCGCCAGTGGCATGGTGATCAGTGTCAGTGGTTACGTGGCGGGGCCGCGGCAGGTGTCGGGGGCGCGCAGCGATCTGCTGTTCACCATCCTCGGCCGCTTGCGCGATGAGGATATTCCCCTGTCCTCGCCGCAGAGCATGGTGCTGGTGCAGGAAGGTTCACGCCCGGCTGACGAGCCGGCGTGAGTTCGATCGCCGGCAAGCCGGCTCCCACAGGTGCTGCGTGAGGCCGCAGAGCTGTGTGGGAGCCGGCTTGCCGGCGATTGGGCCGCACAGCGGCCCTTGTAGGCATCAGCCCAAGCAACGCGTCACGTGTTTCACCGACAGATAACCCGACAACCCCCAAGGCCCGAGTTCGCGCCCGATCCCGCTGCCCTTGGTGCCGCCCCAGGATGTTTCGACGAACACCGCCTGCACCGAGTTGATCCACACATGCCCGACTTCCAACGCATCGGCCACACGCTCGGCGCGTTCCAGGTCAGCAGAGCAGACGGTGGCAACCAGGCCAAAGCGGCTGTCGTTGGCTTCGGCAATCGCTTGCGCTTCAGTGGCAAAGCGACGCGCACACAGCACCGGGCCAAAGATTTCCTCAGTCCACAGGCGGCTATCCACAGGCACATCGGCATATAGCGTCGGGCTGACGAACCAGCCGTCGCCTTCCAGCGCCTTGCCACCGGCCAGGCATTGCAGGCCTTCTTCGCGCGCGGTGGCGAAGTAGCTGGCAACCTTCAGCCACTGTGCCTGGCTGGTCAGCGGGCCCATGTCCACTTCTTCCGTCAGCGGGTTGCCAACGCGCAGCTTTTCCAAGGCTTGCTGCAAGCGCGGCAGCAGCGCATCGGCAATGCCGTCCTGCACCAGCAGGCGCGAGGTGGCCGAGCACATCTGCCCGGCATTCCAGGTGATGCCGGCGACAATCCATTCAACAGCCTGGTCGACATCACAATCGTCGAACACCACGATCGCCGACTTGCCGCCCAGCTCCAGCGTCACCGGCCGGCACTGCGCCGAAGCGCTGCGCATCACTTGGCTGCCCACGCTGTTGCTGCCGGTGAACGACAGTTTGTCCAGGCCGTTGTGGCTGCTCAGCGCCGCGCCGGTCTCGGCCTTGCCATTGACGATGTTCAGCACGCCTGCGGGCAGGCCCACGGCGTCGGCAATCTGGCCGTAGGCTTGCTCGACCAGCGGGGTGACTTCCGACGGTTTGAGCACCACGGTGCAGCCAGCGGCCAGGGCTGGGGCGAGCTTCCAGGCGCTGGTCACCAGCGGGAAGTTCCACGGCACGATCAGGCCGACCACGCCCACGGGTTCCAGGCGGGTGCGCGCGGTGAATCCGGGTGCTGCCAGTGGTACGTCGCGATTTTTCGACGGCAGTTGCTCTGCCAGCTCGGCGTAGTAGCTGAACGTGGCGATCGCGTCGTCCAGGTCGATTTCGGCCTCGTGGCGCGGCTTGCCGTTGTTGCGCATCTGCAGGGCGATCAACGCGTCACGGCGCTGCCCGAGCTGTTCGGCAAAGCCGCGCAGGTAGGTTGCACGCTCGCTGGCGCTGGTCTGCTTCCAGGCGGGCAGGGCGTCACGCGCGGCCGCCACGGCCTGGTCGACCTGGGCAACGCTGGCGGCCATCAGTTCGGCGAAGGGCAGGCCCAGCGCAGGGTCGTTGACGCTAATGCAGTCGCTGCCCTGGCCTTCGACCCAGCGGCCGGCGATGTAGTGGGAAGTGGTCATGGTCGGTATCCAGTCAGGCCATTTCGGCAGGGGTCAGCACCGGCGTGTGCGGGGTGCTTTTGCAGCGCACCCAGCGCGGGCCGTTGGGGCCATACACGCCAGCAGGTTCAGGGAACAGGTTGAGCAGCAGCAGGTACAGCACGCAGGCGAAACCCAGGGTGACCGGCAGGCTCAGGTCGATGCCGCTGGCCAGGTCGCCCATCGGGCCAACGAACTGCCCCGGCAGGTTGACGAAGCACAGGCCGACTGCCGCGCTGGGGAGCCACGCCCCCATGCCGCGCCAGTTCCAGCCGTGCAGGAACCAGTAGTGGCCGCCGCGCTGGCCGCGGGTGAACACCTGCAGGTCATCGGCGTGATAGAAGCCGCGACGGGTAATCAGGCCGAGGATCATGATCACCATCCACGGGCTGGTGCAGGTGATGATCAGTACGGCGAAGGTCGACACGCTTTGCACCAGGTTGAAGGTGAAGCGGCCGATGAAGATGAAGGCAATCGCCAGCACGCCAATCAGCAAGGTGGCGCCGGCACGGCTGAGCAGGCGCGGGAACACGCTGGACATGTCCAGGCCCGTGCCATACAGCGCGGTGGTGCCGGTGGACATGCCGCCGATCACCGCAATCAGGCACACGGGCAGGAAGAACCAGCTCGGCGCTACCGCCAGCAAACCGCCCACGTAGTTGTTGGCAGCGATGTAGTCCGGAGCCTGGGTGGCCACCAGGGTGGCGGTGCACAGGCCGAACAGGAACGGGATCAGCGTGGCGGCCTGGGCGGCGATCACCGCCAGCATGATGCGCGACTTGGGCGTTTGCCGCGGGATGTAGCGCGACCAGTCGCCAAGGAAGGCACCGAACGATACCGGGTTGCTCATGGCCAGAATCGCAGCACCCACGAAGGCGGCCCAGAAACCGGCCTGGCCGAGATTGACGCTACCGGCGTAGCCCGCATCGAAGGGCCCTGCGAAGGCGACGATGCCCAGCAGGAACAACAGGCTCGAAGCCCACACGGCAATCTTGTTCACCCACAGCATGAAGCGGAAGCCGAAGATGCACACCACCAGCACCAGAATGGCGAACAGGCCGTAGGCCAGGCCCAGGGTCAGGTTGGTTTCCGGCAGCCCGGCCAGGCGCTTGGCGCCTCCGACCAGGGCATCGCCCGAGCTCCACACCGACAGGGAGAAGAACGCGACGGCGGTGAGCAGCGACAGGAACGAGCCGACGATGCGCCCGTGCACGCCAAAATGTGCCCCCGACGACACCGCATTGTTGGTGCCGTTGAGCGCACCGAACAGGCCCATGGGCGCGAGGATCAGCGCACCGACGCCGACGCCGAGCAGGATCGCCCAGACGCCGGCCTGGAACGACAGGCCGAACAGTACCGGGAAGCTGCCCAGCACGGCGGTGGCGAAGGTGTTGGCACCGCCGAAGATCAGGCGGAACAGGTCCAGCGGGGCGGCGTCGCGTTGATCGTCAGGGATCTGTTCGACGCCATTGGTCTCGATACCGGTCGAGTGGCTCATGGTGATACTCCAGCGCGTTGTTGTAGGCCGGCGCAGTGCGCGGGCCCTCTTGTGGGTGCGATGGCAGGGCGGCAGGGCCGCGTAAGGGTGGATCAGGCTGCGGTGACGACCGACAGGTGTTCGTGGCAGGCGAGCCAGCGCTCACCCTGGCGGCGAAACACGATGGTCTCGCGTTCGGCCAATTGGTGTTCTTCGCCGGCAATGCGGATGTGCGTGGCGACATCGTGCATGAAGATCGCCACATCGCCCTGCAGGCTCACCTGCACGTTGCTCGACACGCAGCCCAGCACGGCAAAGCCCTCGGCCTGCCATTGGGCCCAGAGGTCTTCGTAGGCACGGCGCGACAGCAGCGGTTGCGGCAAGGTGTGGAAGAGGAAGGTGGCGTCTTCGCTGAAACAGGCGAAGTAGCGGGCGGTGTCGTTGCTGGCAAAGGCGGCGACGAGGTCGGCGGCAGCCTGCCGTACCTGAAGTGTCTGGTCCACGGGAGTGGCCTCACGGTTATTGTGATTGTGGTGAAGCGATTCTGGTGGGGGTTGGCGGGGGGACAAATCGCTGGGGGGAAATAATTAGTTCAGGAATTTGTGAACAAATGGTCCCGCTTGTTTACCCTTGCCACGCGAGATCCAGGAAGTGCGCAATGCCTTTTCCGCCTACGATGTGATGCCGACCTGGCAGGCGGATCGTCAATCTGATTTGCTGACTGCGCACGGTTTGCTGATGCAGGGTTTGATAGATGATGCTGGCCACTTCCGACAGAGTGGAGTGGGTATCTATCGTGGGGCAAAGCTGCTGCACATGGCGCCACCCGCCAGCCGGGTTGTCACACTGATACAAGATCTTCTGCATTGGCTGGCCCGCAGTGAATGGCATCCTCTGATTGTCAGCTGCGTGTTTCACTACGAATTCGAATTCATCCATCCGTTTGCTGATGGAAACGGGCGCATGGGGAGGTTGTGGCAGACACTCCTGCTTAGTCGCTGGCGCCCTGTCATGGCATTCATGCCTGTGGAAACGGTTATCCGTGAGCAACAGGAAGCCTACTACGCGGCACTTGCAGCTTCCGATCAAGCAGCTGAAGCGACACCGTTTGCGGAATTCATGCTGGGTGCTCTCTTGCAGGCACTGGCTGAAGCCAGTGCTACCGATCAAGTAACCGATCAAGTAACCGATCAAGTAGCGAGTCTTCTGAGTGTTCTTTCACCGGGTGTCGCGTTGAAAACCAATGAGTTGATGCAGCGTCTAGGGCTTTCACACCGCCCCACATTCAGTAAAAGCTACCTAAAGCCTGCCTTGGCTGCCGGGTTGATCGAAATGACAGAGCCAGGCTCTCCACGCAGCCCCACTCAGCAGTATCGAAGAGTGCGGAACTGACATGCTCTGGAACGTGAGCTTTCAGGCTTTCGCCGACTGACGGTCTATCCCAACCTGAATCCTTGCCTACGCTGAAACTCCCTATCCGCGTTCGCAAGGAGATCTGTCATGGCCTTCCAATACAAGCGTCTGGACAAGAACAACGCCTCGGTCCTGCTGGTCGATCACCAGGCTGGCCTGCTGTCGCTGGTACGCGATATCGACCCCGACCGCTTCAAGAACAACGTGCTGGCCCTCGCTGACCTTGCCAAGTACTTCAAGCTGCCGACCATCCTCACCACCAGCTTCGAAACCGGCCCCAACGGCCCGCTGGTGCCAGAACTCAAAGAGCTGTTCCCTGACGCCCCGTACATTGCCCGCCCTGGCAACATCAACGCCTGGGACAACGAAGATTTCGTCAAGGCGGTGAAGGCGACTGGCAAGAAGCAGCTGCTGATCGCCGGCGTGGTCACTGAAGTCTGTGTGGCTTTCCCTGCGTTGTCGGCGCTGGAGGAGGGCTTCGAGGTGTTCGTGGTCAGTGACGCTTCCGGCACCTTCAACGAACTGACTCGCGATTCTGCCTGGCGGCGCATGGAGGCAGCGGGCGCGCAACTGATGACCTGGTTTGGCGTGGCCTGCGAGCTGCACCGTGACTGGCGCAACGATATCGAAGGGTTGGGCACTCTATTCTCCAACCACATTCCGGACTACCGCAACCTGATGACCAGCTACAACAAGCTGGCGAAGTAAAACGTCAGGGTTGGACCATACTGACTGTTCATTCGCCCCAAGGAGCGTGTCATGGCCAAGTCGTCCAGGAAAAAAGACCTGCAAGCACCCGCGGAGAAACTGGGCGGCAAAGCCTACGAAAAGTCGCTCAAACACTTGCACGTAGAGCTGGTGAAACTGCAGGAATGGGTCGTGGCCAAGGGCCTTAAGGTGTGCATCGTGTTCGAGGGCCGTGATGGTGCTGGCAAGGGTGGCACCATCAAGGCCATTACCGAGCGGGTGAGCCCCCGGGTATTTCGCGTGGTGGCGCTGCCAGCGCCGACCGAGCGGGAAAAGACCCAGATGTATGCCCAGCGTTACCTCAACCACCTGCCGGCGGCCGGTGAAGTGGTGATCTTCGACCGCAGCTGGTACAACCGCGCCGGTGTTGAGCGGGTGATGGGTTTTTGCACCGACGAGCAGGCCACCAAATTTCTTACGGTGGTGCCGTTGCTGGAAAAGCTGATGGTCGAGTCGGGGATCATCCTCGTCAAATACTGGCTGGAAGTCAGCGCCGACGAACAAACCCGCCGCCTGCAGGACCGCATCAGCGATGGCCGCAAGTTGTGGAAGCTCTCGCCTATGGACCTGAAGTCCTATACCCGCTGGGACGACTACACCCGTGCCCGCGACGAAATGTTCACCGCTTCGGATTCGTCCTGGGCGCCGTGGTTTCTGGCCCACTCCAACGACAAGCGCCGCGCCCGGCTGAATATCATCAGCCACTTGCTGACGCGGGTGCCTTACAAGGACATCACCCGTGACGAGGTGGTGAAGCTGCCCAAGCGCGGCAAGATCGGCAAGTACAAGGCGGTGGCGTATCCCTTCAAGGTGGTGGAAGAGCGCTTCTGATCCTCGCTCTGGCGCTTCAGCCGTAGGATCTTTCCTAACCTGAAACCAAATGCTTCAGTTCAAGTTCGCTTGGGAATTATCCTACGCACGCCGCTGCCGTTTCTCTGTTGTCGATGATGAGCATCAGGGCTAATTTCCTCGGGTCGTCATGGTTTGACGATCGGGTGTGAGAGCCCGGCGATCCATCGTGCCAGTGCTATGGCAGCCGTTCGTGGGCAGGCTTTTGCCTGGCCGGAATTCCGATGCTCGCCGGTCTCTCACCCCGCGTTCGGCTGCCACCCTGCTTCTGTGAGAGGAAGCTGAGTGGGAGCTTCATGTACTGAGCTCGGAGAAGCATCATGAAAAAGCTTGTACCTGATCCGCCCAGCGCTAAATCCACATCCCGTCCGTTCTACACCATCAACAACGACATGCCCTCAGCCGAGGCGTTGCTCTACGTCATTCAGCTACTGCGCGGTATCGAAGACACCCTCGACGAATACATCTGCGGCAATGTCGGCGAGCCGGGCATCGGCATGCTGGTCAATTCTGTGCACAACGTGCAGATGGGCCGAGCGTTGACCGAGCTGGTGCTGACCCGGGAGGCTGGAGATATCACCTGGCACTGAGGCAGGGCGAAGCCCTGGCCTTACTCTGCGGTGGATTCTTCGCGGGTAAACCCGCTCCCACACAGATCGCCGCTTATCAAAGTGGTGAGCGGCGCAAGCTTAGGGCCATGGTGACGAAAGGCACTCCGTTGCGCTCCTGGACTTCACCAATGCGGTTGAAACCGTGGCGTTGGTAAAAACCACAGGCGCTGGTGCGCGCGTTGAGGATTATGCGCTGGCCTCCAGCGGCGTTCGCATGGGCAATGGCGTGACGGAGCAGGGTAGTGCCCAGGCCTTGATGCTGGAGGGCACTCGCTGTAGCGAATTTGCGGACCTGGAACGTATTGGCGTCGACCGTGAAGAGCGACAGGCAACTGGCCAGTTGCTGGTTGATATGGATGCCGAAGTGCAGGGCCTCTTCGTCACCTGGGACGGCACACTGTTCGGGGGGGAGGCTGGGCCAGAGGACGTCGCGGCGCAGCGGCAGGCAGTCTAGGTAGTGGATTTGCTGAACAGTGTGTTTAGGCATCATTCCTTTCCCTGGCCTGAAAACGGCGGCGCCCCCTTCGCGGGCAAGCCCGCTCCCACAAGAGATATATAGCGCCAGCCCGAGCGGCGCAATACCTGTGGGAGCGGGCTTGCCCGCGAAGGGGGCGCCGCCGATGTGCTGCCGTTATACGTTGAAGCGGAAGTGCATCACATCACCGTCTTTGACGATGTAGTCCTTGCCTTCCAAACGCCACTTACCGGCTTCCTTGGCACCGCTTTCACCCTTGAACTGGATGAAGTCGTCATAGGCCACCACTTCAGCGCGGATGAAGCCTTTTTCGAAGTCGGTGTGGATCACGCCAGCAGCCTGCGGCGCAGTGGCGCCGACGCGGACGGTCCAGGCGCGGACTTCCTGCACGCCTGCGGTGAAGTAGGTCTGCAGGTTGAGCAGCTCGTAACCCGCGCGGATCACGCGGTTCAGGCCAGGCTCTTCCAGGCCCAGGGCCTCGAGGAACATGTCCTTCTCTTCACCGTCGTCGAGTTCGGCGATTTCGGCTTCGATCTTGTTGCATACCGGTACCACGACCGCGCCTTCTTCTTCGGCGATGGCGCGGACAACGTCCAGGTGCGGGTTGTTGTCGAAACCGTCTTCAGCCACGTTGGCGATGTACATCACCGGCTTGCTGGTCAGCAGGTGGAAGCCGCGGATGACGGCCTTTTCGTCGTCAGCCATGTTCTTCATCAGGCTGCGCGCAGGCTTGCCTTCGGTGAAGTGCGGGATCAGCTTTTCCAGGATGGCCTTTTGCGCCAGGGCTTCCTTGTCGCCGCCCTTGGCGTTGCGGGTGACCTTCTGCAGTTGCTTCTCGCAGCTGTCGAGGTCGGCGAAGATCAGTTCGAGGTCGATGATCTCGATGTCGCGCTTGGGGTCGACGCTGTTGGAAACGTGGATCACGTTCTCGTCTTCGAAGCAGCGCACCACGTGGGCGATGGCGTCGGTCTCGCGGATGTTGGCGAGAAACTTGTTGCCCAGGCCTTCACCTTTCGATGCACCGGCCACCAGGCCCGCGATGTCGACGAACTCCATGGTGGTCGGCAGGATGCGGTTAGGCTTGACGATCTCTGCCAGCGCAGCCAGGCGCGCGTCGGGCATCGGCACGATGCCGCTGTTCGGCTCGATGGTGCAGAAGGGGAAGTTCTCCGCCGCGATGCCAGACTTGGTCAGGGCGTTGAACAGGGTGGACTTGCCGACGTTGGGCAGGCCGACGATGCCGCAATTGAAACCCATGGGTATTCCCCTTTCTAAAGTGTCAGGCCTTCTGGCTGTGCAGCTCGCGCATCGCCTTGGCGAAGTCGCCGGCAAGCACGTCCGGCAGCACGCCGAGGGCAAAATCGATGCTGGCGTCGAGCTTCTCCTGCTCGGCGCGCGGCGCGCGACCCAGGACGAAGTTGGAGACCAGTTTGGCGTCACCCGGGTGGCCAATGCCAAGCCGCAGGCGGTGGAAGTCGTTCTGGTTGCCGAGCTGCGCGATGATGTCGCGTAGGCCGTTATGCCCACCATGGCCACCACCGCGCTTCAGCTTGGCGACGCCCGGAGGCAGGTCGAGTTCGTCATGCGCCACCAGTATTGCTTCCGGCTTGATGCGGAAGAAATTGGCCAATGCCGCCACGGACTGGCCGCTACGGTTCATGTAGGTGGTGGGAATGAGCAGACGAACGTCGTTGCCCTGATGGCTGAATTTAGCCGTCAGGCCGAAATACTTGCGGTCAGCGGTTAAAGAAACGCGCTGGGCGCTGGCAATGCGTTCAACGAAAAGAGCCCCTGCGTTATGCCGGGTCTGTTCGTATTCGGGGCCGGGGTTACCCAGGCCAACGATCAACTGGATGGCGGTCACGTCAGGGGCTCTTCCTTGGAGTTGGTGGGTTACAGTGCGCGCGGCACTGTAACCCGATCAACGCCGGCGTGCGAGTGGATTACTCGGCAGCGCCTTCTGCTTCTGGAGCAACGCGTGGAGCGTGAACGTTGGCAACAGCTTTGTCATCACCGTGGGCCAGAGCTACGAACTCTACGCCTTTCGGAGCTTTCAGGTCCGACAGGTGGATGATGGTGCCGACTTCGGCGTTTGCCAGGTCAACTTCGATGAACTCAGGCAGGTCTTTGGCTTCGCAGGAAACTTCGATCTGCGATTCAACGTGCGAGATCTCGCCGCCTTTCTTGACCGGTGCTTCTTCGTTGATGAAGTGCACTGGAACAACAGCGGTCAGCTTCTGGCCAGCAACGACGCGAATGAAGTCAGCGTGCATGATGAATTGCTTGGCAGGGTGACGCTGCATGGCTTTGACGATGACGTTTTGCTTGACGCCGTCAACGTTCAGTTCGATCACGTGGCTGTAGGCAGCTTCGTTTTCGAACAGCTTGGCGATTTCTTTCGACACGATGGTCAGCGATTGAGCTTCTTTATCGCCACCGTAGACAACGGCAGGGATGCTCAGCGAGTGACGCAGGCGGCGGCTCGCACCTTTCCCCAGGTCAGTACGCGCTTGGGCGTTCAGAGTGAATTCAGTCATTTTGTTTCTCCAAAATAGCCCCCCGAGGGCGTTTGCGACCAGCGCCAACGGGGATGGCAAAAAAGCCCCGCCCCAACAAATGCTGGGGCGGGGCGCTTCACATCAATACACGTTCCGCTTAGCGGAACATCGCACTGATCGATTCTTCATTGCTGATGCGGCGGACCGCTTCAGCGACAACCGGTGCGATATCCAGCTGGCGGATACGGTCACAGGCTTGAGCAGCGGCGGACAGCGGAACGGTGTTGGTCACCACCAGCTCGTCCAGTACCGACTTCTCGATGTTCTCGATCGCACGGCCCGACAGGACAGGGTGCGTGCAGTAGGCATAAACCTTGGCCGCGCCGTGTTCTTTCAGAGCCTTGGCCGCATGGCACAGGGTGCCGGCGGTATCGACCATGTCGTCTACCAGGATGCAAGTGCGCCCTTCGACGTCGCCGATGATGTGCATGACTTCGGAGTGGTTGGCCTTTTCACGGCGTTTGTCGATGATACCCAGGTCGACACCCAGGGACTTGGCGACGGCACGTGCGCGCACGACACCACCGATGTCCGGGGAGACGATCATCAGGTTCTCGAAACGCTGGTCTTCGATATCGTCGACCAGTACGGGCGAACCGTAGATGTTGTCGACAGGAATATCGAAGAAACCCTGGATCTGGTCAGCGTGCAGGTCGACGGTGAGAACACGGTCGATACCCACGACAGTGAGCATGTCAGCGACAACTTTGGCGCTGATGGCTACACGTGCCGAACGCGGACGGCGGTCCTGGCGGGCGTATCCGAAGTAAGGAATCACGGCGGTGATTCGGGATGCTGAGGAGCGGCGGAAGGCGTCGGCCATCACTACCAGTTCCATCAGGTTATCGTTGGTCGGGGCACAAGTCGGCTGAATAATGAAAACGTCTTTACCGCGAACATTTTCATTGATCTCAGTGCTGATCTCGCCGTCGGAGAATTTACCGACAGAGACGTCACCGAGAGGGATATGCAGCTGACGTACGACACGCCGAGCCAGATCGGGGTTAGCGTTCCCCGTAAAGACCATCATCTTGGACACGCGCAGTACCTGGAGGCTGAGGGTATACCTGGATGAGTATAAGGAAAATGGCAGGGGCGGCTGGATTCGAACCAACGCATGGCAGGATCAAAACCTGCTGCCTTACCGCTTGGCGACGCCCCTGTATCTGTTGCTGCGAGCGCTAGGCACTCGGCTTCTTGACCAGACTTTGCAGCTTGCGATGCAACATCGAAACATTGCTTCCTTTCGCCACAAACCCTGTTTGGGTCGCTGAAAGAAGGGCCAGAACTTTATCAGCTTCGGCTTTGCTTGGGAAGGCCCCAAACACACAACTTCCAGTTCCGGTTAGCCGAGCTTCTGTGAATTTACCCAGGGAATTCAATGCGTTTCGAACTTCTGGATAACTCTGCTCAACCACCCGTTGGCAGTCATTTCGACTGTTTCCCTCGGGAACGGGGCGCATCTTAAGGGGGAGGGAATCACGTGTCAACTGTGGATGTGAAAAAATTTCTACAGTGCTGACAGACACTTGCGGCACCAGCACGACATACCAGGGCTCGATAGGGTCGACGGGTGTCAGTTGCTCGCCAACACCTTGGGCGAACGCCGCATGGCCACGGACGAATACCGGCACGTCGGCGCCCAGGGTCAGGCCCAGGGCGGCCAGGCGATCTTCGTCCCAGTCCAGTTGCCACAAGTGCGCCAGCGCCAGCAGGGTGGTTGCGGCATCCGAACTGCCGCCGCCGATGCCGCCGCCCATGGGCAGCACCTTGGTCAGCCAGATATCGGCGCCAAGGCTGGTGCCCGACTGTTCCTGCAGCTTGCGCGCGGCGCGCACGATCAGGTTGCTGTCGTGGGGGACCGCTTCGATCTCGGTGTGCAGGCGTATCACGCCGTCTTCGCGCAGGGCGAAGGTCAGCTCGTCGCCGTGGTCGAGGAACTGGAACACGGTCTCCAGCTCATGGTAGCCGTCGGGGCGGCGGCCAATGATGTGCAGCCAAAGGTTGAGCTTGGCCGGGGCGGGCAGTGTGAGCTTTTGCATCGATCAGTGACCCAGCTGGCGCGGCTGCCAGTCCTTGACCACCAGCGTTACGTCGATATCTTTGCCGTGCAGCTTCAAGCGTTCGGGTAGCCAGTAGCCGTTTTGCTCGGTGTAGCTCAGGTACTGCACCTGCCAGCCATCCTGGTCGAGGCTGGCCAGGCGGCTGTCGCCGTCCAGGGTCAGCTTGCTCTTGCTGTCGGGAGCGGGCAGGCCACGCACCCACCAGACCAGGTGTGAAACCGGCAACTGCCAGCCCAGCTGTTCTTCCAGCAGGGCCTCGGGGCTGGTGGCCTCGTAACGGCCCTGGTTGGCCACTTCCAGCACCACGCCGCCGGGGCGGCCAGTCAGGCGTGCGGCGCCGCGGCCCAGTGGGCCGGCCAGGCGGATGTCGTAATAGTCCTGGCGTTGCAGCCAGAACAGTGTGCCGCTGCCCGAATCGCGCGGGGCACGGATGCCGACCTTGCCGTTGATCTGCCAGCCATCGAGGCTGCTCAACTGCTCTTTATGGGCGCGCCACTGCTGCGGGTCGCCGTGGCCCTGCAGGGCCTCGCGGCTACCGAAGCCGGCACAGCCGGCCAGCAGGGCAATCAGGGTGAAGGTGATGCAATGGCGCAAAAACATGGCGTTAAAGGGTCTCGGATCCGGTCAGGCGCAAAACGGTCTTGCGCAGGATAGGGCTGTCGGGCTGGGCCTCGAAGGCCTTGGCCCAGACCTGGCGGGCTTCACGGCGCTTGCCGTTGGCCCACAGGACTTCACCCAGGTGGGCGGCCACTTCATGGTCGGGGAAACGCTGCAGGGCCTGGCGCAAGTAACCTTCGGCTTCGTCCAGGTTGCCAAGGCGGTAGGCGACCCAGCCCAGGCTGTCGAGAATCGCCGGGTCGTCCGGGGTCAACTGGTGAGCCTTGTCGATCAGGGCCTTGGCTTCGGTGTAGCGGGTGGTGCGGTCGGCCAGGGTGTAACCCAGGGCGTTCAAGGCCATGGCGTTTTCCGGCTCGCGGGCGATGATGGCGCGCAGGTCTTTTTCCATTTGCGGCAGGTCGTCACGCTTTTCTGCCAGCATGGCGCGGGTGTAGAGCAGGTTGAGGTCATCCGGGTAGCGCTGGATGGCCTGCTGCAACACCTGATTGGCCTGGGCGTCCTTGTTGTTGTTGCTGTAGCTCTCCGACTCGATCAGGTACAGCTGGATGGCGATGTCCGGCTGCGCTTCGCGGGCTTCGGCAAGCATGCGCGAGGCTTCGGTGCCACGGCCGTTGGCAATCAGAATATCGGCCTGACGCAATTGCGCCGGCAGGTAATCCGGGCCCGGGCCGACCAGGGCGTATTCGCGCAGGGCACCCGCCGGGTCATGGCGCTCTTCGGCGATACGCCCCAGGTTGAGGTGTGCGGCATCGACATTGCTGTCGCGCTCGATCATCTCGCGCAGGTAGCTCTCGGCCTCGTCCCAGTCTTTGTTCTCCAGGCACACCAACGCTAACGAATAACGCAGTTCGTCGTCTTCAGGGTATTGCTGGACCAGGCTGATGAATTCGCCTTTGGCGTCGGCAATGCGGTCCTGTTCGACCAGGGTGCGTGCATAGGTCAGGCGCAGGCGCTTGTCGTCAGGGTTGTCGCGGATCGCCCCGCGTAGCAGCGGCAGGGCCTCCTGGCCACGGTCCAAGGCCTGGAGCAGGCGGGCGCGGAGCAGGATCGGCGCGATTTCGCCATTTTGCGCCGGATGCTCTTCAAGCAGCTCAAGCGCCTCCTCGGCCTTGCCGTCCTGGTTCAGCAGCAGCGCCTTGCCGAACACCAGCTGGCTGTTGTCCGGGTACTTGACCAGCAGTCGGTCGAAGCTCTGCATCAGGCCATCGCGGGTGCTCTGGTCAGTTTCGGCCGCCGACAGGGCGAGGAAGTCGAAGTGCGTGTCACCCTGGCCCTGCAGCACCTTCTCCATGTAGGTCATGGAGTCATCGTAGCGGCCGGCACGCGCCAGCTGGATAGCGGCGGCGCGCTGGGCGTCGAGGTTCTGCGGGTCGTTCTTGGCCCAGATCAGCGCGCTGTCCAGGGACGGCTCGTCGGCGCCGAGGTACTCGGCGATGCGGTAGGCACGCTCGGACACGCCAGGGTCCTGGGTCTTCTCGGCCTGGTCGGCGTAGTTGGCCAGGGCGATGTCGAAGCGGTTGCGCTGGCCAGCCAGCTCGGCCACCAACAGGCTGTAGAGCGTGTCCTGTTTGAATGACCCATACACCACGGGCTTTTCGGCCTCACCCTTGCCGGTTTCGGCAACGGGAGGCTCGGCCGTCTGCGGGGCCAGGCTCTGGCAGCCCTGGAGCAGGGCGAAGGCAAGCAGCAGTGCGTAGGGTCTGTTCATATAAAGAGGCTTAAAAGGGCTTACCGGCGGTCGGAGCATGATGACACAAGCGCGGGGGCAAACCCACCTGCGAAGGTCGTGGTTTACAGCGTGGGTGGTGATGGGTCGGACAGCGAGGTGGGGGAGAGGTTCGGTGTAGTGTTCTGGGCCAATCCCCTTCTCGTTGACTCTTTACGTGGTTGGAAAGAGGAAGTCGGAAAGCACAAGTGCTAAGAGCAGCGTAAAGTGCAGGGTCAAAAGGCAAAGTAGTATACGCCGCTTTTGTGGTGGGAAATTATGGATTTCCTCTGCTTTGGCTAGCCCTCGCCATATGAACAGTTTAGGGGTTGCTAATACCATCGAGATTGAGCCTGTACGGATTAGTTTCCCTATTAGTCCGGCATGCTGGTAGATGTCTCTATTGTCTATAATGTATTTGCAGTTTGGTAGGTGCGACTCAAAGGATTCGGTATATTTGTGGGCAATATAGCACTGCGCGATCATGGTGATTAGCATGGCAATAAGAATAAAAAGGCCTACTATTGCTGGCTCTATGATGATCATTTTGAGCGCTCTCGGTACAAAAATTCACCGACCTCTTTGCCCTTTTTTGCGCCGTAGCCACCGGTAACGTTCCCTCCTATTCCCTTGCCGGCTTCGGCAACGGGAGGCTCGGCCGTCTGCGGGGCCAGACTCTGGCAGCCCTGGAGCATGGCGTAGGAAAGCAGCAGTGCGTAGGGTCCGTTATATAAAGAGGCTTAAAAGGGCTTACCGGCGGTCGGAGCATGATGACACAAGCGCGGGGGCAAACCCACCTGCGAAGGTCGTGGTTTACAGCGTGGGTGTCCAGGGTCGGACAGCAGAGCACTGGAGCGGTTCGGTTGCTTTATCGCTAATCAGACTGGTAAGGCGCGATTGCGTCGCCTCGCCATTCTCCAATCAGCCCAGTAACCCTTGTTGCCGACCCTGCAAACGTTGTATGGGCTAGTGACTGTCAAGGTATGAAGTGAGGCCTTGGGATATAGCTAGCGCCGAACAAGAAAATATAAGGTAATACCAGAAGAATAGAATCAGTCGCTTAGTTTTTTGGGGGATGTTGCGAATGTCATTGGCGTCTGCCAGGTTGCGGCGTAAGTAAAAGTTAGGGGTCGATAGCATTCCGGCGATCATGCAAAGTCTCATCGTTTTGCCAAGCATACCTGCGCTGGCATAGAGTGAGCGGTTTCCTTGTATAAATTTGCAGTTTGTGAGTTTGGATTCCAAGGTCTCGATCTGCCGGTAAGCAATGTAGATAAGTGCGGAGATGCTAACCAATAGTGAGGTCAGTATGATGATTGAAATTACCATCGACAGTGTGCTTGTCATTTGTTCAAAGCTTCGTAAATAAGCTCGCCAAGGTTTTTCCCCTCGGCCTTGCCGTAACCCCCCCCCCTAGCATTCCCCCTTCGGCACCTCCAATAACTACGCATGCAAGTGCTCCAGCCCCGCCGCTTGGAACACTAAAGGCGAGGCATATTTGCCCGAGAGCTTACCCGCCAAGCGGTGCGGCTAGAGGTGGCGCCGCCTGCGGAGCTGGCGGTGGCTGAAGTGGTTTGACTGACACCGAAGTTATAACCGGTGACTTCAATCCATTTTTTGTAGGTGTCATCCAGGGCTTCACCTGGGATGTCGTCGATTTTTAGATAGGCGTCAAAGGACATGCTTGCCGCTCCCTGGCAATCATTGAAATTATGGGTTTTGGGCTGAAGGGAAATGACCCCGGTCAGTGATTGGCAAGGCTAGGCACTTAAAGAAATTAGAGCAACAGAAAGAGGGGGTTGCGCGTGTAATTCAGAAATGGACTACAGATTAGTACGGAGGGTAGGGTGGATATGTCTAAACATGTTGTTTATTTGCCGCATGTTTTGTCTTGTAGGCGTAGGATTTTTTCCCTTGGCGAACATTAATGAACGCCACGTGCATGCCGGCCATTTTTCCGCACCTTCGAGAACGAGCGCCGCCTGCGCCGTGCGGACGGCGCTCAATCTCATCGGCACCAGCCCATCGTCGCCATGCGCCCGGCGCTCGATCTCGCCGGTGCCAAGGCATCACCGCCCTGCGGCCGATGCTTTTTCGCACCGGGTACCCACTCCCCCTCACGACAATAGCGAACGGTGGTTGTTCTAAAACCTGCGAAAGAGGACAATTATCGGCTTCTCGTCACAACCAGCGACCTTGCATGGCCTTTCTTGCACTTGGTATCAACCATAAGACTGCCTCGGTAGACGTACGCGAGCGCGTGGCGTTTACCCCAGAGCAGCTGGTCGACGCCCTGCAGCAGCTCTGCCGACTGACCGCCAGCCGTGAAGCGGCGATCCTGTCGACCTGCAACCGTAGCGAGCTTTATATAGAGCAGGACCAGCTGTCCGCCGAAGCGGTCTTGCAGTGGCTGGCCGATTATCACCGCCTGAGCCTTGATGAACTGCGCGCCAGTGCCTACATCCACGAAGAGCACGATGCCGTCCGGCACATGATGCGCGTGGCCTCGGGCCTCGACTCGCTGGTGCTGGGCGAGCCGCAGATTCTCGGCCAGATGAAGTCAGCCTACGCCGTGGCGCGCGAGGCCGGCACTGTCGGCCCGCTGCTTGGGCGGCTGTTCCAGGCCACCTTCAGTGCCGCCAAGCAGGTGCGCACCGACACCGCGATCGGCGAGAACCCGGTGTCGGTGGCGTTCGCCGCAGTCAGCCTGGCGCGGCAGATTTTCAGCGATCTGGGCCGCAGCCAGGCGCTGCTGATCGGTGCCGGAGAAACCATTACCCTGGTTGCCCGCCACCTGCATGAGCAAGGCGTACGCCGCATTGTCGTGGCCAACCGTACCTTGGAGCGGGCCAGCCTGCTGGCCGAACAGTTTGGCGCGCATGCGGTGCTGCTGGCCGACATCCCCCAGGAACTTGCCAACAGCGACATCGTCATCAGCTCCACCGCCAGCCAGTTGCCGATCCTGGGCAAGGGCGCAGTGGAAAGCGCGCTGAAGCAGCGCCGGCACAAGCCGATCTTCATGGTCGACATCGCTGTGCCGCGCGACATCGAGCCCCAGGTTGGTGAACTCGACGACGTTTACTTGTACACCGTCGACGATCTGCACGAAGTGGTCGCGGAAAACCTCAAGAGCCGCCAGGGTGCTGCCCAGGCGGCCGAGGAGCTGGTTTCGGTAGGCGCAGAAGATTTCATGGTGCGCCTGCGCGAGCTGGCTGCGGTGGATGTACTGCGCGCCTATCGCCAGCAAAGCGAGCGCCTGCGCGACGAAGAATTGCAAAAGGCCCAGCGTCTGCTGGCCAACGGCGGTAACCCCGAAGATGTACTGGCCCAGTTGGCCCGGGGGCTGACCAACAAACTCCTGCATGCGCCCAGCGTGCAGTTGAAAAAGCTCTCGGCCGAGGGCCGCCTCGATGCGCTGGCCATGGCCCAGGAACTCTTTGCCCTCAACGAGGGCTCGACGGACAAATCCCTGCAATGAAAGCGTCGCTGCTTAACAAACTGGACACGCTCCAGGACCGCTTCGAGGAACTCACCGCGTTGCTCGGTGATGCCGAAGTCATTTCCGACCAGACCCGCTTCCGTGCCTATTCCCGCGAATACGCCGAAGTGGAGCCGGTGATCGCTGCCTATAAAGAGTGGCGTAAGGTGCAGGACGACCTCGAAGGCGCGCAGGCGCTGCTCAAGGACGCCGACCCCGACATGCGCGAAATGGCCGTGGAGGAAGTGCGCGAAGCCAAGGAGCAGCTGGTGGGCCTGGAGTCGCAGCTGCAACGCATGCTGCTGCCCAAGGACCCCAACGACGGGCGCAACGTGTTCCTCGAGATCCGCGCCGGCACCGGTGGCGACGAGGCGGCGATCTTCTCGGGCGACCTGTTCCGCATGTATTCGCGTTATGCCGAACGGCGTGGCTGGCGCCTGGAGATTCTCTCCGAGAACGAAGGCGAGCACGGCGGCTACAAAGAAATCATCGCCCGCGTCGAAGGCGATAGCGTGTACGGCAAGCTCAAGTTCGAGTCTGGCGCGCACCGCGTGCAGCGGGTGCCAGAGACCGAATCGCAGGGCCGTATCCACACCTCCGCGTGCACTGTGGCGGTACTGCCCGAGCCCGACGAGCAGGTGGCGATCGAGATCAACCCGGCCGACCTGCGTGTGGATACCTACCGCTCCTCCGGTGCAGGCGGCCAGCACGTCAACAAGACCGACTCGGCAATCCGCATCACCCACTTGCCGACCGGCATCGTGGTCGAATGCCAGGAAGAACGTTCGCAGCACAAGAACCGTGCCCGCGCCATGTCCTGGCTGTCGGCCAAGCTCAACGACATGCAGACCAGCGCCGCGCAGAACGCCATCGCCAGCGAGCGTAAGCTGCTGGTAGGTTCCGGTGACCGTTCCGAGCGTATCCGCACCTATAACTATCCACAGGGGCGGGTGACCGATCACCGCATCAACCTGACCTTGTACTCCCTCGACGACATCCTCGCCGGTAGCGTGGACGCCGTGATCGAACCTTTGCTGGCCGAATACCAGGCCGACCAACTGGCTGCCCTGGGGGACTGATGACCATCATTGCCAGCCTGCTGCGCAACGCGCAGCTGCCGGATTCGCCTTCCGAGCGCCTGGACGCCGAGCTGTTGCTGGCGGCGGCCATCGGCAAGTCGCGCAGCTACCTGCACACCTGGCCCGAGCGTATCGTCAGCAGCGAAGATGCCGAGACCTACGCCGGTTATTTACTGCGCCGTCGTGCCGGTGAGCCGGTTGCCTACATCCTTGGGCAACAGGGTTTCTGGAAAATCGACCTGGAAGTAGCGCCGCACACATTGATCCCGCGTCCGGATACCGAGCTGCTGGTGGAAACCGCACTTGAATTGCAACCGGCAACGCCCGCCAAGGTGCTCGACCTGGGCACCGGCACGGGCGCCATCGCCCTGGCACTGGCCAGCGATTGCCCGGCCTGGCAGGTTACTGCAGTAGATCGGATCGAAGACGCGGTGGCGTTGGCAGAGCGCAATCGCCAACGCCTGGGCCTGGGCAACGTCAAGGTACTCGCCAGCCATTGGTTCAGCAGCCTGGCCGGTGAGCGCTTCGACATGATCCTCAGCAACCCGCCGTACATTGCCGCCGAAGACCCGCACCTGGTTGCAGGTGATGTGCGCTTCGAACCGAGCAGCGCACTGGTGGCCGGTGCCGATGGCCTGGATGACCTGCGGTTGATCGTCGGCCAAGCGCCTGCGCACCTGCTGCCCGGTGGCTGGCTGCTGCTGGAACACGGGTACGACCAGGCGCCGGCAGTGCGCGAACTGCTGGCGGCGCAAGGTTTCACCGAGGTGGCCAGCCGCAAGGACCTGGGCGGCCATGAACGAATTTCCCTGGGGCGTTTGCCATGCTGACCGATCAGGAACTGTTGCGTTACAGCCGGCAGATTCTGCTGGCACAGGTGGATATCGACGGCCAACTGCGCCTCAAGCGGAGCAAGGCGCTGATTGTCGGCCTGGGCGGGCTGGGCTCGCCGGTGGCGTTGTACCTGGCCGCTGCGGGTGTGGGTGAGTTGCACCTGGCCGACTTCGACACTGTCGACCTGACCAACCTGCAACGCCAGGTTATCCATGACAGCAGCAGTGTTGGCATGAGCAAGGTGGACTCGGCGCTGCAGCGGCTTGAGGCCATCAACCCGGAAGTCACCTTGGTTGCTCATCGCCAGGCGTTGGATGAAGACTCGCTGGCCGCAGCAGTGGCGGCCGTCGACCTGGTGCTGGACTGCTCCGACAACTTCGGCACCCGCGAGGCGGTCAATGCCGCCTGCTTCGCCCACGGCAAGCCGCTGGTCAGCGGTGCGGCGATCCGCCTTGAAGGGCAACTGTCTGTGTTCGACCCGCGCCGTGATACCAGCCCTTGCTACCACTGCCTCTACGGCCATGGCAGCGAGGCCGAGCTGACCTGCAGCGAAGCTGGCGTGATCGGCCCGCTGGTAGGGCTGGTCGGTAGCCTGCAAGCGCTGGAGGCCATGAAGCTACTGGCCGGTTTTGGTGAACCGCTGGTGGGCCGCCTGTTGTTGATCGATGCCCTCGGCACGCGCCTGCGTGAGCTGCGGGTCAAGCGTGACCCGGCCTGCGCCGTGTGTGGCAAGCGCGATGGCTGAGCGCTCGGCGCCTGTTGGCGTGATGGACTCGGGGGTCGGCGGCTTGTCGGTGCTCGCCGAGATCCAGCGCTTGCTACCCAATGAGTCGCTGCTGTACGTCGCTGATTGTGGCCACGTGCCGTATGGCGAGAAAACCCCGGACTATATTCGCCAGCGTTGCCGGCGCATCGCCGAGTTCTTCCAGGCGCAAGGCGCCAAAGCGATGGTCCTGGCATGCAACACGGCGACGGTGGCAGCGGTTGCCGACCTGCGTGAGTTGTACCCTGACTGGCCGCTGGTGGGTATGGAACCGGCGGTCAAGCCAGCTGCTGCGGCCACCCGCTCCGGTGTGGTGGGTGTGCTGGCCACCACCGGGACCTTGCAGAGCGCAAAATTTGCCGCCTTGCTCGACCGCTTCGCCAATGATGTGCGCGTGGTCACCCAGCCTTGCCCGGGGCTGGTCGAGCTGATCGAGGCCGGTGACCTCGGCAGCCCGCAATTGCGACAGCTGTTGCTTGGCTACGTGCAGCCCTTGCTGGCTGCAGGTTGCGACACGCTGATACTGGGCTGCACCCATTACCCCTTCCTGCGCCCTCTGCTGGCAGAAATGGTGCCCGCCGACGTGGCCATCATCGATACCGGTGCTGCCGTGGCGCGGCAGCTGCAACGCTTGCTCGCCGCTCGCCATCTGCTGGCCGACGGGCCGGCACGCGAGGCGACCTTCTGGAGCAGCGCCGACCCGCAATCGCTGAGCAGCATCCTGCCCGTGCTGTGGCACAGGCCGGGCAGTGTGCAACGTTTTCAGTTGTAAACAGATGCGTGAATGCGGTGCGGCCAGCCCATCATTCAGCGTGGCAACGGCCACAAACGACTGATCTCCAAAACCTCCAGCACCAGCTCAGGCTCGCGTAGCGGCAACCGTTGCAGCAGCTCCTCTGCGGCGCTTTCGGGTGTCCAGGCATCAGGCACCGCCTGCACCGTGGTCACCGGTGTCTTCAACGATTGGGGGGCTACCACGGTCAGATCGATACCTTTGTCCTGCAACGCCTGGCGTTCTTCGCGCAGCCACTGCGGCATGTTATTCCACCCCGCAGTCACCTGCGTCGGCGCATACAGCTGCAACGCTGAATAGCGGTTGAAGATCGCCATCACTTGCGGCGTATCGCCCTTGGCCAGCAGCGGCTGCACCTTGGCCAGGCAATACTCGCCCGCCAGCTGATTGGTACTGACGATCGCCTCGAACAATTCGCTGTCCGCCACACCCTCGGCCAGGTAATCACTGGTACCGGCGTTGATGATCAGGCTGTCCAGCGAACCCCAGGCATGGCAAAGCTGCTGGCAGGCGCTGGCCGCCTGGTCTTCTTCATGCAACTGCCAAGGCAGGCGCAACAGCTTACTGCCATGGCGCGCTGCCAATGCATCCAACCCCTCGCAGTCCTTGGCACTTGCGGCAACCCGGTGCCCTTGTTCGAGCAACCGCTCCACCAGGGCCAGACCTAGTCCGTTGCTGGCCCCCGTAACCCAGAAAATACGCGAGTGTTTCAATATGCTGTCCTCTGATCCGACCGGCGTGGGAGGCCCTTGAACGCTTCCAGTGCACGCTGACGGCTACTGCTGAGATCGACTATTGGACGGTGATACGAATTATTAACCAAAAGGTCCGCGCCCTTCATGGGCTGGTGGATGTTTTTTTCGTCTTCTTCGCTTAATTCGGGTAGCCAGTGGCGTATGAAAGCCCCTTGCGGGTCGAAGCGCTGTGACTGCGAAACCGGGTTGAAGATACGGAAATAGGGCACTGCGTCGGTGCCCGTGGAGGCACTCCACTGCCAGCCGCCATTGTTTGCGGCCAGATCACCGTCTATCAGATGGCGCATGAAATGCCGTTCGCCCTTGCGCCAGTCGATCAGCAAGTTCTTGCTGAGGAACATGGCGACGATCATGCGCAGGCGGTTGTGCATCCAACCGGTGTGCAACAACTGGCGCATCGCCGCGTCGATGATCGGGAAGCCCGTACGGCCCTGTTCCCACGCCTCAAGGTCTGCGGGCGCATCGCGCCACGGCAGGGCTTCAGTCTGGGTACGGAACGCGCGGTGGCGCGACACCTGTGGATAACCGGTCAGGATGTGCTTGTAGAACTCACGCCAGAGCAATTCGTTGATCCAGGTTTGAATGCCGCTGCTGCCGCTGTCGAACTCCCCGCGGTTGCTGGCCAGCGCTGCATGAAGGCATTGCCTCGGCGAAATCACGCCTGCGGCCAGGTACGCCGACAGTTGGCTGGTGCCGGGCTTGGCGGGGAGGTCGCGCAGGTGCTGGTAATCGTCGACGGTTTCGTCAAGAAAGCGGGTGAGGCGCGCCTGCGCTTCATCTTCGCCAGCCGGCCAGAGCTCGCTGAGCGTGCGCGGTGGCTTGTCGAAGCCTTCGATATGCTGTGGGATCGGGTCGCTGGCGATGGCCAGAGGCGCCTGGGGTTTTACCCGCGATGCCAGTGACGGCAGGCTACGGTGCAGGTGCTCGAGGCAGACTTTCTTGAACTGGCTGAACACCTGAAAGTAATCGCCGCTGCGGGTCAGGATGGTGCCTGGGCGGAACAACAGCTGGTCGAGGTAACTGCAGGCCTGAATGCCTGAACCTTCCAGCAGCGAGCGGGTGGCCCGATCACGGCGGGTTTCGTTGATGCCGTATTCATCGTTCCAGTGCACCGCTTGCACCTGGTGCTGGTGGCACACCTGGAGCAGCGCAGGCGCTGCCTCGTCCCACGTGTCAATCTTGCGAATCAGCAACGGTATGTTGAGTTTTTCCAGCGAGTGGCGCAGGTCGCGCAGGTTGCGCAGCCAGAAGTCGACCTTGCATGCAGCATCATCGTGAGCCTGCCATTGGCCGGGGCTGGCCAGCCACAAGGCCACGGTCGGGCCGCGCTCGCAGGCGGCGCTCAAGGCGGTGTTATCGTCGATGCGCAGGTCACTGCGCAGCCAGATCAGTTGCATGGGGCATTCTTCTCGACAGGCGAGCGGTCATTGCCTTGCAGTACGCGCAATGCCGCCTGTGGGGTATCGAACAGGGAAAGCTCGGCAAGCCCGAAGGCTTGCAGCTGAGCTTTGTGAAGGGAGATCGTGGCGCCGCCCAGCAGCTTTGCGCCGGGTATGCCTTGAAGGGTGCGCAGCAAGGCCCGGCTGTCGATGCGTGGGCCCAGGTGCAACAGCAGCGCGCGAGGCCGCAGGGCGGTGACGGCACGTTGTAGCTCCGCACCGCTGACCGGTTGCTCGAGCACCTCGACGGGGATGCCGTTGCTGCTCAGCAGCCAGGCACACAGCCACAGGCTGGGGTCGAAGGCGTGCTCGCTGTCTTCGGCAAGCAGCACGGCCGGCCCTTGCAGGGATTGGTTGTCATGGTACACCCGCGCCCCCAGCTTGCTGCGCAGCCAGGTGTGGAAGAACACCTGCTCGAGTCGGGCATTGAAATAGTTGCGCCAGCGTTGCGCCAGGCTGTCCATCAACGGCAGTAACAATTGCTCGCACAGGGTAATGGCCGGGTACAGCGCCATGGCCTGGTTGAGTTGCTGGTCGAGGGCGCGTTGGGACAGGTTGGCGATGGCTTCGATCAACTGCTGCTGGCGGGTTTGCCAGTCACCTTGCGGGGCAACGCTGGGCGGCTTGTCGAGCAGTTCGCGCACCTGGCCGACCGATGCGCCGCGCTCCAGCCAGGCGAGGATAGCTTCGACCCGCTCGACTTGGTCGCGGGCATACAGGCGATGGCCCTTGGCGGTGCGTTGCGGCTTGAGCAGGCCATAGCGCCGCTCCCAGGCACGCAGTGTCACCGGATTCACGCCGGTGCGCCGCGCCAGTTCACCGATAGGCAGCAGTGTTTCAGACAGCATTGCGCAGCCCCAGGCTGTCGGGGTGTGGCTGCAGGTAGGCCTGTTGCTGCAGGTACGGGTCAGGGTGCTTGCGCAGGTGGTGCTTGAGCAGTGTCAGCGGCACCACCAGCGGCACCACACCTTGCTGGTATTGGTCGATGAGGTGCTGCAGTTCGGCCTTGTCCTGTTGCGTCAGTGCGCCCTTGAAGTAGCCACTGAGGTGCTGCAGTACGTTGCCATGGGTGCCACGGCTGGCGCAGCGGCGCAGGGCCTGCATCAGCTGGCTGAAATAGCGTGGGCCTGTCTCCTGTGGGTCGTCATCGCGGCTCATGCTGCCCAGCAGGCGGCCGAGCTGGCGATAGGCCTGGGGGTTATTGGCCATCAGCAGGTACTTGTAACGCGAGTGGAAGCGCACCAGTGCGCCACGGCTCAGGCCTTCGGCCAACAGATGCTGCCAGTCGGCATAGGCATAGACGCGGCTGATGAAGTTCTCGCGCAGCACCGGATCGTGCAGGCGGCCTTCTTCTTCGACTGGCAGGTCGGGGCGAAGGGCGCAGAAGGCCGCGGCATAGGCACCTGTACCGCCTTGGGGCGCAGGGTGGCCGTTGTCCTGATACACCTTCACCCGCTCCAGCCCGCAGGAGGGCGATTTCTGCATGAAAATGTAGCCACAGATGTCGTCGAGTTCAGCGGCCATCTGCTCCGCATAGTGCGTTAGCGGGGCGGTAACGTCCATGCCGGGGTCGCGCGTGCCGACCACGGCTGGGTGTTGTGGGTCACCGACCAGGCGGATCGGATCGCGCGGGATACCCAGGCCGATGGCGACTTCGGGGCACACCGGCATCCAGTCGAAATGCGCTTCCAGTTGTGTACGGCACAGCTCGGATGCCTTGTGCCCACCGTTGTAGCGCACACTGTGACCGGTCAGGCAGGCGCTGATGGCGATGCGAGGCTTGTTCAGGGCGGATGGGTCGTGCATGGTGGCTGTCTCCGAAACTTGTACATGGACGCGCACTTGTACAAGGTCATTCCAGCACAGCCACAAACTTATGCAAACTACTATTTTTGTATAGCTTTGCAGTTTTGTTTAATCGAGATGTTCCAGCAGGCGCCGTGCAGCCTCCTGACCACTGAGCCAGGCGCCTTCGACTCGGCCCGACAGGCACCAGTCGCCGCAGGCATACAAACCTTGGTCGGCATCGGCCAGCGCGCCCCATTCGTGGTTGCCGGCAGGCCGCGCATACAGCCAGCGATGGGCCAGGGCGAATGAAGGTGCCGGTACTACGCAGCCGACTAGTTCGGCGAATTCGCCCCACAGTTGCTCGATTACTTCTTCCTTGGCCAGGTCGATGTGCTGTTTGCTCCAGTTGGAGGTGGCGTGCAGTACCCAGGTATCGAGGTGTTCGTCGCGGCCTGGCTTGCTGCGGTTGCGCGCCAGCCAGTCCAGCGGGTTGTCCTGCACGAAGCAACCTTGCATCGGTGTATCCAGCGCGGTCTCGAAGCCCAGGGCGACGGCCCAAGTGGGTTCCATCACCACACCGGCGGCCACGGCAGCAAGTTTCGGCGTGGCAGCCAGCAATGGCGTGGCCTGCGGCGCAGGCACCGCGATCACTACCCGGCTGAACGGGCCGTGGCTGCAGCCATCGGTGTCTTGCAGGTGCCAGTACTGCTTGCCGCGAAATACCTCGGCAATGCGGCAGCCGAAGTTCACCGTCACGTCCTTGAGCAGGCCGCGGGTGATGGCGCTCATGCGCGGTACACCGACCCAGCGCGTTTGCTCGTCGGGGGAGGGGGTGAGTTCGCCATCACGATAGTTGTACAGCTGGGGTTTCCACTGTTCGGCCCATCCCGCAGCCACCCACTGTTGTACCTGATCGACGAAACGCCGGTCGCGGGCAGTGAAATATTGGGCGCCAAGGTCGAGCGCACCCGCATCGCTGCGTTTACTGGCCATGCGCCCGCCACTGCCGTGGCCTTTGTCGAACAAGTGGACGGATTGCCCGGCCTTTTGCAGGGCCTGGGCGGCGGAAAGGCCGGCGATTCCGGCACCGATGATGGCAATAGGTACTGTCATGATGGCCTCTTCGAACCTTGCTGTAAGCAGACTACGCTGTCAGGCAAACCTGTACAATGCACAATGTTTGTATAAGGTTATTCCGCTTCATAGGGCAGGTTGGCCTATGTTTATCCGAGAGCGTTTGGTTAAAAAAGTGCCTTGTTGTTAAAAATAGACCATCGCCAGACTCTGCGAGGACACAGCCATGCATATATTGCTGACGGGCGGCACTGGTTTGATCGGCCAGCACCTTTGCCAGTTCTGGTTAGGCCAGGGCCATCGCCTGACCGTGTGGAGTCGGCGCCCTGACCAGGTAGCGCGTTTATGCGGCAGCGGGGTGCGTGGGATTGCCAGGCTTGAGGACCTGGCGCCGGACGAGCCGGTCGATGCGGTGGTCAACCTGGCGGGTGCGCCCATCGCTGACCGGCCCTGGACCGCTGCCCGGCGTAATTTGTTATGGGCTAGCCGCATTACGCTCACCGAGCAGTTGCTGGCATGGCTGGGCAGCCGCGAACAGCGCCCCGAAGTGTTGATTTCCGGGTCTGCCGTGGGCTGGTATGGCGATGGTGGGGAGCGTGAGTTGACTGAAGCCTCGCAACCGGTGCGCGAGGACTTTGCCAGCCAGCTGTGCATTGCCTGGGAAGAAACCGCCTTGCGTGCACAGGCGCTAGGCCTGCGCGTGGTGCTGGTGCGTACCGGGCTGGTGTTGGCCAGCGATGGCGGCTTCTTGTCGCGCCTGCGCCTGCCCTTCAAGTTGGGGCTGGGTGGCCCACTGGGCAATGGCCGGCAGTGGATGCCCTGGATCCATATAGATGACCAGGTCGCCCTGATTGATTTTCTCTTGCAGCAAAAGGATGCCAGCGGTCCTTATAATGCCTGCGCGCCAGAGCCTGTGCGCAACCGTGAATTTGCCAAGCGCCTGGGCCGGGCGCTGCATCGGCCAGCGCTGCTGCCGGTGCCTGGGCTGCTGCTCAAGGCCGGCCTCGGCGAGCTGTCGACACTGCTGCTCGGCGGCCAGCGGGCGCGCCCGGTGCGCTTGCTGGCGGCGGGCTTCACCTTCCGTTTCAACGATCTGCAATCGGCCCTGGACAACCTGTCCAGGCGCCTCTGACATAGGACGCTGCATGACCGATCACGCCCTGCTGCTGGTCAACCTGGGTTCCCCGGCCTCCACCTCGGTGGCCGATGTGCGCCGCTACCTCAACCAGTTCCTGATGGACCCGTACGTGATCGACCTGCCTTGGCCGGTGCGGCGCCTGCTGGTGTCGCTGATCCTGGTCAAGCGCCCGGAGCAGTCGGCGCATGCCTATGCCTCGATCTGGTGGGACGAAGGTTCGCCGTTGGTGGTGCTGACGCGGCGCCTGCAGGCTGCGATGGTCGAGCACTGGCCGCATGGCCCGGTCGAAGTTGCCATGCGCTATGGCCAGCCGGCGCTGCCGGATGTACTTGCGCGCCTGGCCGCCCAAGGCGTACGCAAGGTCACGCTGGCACCGCTTTATCCACAGTTTGCCGACAGCACGGTGACCACGGTGGTGGCGTTGGCCAACCAGACCATTACCGAGCGCGGCTTGCCGCTGCAGTTGCGCGTGCTGCAACCGTTCTACGATCACCCGGAGTACATCGATGCGCTGGTCGCCAGCGCCCGGCCGTATCTGCAGCAGGATTACGACCATCTGTTGCTGAGCTTCCATGGTTTGCCGGAGCGGCACCTGAAGAAGCTCGACCCTACCGGCAAGCATGACTTCCAGGCGGCGGACTGCTGCAAGGACGCCAGTGCCGAGATGCGTGCGGTGTGTTACCGCGGGCAGTGCCTGGCCACCGCCAAGGCATTTGCGACGCGAATGGGCATACCGGATGGCAAATGGTCGGTGTCGTTCCAGTCGCGGTTGGGGCGGGCCAAGTGGATCGAACCCTACACCGAGACGCGCCTGGATGAACTGGGCAAGGCTGGGGTGAAGAAACTGCTAGTGATGTGCCCGGCGTTCGTGGCCGATTGCATCGAGACGCTGGAAGAGATTGGCGATCGCGGCAAGGAGCAGTTCATTGAGGCGGGGGGCGAGGAGTTGGTGCTGGTGCCGTGCCTGAATGATCACCCGGAGTGGGTGAGGGTGCTGGCAGGGATGTGTGAAAAGGTCTGAATGAAAAAGGGGCTGCAACGCAGCCCCTTTGATTTCAACGGTCGGTACGCCTTAAGGCAGCTGATCATCCAGCTTCTTGTGCTTCCAACCATCATTGCCCGGCAGAATCAGGTTCAGGGCAATGGCCACGATGGCGCACAGGGCAATGCCTTTCAGGCCCCAGTCGTCTGGGCCGTCACCGCTGCCGATCAGCACGCCGCCGATACCGAACACCAGGGTCACCGACACGATCACCAGGTTGCGCGCTTCGCTGAGGTCGATCTTGTGGCGGATCATGGTGTTCATGCCTACCGCTGCGATCGAGCCGAACAGCAGGCAGAGGATGCCGCCCATCACGGGTACCGGGATGCTCTGCAGCAGCGCGCCGAACTTGCCGATGAACGCCAGGGTGATGGCGAATACCGCCGCCCAGGTCATGATCTTCGGGTTGTAGTTCTTGGTCAGCATCACCGCGCCGGTCACTTCGGCGTAGGTGGTGTTGGGCGGGCCGCCGAACAGGCCGGCTGCGGTGGTGGCCAGGCCGTCACCCAGCAGGGTGCGGTGCAGGCCGGGTTTTTTCAGGTAGTCGCGGCCGGTCACGCTGCCGACCGCAATCACGCCGCCGATGTGCTCGATCGCCGGTGCCAGGGCAACCGGGACGATGAACAGGATGGCCTGCCAGTTGAATGCTGGCGCTGTGAAGTTGGGGATCTCCAGCCACGGTGCGGCGGCGATCTTGGCGGTATCGACCACGCCAAAGGCGAACGACAGGGCAAAGCCTACCAGCACACCCGAGATGATCGGCACCAGGCGGAAGATGCCCTTGCCGAAGACCGCGACGATCAGCGTGGTCAACAACGCCGGCATCGAAATCAGCATGGCGGTCTTGTAAGGCATCAGCGCGGCGCCGTCACCGCCTTTGCCCATGGCCATGTTGGCAGCGATCGGTGCCATGGCCAGGCCGATGGAAATGATCACCGGGCCAATCACCACAGGTGGCAGCATGCGGTCGATGAAGCCGGTGCCCTTGATTTTCACCATCAGGCCCATGAAGGTGTACACGAAGCCTGCGGCCATCACGCCGCCCATGGTCTCGGCCAGGCCGAACTGGCCCTTGGCGAGAATGATCGGGGTAATGAAAGCGAAGCTGGACGCCAGGAATACCGGGACCTGACGGCCGGTGACCAGCTGGAACAGCAAGGTGCCGATGCCGGCGGTGAACAACGCGACGTTCGGATCGAGGCCGGTGATCAGCGGCATCAGCACCAGCGCGCCAAATGCCACGAAGAGCATCTGCGCGCCCGAAACGACCTGGCGCCAGAGCGGGTCGTTGAAGCCGTCCTGCATGGTCAGGCGTCCTTCTGCTTGGTGCCGAAGATCTTGTCGCCGGCATCGCCCAGGCCCGGCACGATATAGCCGTGTTCGTTAAGGCGTTGGTCGATCGAGGCGGTGTAGATCTGCACGTCCGGGTGGGCTTTTTCCACCACGGCGATACCTTCGGGTGCTGCAACCAGGACCATCGCGCGGATTTCCTTGCAGCCGGCCTTTTTCAGCAGGTCGATGGTGGCGACCATCGAGGCGCCGGTGGCCAGCATCGGGTCGATGATCAGGGCCAGGCGCTGGTTGATGTCCGGCGCGAGCTTTTCCAGGTAGGTGTGGGCTTCGAGGGTTTCCTCGTTGCGAGCGACGCCCACGGCACTGACCTTGGCACCCGGGATCAGGCTGAGCACGCCATCGAGCATGCCGATGCCGGCGCGCAGGATCGGTACCACGGTGATCTTCTTGCCGGCGATTTTTTCAACTTGCACCTTGCCACACCAGCCATCGATCTCGTAGGTTTCGAGTGGCAGGTCCTGGGTGGCTTCATAGGTCAGTAGCGCGCCGACTTCCTGGGCGAGTTCGCGAAAATTCTTGGTGCTGATGTCAGCACGGCGCATGAGGCCGAGCTTGTGGCGGATCAGCGGATGGCGGATCTCACGAGTGGGCATAGAGGGCTCCGAAAGGCGGGCAAAAAAACCGCGCTAGATTAATCTATTCAGCCTTTGCTGTCGTGTAGTCCTTTTGCACGTTAGTCCATAAATGCTTGATCTGTGACGAGCGGATGCGTACCTTTGCCCGCTTTTCCAAAATCCCCCCGGAGAGCGCCATGTCCGCTGATCTCGAGCACATCCGTCAAGTCATGCGCGAGGCAGACTGCCTGTACAACGAAGCCGAAGTGGAAGCGGCCATTGCCAAGGTCGGCGAGCAGATCTGCAAAGACCTGCACGACAAGAACCCGGTGGTGTTCTGTGTGATGAACGGCGGCCTGATCTTCGCCGGCAAACTGCTGACCCACCTGCAGTTCCCGCTGGAAGCCTCGTATCTGCACGCCACGCGCTACCGCAACCAGACCAGCGGCGGTGAGTTGTTCTGGAAGGCCAAGCCGGAAGTGTCGTTCATCGACCGTGACGTGCTGATCGTCGACGACATCCTCGACGAGGGCCACACCCTCAGCGCCATCATCGAGTTCTGCAAGCATGCCGGCGCCCGCTCGGTGCACACCGCCGTACTGATCGACAAGGACCATGACCGCAAAGCCAGCCCGGGCCTCAAGGCAAACTATGCCGGCCTGCCTTGCATCGATCGCTATATCTTCGGTTATGGCATGGACTATAAAGGCTACTGGCGTAACGCGAACGGCATCTTTGCCGTCAAAGGAATGTGATCATGAGCCAGCCTGCTTTCATCGACCAATCGCTGTTTGCTGGGCTGGCGCAAAAGGCCGCTGACGCCCCGCGCGGTCGTCATCACCACAACTTCCATGCGATGGAAGACCCTTGCCACCGCCTGGCAGTCGGCTTGCAGCCTTCCACCTACATTGCGCCCCACAGGCACCTGAGCGATGACAAGGCCGAAACCTTGCTGGCGCTCAAGGGGCGCCTTGGCCTGTTGATGTTCGATGAACAGGGCGCAGTGATCGGCAAGCGTGTCCTCGAAGCCGGCGGCGACTGCCTTGGCGTGGACCTGCCTCCAGGTATCTACCACTCCTTGGTGGTGCTGGAGGCGGACAGCATTCTGTTCGAGTGCAAGGCGGGGCCTTACCGGCAGTTGGTGGAGGGCGAGCATGCCCATTGGGCGCCGCGCGAAGGTGAACAGGGCGTGGCTGACTATCACGCCTGGATGCTCGCGCAGTTCGCTTGATATCCGCTGATGATCCGCATGCTAGAGTGCTCCTTCATGCCAAGGAGCCTCACATGCGTGCGATTCTTCCCCTGCTGCTGGCGGTCAGCCTGCCCCTCGCTGCCGCACCGCTGCACAGCCAGTTTCTCCCGCCCGATGACCAGTCCCTGCGCCAGGAAGCGCCGACTGGCCAGCAATTGTTGCAGGTAACCGATTATTCGGTGGTAGTGGGCGCGCAGCGCCAGTCCGACCAGCAACCGATCCCGATCACCGCGTCGCTGCAGATGCGCCTCAAAGGCAAGCCGCTGAGCAAGGGGGCGACCATCGCCCAAGTGCTGCTCAACTTCGATGGCGAACCCGGCAAGAGCCTGAAAAAACCGGTATATGACGAGAAGAGCCGCACGCTGAGCCTCAATTACCCGGTCAGCGATTATCGCGTGGTCATGGACCTGCTGCGCAACGAGACCGTTTATGTGCAGTTTTTGACGTATGCCAATGGCCATATCTGGGCCGACCTGCACACCGGAACCGTACGTACGCGTTGAGGCCCGCCGCTTGTGGGGGGTAAACTGCCGGCCTTCGAAATCCCGTGATGGTCCAGTTGGAGCCGGCAATGCGTAAAGACAAGAAGCAGGTGATTGGTGACGAAATCAGCGACGACTACGTCAAGTCGTTCCTCCAGTTCGAGCCGGCCGATGGCATGACTTCGCCGTCGCTGCACAAGCTGGTCAAGGCTTACCGCGGCCTGCGCGTGGACGACTTCGAGCGCTTTGTCGGCTTCTTCGTCGAGGCGGGCTATGACCTCGATGGCAAGGACGAGCATGGCAAGACCTTCGTCGAGCAGATCGCCGACCAGCGCACTGCGCCGGAGTACATCGAGATCATCGATAACGCCCGCGGTTGATGTGTAAGCCTGCACTGGCCCCTTCGCGGGCAAGCCCGCTCCCACAGGATAATCATCTGCCTCAAGAACAGTGATATCCCTGTGGGAGCGGGTTTACCCGCGAAGAGGCCGGAATTGGCTGATAGATTCCAGGCAAAAAAAACGCCCCGAGGGGCGTTTTTGCGTTTCAGCCGGTTCAGGCGTAATGCTTGGCTGGGCTGTCTTCCACCAGGTCCAGCGCCACATCGTTGTCGGCACTGATCTTGTGGTACAGGGCCGCATCGGTGGCCAGGGTCTTCTCGCGAGCCGGGAAGATTTCCTTGAGCTTGGCAGCCCAGGCACCCTTGGCTTGCTCGGGGAAGCAGCGCTCGATCAGCTCAAGCATGATCGACACGGTCACCGAAGCACCTGGAGAAGCGCCGAGCAATGCCGCCAGGCTGCCGTCCTGGGCCGAGACCAGCTCGGTGCCGAACTGCAGGATGCCGCCTTTTTTCGGATCTTTCTTGATGATCTGCACGCGCTGGCCTGCAACTTCCAGGCGCCAGTCTTCAGCTTTGGCCTCTGGGTAGAAGCGGCGCAGCGATTCCAGGCGCTGCTCCATCGACTGCATCACTTCGCTGACCAGGTACTTGGTCAGGTCCATGTTGTCGCGGGCCACGGCGAGCATCGGGCCGATGTTGCCCATGCGTACCGACAGCGGCAGGTCCATCAGCGAGCCGTGCTTGAGGAACTTGGTGGTGAAGCCGGCGTACGGGCCGAACAGCAGCGAGGTTTTACCGTCCACCACGCGTGTGTCGAGGTGCGGTACCGACATCGGTGGCGCGCCGACCGCAGCCTGGCTGTATACCTTGGCCTGGTGCTGCTTGACGATTTCCGGGTTGTCGCAACGCAGCCACTGGCCGCTCACCGGGAAGCCGCCGAAGCCCTTGCTCTCCGGGATGCCGGAGGCCTGCAGCAGCGGCAGTGCCGCGCCACCGGCGCCGAGGAACACGAAACGGGCGTTGACTTCACGGCTGCCGCCGCTGTTGACGTCCTTGATGCTGACCGTCCAGCCAATGCCGTTACGGCGCAGGCCGACGACCTTTTTGCTGTACTTGACCTTCGCGTCCGGCGCGTCGCCCAGCAGCTTGAGCAGCTTGTTGGTCAATGCGCCGAAGTTGACGTCGGTGCCTTTGGTCACGCGGGTGGCGGCGATGTGCTGGTCGGCCGGGCGGCCGGGCATCATCAGCGGCATCCAGTCGTTCATCACGGCCTTGTCTTCGGTGTATTCCATCTCGGCGAAGGCGTGGTGCTGCTTGAGCAGCTCGTAACGCTTCTTGAGGAAGGACACACCCTTGTCACCTTCGACGTAGCTCAGGTGCGGGACAGGGTTGATGAAAGCACGGGCCGAGCCAAAATTGCCTTTTTTGCTCAGGTACGCCCAGAACTGGCGCGAGACCTCGAACTGGGTGTTGATGTGCACGGCCTTCTTGATGTCGATGCTGCCATCGGCGGCCTGGGGCGTGTAGTTGAGCTCGCACAGACCAGCGTGGCCGGTACCTGCGTTGTTCCAGGGGTTGGAGCTTTCCGCGGCCCCGGAGTCCATCGCCTCGACGACCTCCAGCTTGAGGGTCGGGTCGAGCTCCTTGAGCAGTACGGCCAGGGTGGCACTCATGATGCCCGCGCCTACCAGTACTACATCAACCGATTCGTTCTGCGCCATTTAACGCGTCTCCACAATCTACAGCTACCTAATTGACAGCACAGGACCCCAGGGTGCCGGGATCGCCATGTCCGACTCTTCGCAGTTCTTGCAACTTCCGCGGACACCGCCAATCAGTCTTCGGGTTCAGCTATTGAACGCCGTTTGCCACAGGTGCGGCAATTCGACTTATGGTCAAGGTGTCGTGCGTGCGCTATGGAGCGACCTCAGATGCCCATGTGAAATGAGCGCTTCAGCCGCCTGTTCAGGGCTGTAAGGGACACATCAGCTGCTTTTGCACATGCCAGACTGTTCATTTGCTCGCCACACTCTCGTGAAGTTGTGAAAAACCGTTTTTTCACGCTCTTTTGGAGACGTGAACCTCAAAAGGGGACTGCGCGATGGCAACCCACAGGTTCATGCAGTGCGAAGGGCCGGAAAAGCAGGCACGACAGCCGATGCAAGACCTGAGTGGAAGGCTCTCTGTGGGCGAAGCGGTGAAGGTGCCGGGGTCAAACGGCAAATGCGGGGCCCGATCAGGAGACGTCCTTATAATCGGGGGGAGATTATAGCGATGTCGCGGGCAGAAAGGTCGTTATTCGTGCTTTTTATTGCAGCGTTTGTCAGGCCGGCAGGGTGCGTCGCTGCCAATGGCGGTTTGCACGGGCGCAAACCCGCGCGCTAGTGGGCAGCGGGCGGCCCAGCCAGGCGAGGCGGATTTCGTCTACCTGCACCCAGCCGCTGCCGCTTGGCGGCTGGCTGCATTGCTTGAAAGCCAGGCAGTTGCCGTCGCTGTCGAGGCGGGCATAGGCATTGTGGCGCGGGCGTTGGAAGAGCAGGGTCCAGAGCGAGGCCATGGTGGTGAGTCCTGTGCGTTAGGGCTTGGCGCAAGGATAACGGCAGGGCCATGAAACGATTGTGACAACAGGGCCTGACCGATGACTGGCACGTGCCTGGCTGGGTATACTGTGGGCCTTTGCCGCATTTTCTGGAGAAACGCGCATGTTGCAACGTCTGTTGTTCGGTGTGCTCACCGTGGCCAGCCTCAGCCTGGTCGGTTGTGCCCACAGCCCGCAACAACTCAGCCCGCAACCCAAGCTCAACGCCCAGCTCGCCCCGGTCGGCCATGGCCAGCCGGTGGTGGTCAAGGTCGTCGACGGCCGGGCTTCGCAGTCCCTCGGTACGCGTGGTGGCATGTACCCCGAGACCAGCACCATCAGCGTCAATGGCAATGATGTGGTGCCCAAGCTGCAGGCCCAGGCCGAAGCCGCCGTGCGTCTGCTGGGCTTCACACCGACACCTAACGCTTACAATGCGCCACAGTTGACGGTGACCCTGGCCGAGCTGAAGTACCAGTCGCCCAAGGACAACATGTACGTGACCGAGGCCACCATTGGCGCCACTTTCCGTGCCGATGTGTCGAACGCCAACCGCCGTTACAGCGGCCGCTACGGCGCCTCGCTGGACCAACGCTTCGGCATGGCGCCGAACCAGGAAACCAACACCAAGCTGGTGGGCGATGTACTGAGCGACGCGTTGACCCGCCTGTTCAAGGACCCGACCATCGGGCAAGTGCTGGGCGAATAAGCCTTTCGCTGGTTTGAAAAGAAACCCGCTGCCTGTGTGTCAGGCAGCGGGTTTTTTATTGTCTGTACCGGCCTCACGCAGCTTCGATGTGGAAATCCAGCAGGCTGACGCCCGTCAGCAGGTCCACCTCTGGCAAATGCTCATGCACATGCCCGCCCAACGCACAATAAACCAGCCACTGACGGTCCTGGACATTGATGGCAAAGCCATCGATCAGCGCCTGTTGCTCATCACTCTGGGCAACGAGATAGAGGCGGTCCTGGTTTTCGGCGTGCAGCATGAACGTGCTCCGTATCGGGAAAAGGCCGACAGGGTGGCCTGTTCTGATGACGAGCATGTGACAGATGAAATTTAGTGACACTTTGTCGCCAAACCCGGGCACCCGGTGCTCGCTTCGGTAGAATGCCGGCCTTCGCTGTCGTTCTAACCGAGGTTGCGTGATGTCCTTGCAAGTGCTCTGGGGGTTCCTGGCCGCCCACCCGACCAAGCTGATCAATGTGCTGGCGCTGCTGATGACCTGCCCGGGCGGGTTGCTGGTGCACAGCGCACGGCGTCGCGAGGCCATCAGCCGTGAGAGCCTGGCGTTCGATGAAGGGGTGGTGGATGCGTTCGACCAGCGCGTGCCGCGCTACTACTACATCCTCGGCTTCTCTTGCCTGGCCATGGCCTTGCTGCTGTCCTGGTTCAGTACCTGGGTCTGAAAGATGAGGGGCCGCCAGGCGGCCCCGCATGATCAGGCAACTGGCGCCTGCTGCTTGACCTGGTACTGGTTGCGCACCGGCGTTGCATACTGCAACACCAGGTAAGGCCGCTGCTCTGCAGGGCATGCGTCCAGGCGGCGCTGCCACTCTTCCTTGGCCTTGGCCAATTCTTCGGCCGGGAACACCTTCTCGGCGCTCGGCACTTGCAGTGCCTCGTCCTTCTCGCTCCACATGGCATAGGCCAGGTAGTGCACCGGGAACAGCCGGTAGCCACCGAGGATCTGCCGGTCGATTTCCTGCGCCAGCTGCTTGGTGTCATCAAAGAACGCGGTTACCGGCGGGGCAAAGTTGATGTGCACGCGGCCTTTGTAGCCGGTGATGCCCTTGGCGATGCTGTTGTCGTCCTCGCCCGGCGCCTTCTTGTAGGTGCCGGTGGTGGCGCGGATATACAGCTCGCGCGCTTTGGCCTGGTCGCAAGGGTCGTACTCGTAGCTGATCGATACCGGAGTCAGGTTCAGGCTCTGGATCACCGCGCCGAATGGCTCGTCCTTGCGGCTCATGTGGAACATCTTGAGGATGGCCGAGTCGGTGCGGTCGTCACCATCCTTGGCGCGGCCTTCGGCCTGGGCAATCCAGATCGAGGTGCTGTCGTTGCGGATCGAGTGGTTGATGTAGGCTGAAAGCAGCTGGTAGGCCGCCAGTTTTTCCCGGCGACCGCTCAGCGAGCGGTGGACGATAAAGCTCTTGTTCAGGCGCATCATGTCGCTGACGAACGGCTTTTGCAGCAGGTTGTCGCCGATGGCGATGCGTGGCGTCGGCAGGCCGGCGTGGTACACCGCGTAGTTGACGAACGCTGGGTCCATAACGATGTCACGGTGGTTGGCCAGGAACAGATAGGCGGTCCCCGACTTGAGCTGCTCGACGCCGGTGTAGGTGACGCCGTCGGTGGCCCGCTCGATGGTGTGGTCGACGTAATATTCGACCTTGTCCTGCAGGGTGGAAACGCAGGTGACGCCGGCGAATTCCTTGCGCAGGCGGCGTGCGATCAGTGGCTTGAGCAGCCAGCCGAAGGCGCCCGCGGCGCGCGGGAAGCGGAAGTGGGTGAGGATATCGAGGAATGCCGGGTCGCTGAGCAGGCGTGCCAGCACGGCAGGGACCTCAGCGTCGTCGTACGGTCGGATGGCATCGAATTCGCCCATCATGCTCTCTTGTTGGAAACGGCTAGGGTAATAGGTAGGGACGGGGTCCGAAAAACGGCTCGGACACACACAGGCCCTGTAAACAGACCGGCAATTATACGCACAAGTCACCTCGGAGGCCGCGATGCTGGAAACTGCGCTCTACGATTGCCCTTATTGTGGCGAGGAGGTCGAGACCACGGTGGATTTGTCCGGTGGCGACCAAGAGTACATCGAGGACTGCCAGGTGTGCTGCAAGCCTATCCGCTTCGTGCTGCAGGTTCACGGCGAAGAATGGATGCTCGATGTCTACGGTGAGAACGACTGATGCGACGCATTTACGAGCCGGAAAACCTGTTGGAGGCGCAAATGCTGGTGGGCATGCTGGCCAGCGAGGGCATCGAAGTGCACCTGGTTGGCCGCGACCTGATCGGCGGGGTTGGCGAGTTGCCGGTACAGGGTTTGCTCGGCCTCGCAGTGCCCGACGAGCAGGCCGGTTACGCACGGCAACTGATCGATGCGTACAATGGTGCCCAGCCGCTTGCCGGCGACGAACCGGAGAGTTATCCCGGTACCTTGATCTGCTAGGTTCTGAATTCGCCCATGTGTGGACGCTACGCCCTGTTTCGCTGGCCCCAGGAGCTGGCAAGCCTGCCAGGCTTCCCTGCCGGCCAGCCGGCGCAATGGAACATCTCGCCCAGCGCTTCTGTGCTGATCCAGCGCCAGGTCGACGGCCAGATGCAACTGGCCAAGGCGCGCTGGGGGCTGACCCCGGCGTGGCTGACCGACCTGTCCCGTACCCCTGCGCATGCCCGTGCCGAAACCTTGGCAGAGCAACCCATGTTCCGCGGAGCGTTACGCCTGCGGCGTTGCCTGATGCCGGCCAACGGCTTTTATGAATGGCGTGGCACGGTACGTAAACGGCCCTACTGGCTGACGCCGGGGGAGGGCTCGTCGTTGTATTTTGCAGCGATATGGGAGGCCTACCCGGTGCAGGACCAGGTGTGGTTGAGCTGCGCGGTGGTGACCCAGGCGGCCATGAACCAGCGCCGGCCCTTGATCCTCGATGCGGCAGGGCAGGCCGCATGGCTGGACCCTGATACACCGCTGCCACGCTTGCATGAATTGCTGGCCAGCCCGCCGGCCACGCTGCGTGAGCGGGCGCTGGCGAATTTCGTCAATGATCCCAAGCTGGATGCGCCGGAGTGCCTGACCCCGGCCTGATGGTTGCCTATATTGGCCTCTTCGCGGCGGTTCGGCGCCCCGGTAAACCCGCTCCCACAAGTACAGCGCATGTTCCGAAACTTGCGCTGCACCTGTGGGAGCGGGTTTATCGGGGCGCCGAACCGCCGCGAAGAGGCCAGTACTGTAAAAGAAATCTTACCTGCGGCTATGGCAGCCATGGGCGACTCGGCCTAGGATACGGCGCATGTAAAAAGGGAGTCTTTTCATGCGTAAGTCTTTTGTCGTCAGCCTGTTGAGTGCTGGCATCCTGCTGGCGGGCTGCCAGGCGGTGAATACCACCAGCGGCGGTGCTGTCGGCGTCGAGCGCAAGCAATACATGTTCAGCATGCTCTCGACCGATGAGGTCAACCAGATGTACGCCCAGTCGTACCAGCAGACCCTCGGCGAAGCGTCGACCAAGGGTGTGCTGGACAAGTCCAGTGCCGATGCCAAGCGCGTTCAGGCCATTGCCAACCGCCTGATCGCCCAGGCGCCGAAGTTCCGCCCGGATGCGGCCCAGTGGCAGTGGGAGGTCAACGTGATCAAGAGCGACGAGCTCAACGCCAACTGCGGCCCAGGCGGCAAGATCATCGTGTACACCGGCCTGATCGACCAGCTGAAGCTTACCGACGCCGAGATTGCTGCGGTGGTCGGGCACGAGATCGCCCACGCCCTGCGTGAGCACAGCCGCGAAGCCATGTCCAAGGCCTATGGTGTGGAAATGGCCCGCCAGGGCGCGGGTGCGCTGTTTGGGCTGGGCCAGAACAGCATCGCGCTGGCAGACCAGGTCGTGAATTACGCCATGACCCTGCCCAACAGCCGCGCCAACGAAAACGAAGCCGACCTGATTGGCCTCGAACTGTCGGCACGCGCCGGCTATGACCCGAATGCCGCAATCACCTTGTGGAACAAAATGAGCAAGGCATCCGAAGGTGCGCCACCTGAGTTCATGAGCACTCACCCGGCGTCTGACAGCCGGATCGCTTCGTTGCAGGCGGCAATCCCGAAGGTGATGCCGTTGTACCAAGCGGCCAAGAAGTAAGTCGAAGTACGCGGGGGCCGCAAAACGGCCCCAGCTTTCCCCGTTACCCCACCCATCCGCTGGTTTTCATCGCCGAGTAGACGGCGACGATCGCCAGCACCACGAACGCAGTTGCCGCCAGCCGGCGAATCAGCGTCAGCGGCAGTTTCTCGGCAGCGAAGTTACCCGCCAGCACCACCGGCACGTTGGCAATCAGCATGCCCAGGGTGGTACCGATGATGACCATGATCAGGTGTGGGTACTGGGCTGCCAGCATTACCGTGGCAACCTGCGTCTTGTCGCCAATCTCGGCCAGGAAGAACGCGATCAGTGTGGTCAGGAACGGGCCAAAGCGGCGTGCAGGGTTTTCGTCGTCATCCATCTTGTCCGGCACCAGGGTCCACAGGGCCGTGGCGGTAAAGCTCGCGGCGAGGATCCAGTGCAGCGTCGTTTCGGTGAAGAACCCACTGACCCAGGCGCCCACGGCACCGGCAGCGGCATGGTTGGCCAGGGTGGCGGCGATGATGCCGGCGATGATCGGCCAAGGCTTGCGGAAGCGGGCAGCCAGAATGAGTGCGAGCAGTTGCGTCTTGTCGCCAATTTCGGCGAGGGCGACGATCGCGGTGGGGACGAGCAGAGATTCCAGCATCAGGTTTCCTACGGGGGCGGGTCGACACGGCTATGACACGTACAGCCTTCCCGCCCCGGGTAAGGTGTGCGTGTCATAGGTCTTGTCAAACCCTGGATCCGTCTGTGCGGACCGTGGGTCGCACGCGCCATGGTCTGTGGACCAAGTATGTTGACGCGTGCCGGGCAAGCAGGGCGCTTGCGGGAGACTACTCCCCTAGGACGGAGCGGATTCTGCCTAGCCGAAACGCTTTCGGCAAGCCCTGTTTTTACCCGCGTGTTGCCCGGTAGATGCGAAAGCCGTCTGCTTCGGCGCAGGTCTGGCAGTTGCCCAGGGCGCCTTCGATCAAGGGTTGGTAGCGCAGGAAACTGTTGGCAACCAGGCGCATTTCGCCACCTTTTCGCAGATGTTGGCCTGATTTTTTCAGCAGGTTTTCCGACGCCTGGTAATTGGTATGCACGCCTGTATGGAACGGCGGGTTGCTCAGGATCAGGCTTAGATCGCCAGGGGCGGCATCAATCCCGTCACCACTGATGACTTCGCCTACAAGGTCATTGGCTGCCAGGGTCAGGCGGCTGGCGGCTACGGCGAAGGCGTCCACGTCCAGCAGCGTGACCTGGCTCTGTGGGTAACGGCGCTTGACCGTGGCGCCGAGTACCCCGGCGCCGCATCCGAAGTCCAGCACATGGCCGACCGGCAAGTTGTCCAGGTGCTTGAGCAGCAGTGCCGTACCGCGGTCGAGGCGGCCATGGCTGAACACCCCTGGCAGGCTCACGACCTGCAGCGGGCCGTCTGCCAGTTCGAGCTCGAAGCGTTCGGCCAGGCTTTCCAGCGGTTTCGCCTCGGGCGCATTGTCCACGGTGACCTGCCACAGCTGGCAATGCCGAGCACTGTCCAGCTTGCGTGGCTTGCCAAACGCTTGCAGTTGCTTGGCTGCGCCTTCGATGCCGCCGCGTTTTTCACCGACCAGGTACAGTTCCCGGCCGGCCAGGCGCGAAGCCAGGGCGTTGAGCAGGTAGGCCGCCAATTCGCGCGACTTGGGTAAGAACAGCACTGCCGCTTCAAACGCCACCGGCGGCACTTCGACACCGTAATGGCTGCGCCCGGCGAAGCGGCCGTCGAGCATGGCCTGATCGCCCGCATGCCAGGTCCAGCCATGGGCTAGGGGCAGCTGGCCGAGCAGGTCGTCAGCCGGGGCGCCGGCGAGCAGCAGCGGACCTTGGAACAGGTCCGCCTGGCGGAGCAAAACTTCACTGCGCGGGTCCATGGACGGCGCCTCCTGAAAAAAGTGGCGCAGTGTACCAGAGCCGGCTTCTGCGCTCAGCTGACCACGCGCCGTGGCTGGCCGGCGAAGAAGGCCTGGGCGTTCTCGCTGAGCTGGCCGACGATGCGCTGGCGCGACTCTACTGCGCCCCAGGCGCTGTGCGGGGTGATGATCAGGCGTGGGATATCCCCGGCCAGCAACGGGTTGCCGTGGACCGGTGGTTCGACGCTCAGCACGTCGGTGGCCGCGCCGCCCAGGTGCCCGCTGCGCAGGGTGTCGGCCAGGGCCTGTTCGTCGATCAGGCCGCCACGGGCGGTGTTGACCACCAGTGCGCCAGGCTTGAGCAGGGCCAGTTCGCGGGCGCCGATCATGTGCCGGGTGTGCTCGTTGAGTGGGCAATGCAGCGTCAGGGCGTCGATCTGCGGCAGCAGCTCCTCCAGCGGCAGGCGATCATCGCGCGCCGGGCGCCCGGGGATCTGCCCGCTCAACACGCGCATGCCGAACGCTTCGGCAAGCCGCGCGACGGCGCCGCCCAGCTCGCCGTGGCCGAGCAGGCCGAGGGTCTTGCCCTCCAGTTCGACGATGGGGAAGTCCAGCAGGCAGAACTGGCTGGCCTTGGCCCATTGGCCGTCTGCCACCGCTCGGTTGTAGTCGCACAGGCGCGTCGCCAGTGCGAGCAGCAGGGCGATGGTGTGTTGGGCGACCGAAGGCGTGCCATAGCCCTGGCAATTGCACACCGTGATGCCTTGGGCGCGCGCCGCTTCCAGGTCGACGTTGTTGGTGCCGGTGGCGGCGACCAGGATCAGTTTGAGCTGCGGGTTGGCCGCCAGGGCCTCGGCATCGAGCATGACCTTGTTGCTCACCACCGCCACAGCGCCCTGCAGGCGTTGGGCCACTTGGTCCGGGCGGGTGGCGTCGAACAGCTCGAACTCATCGAACTGACTTTGCAGCGGGGAGAGGTCGAGGTCACCAAGGTCCAGGGATTGATGATCGAGAAATACGGCGCGGCGCGGGCTTGGCATCGGTAGAGCTCCGTTGGCAGGGCAGGGATGATCCGTCACCCGAACAATGCCACTCATACCTTGCGCAGCCAAATCATTCCTTCGGCTGATTTGACCGTCACATTGGCGAACTACAGTAGATCCCAGACTTGTTCGGCTCGCTTTCCAGATAAGGGATACCCATGTTGCAGACCCGCATCATCAAGCCCGCCGAGGGCGCATACAATTACCCTCTGTTGATCAAACGCCTGCTGATGTCCGGCAGCCGCTACGAAAAGACCCGCGAGATCGTCTACCGTGATCAGCTGCGGCTGACTTATCCACAGCTCAACGAACGCATTGCCCGCCTGGCCAACGTGCTGACCGAAGCCGGGGTGAAGGCCGGTGACACCGTGGCGGTGATGGATTGGGATAGCCATCGCTACCTGGAATGCATGTTCGCGATCCCGATGATCGGCGCGGTGGTGCACACCATCAACGTGCGCCTGTCGCCCGAGCAGATCCTTTACACGATGAACCACGCCGAAGACCGCGTGGTGCTGGTCAACAGCGACTTCGTCGGCCTTTACCAGGGCATCGCCGGGCAATTGACCACGGTCGACAAGACCCTGCTGCTGACCGACGGCGCGGACAAGACCGCCGAACTGCCGAACCTGGTCGGTGAGTACGAACAACTGCTGGCAGCGGCCAGCCCGCACTACGACTTCCCCGATTTCGACGAGAACTCTGTCGCCACCACCTTCTACACCACCGGCACCACCGGCAACCCCAAGGGCGTGTACTTCACACACCGGCAATTGGTGCTGCACACCCTGGCCGAAGCCTCGGTGACCGGCAGTATCGACAGCGTGCGCCTGCTCGGCAGCAACGATGTGTACATGCCCATCACACCGATGTTCCACGTGCATGCCTGGGGTATCCCTTATGCGGCCACCATGTTGGGCATGAAGCAGGTATACCCGGGGCGCTATGAGCCGGACATGCTGGTGAAGCTGTGGCGTGAAGAAAAGGTCACCTTCTCGCACTGCGTGCCGACCATCCTGCAGATGCTGCTCAACTGCCCAAGCTCCCAAGGCCAGAATTTCGGCGGCTGGAAGATCATTATCGGCGGCAGCGCGCTGAACCGTTCGCTCTATCAGGCTGCGCTGGCCCGGGGCATCCAGCTGACTGCGGCGTACGGCATGTCCGAGACGTGCCCGTTGATCTCTGCCGCGCACCTCAACGATGAACTGCAGGCTGGCAGTGAAGACGAGCGCGTCACCTACCGCATCAAAGCGGGCGTGCCGGTTCCACTGGTGGAGGCTGCGATCGTCGATGGCGATGGCAATTTCCTCCCGGCCGACGGCGAAACCCAGGGCGAGCTGGTGCTGCGTGCGCCCTGGCTGACCATGGGCTATTTCAAGGAGCCGGAAAAAAGCGAAGAGCTGTGGCAAGGCGGCTGGCTGCACACCGGTGACGTCGCCACCCTCGACGGCATGGGTTACATCGATATCCGCGACCGTATCAAGGACGTGATCAAGACCGGTGGCGAGTGGATTTCGTCACTCGACCTCGAAGACCTGATCAGCCGTCACCCTGGCGTGCGCGAAGTGGCGGTGGTGGGCGTTGCCGACCCGCAGTGGGGCGAGCGGCCGTTTGCCCTGCTGGTGGTGCACGACGGGCAGGTTGTGGATGCCAAGGCGCTGAAGGAACACCTCAAGCCTTTTGTCGAGGAAGGCCACATCAACAAGTGGGCGATTCCCAGCCAGATTGCCGTTGTTACAGAAATTCCCAAGACCAGTGTAGGAAAACTCGACAAGAAGCGTATCCGCCAGGACATCGTTCAGTGGCAAGCCAGTAACAGCGCGTTCCTTTCCACGCTGTAACTGCGCTGCGGGTCACGTACCTCGGTACATGACCCGCAGGCCAGAGCGGTCGGCGCCTTGCCAAACGGTAAAAATGCGCCATGCTTCTGCCTTGCCAGTGCGCAACCCGGGACCACGCCGGGGCGAATTGGCGGCTAGTGTGCAAATCACACTTTAGAGGGATCAAGCACCTAAGTCTGCTGGCTATAGTCGGGGCCAGGGGATTTTCAGGAATGGGGGAGGGCGACACGCGCAACACGTGTCGCTGCGGGTGAAAACCTGCATACCGGTCGCACGGGCCGTTCTTGAAAGGACTCACTGCCATAACAAAAAAGTACATGGAGTAGCGTCGATGACATCTGCAAACCCGTTCTGGCGTCGGGCCAAGTTGCCCTTGGCCGTCAGCCTTGCTTCCACGCTCGCAAGTCCTGCTTTCGCGGTCAGTTTCAACATCGGGGAAATCGAAGCCCAGTTCGATTCGTCGCTCTCTGTGGGGGCCAGCTGGTCGACCGCCAACCCGAACAAGAACCTGATCGGGGCCAACAATGGTGGCAAGGGCCTGTCGCAAACTTCCGACGATGGCCACCTCAACTTCAAGAAGGGCGAAACCTTCTCGAAAATCTTCAAAGGCATCCATGACCTCGAGCTGAAATACGGCGACACCGGCGTATTCGTGCGTGGCAAGTACTGGTATGACTTCGAGTTGAAGGACGAGCACCGCGAGTTCAAGGACATCAGCGATTCCAATCGCAAGGAAGGCGCCAAATCGTCCGGCGCAGAACTGCTCGACGCGTTTGTCTACCACAACTACTCCATTGCCGATCAGCCGGGCTCGGTTCGTTTCGGCAAGCAGGTCGTGAGCTGGGGTGAGAGTACCTTCATCGGTGGCGGCATCAACGCAGTCAACCCGATCGACGTCTCCGCGTTCCGCCGTCCAGGTGCGGAAATCAAGGAAGGCCTGATCCCGGTAAACATGTTCTACGTTTCACAGAGCCTCACCGACAACCTTTCGGCAGAAGGTTTCTATCAGATCGAGTGGGATCAGACGGTTGTCGACAACTGCGGGACCTTCTTCTCCCAACCTGACGTGATCGCCGACGGCTGCAACAACAACCTGGCCGTACTCGCCACTCAGAACACGCTGGCCGGCCGGCTTGGGCCGCTGGCGGCACCTGTGAGCAATGTCCTGGCTGCCCGCGGTGTGAGCTACGGTTCGCCTGACGAAGGTGTGATCGTGCGCCGCGGCCCAGACCGCGATGCGCGGGACAGTGGGCAGTTCGGCGTGGCCCTGCGCTACATGTTCGAGCCGCTCAATACCGAGTTTGGTGGCTATTTCATGAACTATCACAGCCGTGCGCCGATCTTCAGCGGTCGCGGTGCCGACGCTCAGTTCTACGACGTAAACGGCTTGGCGGGTGCTCTGGTCAGTGCGGGCGTACCGGCCGCAGCCTTGGCAAGCCTGTTGCCAAGCCTGATGCCGCTGCAGGTTGCGGGTAATTCCAGCTACTACGTGGAGTACCCGGAAGACATCCGCCTGTATGGCCTGAGTTTTTCGACCACGTTGCCCACCGGTACCGCCTGGAGTGGCGAAATCAGCTACCGCCCGAACGCTCCGGTGCAGTTGAACACCACTGATATTCTTTACTCGGGCCTGACCCCTCTCAACCCAGACGTTTCCAAGTTGCAAGGTACCCCAGGCGCTGACCAGCCTGGCTACCGTCGCAAGGAAATCACCCAGCTGCAAACCACCTTCACCCACTTCTTCGATCAGGTGATGGGCGCAGAGCGGCTGACCATGGTCGGCGAAATCGGTTGGACCCACGTTGGCGGCCTGGAAAGCACTTCCAAGATGCGTTACGGGCGTGACCCGGTGTTTGGCCCAGGCCCACTGCCCAATGGCCAGTGCGAGGCGCTCAACTCCAGCACCCTGGGCACCGCCGATGCCAACAACGTGTCGCGCTACTGCGAAAACGATGGCTACACCACGTCCGATTCCTGGGGTTACCGCATCCGCGCGATCTGGGACTACAACAACGTTTTCGCCGGTGTGAACCTGCGCCCGAGCGTGGCGTGGTCGCATGACGTCGATGGCTATTCGCCGGGCCCTGGCGGCAACTTCGAGGAAGGCCGCAAGGCAGTCAGCCTGGGGCTGGATGCCGAGTACCAGCAGACCTACACCGCGAGCCTGTCGTACACCAGCTTCTTCGACGGCAAGTACAGCACCGTGGATGATCGCGACTTTGTCGCCCTCAGCTTCGGCGTGAACTTCTAAGCACACAGATCCAGGACGACACGACATGAACAAGACCAGAAGTCTGCTGCAAGCCGGTGTACTGGGCCTGTCCCTGCTGGCGACCAGCGTCATGGCTGCGGTTTCCGCCGATGAAGCGGCCAAGCTGGGCAGCACGTTGACACCGATGGGCGCCGAAAAGGCCGGTAACGCCGATGGCTCGATCGGCCCATGGCAGCCACTGTCGAAGACCGCCGGCAGCGTTGACGCCAAGGGTTTCCTCTCCGACCCGTATGGCAGCGACAAGCCGCTGTTCACTATCACGGCGCAGAACGTCGAGCAGTACAAAGACAAGCTGTCGCCGGGCCAGGTGGCGATGTTCAAGCGCTACCCGGAAACCTTCAAGATCCCGGTGTACAAGACCCACCGTGGCGCCACCGTGCCTGACGATGTGTTTGCCGCAATCAAGAAGAACGCCACGGCGACCACCCTGGTCGAAGGCGGTAACGGCCTGAACAACTTCCAGACCGCCGTGCCTTTCCCGATCCCCAAAAGCGGCCTTGAGGTGATCTGGAACCACATCACCCGTTACCGTGGCGGCAGCGTCAGCCGCCTGGTAACCCAGGCCACACCGCAGCAGAACGGTTCCTACAGCCTGGTGTACTTCTCGGACCAGTTCGTCTTCCGCGACAAGATGAAGGACTACGACGCGAACAACCCGGGTAACGTGCTGTTCTACTTCAAGCAGGAAGTGACCGCGCCCGCACGCCTGGCTGGCACCGTGCTGCTGGTGCACGAGACCCTCGACCAGGTGAAGGAACCGCGCAAGGCGTGGATCTACAATGCCGGCCAGCGCCGTGTGCGCATGGCGCCGCAAGTATCGTACGACGGCCCGGGTACCGCAGCCGACGGCCTGCGCACCTCGGACAACCTGGACATGTTCAACGGTGCGCCAGACCGCTACGACTGGAAGCTTGAAGGCAAGAAGGAAATGTACATCGCCTCCAATGCCTACAAGCTCGACGACCCGAAGCTCAAGTACGGCGACATCATCAAGGCTGGGCATATCAACCAGGACCTTGCCCGCTACGAGCTGCGTCGGGTATGGCATGTGGTCGCCACGCTCAAGCCAGGCCAACGCCACATCTACGCCAAGCGTGACTTCTACATCGACGAGGATACCTGGCAGGCCGCGGTGATCGACCAATATGACGGCCGCAACCAGCTGTGGCGTGTCTCCGAGGCGCATTCCCAGGACTACTACAACGTTCAGGTGCCGTGGTACACACTGGAGACCATCTACGACCTGCAGTCGGGTCGCTACCTGGCCTTGGGCATGAAGAACGAAGAAAAGCGCGCCTATGACTTCGGCTTCAATGCCAGCAAAGCCGACTTCCAGCCTGCTGCATTGCGACAGTCGGGCATCCGCTGAGCGGATATACCCGTAACTCCGTGTGATCCCCAGAACGCCCCGGCTTGCCGGGGCGTTTCTGTTCCAGCACTTGCAATAAAGCCGGTGAATACCCCGTCAAACCCCTGCTCCAGCCCTCTGTCCATCAGCATTGTTGCTTTTTGTCGTAGTCTTTTCTGGGTCAATTGCGCCCATCATCTTCAAATGCGCCGCGTTACCCGCTAGTCTCGCAACAATCCGTACCGCCGTAGTCTTCCCATCAGAACGAGCCGGCCATGACAGATCTGTCCCGTACGCATGGATTCGCCAGCCAGGCCCTGGGCCTGCTGGACGGGCGTTTCTTCCGGCCACCGCTGCCGGACGGTCACGTACCTCGTGCGCGCCTGTGCCAGCGCCTGCAAGCCGGCCTTGCAGGCCGCTTGTTGCTGGTCAACGCCCCGGCAGGCTTCGGCAAAAGCTCGCTGGCCATCGAGTTCTGTGAGGCTCTGCCCGACCACTGGCGCAGCCTTTGGCTGGGCCTGAGCCAGCGCGATGCCGACCCCGGTCGCTTCCTCGAACGCCTGCTTGAAGGCCTGCAGCAGTACTGTCCGGCGTTGGGCGGCCAGGCCATGGGCCTGTTGAAAATGCGCCAGCGCCATCAGCCCTTCGCCTTCGAGGAATGGATCGACGGCCTGCTCGACGAGTTGGCGTTGTACCTGCAAGTCGATACGCCGCTGCTGCTGGTGCTTGATGACTATCACCTGGCTCAGGGGCCGGTACTCGATCGTTGCCTGCAGTTCTTCCTCAATCATCTGCCTGGCGGCCTGGTGCTGCTGGTGACCAGCCGGCAGCGCCCCGACTGGCACCTGGCGCGGCTACGCCTGTCGCGGCAACTGATCGAGCTCAACGAGCAGGAGTTGCGCCTGACGCCTGAGGAGTCGCTGGCTGTCATCGGCCGACAGCCCACCGGCCTGCGCGGCCAGGCCCTGGACAACCTGATCCAGCGCAGTGACGGCTGGGTGGCCGGGCTGCGGTTCTGGCAGCTGGCGGCCAGCGAGTCCGGCGATGAACATGCCTTGCCCCAAGCCCTGCATGGTGGCGAAGGGCTGATTCGCGATTATCTGCTCGAAGAAGTCATCGATATCCTGCCGGCGCAGGTGCAGGGGTTCCTGTTCGACACCGCCTGTCAGGAACGCTTCTGCGCGGCATTGTGCGATGCCCTGCGCGAACGCGACGACAGTGCAGCCATCCTGCGTTACCTGCAGGCTCACCAGGTGTTCCTGGTACCGTTGGACGAGCACGGTCACTGGTATCGCTACCATCACCTGTTCTCCGACCTGTTGCGCAGCCGCCAGTCCAGTGAACCGCTGGCGCGCCTGCACCTGCGCGCCTGCCGCTGGTTTCAGGGCCAGGGGCTGCTCGACGAAGCGGTGGAGCAGGCCCTGCGCGCCGGCCACCTCGACGTCGCCGCCGACCTGGTACAGAGCCTGTCAGAGGAACAACTGCTGGCCGAGCAGAACGTCGGCATGCTGCTGCGCTGGAAGATGGACCTGCCCGACAGCTTGCTGATCAGCACGCCACGATTGATTGTGCTGTACAGCTGGGCGCTTGGCCTGGCTTGCCAGCTGGATGCAGCCGAGGAGCTGGCAAGCTATCTCAGCCGCTTTCTGCCAGCCCCTTCGGCCACCGCGCAAAGGTCCATGCTGGCGCAATGGCTGGCCCTGAGCGGGGTAATCGCCCGTGGTCGCGGCGATCGCGAACGTACGCTGGCCTATTGTGGCGAGGCGCTGCAGAGCCTGCCGAGCAAGCGTTACGGCCAGCGCCTGGTGTGCCTGTCGACGTTGTCCAACCTGGCCATTGCCGATGGTGATTTCTGGCATGCGCGCGGCTGGAACCGTGAGGCGCTTGAGCTGGCCCAGCGGGTCGGCAATCCGTTGTTCGAAGCCTTGGCGCATTACGACCGTGCGCGGGTACTGCATGCCCGTGGCGAGGCACTGCGCGCCCTGGGCGAAGTGCGCCAAGGGCTGGAGCGCCTGCAAGGACTGTCCGCTCAGCGGTTGTATGCGGTGCGTGCACGGTTGACCTTGTATGAAGGTTATCTGCTGGTAGCGCGCCTGCAACCTGCACAAGGGCGTGCACGCTTGCGTGCGGGGCTGGGTGAGGCGCGCGCCTGTCGCGACATCAGCGTGTTGATCGGCCACTGCGTGATTGCTGCGCTCGACGGCCGTGAAGGTCATTACGCCGAGGCCTTCGCCGAGCTGGCGGAGGCCGAGCGGTTGATGCATATCTGGGATGTGCCGCCGATCTTCTACCTGGCCATGATCACCCTGGTGAAGTGTGAGTTGTGGCTGGCTCAGGGCCGTACCGACCTTGCCGAGTCGTGGCTGCTGCGCCTGGGCCAGACCTACGGGGGCGAACAGCCAGCGGCGGCACCGGAATTCCACCCGTTGCTGCCACTGCATATTGAATTGCAACAGGCCCTGCTTGAGCGCATCCAGGGGCGTAGCGACGAAGCCGTTGCGCGTTTGCGTGGCCTGGTCGAGCGTGGGCAGGCCAGCGGCGGCTTGATGCTGAGCCTGAGCGCACTGTGCCAATGGATCGCCTTGTGGTTGGATGAGGCGCAAGAGGTGCAGGCCGCAGCGCTGCTGCCCGAGGCATTGGCGGCAGCCCAGGGCGGTGTGATGCAGCCGTTTCAGCGGCTGATCGAAACGCACCCGTTGTGGCTGCGCGAGCAGTTGCTCGCGCGTCCTGCCTGCAAGGTCCAGGTCGAACTGCTGGCTCGCTTGCCCGAAGTGGCCGTGCCCAGCAGTGGCACGGGTGAAGCACTGAGTGGCCGAGAACTGGCCGTGCTCGAACTGATCGCCCAAGGTTGCTCCAACCTGCAGATCAGTGAGCGCCTGTTCATCTCCCTGCACACCGTCAAGACCCACGCCAGCCATATCAACAGCAAACTCGGGGTGGAGCGGCGCACCCAGGCAGTAGCGCGCGCCAAGTCGCTGGGCTTGCTGGCCTGACGGTGGCTACTGACGGCATGGTCCGATAAAATGATGGCCTCGTGCCATTATTTTCGTGTTGCGTTGCCTGCCCTCATCTTTCCCGACCAGTGGCCGATACAGGATCCGGCGGTTCGCATCGCCCACGCCATCCTCCCATCATCCAATACAGGTCGTGTTGATGCTGCAGTACGGGCAAAAGAGCTTTCTGATCGTCGATGACTTCACCGACTTTCGCACGTCGACGCGCTCCATGTTGCGCGAGCTGGGCGTGCGCGACGTTGACACTGCCGACAGCGGTGAGCAGGCCCTGCGCATGTGCGGGCAAAAGCGCTACGACTACATTCTTCAGGACTTTCACCTTGGTGATGGCAAGAAGAACGGCCAGCAAGTACTCGAGGACCTGATCCTCGACAAGCTGATCAGCCATGAGTGCGTGTTCATCATGGTCACCGCCGAGAGTAGCCAGGCCATCGTGCTCAGCGCCCTCGAGCACGAGCCCGATGCCTACCTGACCAAGCCGTTCAACCGGGTGGGCCTGGCCCAGCGGCTCGACAAGCTGACGCAACGCAAGACCTTGCTCAAGCCGATCCTCCAGGCGCTTGACCGTGGCCGCCCGGCCGAAGTACTGGCCGCCTGCGCCGAGCTGTGCAAGAAGGACCCGCGTTTCGCGCCCCTGTGCCTGCGTTACCGCGCCGATGCCTTGCGTGACCTCAACCGCTTCGATGAGCTGGAAAAGTTCCTCAAGAGTATTCTCGCCAGCCGCCCGCAACCGTGGGTGTATGCGGCGCTGGGCAGCCTGATGCACAAGCGTGGCCAGAATGCCCAGGCCCAGGGTGTCTACGAACAGGCGTTGAAGGCTTTCCCGATCATGCCAAGCCTGTACGACGGCATGGCCAGCGTGCTGGTGGCCCAGGGTGAGAGCAAGCGTGCCCAGCACATGCTTGAAGAGGCGGTGCGCCTGTCGCCTTTGGCGGTACGCCGCCAGGCCGCGCTGGGCAAGCTGGCGCTGGACAACGAAGACTTCGAAAGCGCCTCCAAGGCCTTCCGCCATGCGGTGAACCAGGGCCAGAGCTCGCGCTACAAGGATGCCGAAAGCAACCTGGGGCTGGTTCAGGCGCTGATGAACAAGAATGCCGGCTTTGGCCTGGATGCGCGTACGCGGGTCGAGATCAATACCGTGCTCAGCGAAGTGGCCAAGGACAACGTCGAGGACCAGGGCCTGCAGGTGCGTGCCCGCTTGATGAAAGCCGCCAGCCTGCAGCAGGCCGGCGATGCCGAGACAGCCGCCAAACTCACAGAGCAGGCCTTGCAGCGGCTGGACAAGATGGACCAGTTCTTCTCCGTGGAAGCTGCGTTGACCGTGGCCAAGCAGCTGCAGTCACTCGGCCAGGAAGGCGCAGGTGGCACCATCCTCAAGGGTTGTGTGGAAACTTACGGTGATGACCCCAAGGTCATGCAGAGTGTGGCCAAGCTGACGGACGACCCGACTGTGCTGGGTGCCGTGACCGAAGCGGTCGACCTCAACCGCCAGGGCGTACGCAGCTACCAGGTCGGGCAGCTCAACGAGGCGTTGCAGATGTTCCGCAAGGCACTGTCGCTGCAACCCAAGAACATCAGTATTGCCCTGAACACGGCCCAGGCGCTGCTGCGCATCGGTGGCGAAGCGACCTCGCCTGCCATCCTGCAGGAATGTCGTGACTGCCTGACGCGCGTGGCGGGTATTCCTGCCAGCGATAGCCGCTACGACCGCTACCGCAAACTGCACATCAAGGTGTTCGGCGCATGAGCCAGGACAATCAGGGGCTGGATTTTTCCACGGTGATCGCCTCCACCGTGCACGACCTGAAAAACTCGCTGTCCGCGCTGATCCAGTCCCACGACCAGTGGCTGGCGCGCCTGCCCGAGGCGCTGCGCGGCGGTACCGAGCAAGGCGTGATCGAGCACGAGTTCCGTCACCTCAACGGCATGCTGGTGCAAATGTTGGGGCTATACAAACTGGGCGTCAACCAGCTGCCGGTGTGCCCGGACTACCACGAGCTGGACGACTTCATCGAAGCGCAACTGGCGGCCCACCAGCAAGTGCTCGAGCACAACGATATCCTCGCCACCTGGCGCATCGACAGCGACAACCCGCTGGGTTTCTTCGACCGTGAACTGGTCGCTTCGGTGATCGCCAACGTGGTCACCAACGCCACCCGCTATGCCGGGCATGCGCTGTTGATCAGCATCGAGGAAGAAAACGAGCAACTGGTGATCAGTGTCAACGATGACGGCCCTGGCTACCCGGCGCGCATGCTCGAGCGGCAGCAGGACTATGTGCAGGGCATCGATGCGCAAAGCGGCAGCACCGGGCTTGGTTTGTATTTCGCGGCACGCATCGCGGCGCTGCATGAGCGTGATGGCGTGCGCGGGCGGATCGAGATTGCCAATGGTGGGGCGCTTGGGGGTGGGTTGTTCCGGTTGTATTTGCCGTGAGTATGAAAGTCGGATCATTTTTGATATAGGCCGATACGTTTCATAACCATGCGACGCTGAAATGTATCTGTGTGTTGTGGGATAAATGTGATAGAGAGAATAGGGGCCGTTCGGCCCTTTTTTTGTAGGTGTCGTCGCGCTGATAGTAATTGGTTTCTCATTACTGCTTTGTGATCAATCAATGGACAAGATCGTTCGCTGTAAGTCCAGGTCAGGATTGAGCCCATTACTTGCGAAGCGGTTGCTGCCAGTCTCGATTGGGGAGCGCGGGCTAGCCTGTTCCCCTGGGAGGAAGTCACAGCATGGAAGCGTACTGACCCGAAGGGCTTCGATCTTTCCCTCTGGTATGGTCCAGAACTATGCGGTCTCTGTTATGCCAGTCCGAGAAAAAGCCGCTTGTGCATCAAAGTTATCCTTCTGGAGAGCAAGCCCGACAGAGTTCACCCGCTCAAGGGCGATATTGCATCCCTGGCTCTGACAGCAGTAGATTTCTACGCACGGATGCTAGGCTGTACCGAGATCGAAATACAGGAGCCGGTAGCGGCTGCCAGACCGCTCTATGAGGCACTTGGGTTCAGCATGACGGTAGCCGGGCGGCTTGTGATACGGGTAGATCCTTAATACCATCAGTTTTGTATTCAGCGAGGCTACGGAGGGAATTATGCGATCCACGAAGAGCCATGAAAAACCGATAGCTGTTGCCAGATTCGAGGCAGAAGCGCGACGGCTGGCGGGTCAGATCTCTGTATATCAGCAGCGCTTCCTGGAAGTAGCCAAAGCTAAAGGCGAAGAACTGGAGCCGTTGGGCCCGTTGGCAGGCAATCAACCCTGAGAGATTTCAGGCTGCGGCCTGAATAAGTGAATCCGTAGCATGGATTACAGAAGCCGACGCTAACGTCGGCTTTCTCTTTTCCAACGATATGTTGGATTGCACCTCGTATCCCTATAAAACCACCTGCTCCACGCGCGAGAAGTCCAATGAGCACTGCCCCAACCACCCTCATCCGCGAAACCTTCCCCGTAGGCCCTCTGCAGTGCAACTGCACCCTGATCGGTGATCCTGTTACCAAGAAGGCCATCGTCGTCGACCCGGGCGGAGACCCGGACAAGATCCTCGCCCGCCTGCAGGCCCACGGCCTGACCCTGGTGAGCATCATCCACACCCACGCCCACTTCGACCATTTCCTCGCCTCCGGCAAGCTCAAGGAACTCACCGGCGCCACCTTGCACCTGCACAAGGACGACCAGCCGCTGTGGGACAACCTGGAGATGCAGTGCCAGATGTTCGGTATGCCCTACACGCCGGTGCCGTCACCCGACCGCTGGTTGGGCGACGACGAAGCGCTGGCCTGCGGCTGTGGCGTGGCCCTGCATACCCCTGGGCATACGCCGGGCTCGATGAGCTTCTGGTTCGCCGACGCCAAGCTGCTGGTGGCGGGGGACACGCTGTTCCGCCGTGGCATCGGCCGGACCGATTTGTGGGGTGGCGATCAGCGCGCTATCGTTCGCTCGATCAAAGAGCGGCTGTATCGCCTGGATGAAGACGCTATCGTGGTCACCGGCCATGGGCCGAATACCCGGTTGGGTGATGAGATGCGCGAAAACCCGTTTGTACGGGCCTGAGCCAGCATTAACAGCGGTGAATGGAATTTTTTTGCCATCAGGCAATCCAAGGCTGGCATAGATCCATTCACGATTTGCCGCAAACACGAATTTTTGTAGGAGCTTGTCCATGTTCACCATGCGTCGTCTGATTATCGTCGCAACCGCTGCAGCCCTGATGACCGGCTGTGCCGGCCAGAACCCGTATGACAGCCAAGGGCAAGCGCAGGGCGGTTCGACGGGCATGAGCAAGACCGCCAAGTACGGCGGCCTGGGCGCGCTGGCCGGTGCCATTGCCGGTGCCGCCATCGATCACAACAACCGTGGCAAGGGTGCGCTGATTGGTGCCGCCGCAGTAGGCGCCGCCGCCGCTGGTTACGGTTACTACGCCGACAAGCAGGAAGCCGAGCTGCGCGCGCAGATGGCCAACACCGGCGTCGAAGTGCAGCGCCAGGGTGACCAGATCAAGCTGATCATGCCGGGCAACATCACCTTCGCCACCGATTCGGCGAATATCGCCCCGAGCTTCTACTCGCCGCTGAACAACCTGGCGAACTCGTTCAAGCAGTTCAACCAGAACACCATCGAAGTGGTTGGCTTTACCGACAGCACTGGCAGCCGCCAGCACAACATGGACCTGTCGCAGCGCCGTGCCCAGGCGGTCAGCACTTACCTGACCTCGCAAGGTGTGGATGCCTCCCGCGTTACAACGCGTGGCATGGGCCCAGACCAGCCGATTGCCAGCAACGCCGATACCAATGGCCGTGCGCAGAACCGCCGGGTCGAGGTCAACCTGAAGCCGATCCCGGGTCAGCAGTATGACCAGCAGGGCCAGGTTCAGCAGTATCCGTAAGCGGTAGATTGTTGCAGCGAAAAGGGCAGGCCCATACGGAGCCTGCCCTTTTCATTTCAGCGAATGCTGCTGGCCTGAATCGCCGTCAACGCGATGGTATGCACGATATCGTCCACCTGAGCCCCACGCGGCAGGTCATTTACCGGCTTGCGCAGGCCCTGCAGCATGGGCCCCAGGCTGACCCCGTCGGTACTGCGCTGTACCGCCTTGTGGGTGGTGTTGCCGGTGTTGAGGTCGGGGAACACGAACACCGTGGCGCGTCCTGCCACCGGGCTGTTCGGCGCCAGCTGGCGGGCGATTTCTGGGTTGGCGGCAGCGTCGTACTGCAATGGCCCATCGATCAGCAGGCTCTGCTCCGCGCTTTGCGCCAGGCGCGTTGCTTCGCGCACTTTTTCCACTTCTTCGTCGCTCGCCGAATCGCTTGAGTAGCTGATCATCGCCACCCGTGGCGCGATACCGAAGGCTTGTGCCGATTCGGCGCTCTGCCGGGCGATTTCGGCTAGCTCGCTGGCGCTGGGGTGCGGGTTCATCACGCAGTCGCCGTACACCAGCACCTGCTCGGGGAACAGCATGAAGAACACCGACGACACAAGGCTTGCGCCCGGTGCGGTCTTGATCAATTGCAAGGCTGGGCGGATGGTGTTGGCGGTGGAGTGCACAAGGCCCGAGACCAGGCCGTCGACCTCGTCCAGCGCGAGCATCATGGTGCCGATCACTACCGGGTCTTCGAGCTGTTGCTCGGCCATGGGCGCATTGAGGTTCTTGCTCTTGCGCAGGTCGACCATCGGTTCGACATAGCGCCCGCGAATAATCTCAGGGTCGAGGATTTCCAGGTCCGCCGGCAACGTGATGCCCTGCGCGCGGGCCACGGCTTCGACTTCCTCAGGCTTGGCCAGCAACACACAGCGGGCAATGCCGCGTGCCTGGCAGATCGCGGCGGCCTGCACCAACAGTGGCTCGGCACCTTCGGGCAGGACGATGCGCTTGTTGGCCTGCTGCGCCCGCTGTATCAGCTGATAACGGAACACCGCAGGCGACAGGCGCAGCTCGCGCGGCGTGCCGCAACGCTGGTGCAGCCAGGCCGCATCGAGGTGGCTGGCGACGAAGTCGGTGATGAACTCGGCGCGCTCGCGGTCGTCCACCGGGATTTCGCGGTTGAGCGAGTTGAGCTGGTTGGCGGTGTCGTAGGAGCCGGTGCTGACCGAGAGGATCGGCAGGCCGGCCTGCAGGGCGCCGCGGCACAGGCCGAGGATGCGCGCATCGGGTTTGCTGTCGCTGGTCAGCAGCAGGCCGGCAAGCGGCACGCCGTTGATCGCCGCCAGGCTCACGGCCAGGATGATGTCGTCGCGGTCACCCGGCGTCACCACCAGGGTGCCGGGGGTGAGCAGCGGTACGGTATTGGCCACGGTGCGTGCACAGATGATGATCTTGTTCATGCGCCGCTGCTCGTAGTCACCGGCATTGAGCACCTGCGCGCCCAGCAGCTCGGCCACATCGCGGGTGCGCGGGGCATTCAGGTCGGGCTGGTAGGGGATGCAGCCGAGCAGGCGGAAGTCGCCGCCACGCAGCAACGGCGAGTGCTCGCGCAAGCGGGTGGCGAACTCGGCCATGCTTTCGTCGGTACGCACTTTGTTGAGGATTACCCCGAGCACTTTCGGGTCGCGCGGGCCACCAAACAGCTGGGCCTGCAGCTCGACGCGCCCGGACAGCTCGCTGAGCACTTCGTTTTCCGGGGCCGACACCAGGATCACCTCGGCGTCCAGGCTCTTGGCCAAGTGCAGGTTGACCCGCGCCGCATAGCTGGCGTGGCGGGTCGGTACCATGCCTTCGACCACCACCACGTCATTGCCGATGCACGCTTGCTGGTAAAGGCTGATGATGTCTTCGAGCAGCTCGTCCAGCTGGCCATCGCCCAGCATACGTTCGACCTGGGCCAGGCTCAGTGGCTTGGGCGGCTTGATGCCGTGGGTGCGGGCGACCAGTTCTGTGGAGCGTTCCGGGCCCGTGTCGCCGGGGTGCGGCTGGGCGATCGGCTTGAAAAAGCCGACTTTCAGCCCGGCGCGTTCCAAGGTGCGCACCAAGCCCAGGCTGATCGAAGTCAGGCCGACACCAAAGTCGGTCGGCGCAATGAAAAATGTTTGCATGCGTGCTTCTCGAAATAAAGCGTTGCAAGGAATCAACGGCCAAGGGTAGCGCTATCGGCCTCTTGTGCACACCAGCCACAGGCGAAAGCCTGGCCGATGCGCCGCGCGCGCTGCTCGGGATCGAGCACCCACGGGCGCGCTTGCCACGGTGGCTGGTGGCGCAAGTGCTGGGTGTGGCCGCAGGACAAGTCGACCACCCAGTGGCCTTCATCGTCCTGGTGGAAGCCGACGATCCGACTGATGGGTCGCCCCTCGTCCTTGCTGCGTTCGCAATCGGGCGATGCGTTGGTTACACTTGTCCGCTCTACATACTTTTGCAAAAGGTCTTGCCCCATGCTGATCGCCGCCAACAAGGCTGTCTCCATCGACTATACCCTGACCAACGACGCCGGGGAGACCATCGACAGCTCCGCCGGTGGCGCGCCGCTGGTCTACCTGCACGGTGCCCAGAACATCATCCCGGGCCTGGAAAAAGCCCTGGAAGGCAAGCAAACTGGCGACGAGCTGAACGTCACCATCGAGCCTGAAGATGCCTACGGCGAATACCTGGCCGAACTGGTCAGCACCCTGAACCGCAGCATGTTCGAAGGCGTCGACGAACTGGAAGTGGGCATGCAGTTCCACGCATCCGCTCCGGACGGCCAGATGCAGATCGTCACCATCCGTGACCTGGACGGCGACGACGTGACTGTCGACGGCAACCACCCGCTGGCCGGCCAGCGCCTGACCTTCCAGGTCAAGGTAGTCGACGTACGTGATGCCAGCGAAGAAGAAATCGCTCACCGTCACATCCACGGTGAAGGTGGCCATCACCACTGATTTTCTGCGCTAAGCTCAGAAAGTCGCCAGGCGCTCGGACAAGCCGACTGCCTCCTGCGGGAGGTGCACGGCTTGGATGAGCGCCTTTTTAGTGGGCGGAATTCGCCCCAGCGGCAACCGGGAACCTGAGAGGGGATTCATCATGAGTGCATTTCACGACCTGACGTTGAAGGCGCTGAACGGCCAGGACCTGCCCCTGGCACCGTTCAAGGGCCAGGTAGTGCTGGTGGTCAATGTCGCCTCCAAGTGTGGCCTGACGCCGCAATACGCTTCGCTGGAAAAACTGCATCAGCAGTTCAAAGGCAAAGGCTTCAACGTGCTTGGCCTGCCGTGCAACCAGTTTGCCGGCCAGGAGCCTGGTAGCGAGAAGGAAATCCAGGAGTTCTGCAGCCTCAACTACGGCGTGAGCTTCCCGTTGGGCGCCAAGGTTGAGGTCAACGGGCCGCAGCGTCATTCGCTGTACCGCCTGCTGGCAGGTGAGGGCGCCGAATTCCCCGGCGACATCAGCTGGAACTTCGAGAAATTCCTGGTGGGCAAGGATGGGCGCGTGCTGGCCCGGTTCGCCCCGCGCACCGCGCCGGATGACCCGACGGTGGTGCAGGCTATCGAGAAAGCGCTGGTTTGAATATCACGGGGGTGCCAAGCGCCCCCAGCGATACCGCAGAATCACCCAGATCAATAATGCTGGGCCAACCCCGCCACAGCTCCTAACCTCAGCGCATTTCCTCACCCTGACGGAAGCGCCCAATGTCCCCCAACCCCTTGTTCAAGCCTTTCACCCTCGGCGCGCTCGAACTGCCGACCCGCGTCGTCATGGCGCCCATGACCCGTACGTTCTGCCCCGGTGGTGTGCCCCACGATGGCGTGATCGATTATTACCGCCGCCGCGCCGCCGCTGGCGTGGGCCTGATCATCACCGAGGGCACCACAGTCGGGCACAAAGCTGCCAACGGCTATGCCAATGTCCCGCGCTTTTATGGTGAGGACGCACTGGCTGGCTGGAAGCGCGTGGTCGACGCGGTGCACGCTGAAGGCGGGCGTATCGTGCCGCAGCTTTGGCACGTTGGTGCCGTGCGTCGCCTGGGCACCGAGCCGGACGCCAGCGTGCCGGGTTACGGGCCGAGCGAGAAGGTCAAGGACGGCCAGGTACAGGTGCATGGCATGAGCCACGACGACATCCGTGAGGTAATCGCCGCGTTCGCCGAGGCGGCCCGGGCTGCCCAGGCCATCGGCATGGATGGCGTGGAAATCCATGGCGCCCACGGCTACCTGATCGACCAGTTTTTCTGGGCTACCAGCAACCGCCGCGACGATGAGTACGGCGGCGACCTGGCGGGCCGTTCGCGTTTTGCCATCGAGCTGATCCAGGCTGTGCGGGCAGCGGTTGGGCCGGGTTTCCCGATCATTTTCCGCTTCTCGCAATGGAAGCAGCAGGACTACAGCGCACGCCTGGTGGAAACACCCGAAGCGCTGGCTGATTTCCTCAAGCCGCTGTCCGACGCGGGTGTGGATATCTTCCACTGCTCGACGCGACGTTTCTGGGAGCCGGAATTCGAAGGCTCGGAGCTGAACCTTGCAGGTTGGACCCGCACCTTGACCGGCAAACCGACGATCACCGTGGGCAGCGTCGGGCTCGATGGCGAGTTCCTGCAGTTCATGGTCGACACCGACAAGGTTGCCAAACCGGCCAGCCTGGAAGGCTTGTTGCGCCGCCTGGGCGATGAGGAGTTCGACCTGGTGGCAGTCGGCAGGGCACTGCTGGTGGATGCCGAATGGGCACAAAAGGTTCGCGAGGGGCGCGAAGCGGACGTACTGCCGTTCAGCCGCGAGGCGCTGTCGACCCTGGCTTGATCGCCAACGCGGCGGCGGCTGGCTCGCTGCCCGCAGGCGCCGTGTGGCAAGCGTTGTACAGGTGCGACTCAAATTGCTCGACGATCGCCGGCCAGCCCTGGCGGCTGGCGTGCTGACGGGCATTGAGGCGCACCCGGCGCAGGGTCTCGCTTTCCTCCAGCAGCCAGCAGGCCGCATCGATGAAGGCCGCCTGGTCACCGGGCATGGCCAGGGCACCGCTATGGCCATGGCGGATATGCTGGCCAGCGGCGGCCTCGTCATACGCAACCACTGCCAGCCCCGAGGCCATGGCTTCGAGCACCACATTGCCAAAGGTTTCGGTTAGGCTCGGGAACAGGAACAAGTCGCCGCTGGCGTAGTGTTCGGCCAACACTTCGCCACGCTGGGCACCGCAGAATATGGCCTCTGGCAGTTGCTGTTCGAGGGTTGCCCGCTGCGGCCCATCACCCACCACCACCAGGCGCAGGCGCCGCTGTGGATAGGTTTTCTGCAGGGCTTGCAGGCAAGGGCGCAACAGCGCCAGGTTCTTTTCTGCGGCCAGGCGCCCGACATGCAGCACGGCGATGTCCTCTGGCCCAAGCCCCCAGGCATCGCGCAAGGCCTGGCTACGCCGGGCAGGGTTGAACAAACAGGCGTCAACGCCACGGGCCATCAACGCCAGGCGTTCGAAGCCGCGCCGTTCCAGCTCCAGGCGTTGGCTGGCGCTGGGCACCAGGGTTGCAACGGTGCGCCGGTGGAACCAGCGCAAGTAATGGGTGAGCAGCCTCGCCAGCAGGCCTAGACCGTATTGGCCGGAATACTGCGGGAAGTTGGTATGAAAGCCGCTGACCACTGCCACGCCCAGGCGCCGCGCCGCGCGCAATGCACTCAGCCCCAGCGGACCTTCGGTGGCGATGTACAACACATCGGGGCGCTGCCTGCGCCAGCGGCGCAACAACTTGTGCATCGACACTTCGCCCCATTGCAGGCCTGGGTAGCCCGGCAAGCCCCAGCCCCGGCATAGCAGCAGGTGCTGGTCGTCGCCGGCCGGCAGCTCGCCGGCCTGTCGCGGCCGTACGATCTCCACCTGATGGCCGCGCTGTCGCAGGCCATCGCTGAGGCGACCCAGGGTGTTGGCCACACCGTTGATCTCGGGTGGGAAGGTTTCGCTGACAAGGGTGATGCGCAGGGCAGGTGTATTCATGACAAAAAGTTTCCGCCTACTGCGTTGCGCTCATGTGACAGCTTTGTGATGCGCAGATGACGCCTGATTTCCGGTCGTTTCACCCGTGTGAATATTTCCGGGCAGGCCACTCAAGAACCCTGGGGCGGCAGCCGATGAAGTTGCATTCGATCAGGTGACGCGCTCCGGGAGCGGTGATGTTCAACAGCAAGCTCAAGAAAGAAATCCAGCAACTGCGCGAGGACCTGTTTTCCGTCGAGCAGGTCAAGAGCAGCCTGGACAGCGAAATGTTGGTACTCCAGCTCGACCCTCAGGGGCGTATCGAGCTGGTCAACGAGAACTTCGAAAAAGAGATGCTCTACCGTCCCGAGCAACTGATCGGGCGTCACCTCGAAGACATCGTGCCAGGGCATGTGAAGAAGCTCGACTTCTATCAGCGCATGAAAAGCGCCATCACTCGCGGTGAACACCTCAACGGTGCTTTCCGCCTGTTGCGTGGCAATGGCGAAGAGGCCTGGTTGCGCTCGATCCTACAACCGGTCAAGGGCAGCGACGGGCGCATCAAGCATTTTTCCATGCACTCCAGCGACCTGACCCGCACCATCGAGGCCTCTCGCGAGCATGAAAGCCTGATCAAGGCGCTGATGCGCTCCACTGCGGTGATCGAGTTCAACCTCGAGGGCCAGGTGCTGACTGCCAACGAGCGCTTCCTGCAATCGGTGGGTTACAGCCTGGAGCAGGTGCGCGGCAAGCACCACCGCATGTTCTGTGAACCGGAAGAAGCCAACTCGGCGGGTTACCAGGCGTTCTGGGAGAAGCTGCGCCGAGGCGAATATGTGGCCGATCGCTTCAAACGCATCGATGCCCATGGGCGCACCGTGTGGCTGGAGGCGTCCTACAACCCGATCATCGATGCCCATGACGTGCTGTACAAAGTGGTCAAGTTCGCCACCGTGATCACCGACCAGGTCAATCAGGAACAGGCCGTGGCCCAGGCTGCAGACATTGCCTACAACACCTCACTGGAAACCGACAGCAGTGCGCGCAAAGCCACCGATGTGGTAACCCAGACTGTTGAGGTGATGCGTGGCCTTGAAGGCTCGATGCAAGATGCCGCCGAGGGCATCCAGGCGCTGGACAAACAGTCCAAAGTGATTGGCGCGATCATCAAGACCATCAGCGACATCGCCGGCCAGACCAACCTGCTGGCGCTCAACGCCGCCATCGAGGCCGCCCGTGCCGGTGAACAAGGCCGTGGCTTTGCGGTAGTTGCCGACGAGGTACGCCAGCTGGCTTCACGTACCAGCACTGCCACCGAAGAGATTGCCAAGGTAGTGCAGCAGAACGAGCAGTTGGCCCAGGCGGCGGTGGATATCATCGACACCAGCAAACGCCAGGCCGAGCAAGGGCTGGCGCTAGCGGCGGATACCGGTGGCGTGATCGTCGAGATCCAGGAGGGGGCGAAGAAGGTGGTGGATGCGGTGGGGCAGTTTTCAAGCCAGCTCAGCCACTGATGAGCTGGCAGCGAAAGGGGCCGCATGGCGACCCCTTCAAGGCTGATACGCAGGCGTTGGAGCGTGCGCTTACCCTTTGGCTTCAGTCTCTTTGATGTGATCGTAGACCTGGGCCATGACGCTGTTGGCGACCTCGACCGAAATATCTACGCGGGCCTCTTCAGGCATTGTGCCTTGAACAGAGTAGAAACCGCCGCCGGTCCCGACCTGAATTGCATGACGCTCGTTGTTCAGCACGGCTTCAGTCAGCATGTCCACCAGCGACTTGCTGAAGATGACCACGCCGTCAGCGGCGGCCGAATAGAAAATCTGATCGTATGGGTGGGATACGCCTTCGCCTTCCAGGGCCTCCCGCAAGCGCCACTTCACACGGTGTTTAGCGACCTCGGTGCCTTGCAGGTGCTCAGCAATACCCGCCAGTTCAATGAAGTCCTTACTTCTTACGTAGTAGAATTCCATAGTCGATCTCCAGGTTAGAGGCCGCGGTACCGCGGCCTGGAACGTATTGGAGCCCGAGCGGGGTGATGGCGAGCGGTGGATAAATACTACGTGCGCTCGCGTACCCAGAACAGCGTGGCGCCTGCAACCGCCGCCGGCATCATCAGCACGTTCACCCCTGGAATCATCAGCGCCAGGTAGGTAATGCCGCCAAACCCCAGCGACTGCCAGCGCTTGCTGCGCAGCCAGGCAAGCATGTCCTGCCAGCTCATCTTGTTGTTGTCCGCCGGGTAGTCGATGTACAGCAAAAGCCAGACACATCGCCTGCAAACCACGTAAATCAAGGCCCCTTCCCAAGGGTTTGGATGGGAAATGTATCAGCTAGGTGTATGAGCTGGAAAGGTATGCATCAAGGAACCTGCGTGATAGCGTTAAGCCTTCATTCGAAGGTGCATCGGCCTTCATCGCTGGCCATGAATTGGGCGGCGCCTGGTCGAGCAGAGGCAGGACTGACTCATGAAGCAAGGACGTGTGGCACTGGCTCATCGGATCACCCAGATACAATCCCGGTTAGAGTTAGGGGTAGTTGAGGGTGAATTGGCTGAAAGCTCAGCTCGGATGCAGGAACTAAATAAAGCTCTGAGCGGACTTGAGCACAGTGAAAACGCAGAGCTATTTAGATACTTCCCCGTTGCCTCTATTGCTACATTAGAGTCACACTTCAGGCAAGTTGTGGCGCTAATAATAAATGAAGGGGGGGATTACCTGTCTCGGGGTGTAGAGCTGCTGGGCGATAAGGTAAAGGCCATTGAGTTGATCCCGATGATGCAAAGTAATCGCATAAGCGTAGGCGAGATCGTTGCATATAGTTTGCCATTCAGTACGTTGGCTCATGTTGAAGGGGTTCTAGACAAGTTGCTTGGGGAGAGCTTTAAAAGTCTGGCGTTGAGTGTTGAAGATCCATTCGCCAAACGACTTAAGCTAAATTGGGGTGGGCCTATTGCTAAAGATATATCTCTGGTGTGGAAAGGCGCTTCCCAAGCATTTGAAGATCGCCATATAGTAGCTCACGAATCAGCAAGTAGGTTTGTGATTACTTATGAGCGTGCCTTTAGTTCGGTTTCGGCTATTTCGAAATTGATAGAGGTTATGGACGCAATGCTCTGGTCTACCGTATGGAACGACACTCCACTCACACAAAGAGAGATTAACGATGCTGCTTGCAAAAGAATGCAACAGAGCAGGCTTAGGCTCGCGCAGTGTATCCGGCTTAAACGCTACTCTTTCGATGATCCGTCCAGAGTTGCATTGTTTAGACGTCTGCATTTAGATTGGAAGTTTCGTGTAAAGGAATGGGTTAAGTTTAGTGGGTCGGACTGTGTAATGGGGGCGTTCAAAGATTTGGTTTGGGCGGATGAGTTAAATGCGGCCATTGAATCTAGAATTTCAGAAGTTGATAGATTGATGGGTTAGTAACACGCCATTGAATTATTTTGAGGCGTTAGTGTGTCGGGCTTCTAGGTGGTGTTTGTATGGCAGTTTGCGAAGCTATGGAGAGCTTTATTGAAGCCTTGAAGGGCTCTATCCAAGGCTGGCTTGGTAGTGTTCATGAGTTTGGGCAGTTGTCGTCAAACTACGGCTCTCTGGTTGCGGGTCTTGTAGTCGCTTTTATCCTGTTCTTTATTCGTGAGCTGTTTATAAGGGCTTCTGATTATTCAGGGGTGTTCTATACCATGAGTACGGTCGAAGAATCTACGTATAGGCCATATAAGGGGATGAAGCTGTTCCATACTCTTGTTTTGTACTCAGACGGATATGTGGTGTCTGGTACCTCAGAGAAGACAGGTGACATCAATGTAGAGCGCTCTTATGAATACCCAGGTGCGACTAAGATAAGAGGTGAGATCAGTGGGAGGATAGAGCGTAACTATTTATGGAGCACAGTCATGAATCTCCATATTGTGGAGCAAGGGGCTGATCGCCCAAGTACGTCATTCATGAGTATTCAGGTTAGTAGGGTTAAGTTTAAAAGTGGCAAGGACTCTGGCAAGTTCTTCTCTACTGCGGCCCAGTCTAAAGGAAAGTTGATGTGTGGCAGAGAGTCGTTCAAAGAGCATCCTACCGGGCATGTACCCTTCCAATCTACATCGGTATCAGATTCGTCAAGTTAGTAAGATATGCTTCAATAATTGATGATTATAATAAGTGTGTCGGTGTTGTTGCAGGGCTGCGAGGTAAAGATTGTGAGCTGGTAACGGATTCTTTGGTTAGAGCTTTGGTGGTTGGAGAGGATCATAGAAATGCTCTGCATTACGGAGTAGATCCTTTGGCTATTGTTCGTACTTTCAAAGTTAGATTGATTGAGGGTAGGCGCCAAGGTGCCAGTACGGTTGAGCAACAATTGGTTAGGGTTGTTACTGGACGGTTTGAGAAAACTCCGCGAAGGAAGTTAAGAGAGCAGATCATTGCAGTTATGCTTAACTCGGACTTTGATAAGGGTGAGCTGGCTAGGTCATATCTAAAGGTTGCTTATTATGGTTGTTCTTTTGTTGGGGCGAAAGGTATTGAAAGGCTTCGCTCCGGAGAAAGGCCGGCTTCTGATGCTGCGATTGTTGCTCATCTTAAGTATCCGAGGTCTTCAAGCTGTAATAATTTAATGGCAGTTAAGCATTCGGTTAGGGTAAGTCACATAAATCGTTTGCTAACTGATAAGAGATTTACATACTGCTTGGGACGTTATGGTATTTAGTAGTTGCTCCCTGTAAGGAGGTGTCAATGTGTATCGATGCATCACAGTTGAGCTAGGTATCTGATGTCTGTAGAGCCGATGTTGTCTAGTTGCGAATGATGAGGCTTCTTCGCTCAGGTGTATGAGCGAGGACCTAGGGGAAGAATTCGTAAAGATAGAGGTGGGGGTTAAGTTATGAGCATGACTGCTGCGGAAGATGAATCGTTTACCGCCTTCCTGCGAGATAAGGCCGCAGAAGCTTATCGGGATATTAAGTATAAGCCGAATGACTTCTTGAAAATGCTCGGTTCGATAGGTGGCTATAGGACAGCAGTATCACTGCTCTCAAAGGGCACGCCGTCTGAGGGTTTCAAAAAGCTTTGGATTGAGGGTAGGCTTGATCTTTCAGTCGAGGCAGTTATTCTTGAAAGTCGATGGGCTAAATTCTTTGATCAGCAGTTGCTCTCTCTTGCAGAAGACCGGCTTGTCAAGGCTGAATACAGAGTAGTTGGCCAAGACTTGGGCGCCAGTGTTTGCTCGGCTGACGAATCTATTCCAGAATTCAGTTCATCAAAGTGGTCTTTTGGTGTGGGGCGTAAGTACAAAAGATCGGATATCTTTACGGTGCTCGGGCTTGATCCTCATCCATCAGGGGGGGACTGGTTCACTGGTTACGTTCAGCATGCTGGGAATTATTTTGTATTCTGTAACGTAGGTAGCGTTGGAAGGACTGGGCATGACTATGATAACCATTTCGTTGGTGATCAGTTGGTATGGTATGGCAAGGACGGTTCAAAGTTAAAACATCCATCAATCAAGCGGCTTCTCAGTCCGCAGGGGCAGGTCTTCATATTCTACCGTTCAGATAATCAAGATCCATTTATATTTGCTGGTACGGCAATGCCATCGGATATAACTGATTCCACTCCTGTAAAAGTGGTGTGGAGTTTCAATTCTAAGGTGTCCAGAGGTAGTGAGAAGGTTGAAGGTTGCGCTACTTTGATAGAAGGTGCGGCTTCAACTAAGTTAGTAAAGGTTTATGAGAGGGATCGCGGGGCTCGATTAAGGTGTGTAAATTACTGGGGGTGGCTATGCTTTGTATGTAGCTTCGACTTTGAAAGGATTTATGGAGGGCTTGGGAAGGAATTCATACATGTTCATCATCTCAAACCCTTATCGGAGACAGGTGGAGAGTACCATCTGAATCCAGAGCAGGATCTACGTCCTGTTTGCCCTAATTGTCACGCGATGCTTCATCGCTCAGTGCCAGCGCTTACAATCGAAGAGCTACAGCGTCAAATGCATCTGGCTTCTTTATAGTGCAATGCTTCATTTGGCGGGCGGTGCTAAGAGCCTTGGCTATGCGCTATCGCCCCTAGTGGCGCTAATTTCAAAATATGGCAGACCTGGTGATTCGCTAGGGTCGCAGCCGTTCTATTGCTGAAGCTATTGCTTCCGAATTGGTGTCCAGCGCCTCTAGCGCCGCCATTACGTTATGGTGGACGTTCAGGCTGCCTCGCTGCCGTATCCAGGTACTGACTTCTTCCACTGAAGCTTTGAGTGCGATCTGATTAAGATGCAGCAGCTCCAGGGCACCGGCTAGGGCAGCCGCTTTATCATCATCCATAATGTCATCTTAACAATTGTAGTGGCTTAGATTAAGTGAGGTCATACAATCAGGAGCCAGCCTTCATCGCACGCTGGATGGTGCTTAAGCTTACACGTAATTGCTCAGCAGCCTGACGGAATGACAAGCCCTTAGTTGCTCCGTCACCAGCGATAGCGGCTCGTATTGCTGCGTCATCCACTGTCTTAGTACGGCCTTTGTAGACGCCTCTCTCCTTAGCCTTGGCGATACCTTCTCGTTGGCGTTCCTTGATCATAGCTCGCTCGAATTGGGCCACAGCACCCATCATAGACAGCATTAGGTGCTGAGTAGGGTTGTCTTCGCCAGTGAACTCAAGCTGTTCGTTGTTGAAGCGGATGTGTACGCCCCGCTTGGTCAGGTCTTCTACTAGCTTCAGCAGGTCCGCTAGGGAGCGAGCCAAGCGGTCGATACTGTGAACAAGGATTACATCACCTTCTCGAACGTATTCAAGCATAGCCTGAAGCTGAGGTCGGTCAGTATTAGCACCGCTAAGCTTCTCAGTGAAAACCTTATCCAAGACAACGCCGTCAAGCTGACGATCTACGTTCTGATCTACCGAACTAACGCGGATGTAACCAACACGTGCCATATCCCTGTCTCTGTATTCATTAGGATCTAGATTCTTTGAGTGTGTCTGTATTCATGATTAAAATCAAGCCTAATGAATACGGATTTCGAGTCCGGTCTGTATTCATGAACTGTAGTCGCTCAGGTAGAGGTAAAAGAATACTCGGATCCTGTACATCATCAGCCCCTCCAGCTTGTACGTCACATGTCTATTATTCTCCGATAATGGGCGCAGGCAGATTCCTGCTCCTTGCGGATCAGATTTTCAGGACTGCCCGAATGCTTACCAAGCCAGGTCGTAACGCCCCATGCCCTTGCGGAAGTGGGTTAAAGTTCAAGCGCTGTCATGGCACTGCTGATGGCTTAGGCCGGGAGCATCAGGTAGAGGGATCACATATGCGGGACGCGTTAGAAGCAGCGATCTCGCGTCATCAGGCACAAGAGTTTCAGCGACGCGAACAGCAGGGGCTTGGCAAGCCGATCATCTCTTCAAAATTCCATGATCACAGGCTCGTCGCCGTTGGTAGGAAGATTCATTATTCCGCCAAGTGGCGGACATTCCATGACTTCCTATATGACTACCCCAAGCTGGTTCTAGGTCGTGAATGGTGGCATGCCGAGATTGATAAGCCAGTGGAGCAGCGCCATAAAATCCTCCACTGGGCGACCCGTAGCTATGAACAATCCAGAGCACACGTTGAAGCCGTAGGGCCGGGCAGTGCTCAGCCGATGACAGGGGCCATCGAGTCATATATGCGATTGGCCTACGATCTCTATAGCTTGGAGCACGCTGTGGAGGTTCAGCGATTACTGATCGACCGTATCAAGTGCTCTGACAATTTCCCAGGTGCACTTTATGAGGTGCGAGTGGCCGCAGCTCTTCTTCGAGCGGGCTTTAGCTTGGACCACCAAGATGAAACTGACAGGCGTAGTACCCACGTTGAGTTCATTGCGACTCATACATCATCAGGGGCGATTTACGCTGTTGAAGCAAAGCGGAGAGAAGGCAAGCGGATGAATATCAATAGGCAGATGAGTCGAGCCTTGAGCAAGCATTCGGATCATCCCCGCATAGTCTTCATCGACACGAATGACGCGCGCTTAGAGAACGGGAGGAAGCAGCCCGCTCCTGCGGTTCTTGTAGAGGCTGAAGGTATGCTCAAAAGGTTTGAGCTGGACCCCTTAGCAAAAGCGCTCCCTGAGGCTTACATCATCGTAACGTATGACCCGCACGAGCATCATCTTGATGCTGTTGACCTACCTTCTGGTCTGCTCCTGTGGGGATTTCACATTGCGGATCTGCACCCTGGGGATAAAACCCTTCTTCAGCAGGTTGAGATTCAGCGGCGACACGCCCCAGTCTTCGCCTTAATAGAGTCGATGCAGAAGCACAGACGTATTCCCGTGACGTTCGATGGAGAGCCCGATGCATTCATTGGCGGTCCGCCTGGAGCTAGGCTTCAGGTTGGTCAGTTGCTACAGGTTCCAGGCCCAGATGGAGCATTGGTGAAAGTGAGGCTGGAGAGTGGCGTCGTCATGGCCGAGCAGAGAGAAGCTTGGTGTGTTGTGTGCAGCAATGAACAGCGTTTTATTACCAGGATTCCGCTGTCCGATGAAGAGCTACATGCCTACGCTCAGCATCCTGCAACCTTCTTCGGTGTCATTGACAGGAATGCAGCTCGCTCGGCTCCGAGAACTGAATTGGACTGGTTCAACTTCCTATGGGAATCCTATTCGAACACCGCTAAAGATACCTTGATTGAGTTCATGGGGCAGGCATCCGATATCGAGTGTTTAAAAGCGCTGTCTCAGGTGGAGTTGGCCATTGAATACTGTGCCCGCATGGCGTGCGTGATGCTAAAGCAGATGGGTGATAGTACAGGCGGGGACCTGGCTTAGTCTCTTCGCCTTCAATCCCAGCAATCCCGTAGAGTGTGCTGCGAGTAACCCACCCCACCGAGGCGTTTAGGGCGGCCCGTCAAATAGCTATCAATTAGCTTCATGTATGGTTCTTGAGTGGGATGTGCTGCTCACATTCCTTCGAACAGATCGGCGATGCTCACGCCCAAAGCATCAGCCAGCACCTTGATGGCATTGATGGACGGGTTCGCTCCTCCCGTCTCGATTCGGGACATGTACGTCCTAGCGAAACCACACCGGTCAGCAAAAGCCTCCTGGCTCATGCCCATAGCCACACGCAGCGCCCTTACTCGGGTGCCGAACTGGTGCTGAAGCGCTGGGGAAGGAGGTGGTGCAGGCATTCCCCCATGGTCGGGTGATGTACTCTGAGCGTGAACACACTAATCGTGACATTGGCCGGTAACTACTCTTATAATTCCGCCTCCACAGGCATGCTGGCAGTGTGGCCAAAAGGTCATGCAGGGGCCATGAGCGCCAGCCCTCCAAACCGGGAGGTCATGGCAAGGCCTGGTCTGCCCGATGGCTAGAGTGGGGTTGAAGCAAGTTCGGTTGTTCAGCAAGTCAGCGAGTCAGCGAGTCGAGTAAGCAAGTAAATTCTGCAAGTACAGCAAGTTTCGAAGCGTCGCAAGAAAAGCAAGATGTCAAGAACTACTTACTCTACATGTCTGTATTGCAGGAGCTTACTCATGACCCAACGATCTGAACTTAATCAAAGTAACAGAGAAAAAGAACCAGATGCGGTTTACTTGAGCCATACTTTTTTTGGCAAGCTTGCTGAAGGAGGCAGAGCAATACCCTATGGTGGATCTGTCATGCTGGGTTTGGCATGCCGCATCGAGAGTGATGGAAGCGTAGCAATATCTCAAGCGGAGCTTGTTGAGAAGAGCAAGACTACGCTAAAAAAAGTTATGGAGACCATTCAGCGGCTATCTGATGTCGGCTTTATTAGCTCTGCAAAGATTGGATTCGACCCGGACAAGACTATCACTTGTTGGATCAGTCCTGACCTTATTCGCCGTGATGCACCTGAAGGGTTTTGATGCACCGGAAGATACCTTGTACTGATAGGCGGGATGTAGTGAGTCGTGCTGAAGGCAGTGCTGAATAGAAGTATAAACATTTTATGCGGCGGAGTAGTTGTTGCTCCAAAATTTTAGCGTTCTGATAGCTCTCCTGTAAGTGTGTTGCAACGACTCTTTGCTAGCGCCCTAACAGAAATTTTAGTCTAGGGAAGGGGAGGAGAGGGAGTCCGCCCCTTGTTCCCTTTAGATACGTGAGACTATCAGATGTCCCTAATATAATGGGGCGTTACCGTAATATAATCACCCTACTGTTGCCTGCAAGAGGCAACGAGGCTGGTGAAAGCACCTGAAGCTCTATATTTCTTGCAAGACTCCGTGACGCCACGTCACAGCATCAAGAGTCACAGCATCAAGATGTTGGGTAGTGTTTGGTGGAGTGTCTATCTAGAATTAAGCTCGGCAACGATACATTGCGTATGGTGTCGGTATCACCTTGCAAGTTAGAGTAAGATCAAGGTCGCGGCTTTTGCCCCCTTCTTCCTGATTAATAAAGGTATTAGGTTTTGGCGAGGAGGTACCGGGATGTGTAACCTTTCCTAAGAATTATTAAGGATAGGTTACATGCCTAAGTAGTCAAGCGGCTAGCTCCGTTTTTTTCATATCCTGAATCTTCCTTCGACTCACTCCTGTCTGCCTGTGGATCTCCATGCTGGTATTTCCTGATCTTATCATGTTGATGATTTCTAGTTCCTGCTCCACGGAGAGTTTTCTCCCGTCTCGTTTGGTATTCATTCCGCTGGCAAGCGACCAATCCACAGTTGCATTGGAAAAGTAAGTTGAGCGGAGATACTCAGCTACGCGTGAATCTTGAACGTAAAATTGGATTTTTTTTGTGTTCTGCCAACAGCGGACAGCTGTTCGCGTTACTACCTGCAAGGACCGTTCGAGTAGCCTGGTAGTGATGAAGGCTTCTTCAAAGTTACGCCCATACTTTTTCGCAAGATAGTGTAGTCCCAGTTGTTCTGCTGGGCTTGGATTCCCGCCGAACAACAGTACTGCTTGGGTGGCGCTGGAATAGACATTCAGTCCGCGACAATCTATAGGTACATAAATTACATCGGGCGTGAACTCAAGCTCCGCCCAGTCATTGGCTGTTAGGAGAGGGCTTTCGTCGGCATGTGCCAGCACCTCAGCTAGAATGTTATCGATCACTCGATTGTTACCCTCTATCCTCATCACCTTAGCCTTGCTGAAAATTTGCTCCTTTGGCATTACCGGGTAGATGGTAACTTCGCAGTTAGGTAGGCCTTGCTGTGGTGTAAATACTGACTCACCAAACTGAAATCCGTGCAGCTGGGCGAAGACTTCGAATTCGCTATTTGCAATATTTGCTGCTAGTACGTGGACCTCGGCAGCCGAGGATATGATCTTCCACCATGAGCTAAATTCTTCTACCGCTCGCACACATCTTTTATCTGAGGTCCTTGCTTGATCAATAAAAACTTCAACCTTGCAAAGCAGTAGGCGAAATATATTCGCTGCTGAGTGCCCCAGTGTCGAACAGTCCAATCGATTGGCCGCTTGGTGGAATCTTGTTACTTGCTCTCGCACCTTGTCATGCAATCCGTCCTGAATTAACAACTGGCCTTCGCACTCCTCTGTGTATTCAAGTACGCGCTGAAGCTCTTGAGGGGGAAGAGCGTAATTTGGGTAGTCTACAATTTTTGGAATTTCATCGATGATTAGAGTCCAAGATTGAAGGTGGCCGGGTTTCACCTTGTGAATTGATTCATGGGTGCAGATAATGAGTTGGTTGTTATCTTGTAAAAGTTCGATTCCTAATTTGGTGGTCACTGATTTGTGCTTGCGGTAGTCAATTACTTTATGCGAGAGTTTGAGCGCCTGGATACGCTCTGTTACTTCGTCAATTAGCAAGGTGGTCGGCAGAGCAATAAGTATTCTCTTGCCTTCATCAAGTAGTCTGGGAAGCTGGGAAAGTACGCTTTCTGTCTTTCCGGAGCCAGGGGCGCCAATGGCAGCGTAAATTTTTCTGCCTTGATCAGGTTGGTTCATCTTTCTGGTCCTTGGTTGTATCGTATGCAATTTCTCTATATCCACCTACGGATTAAGTTGGTGTTATGCATAGCGCCAGCAGCATAGTTTGCGTACCTGACCTGCATCTCAGATGCTCGGTGTTGCTGGTAACTATGTGCCAATATTTATGAAGAGGTATTGCTGATTCAGTGAGTTAGCTGGTGGTGTCGATGCTAATAAATTTTCAGATGGTGTCAATATAAATTCCTTGGGTGCGGTGTTGCATATTGTCAAGTTTTTAATTATTGGTGTGAGTTTTTTTCAAAATTAACTTTTCGTACTTGCCGAGACTTTGGTTCGAATTCTTTTGATTTGTCGGGAAATAAGCCGGCTCTGGTGCGGATTGATTCGCCCATGACGCGATGCGGCCATCTGCTGAAGATCGTCCGCTGAGAGCGGCAGCGAGCACGAAATTTTTTTGCCCTAGCATGAGAACGCCAAGGCCCCTGGACAGGTGGAGGTGTCAATGCAGGCCTCTCGCTGTACGGATGCTGTATTCAGGGGGATAGGTTGAAGCGAACTATCTGAGGGGTGACGCTTGCTGGTGAAGCGCTGATCTTGCAAGCAATAGATGCTCAGCGACAATACAAAGAGGCGCAGGACGCTGGTGCACCTGCTGAAGAAGTCGAGCGTCTACGGCTTCTGGCTGAGTCGTTGTACCAGAGGGTAAGTGACTACTACATCTTTATCTGCATCAACACTTGCTCTTGCTTGTGGTCCACTGGTGCTCTGGAAACACGTAGAACAGTTGCTAATCTATAGCCAGCATTTTTATGATCAGGAGCCCCAAGTGAGTACTGCCCCTTTCCAAAAGAAGGTCATGACGTCCATCGACGCGATATGCGAGGCGCGGAGGCGCAAGGAGGATAGACTCCGCCGGAACGGCCATGTGAATGACTTCACCGAGACACGAAAAGACCAGAATTCGCCGACCGTGAGCTCAGAAGCGCGGCAATTGCATGACTATGTCAAAGGGGTAGGTATCGGCAACACTCATGTACAGGTGCCGACGGAGGAGGAAATTCATGGTTTCCTCTCCGAAGCTACCAAGAATTTCGAACACCCTCCCAAGTATATCGACGAGGCAATAAATACCGCCAAGTCAAGGGGCCTAGTGCTCTCCAGCATTTTGGAGATGGCGCTCATGCTCGAATACTGAACCTCCGCGCGAATATAGGAGCGCGGGGGCAATACGGCCCTTCCCGCATCGCCTTGAAGTGGGGAAGATGTACGTCATTGCACCGTCCTCATGGCCAGCGATACGCTTGATCATCGAGTCCTGCACCCCAGCATCACGCAGGTAATCAATCAGCGTGTGGCTGTTCAGGGGGCGGTGATGGTCAGCTTCGTTATGTAGAGACCGATCCGCATCGTGTACGAACTGACTTTCACTCTGCCACCCATCGTTTTGCAGCTTGATCCCGTGCTATTCGCTGGTGAGCAGCCCAGCTGTTTTGGCAATGCTAGGTAATTTCCTTATCTCGGAGGCCATCCGAGAAAGCGGGTTAATGCCATAGCTGTCTCCGATGTGCCCCGAAGCATGTCCGGTGATCCAATCGCTGACCTCTTTGGGTATTCCACACTCCCTGGCCATCGTTTTGAAGCTGTGACGGAACGCGTGAAGCGGATTGCGACCAGCTTGATAGACCCCACACCGCTGTGTGATCGGACGCCACGATTTGGATACGATACCTGCAAACCCGTCACTGACCTTGACCAGTTGTGGGAACACTCTGGAGCCTGGTGCGCGACCTTGTACAAGCGTCAGCAAACCAAGTGCAATCAAATCAGGGTGCAACGGAATTTCTCTCCGGCTGCTGTCGGTCTTGACTGACTTGTCAGGTCGGTCATCGATAATCCGAATGAACCACGCTCCCCCTTCGTGTTGGTGGATATCGTCGACATACAACTGAGCAAGTTCTTCACGTCTACCACCAGTGTAGGCAGCGATCAACGGAATCCAGAACACCGCATTCCCCGGTCGTCCCTCGGCAGTTCGCAGCTGTTGAAATTCAGGGTGGCTGAACAGCGTAACCAGTTCGCTCCAGCTGTAGCCCCGGTTATCGTCAAAGCGTCTTTTGGGTTTTCCCGACCCGAGGCGCTTGTGGATGCGTGACGCAGTTACGGGGTTAGTTTCGAGCAGACCGGAGTCGACGCTGAACGCCATCACGGATGAGAGTCGTGCTAACAGCAAGCGAGTGGATGAGGTCGCCAGCGGCTTGATGTTGTCATCAGCAGGCTGGATCAAGTTCGCTGCGAACGTATGGATATCTGAGGGCTGAATCAACGCGATTGGCTTGTCGCCCATGTCCGTGATGTACCGGTTGACGGCACGGCTGTAATCCACCGCATGGCGACGCGAAACGTACTCAGACCTACCAGACATGGAGATGGACTGGACGTAGCGGGTGAGTGCTTCTGACAGCCTTATGGAGCTTTCTGTAGGGGCGTGTATTGAAGGCGCAGGTAGAGGCTTGCCTATCGTGTCCGGCGTACGGTGCTCAACGTAGAGGCCTTGACGGGCGTCATTAAATAACCTCTCCGACTCCGCATACGCTAGGGCAAATGCAGCCTTCGCTTGATGGTGGTGTCGGGTGTTCAGCGAGCGACGTATCTCCGTCTTGCCGATGATGTGACTGAGATCATCCGGCACCCTGCGACGTAGGTAATAAATGCCCGATTCGGGGTGCCTGAATGGTTGTGCTATGAGTGCCATGTGTACCAGCCTTGTGTATCAGAGGGCTGGGAAAGGGCATCGCTTACGTGGTTATGAGGCGGTCTGACTGGCGTGCTTTGCCACTGGAGCATCACCTTTTTCGCGCACCCAGAACAGCGTGGCGCCTGCAACCGCCGCCGGCATCATCAGCACGTTCACCCCTGGAATCATCAGCGCCAGGTAGGTAATGCCGCCAAACCCCAGCGACTGCCAGCGCTTGCTGCGCAGCCAGGCAAGCATGTCCTGCCAGCTCATCTTGTTGTTGTCCGCCGGGTAGTCGATGTACTGGATGGCCATCATCCACACACCGAACATCAGCCACAGCGGGGCGGCGATCACGTTCACCACCGGGATGAACGACAGGATGAACAGCGCGATGGCCCGCGGCAGGAAGTAGCCAAGCTTGCGCATCTCGCGGCCGAAGGTGCGGGGCACCATGGCCACCAGTTCACCCCAGCTGAAGGCCGGGAAGTTGTCTTGGCCGCGGACCACCACTTCGACCTTTTCGGCGAGGAAGCCATTGAACGGTGCGGCGATGATGTTGGCCACCAGCGTGAAGGTGAAGAACACCATCAATACCAACAAGGCGACGAACAGCGGCCAGAGGATATAGCTGAGGAAGCTCAGCCAGTCCGGCAGGGTCGGCATCAGGGCATCGAGCCAAAGGCCGAACTGGTGCCCGGCGAAGTAGATCATGCCGCCGAACAGCAACAGGTTGATCGCCAGGGGCAGCAACACGAACAACCGCAGGTTGGGGCTCAGCACCAGTTTCAGGCCTTCGCGCAGGTACTGGGGGCCAGAGAGGACAGGGGCTTGCATCGAGAGACTCCGCAGAGAAGGGAAAACGCGCTGACCTTACCGGCTTTGCCGCGCCGACGAAAGGCGGGCAGGGGTTGCGAAACCGCCTGTAACAAAAGCGCCAGAGCCTTTTCCATAGGTGAAATTCACATATAGAGGATGCCTATGAGGTGGATTGTCGAAGGATATTTCCTTAATCTCTGCCACCTCGCTACAGTGCGCTCAACTTTCAGGTTTCTGGGCCTGCGCGTTGTAGCCTTCCCCAAGTGCTGCGTGGGTCCTTTTTAATTTCCAGCTGGCGCAACCGGTGGTCCGATGCCGGCCCCTGCGCCCCGCTCGACAGGAGTTCGACATGTCTGAAGTACGTCATTCGCGCGTCATCATCCTCGGTTCCGGCCCTGCCGGTTACAGCGCCGCGGTGTACGCCGCCCGCGCCAACCTCAAGCCGCTGCTGATCACCGGTATGCAGGCCGGTGGCCAGCTGACCACCACCACCGAAGTCGACAACTGGCCGGGCGACCCCCATGGCCTGACCGGCCCGGCGCTGATGCAGCGTATGCAGGAGCACGCCGAGCGCTTCGAGACCGAGATCGTCTTCGACCATATCAACGCCGTCGACCTGGCCAGCAAGCCGTTCACCCTGCAGGGTGACAGCGGCACCTACACCTGCGACGCACTGATCATCGCCACTGGCGCCAGCGCCCGCTACCTGGGCCTGCCGTCGGAAGAAGCCTTCATGGGCAAAGGCGTTTCGGCCTGCGCGACCTGCGACGGCTTCTTCTACCGCAACAAGCCGGTGGCCGTGGTCGGCGGTGGTAACACCGCCGTTGAAGAGGCGCTGTACCTGGCCAACATCGCTAGCAAGGTGACCCTGGTGCACCGCCGCGAAACCTTCCGTGCCGAGAAGATCCTGGTCGACAAGCTCAATGCCCGTGTCGCCGAAGGCAAGATCGAGCTCAAGCTCAACGCCACCCTGGACGAAGTGCTGGGTGACAACATGGGTGTGACCGGTGCGCGCCTGAAGAACAACGACGGCAGCAGCGACGAAATCAAGGTTGATGGCGTGTTCATCGCCATTGGCCACACCCCCAACACCTCGCTGTTCGAAGGCCAGCTGACCCTGAAGGACGGCTACCTGGTGGTCAACGGCGGCCGTGAAGGCAACGCCACCGCCACCAATGTCGAAGGCGTGTTCGCCGCAGGCGACGTGGCTGACCACGTTTACCGTCAGGCCATCACCTCGGCTGGTGCGGGCTGCATGGCGGCGCTGGACGTCGAGCGTTACCTGGACGGCCTGGCCAACGCCTCGTTCTGATCCAAGCCTGAAAAAAAACCGGCCATCTGGCCGGTTTTTTCATGCCTGCGATTCGTTCACAGGCTCAGCCGCATCGACAGGTCGACGGCCTTCACATCCTTGGTCATGGCACCAATGGAGATGTAGTCCACACCCGTCTCGGCAATTACCCGCAGGGTGCTCTCATTGACCCCGCCACTGGCCTCGAGTTTGGCCTTGCCGGCGGTGATGCGCACCGCTTCGCGCATTTCGTCCAGGGTCAGCTCATCGAGCATGACGATGTCGGCGCCGGCGTCCAGTGCCTGGCGCAGTTCATCCAGGCTTTCCACCTCGATTTCCACCGGCTTGCCCGGGGCGATGCGGTGCGCCGCCGCCACTGCTTCAGGCACGCCGCCGCTGGCGGCAATGTGGTTTTCCTTGATCAGGAAGGCGTCGTACAGGCCGATGCGGTGGTTGTGGCAACCGCCGCAGGTCACTGCGTACTTCTGCGCCAGGCGCAGGCCTGGCAGGGTCTTGCGGGTGTCGAGCAACTGCACCTGGGTGCCTTCGACCAGGTCGGCAAGCAGGCGTGCCCGAGTAGCTACGCCCGACAGCATCTGCAAGAAGTTCAGCGCGCTGCGCTCGCCGCTGAGCAGCGAGCGGGCCGGGCCTTCGAGGTGGAACAGCACCTGGTTGGCGGTAGCGCGCTCACCATCGGTGACCTGCCAGTGCACCGCCACGCGCGGGTCGAGCTGGCGGAACACGGCATCGACCCACGCAGTGCCGGCAATGACGCAAGCCTCGCGGGTGATGATGGTGGCCTTGGCCAAGCGCTCGGCCGGGATCAACTGTGCGGTGATGTCACCACTGCCTATGTCCTCCAGCAGCGCGCGGCGCACGTTGGCTTCGATCTCGGCGGTCAGGTCGGCAAGGCGTAGGTTAGGCATGGTCGGCTCCACAAGCTAGATGCCGCCGATTATAGGGCAGGGGGCCTTGCTGTACAGCCAGCTTGGAGCAGACCTTTGGTCAGGCCGAATGAGCATTTGGCAAAAAATACAGTCATTTACCGGCGAGTGAAGAGGTGCTGGCAGGTGTCGGCATTTTTGCCGATAATGGCGCCCAGTATTTGGCGTCATAGCTTTGACGATTTTTACCCCGTCGAACCAGTCACCCAGCAAGGAGTTCGGGATGCATAAAGAAGGCAAGGTGGTGCCCCTGGCGGCCGCCATCGATCGAGGTGCGCACACGCCCTTGCCTTGCCTCCCGGTGTTGCTCCTGCAAGTACGTGACAAGGCCGCGTTGCAGTTGCGTCAGGGCCTGCAGGCCTTGTTCGACAACGCCGACGATACCCTCTTCGAGATGGCCGACAAGGCCACCGACCGATGCGACCAGAGTCTCTATTTCGAGGCGATGCGCGATTTGCGCCTGAAGCGCAAAAGCATCGAGCGCGGCTTTCTCGATACGTTCTACGAGACCTTTGCGCGCATTGGCCAGTTTGACCCGCTGGGGCTCGTGGCTGCCACCCACAGCCCACGCAACAAGGCGCAAGTGGAGCGTGCAGCCACCATCGAAGGCATGGTTGCACGTGTGCTGTCGCGCGACGGCCTTGCCCTCGATCAACTGAGCCTGCGTTTGCAGGCCTTGCTCGCGTGCACCTTGAGCCAGCACGAGAATCCGCTCGGGCCCGCTGCGCTATGTGGTTACTTTCTCGATGCCGGGCGTAATCTGGGGGTTGGCCTGCGGGTCAAACTGATTTTGCTGAAGCTGTTCGAACGCTACGTATTGCGTGACATCGACGTGCTCTATGGCGAAGCCAACCAGTTGCTGGCCGCCGCCGGAGTGCTGGCAGAGCTTGCGCCAGCGCCGCGCCGACGTGCCGAGGATCTACGCCTGAGCTCACGGGGGATATCGTCCAGCCTGGAGGCTGAAGGTGCCATCGGCGCAGACAGCGTAGGGCAAGCGTTCTTCGCCTCGTTGCAGGGTTTGCTGGCCCCCGCGCGCGGGCAGATCGCGCCACGCCTGCAGACGGTGGCTGCGGCCCAGCCGATCAGTACCGCCGACCTGCTGCGGCTGCTTTCGCACCTGCAAAATTATGTACCGGCCAGCGTCGAAGAGGATGACTTCAACCTTGGCCAGCAGCTCGAGCAATTGCTGCTGCGGGTCAGCGTGCGCAGCGGCACCCGTCGGCGCATCGCCACCGCTGATGAAGACATGATCAACCTGGTCGGCTTGCTGTTCGACTATATCCAGGCTGATGACAACCTGCCGCGCAGCCTGCGCGCGCTGATCGTGCGCCTGCATATCCCGGTGCTAAAGGTGGCGTTGCTCGACAAGGGGCTGTTCAGCCGCGCCAGCCACCCGGCGCGGCGCCTGCTGAACGAGATCGCGGCTGCCGCGATTGGCTGGGAAACGGGCAACGAGGGCTTGCGCGACAGCCTGCACCTGCGCGTGGAACGCATCGTTCAGCGTCTGCTCCACGATTTCACCGAAGATTCCGCCTTGTTCGCCGAACTGCTCGAAGATTTTCTCGCCTTCAGCCAGGACGAACGCCGGCGCAATGAACTGCTCGAACAACGCACCCGCGATGCCGAAGAAGGGCGCGTGCGTGCTCTGCGGGCCCGCCAGCAGGTGCAGCAGGCGCTCAACCAGCGGTTGCGCGGGCGCGTGCTGCCGCAGGTGGTGGTACAGATGCTGGTGCAAGCCTGGAGCCAGGTGTTGCTGCTGGCCTGGCTGAAGCAGGGCGAGGGCTCGCCGGCCTGGATCAGCGCCTTGGCCACCATGGACACATTGCTCGCCAGCATCACCCCCCACCGTGACCCGCAAGCCCTGCTGCAGCAGGTGCCTGGCCTGTTGAAGGCGCTGCGTGAGGGCCTGGCCAGTGTGGCAATGGACTCGGCGGCGACCCGCGATTTTTTCCAGCAGCTCGAGCAACTGCACCTGCGCGCTTGTGCAGGCGTCGAGGCGCCGCCTGCTGACCTGGCCGAGGTGCTGGTGGCCGAGGACATCGTGCTGGCCATCGCCGATGAGTCTGCCTGCGCCCCCCTGCGCCAACCAGGCGAGCAGGCCGCGCAGGTGCGTGCGGTGCAGCGCCTGCGTATCGGCGCGTGGGTCGAAGTGCTCGACGACGAAGAGCCGCTGCGCTGCAAGCTGGTGGCACGCATCGACAGCAGCGAACGGCTGGTCTTTGCCAACCGTACCGGCATGAAGGTGCGCGAGTGGAGCGTGCCTGGCCTGGCCCAGGCCCTGCGCCGTGGCGATGCGCGGCTGCTCGATGACGGCCTGCTGTTCGAGCGGGCACTGGAAACCGTGCTCGAAAGCTTGCGCAAGCAGCAGGTGCATTGACACACCGCTACATGATTCACCTGCACAGCGCAGCGCTCGCAGGGCATACTGCGTTTCTGTACCCGGCGCTTTTCAGGATCTGCCCCATGCAATTGGACCGTGCCACCGGCTGGTTCCACGGAAACGGAATCACCCACTGCCCTTCGCCGAATTTCAACGCGCGCCCCGAAGGCGAGTCGATCTCCCTGCTGGTGATCCACAACATCAGCCTGCCGCCGGCCTGCTTTGGCAGCGGCAAGGTTCAGCAGTTCTTCCAGAACCGCCTGGACCCCAACGAGCATCCCTACTTTGCCAGCATCAGCCACCTGACCGTGTCAGCGCACCTGTTCGTCGAACGCGACGGCGCGGTGACCCAGTTCGTGTCCTTGCTCGACCGTGCCTGGCATGCGGGCGTGTCGTGCTTTGACGGGCGCGAAGGCTGTAATGACTTTTCCATCGGTATCGAGCTGGAAGGCACCGACGATCTGCCCTACAGCGATGCCCAGTACAGCGTGCTTGAGCAACTGACCCGGCAGATCCAGGCGGCCTGGCCGGCCATCGACATGGGCCGTATCCAGGGCCATAGCGACATTGCCCCGGTGCGCAAGACTGACCCCGGCCCGGCGTTCGACTGGCTGCGTTACCGCGCCGCCGTGCAAGCCAATGAGGACAAGGCATGAGTTTTCTGGTGTTGATACTGGCGCTGTGGGTCGAGAAGTTCTCCGCCTTGCGCCATCAAGTGCAACGCGATGGTTTCTTCCTGGGTGAGCTGGTGCGCCTGGAGCGCAGCGGCAAGGTGCAGCCCTGGTGGAGCTTGGCCATCCTTGTAATAGCGCCCGTGGCGGTGCTGGTGTTGCTGCTGCACGTACTCGACCCGGTGGCTTACGGCTTGCTGGCCCTGCCGGTGCACCTGCTGGTGCTGATCTACAGCCTCGGCCGCGGTGATGCCAAGGCCGCCCTCGGGCCGTTCCGCGACGCCTGGCGGCGTGGCGACGACCAGGCCGCGCTGCATGTGGCCGAGCGCGACCTGGGGTTGGTTGCCGACGAACCCCATGGGTTGCTCGTGAGGGTGCAAGGTTACCTGCTGTGGCAGGCGTACCAGAGCTTCTTTGCGGTGATCTTCTGGTACTTCGTGCTCGGCCCCGGTGCGGCGCTGGCTTACCGCCTGTTGGCGCTGACGGCTGATAACAGCCGCCAACCTGCGCTCAAGGCCCGCGCCGAACAACTGCGGCACATCATGGACTGGCTACCGGTGCGGGTCATGGCGCTGAGCTTTGCCTTGGTCGGCAACTTCGTCGCGGTGACCCGCGTGATGCTGCACGAGCTGCTCAACTGGCACATCAGCGCCGGGCACCTGGTGGCCAGGGTCGGGCGGATTGCCGATGACATTCCTGAAGAAGAGGACAGCCAGCGCGGCTTGAGCCGGTTGGACAGCCTGTGGGAACTGCTGCTGCGCTGTGCGGTGTTGTGGTATGCCGGGTTTGCGCTGTGGACGGTATTGGTCTGAGCAGCGGTTAACCTTAAGTTACAAACCTCCGATTCGATCTGCGCTATACAGGTGGCCTAGTGCTACCCCTCGCAGAACAACAAGAATCCAAGGAGGTGCCCCGTGAAGCGTCTGCTCTACCCGGCCATCGCACTGATGAACCGGCTGAGCTTCGGCCAGAAGTTCAGCCTCATCAGCGTGCTGTTCTTCCTGCCGATGCTGGCCACCAGCAGCTACCTGGTCCGCGACGCTTATCAGCAGTATCAGGCCACCCGTGCCGAGCTGCAGGGTATTGCGCCGTTACGTGGCAGCCTGGCATTGCGCGCACACCTCGAAACCCTCGGCAACCTCCTGCAGATCAACGCTGTGCTCGGCCAGTCGGGCCAGGCCGGTGACCTGGAATCACGCATTGCCACGCTGCAGGGCAAGGTCCAGGCGCAGTTGCAGGCATTGCAAGGCCATGACGCCGTACCCCAGGCCAAGCTAGAGGAGCTGGCTCGCGCATTCGCCAGCGCCGAGGCCGAGTCGTCTTTGCAGAACAAGGTCGCCCTGGTCGACCGGTTGCTGACTCAAGCCCAGGTACTGAACAAACTGGTCGCGAGCCAATCCGGTTTGAGCCAGGACAGCCAGGCTTCGGTGCGGCAGTTGAACGAATTGCTAGGTACTGCCACAGCCCAAGTCACCCAGGCAGTGGGCGAGGGCCGGGCGATGGGCGCCATCGCGCTTGGCAGAGGCTTCATCGATTCGTCAGGTAGCGCCCGCTTCGAAGACTTGTTGCAACGGCTGGAGCGGTTGGCAGCTGACTATGGGTTGCGTGTGGATGACGCTCTGGGCAGTGATGCCGGCCTCAGGAAAGGCCTGGATGATGTGGCCGAGGCTAGCAAGATGTCGGTCAGGCAAGCGGCCGCGTTGTTCGAAGAGCATGTGGTGGTAGCGCAAACCCTGGATGCGCCTTGGCCTGCGTTTTACCAACAGGCGAGCGAGCTGATGGGCCGTACCCATCAGTTGAACGACGCGATCCTTACGCATCTGCAGGGGCAATTGCAGTCGCGCCTTGCCCAGCAACACCTGCGCATGCTCGCCTTGGGTGCAGTGCTGGCGGGTGTGTTCGCGCTGATTCTCTACCTGTATGGCGGTTTTTACGTATCAACTCGAGCAACCTTGCGCAGGCTAAGCGGTGCGATGGACAAGGTGGCGGAGGGTGACATGACGGTCAGCTTCCAGGCGCACAGCCGTGATGAGCTGGGCGAACTGGCCCAAGGCTTCAGCGAAACAGTAAGCCGTATACGCGGCCTGATCGACCAGGTCGGCCACACCGTGGTGGCTGTCGAAGCTCAGGCCGGTCAAGTGTTGGCGGTATCGGCGCGCAGCAATCAGGCCGTCAGCGGCCAGCGCGAACAGATCGAGCAGGTCGCCACGGCAATGAACCAGATGAGCGCCACCGCGCAGGAAGTGGCGCGCAGTGCCGCCTTGGCTGCCGAGGGGGCGCAACAGGTCAACCGCGAAAGCGCCAATGGCCGCACGCTGGTGGAAAGCCAGCAAGGGAGCATCGGCCGTCTGGCGGCAGAAATCGACCAGACCGTGCTGGCGATCAATCAGCTGGCAAACGACAGCCAGGCCATCAGCCAGGTGCTGGAGGTGATCCGCAGCATCGCCGAGCAGACCAACCTGCTGGCGCTCAATGCCGCCATCGAGGCGGCTCGGGCAGGGGAGCAAGGCCGTGGGTTTGCCGTGGTGGCCGACGAAGTGCGCACCTTGGCACGGCGCACCCAGGACTCCACCGCGCAGATCGCGCTGATGATTCAGCGCTTGCAGGACGGCGTCGGGGCGGCGGTGCAGGCCATGGGCAGCAGCCATCAGATGGCTGCGGGTACGGTAGACGAAGCACGTCAGGTGCAGCAGGCGCTGGGCAATATCCTCGGCGCGGTCGGCGGCATCGTCGAGCAGAACCAGCAGATTGCTGCAGCGGTTGAGCAGCAGACGGCGGTGGCCCATGACATCGACCAGAACATCGTGGCGATCAACCGGGCGGCGCAGGACAGCGCGCAGGGGGCATGCCACACCGAAAGCGTAAGTCGGGTATTGCTCGATCAGGTCTCAACGCTCAAGACATTGATGGGCGGGTTCCGGGTATAGTCTTTATTGAACAACGCCGCGTTATGTGCGGCGTTGTCGTACCCGGGCTGTAGCGGTTGGTGGGCTATCCTTGGCCCTCATCGGCAAGTTTGAACAGTGCCTGTGCAAGCCGAGTGGGCACCTCGACGCGCAATATCTGATGCACCTTCAACCCTCGCTGTTCGAGTTCCCGCTGGAAGTTAATGCCTTTTGATTCGTCTTCCAGTGTCTTGAGGTGACCACTGCGGTAGGCGAACTGTTCACGAGGCGTGTCTGCGGCAGGGTAATGGAAGTGGGCTGCCCACAAGGGTTTGCGTTCCAGGTCGGTGATTTCGTACCGGTCCATGTAGTTTTGGTTTTTGCCCTTTCCTATCACCAACCTGGTTGTGGTGAGCTTGCGCACTTGTACCTGGTGATGCTCGATCAGATAGGTCAAATAGTCGGCATTGGGTTTTTGCCGGTTCTTGTAGATGGTCAGGGTGACTTCTTGTGCCAGCTTGTGCAGTTCAGCAGCGCGCTGTGCGAGCTGCTGGCGACGGTTTAGCCTTGCCTGATCGAGGGGGAACTGTATGCCCTGCTTGTCGTATTGTGCGACCAGCGCGTCCAAATCATCCGCTCGGTCATGCAAGGGTTCACAGATATTGGCGGCGATGGCTTCTTTATGCTGAGCATTGGACGTCGCACGCTGGATCATCTGATCGATACCCTCGAGCTTCTGTGTTGCTGCGCTGTCCAGTTGTTGCAGCGTGCGCTCTGGTGCAAGAAGCGTGATCTGCCATGCCCCTTGCGCGGTGCGTGAAACCTGACGAGGCGTGGCTTTCTCGTCGGTACCAAGCATAATCAGGTCATTGGCATCATCGCCCCGTTGTTCTGCCTGGATCAATTGGTAATGTCCATGACGCTTGACAGCAATAATGCGTTTTTTGCGGTGTGTCGAAGGCTGCGAGGCAGACGGGATCAATGTGCTCGCAGGCAAAAAATCGAAATCAATGTGCGCCAGGTCTTTGGAGGATGAAGGACTGTCCTGATTTTCTTCTAACCACGGTTTCAGCTGCTCATCGCACAGGTCGCGATAGATGCTGACGATCTCGATGCACTCGGTAATGTGTTGTGCGTTTCTGGGTTCAACGCGGGCAGGGTAGTTGACCTTGAGCAACTCAAACCCGCTTTTTACGCGATCGAGTTGGTCGGCAATATCTGCCAGGAGCGCGAACCTGTTCAGCAGGGGCGTTTCATCGATTCCGTTAAATAGTCGTGCGGCGTGATTGAACTGATTGGCGAGTAACTTGGGTTCGATGCTGAAGACGAAAGGGCTCTGCGGCTCGATTGTGTCGCTGACGCACAACAAGAGGCTTCTCAACGAAACAATGTCCAGGAGCAGATCCCGTGATGCCGGTAGCTGTTGAGTCAGCGCATTGTATTGCTCGTCGCTCAGTATCGAGCGGTTTATCTTTTCAAGCGTCTTTTCGTACTTCTGGGTGATCGGAAGTCTGTGGGTGAACGCCTCCAGGCATAGTGCCTGGCTCTTGCGGAAATCATTGACGGCAGTGGGGTCTTTGCTCAAGACCTCCGGGTCGGGCCGCTGGTTAACGTCCAGATTGTGCTCGGTTAGCTGATGGGTCAGGTCTGCCTCAATCAAAGCGGCAACTTTGACCAGGCAATGCACCTGTGAAACCCTGTGGTTGTTGCTGTACTCATGAAAATCGACATGGGGTTGAAGTTTCCTGAAGATGGCGACGTTTGCGTCTAGGAGCGCAACGTAGGCCTCAAGATATTCACTGTACTCAATGTATTTTTTCCTGGCTGCGTCACGGCCTGCACCTGGCGCTTTCGACAGCTTGATAAGCAACGGTTCGCGCTTGTCGAAATCCTGGATTTTGTCGGCAAGTGCGTTAGCCTCTCTGGCGGTTCTTGCATAGGTAGTGTCCGCCTCTTCTTCGTTGGCTTTTTCTTCGCGTTCTTTCTCTTTCTGCTTCCTGGCCCTCAGCTGTTCGAGCCTCGAGCCTTTGCCCCGCCCGCTGCCGCCAAGCCCTCCAACCAGAACCCCTTGCCAACCGCTGCCGGCAACCAGGGTCACGGGTTCGCTGCGACCTGGGCGAGAGGCTACGTAGACATTGTCTGGCGCATCGGCCACCGGGTCTTCCGGGCGTACAATGCGCCATACAGCCTGCGCGGGAGATGAGGCTTGCCTGTCGTGCAAAACTTGGTAAACACCTGCACCAATTACAACGAAACATTTGCCACTCAAGGCATAGACGCCATCGTCGCCAGGCTTGATTCCATCCAGTGCCTGTGTCTGGAGAAAGGGGAAGAGTCGTGTCGGGCTAAGTGGGTAGTGGTCGGTGTGTGGCAATAAACCGGCAAGTTCCCGGCGCTGGTCCAACGCTTGATGGCCAAGTTTGCTGGCCAGTTCGGCCCCTCCCCAGATATCAACACCCAGTGCATGGCGTTGTTCATCATTCACTGTACGCAGCACCGCCTGGCTCAGGCCTATTTGACCGGCGTCGACTTGCACGGGGTCATGGGTATAAAACGAGCCTGCATAACGCGTGGCCGAGCGGTAGAGTGAAATGAAGGTATCGGCACCGTCGAGCCCATAGCTGGCAACTTTCTCTGTACCAGGCACGACGTATCCGTTGAAGTCCGTTGAACCACGATAGATGTGAATGCCCAGCTTTTCAGGCCAGGCAGGGTGAATGAGCAGCATCGAGCAGAAAAGCGCTTCACTGTCTTTGCTGATTGCCGAAGGGGCGCCCGAATCAAACGCCAAGGTTGCGTCGATTACCCGTTGCTCATTGTGAACCAGCAAAATGGACTGCAACTGTTCGTTGGAAAGTACTGCATCTGATGCCAGCGTTCGCAAGGCTGGGTGACGCTCATAGAGGTAGTTGCAAGCGGTTTGGGAGAGCCCGGGAAACCGGTTGTTCAAAGCACCTTGATCGTCGGGGATCACGGGAGCCAAGCTAGCGAAATCGTGCTGCAGAACATGCAGTAATTGCCAGGACGCATGCTCTTCGGCCCGCCAGATCGACTCTAGTTGCTGGCGGTTGATATCGGCCAACTGCATCAGCCGTTGAGCTCGGACAGGTTCGATTGCAGGTACGTCGCCGGGGATGAGGCGATGAAGCAGTTGTGCATCGGACAGGTCACTGACTTCAAGTACCTGTTGGGCTAGCCCCTCCCGCATGCTGTCGACGTTATGCCATTGCAGCGTCCGCTGCCCACCGCGGGTATTGGCTGTAGGGTTATTGAGTGAATGGACCAGCTGGCGGGCTCGGCGTCTGGACAGTTTGGCGCCTACCGACTGCAGCCGGCCCGTGATGATCAGATCGGAAATATCGGCCAAGGCCTGCACGGCGTCTGCGCGGTCCCCTTGACTCAGTGCGATGCCCGCATTGATGACCTGATAGACGAGGCTGCCAAGGGTCGCCGTCAACATCAACCGATTCACACCCAGCACACCGCCGGGTAAGGCAATGGTGAGCAGCCCTACGGTTTCGCTGAGAATGATGCTTGAGTAGTCCTTGAACGCTTTCCAACGTCGATCGCGCTGTGTCACAGCTGCAGACGAGAGGTTGGCCTTGAGCCGTTCGAGGTGCTGTTCAAGCAAGCCGTCACCTAGCGTGAGCCCGCTGGAAAGCACGCTGATCTTAATTTTATCGAGCGGTGGAGTGCCTTGGCCTAGCAGGTCGTACAGCTGCTGGTCGACCCAGCTCAATGTTTCCCGATCTTCCACGGGTGTATTGACGTGACGCTGCAGGGCGCTTTGTGTGTCCTGAGTCAATGCTTCCAGAAACCACTTCTCATTCGGGCGCGCTTTGAACTCGTCCAGCAAATCATCTATGGCCGCTTGCTCATTGAAATGCAGGCGCAGCGCCGCGCCTGCACGGTTCGGGAAATAGCTGACGGCTGCGTGAGTTGTCGAAGTTATGGGCAGTTTGCGAGTGAAGAAAGGCAGCGGCGCTGCAGTACCGCTGAAACTCATTTGGTATTGAGTCCAGGCTGGACGAAGCTCGTTGAACAGGGGGCTCAGTATCAACCAGGCCTGGGCGTCGACGCCGTGGCCCTGGTGTTGACGAAGCGCATCCAGCCCAGCCAGTTCATACAGCGCTTGATGGTAGTGGGTCAGTTGCTTGCGAAACCCCTCGTTCAACACGTTATCAAGGCGCGCTTGCAAGTCCGATCCTAGATCCAGCGCATGCGCATGGCGCTCGAATCGGTCAGCACTCAGTACGGTTTTCTGCTCTCTTCTACCCAGGGAATCGCGGCTGATGTAACTGTGTTCCAGGTAGCTGTTTTGATACGACGGTGGATAGACCTTGGACAAATCGAGCCTGGCCGCTTCCCACAGTGTGAATGATTGAATGCGTTCTCTAGGGCTGTACGGGTCAAGGGCTCTCGAGAAACGGGGTGAAACCTCGATGATGGTGGTGTGGAAGTACCAGCTCTGCGGGTCATGAAGTTCCGGTGCCAGCGGCCTCAGGGTATCTTCGAGTTTTTTCAAACCCTCGCGATCAAAAGCTTCCATGCAGTCGGAGAGCGACTTGGCAATGGCTGCCTGCAACGAAGAGGCCTGTTTCCCCAACACGAGGTATCGTGCTCGTTGAGAGGAATCCAGCGAGCCGAAATAGTTGTCAAGGTTGGTGCTGATGATCGCAAGTACCGTTTGATCGTTGTAACTCTGCGCATCATGCAAGGCTGTTGATTGTTGATCAGGTGAGTAAAGATATTGGCTGGGCATGAAAGGCTCCTGTAGCGACGGCTCTTATGAGCCCACGTATGCAGGAGTGATTGAAGCGCGTCGCGCCAGCGGGGGCTGGCTACATAACTACTGCCGGAGGGCAGGTTCTGCGTGGTGAAGGCCTGCCGACAACGGTGTTACCAGCCGAACAGGTCGCACGTGTTGCGGTAGGTTGCCTGAGCAAACTGCAGGGCTTCGATCCCCATCAGGTCTGCCAGGGCCTGAGTAATTTCGGGCAGATGCTCGGGGCTGTTGCGCTGGCCAGCAAACATCACCGGCGCCATGTCCGGCGCATCGGTCTCCAGCACGAGGCTTTCCAGCGGCAAGCGCGGCAGTGTCTTGCGCAAGCGCAACGCCTGCGGCCAGGTCGCGGCACCGCCAAGCCCAAGCCGGAAACCGAGCTTGATGTACTCGCGCGCCTCTTCATAACTGCCGGCGAACGCATGGATGATCCCCGCCCGGGCCGGCTTGTAGCGCTTGAGCGTGGCAATCACCTGGGCATGGCTGCGGCGCACGTGGAGCAGGGCGGGCAGCTCGAAATCACAGGCCATCTGCAACTGCGCCTCGAACAGCGCTTGCTGGCGCTGCTTGTCCAGCGTTTCGACGTAGTAGTCCAGGCCGAACTCGCCCACGGCGCACAACCGCGGGTCACCGCGCAGGCGCTCGAGCCACTCGCGCAACTGCACCAGGTGCTCGGGGCGATGCTGTTCGAGGTAGATCGGGTGCAGCCCCAGCGCCGCATGGATGCGCTCATCGCTGCAGGCCAGGTCCCATACCCGCTGAAAATTCGCCTGGTAAACCCCCAGCACCACCATGCGTTCGACCCCGCGCGCCGCCGCGTTGGCCATAAGGCGCGGTCGGTCGGCGTCGAAGTCGGGGAAGTCCAGGTGGGTGTGGGTGTCGATCAGGCGCATGGTCAGGCCGTTGGGATGCGTTGCTTGAAGTTTCGACCGATGGCGTGCACGCCGGGTTCGTAGCGCTTGTCCTCGATGGCAGCCAGGGCCAGCTCCAGGGCGGTGGCGGCAATCAGGCCGTGCTGCTGGGCCATGGCATTGACCGGCAGCGGCAGGAAGTCGAGAAGCTGGTTGTCACCGAAGGTGCCCAGTTGCAGCTGGCGCGAATCTGCCGGGCGTGCCTGCAAGGTGTCGAACACGCCTTGCAGCAGCACGTAGGAGGTGGTCACAAGCGCATCCGGCAAGCCGCCCAGTTCATCGATCAGTTGCTGCATCAGCTGCTGGCCGCACTCGCGGCTGAACGCCTCGCCCTGATATCGGCGTACATCGCCTGCGAAACCTTGCACGGCTTCGTCGAAACCACCGGCACGGGCCTGGCTGACCGACAACTCAGGGCGAGCACCGATCAAGGCAATGCTGCGTGGCGCGGTGGCCAGCAGGCTATCGGCCAGTTGGCGGCTGGCATCGCGGTCGTCGCTGATGACCGAACAGAAATGGGCCGGGTTAAGGCGACGGTCGATGGCGATCACCGGCAGGCCCTTGTCCTGCAGCTCACGGTAGCTGTCGTCTTCGGGCGGCAGGCAGCTGGCGACGAACAGGGCATCGCAACGGCGGGCACGGAACAGCTGCTGCAGTTTGCGCTCACTGTCGGGCTGGTCATCGCTGCTGGCAATTAACAGCTGGTAGCCTCGGGCGCGGGCGCCTTGTTCCAGCTGCTTGGCAATGCGAGCGTAGCTGGGGTTCTCCAGATCCGGGAGAATAAAGCCCAACGTGCGCGTATGCCGGCTGCGCAGGCCTGCGGCTTGAGGGTTGGGCGTGAAGCCGTGGGCCTCGACCACCGCGCGCACGCGCTCGACGGTGCTGTTGCTGATGCGCTGCTGTTCGGCCTTGCCATTGATGACGTAACTGGCAGTGGTCACGGACACACCAGCCAGACGGGCGATATCGCTGAGTTTCACCGAATTTTCCTTGTTATTACCGGGGCTGGTTGTACAACCAGACCGCGTAGTTTGACCCGGGCTGGCCGCCACGCGCAGACGACCATTGTCGCAATTGTCCGACAGGATGGGGCTTTTTCCCCGGAAGATTATCGAGTAACGTGGCCGCTTGGTCAGATTAAACGTTTCAGCTATTAATTTTTCTGCCTCGACTGCCGTTTGTGCAAGGCCGTTGAACTGGCTGAAGTGGGAGCCGGCTTGCCGGCGATGCGGCCAACGCAAGCTTAACTAATGAAAACAATACCTCGGTTCCCGGCGTCAATAGCAAGTCCGGGGCTGCAAAAGGAGAAGGTCATGCTCGAGCTCGCCAATGAGCAGATAGCCATGGGCCAGACGGCCGCCGACAAGGCCGAGGCATTGCGCCTGCTGGCAGACCGGCTGATCGCTGACGGCCTGGTCGCCGAAGGGTATCTGCAGGGCCTGCAGGCGCGCGAGGCGCAAGGCTCGACGTTCCTTGGCCAGGGCATCGCCATCCCCCACGGCACACCGCAGACCCGTGAGCTGGTGTACGCAACGGGCGTGCGTTTGCTGCAGTTTCCCGAAGGTGTGGACTGGGGCGACGGCCAGATCGTCTACCTGGCTATTGGCATCGCCGCACGCTCCGACGAACACCTGCGCCTGCTGCAGTTGCTGACCCGCGCCCTGGGCGAGACCGACTTGGCCGAGGCCCTGCGCCGCGCCAGCTCCGCCGAAGCGCTGCTCAAACTGTTGCAGGGCGCACCCCAGGAGCTGGCGCTGGATGCACAGCTCGTAGGCCTCAACGTGCCCGCCGAGGACTTCGACGAACTGGCCTGGCGCGGTGCGCGCCTGTTGCAACGTGCCGGTTGCGTCGACAGTGGTTTTGCCGCCGTACTGCAGCAGGCAGAGCCGCTGCCCTTGGGCGAAGGCCTGTGGTGGTTACACAGCGAGCGCCAGGTTCGGCAGCCGGGCCTGGCCTTCATTACGCCGCAGCAGCCACTGCGCTACCGCGACCAGCCGCTCAATGGCCTGTTCTGCCTGGCCAGCCTCGGCGCTGCCCATCAGGCATTGCTTGAGCGCCTGTGTGAGGTGCTGATCGAAGGCCGCGGGCAAACGCTCTACCAGGCCACCAGCAGCCGCGCGGTCCTTGAAGTGCTCGGTGGTGAAGCTGCGCCCGACTGGCCTAGCGCGCGCTTCGTGCTGGCCAACCCGCATGGCCTGCATGCGCGGCCGGCAAAAATCCTTGCGCAGTTGGCCAAGGGCTTTGAGGGCGAGATTCGCATACGTGTGCTGGACAGCGCGCAGCCGGCGGTGTCGGTCAAAAGCCTCAGCAAACTGCTCAGCATGGGCGCGCGACGCGGCCAGGAACTGGAGCTGCTGGCGGAACCTCACATCGCCGGCGATGCCTTGCCGGTGTTGCTGGCAGCCATCGAGGAAGGTCTGGGCGAGGACGTCGAGCCCCTGCCGAAAACCGTTGCAGTGGTTGTCGCCGCGCCTGTGGATAAACTCCAGGCGCCTGCTGCCGGCAGCCGCATCCAGGCCGTGGCCGCCGCACCCGGCATTGCCAGTGGGCCGGCGCATGTCTGCGTCGAGCGTGAAATCGACTACCCGTTGCGCGGCGAGTCCCCGGCCCAGGAGCGGCTCAAGCTGCGCCGGGCGCTGGAAGTGGTGAACGACGAGTTGCAAGCGCTGGTGCAGCGCAGCGAAAAAGCTATCGGCGAGATTTTCGTCACCCATCAGGAAATGCTCGCCGACCCGGCGCTGGCCGACGATGTCGAGCTGCGCCTGGCCCAGGGTGAGAGTGCAGCGGCCGCGTGGATGGCCGTCATCGAAGCGGCGGCGCGCCAGCAGGAAGCGCTGCACGATGCGCTGCTCGCTGAGCGTGCCGCCGACCTGCGCGACATTGGCCGTCGGGTGCTGGCGCAACTGTGTGGTGTGCAGGCACATGCCGAGCCCGAGCAACCTTACGTGCTGGTAATGGGTGAGGTCGGCCCCTCCGATGTCGCCCGCCTGGACCCCGCCCGGGTTGCTGGCATCGTCACCGCCCATGGCGGTGCCACGGCGCACAGCGCGATTGTCGCAAGGGCCCTGGGCATTCCTGCGGTGGTCGGTGCCGGCGCAGCGATCCTGTTGGTTGACCCCGGCACGCCGTTGTTGCTCGATGGCCAGCGGGGTATTGTCAGCGTTGCACCGGCAGCTGACGAGCTGCAGCGTGCCCTGGCCGAGCGTGACCAGCGCGAACAGCGCCTGCAGGCTGCCTGGGCCAAGCGCCACGAGCCAGCAGTGACCCGCGATGGCCATGCCATCGAGGTGTTCGCCAACATCGGCGAGAGCAGCGGCATTGCCAAGGTCGTGGAGCAGGGCGCCGAAGGCGTCGGCCTGCTGCGCACCGAGCTGATCTTCATGGCCCACTCGCAGGCACCCGACGTCGCCACCCAGGAAGCCGAATACCGGCGTGTGCTCGACGGCCTGGGCGGCCGGCCGTTGGTGGTGCGCACCCTGGATGTGGGCGGCGACAAACCGTTGCCCTACTGGCCGATCGCCGCCGAGGAAAACCCCTTCCTCGGTGTGCGCGGTGTGCGCCTGACCCTGCAACGCCCGCAGATCATGGAAGACCAGTTGCGCGCCCTGCTGCGCGCGGCCGATCAACGCCCCTTGCGGATCATGTTCCCCATGGTCGGCCAGGTGCATGAATGGCGTGAAGCGCGGGCAATGGTCGAGCGCTTGCGCGAGGAAATACCGGTCGCCGACCTGCAACTCGGCATCATGGTCGAAGTGCCATCGGCGGCCTTGCTGGCGCCGCAGTTGGCCCGTGAAGTGGACTTCTTCAGTATCGGCACCAACGACCTGACCCAGTACACCCTGGCCATCGACCGTGGCCACCCAAGCCTGTCGGCCCAGGCTGACGGCCTGCATCCGGCCGTGCTCAGCCTGATCGACATGACCGTGCGCGCCGCCCATGCCGAAGGCAAGTGGGTGGGCGTGTGCGGTGAGCTGGCCGCCGACCCGCAGGCGGTGGCGGTGCTGCTGGGCCTGGAGGTCGATGAACTGAGCGTGGCTGCCCGCAGCATTGCCGAAGTCAAAGCCCTGGTTCGCCAGGCCGATCATCAGACGGCCCGCGCCCTGGCGCGCGAGGCCCTGCAACAAGACAGCGCCGCAGCGGTTCGCGCGCTGGTGGAGCGTTACTGAATGGCCAAGATCCTTACCCTGACCCTGAACCCGGCGCTGGACATCACCGTCAGCCTCGACGCCCTGCGCCCCGGGCACGTCAACCGTGCCCAGGAGCAGCACAGCCATGCCGCAGGCAAAGGTTTGAATGTCGCCCAGGTGCTGGCTGACCTTGGGCATGACGTGACCGTCGGTGGTTTCCTTGGCCAGGACAACCTGCAACCGTTCGAAGCGCTGATCGCTTGGCGCGGTTTTGCCGACTGCTTCGTGCGCGTGCCGGGCGAAACGCGCAGCAACCTCAAGTTGGTTGAAGCCGATGGCCGGGTGACTGACATCAATGGGCAAGGGCCGCAGGTCGACGAAGCTGCCTGTGTAGCGCTGATGCGCCTGCTGGAGCAGGTAGCCCCCGGGCATGACGCGGTGGTGGTAGCAGGCAGCTTGCCACGCGGGATCAGCCCGGCGTGGTTCCGCCAACTGCTCGAACAATTGAAAGCCCAAGGCCTTAAAGTCGCCCTCGACAGCAGCGGCGAGGCGCTGCGTGCCGGCCTGCAGAGCGCGCCCTGGCTGGTCAAGCCGAACACCGAGGAGCTGGGCGAAGTGCTTGGCCTGAGTGTGCATGGCCCAGCCGAACAACACGCTGCAGCCCAACGGCTGCTGGCCACGGGTGTCGAGCACGTGGTGGTGTCGGCGGGCGAGGAGGGCGTCAGCTGGTTCGCCGCTGGCCAGGCACTGCACGCCCAGCCGCCGCAAGTGCGGGTCGCCAGCACCGTGGGTGCGGGCGATTCGCTGGTGGCTGGCATGGTCCACGGCCTGCTGCTGGCTGAAGCGCCCGCGCAGACCTTGCGCCGCGCCACGGCCATCGCCGCCCAGGCGGTGACCCAGGTCGGCTTCGGCATCTGTGACCGCGAGCAACTGGCGCGCCTGGAAGCCGCTGTGCAACTGACAGAACAACAAGAGGGTTGCCGATGAACATTGCCATTGTCACCGCCTGCCCCAACGGCCAGGTGTCCAGCGTGCTGAGCGCGCGGCTGCTGGCGGCTGCGGCCCAGCGCCGCGGCTGGAGCACTAGCGTGGAAGTGCAAGATGCCGAGCATCCCGAACGGCAACTGACGGCCGCGCAGATCGCCGATGCCGACTGGGTGCTGGTGATCAGCACAGGCCCGGTGGACCTGGCCCGTTTCGCCGGCAAGCGCCTGTACCAGAGCACGCCGTCGCAAGCGCTGGCCGACCGTGAAGGCTTCCTTGACGAGGCGGCGGCCAAGGCCCAGGTAAAGGCAGAGGCGCACGCCACCGAGCAATCGCTCACCACTGCTGGCGCCAAGGTTGTTGCGGTGACCGCCTGCCCGACGGGCGTCGCGCATACGTTCATGGCCGCCGAGGCTTTGCAGCAGGCGGCGCAACAGATGGGCTATCAGCTCACGGTCGAGACCCAAGGCTCGGTCGGCGCGCGCAACCCGCTCTCGGCACAGGCCATCGCCGAAGCCGACGTGGTGCTGCTGGCTGCCGATATCGAAGTGCCCACCGCCCGTTTCGCCGGCAAACGTATCTACCGCTGTGGCACTGGCATTGCCCTCAAGCAGGCACGTGCCACGCTGGACAAGGCGCTGGCCGAGGCCAAGGTGGAAGGCGCAGGTGATGCCGCAACTGCTTCCAGTGCCGGCAAGTCCGAGAAGACCGGTGTCTACAAGCACCTGCTCACGGGGGTTTCGTTCATGCTGCCGATGGTGGTGGCGGGCGGTTTGCTGATTGCCCTGTCTTTCGTCTTCGGCATCGAAGCCTACAAAGAGCCTGGCACCCTGCCAGCCGCGTTGATGCAGATTGGCGGTGAAGCCGCATTCAAACTGATGGTGCCGCTGCTGGCGGGCTACATCGCCTGGTCCATCGCCGACCGCCCTGGCCTGGCGCCGGGCATGATCGGTGGTTTGCTGGCTAGCACGTTGGGCGCCGGTTTCATCGGGGGTATTGTCGCGGGCTTCCTGGCCGGCTACAGCGCCAAGGCGATTGCCCGTTGGGCGCGCCTGCCGAGCAGCCTTGAGGCGCTAAAGCCGATTCTGATCATTCCGCTGCTGGCCAGCCTGTTCACCGGCCTGGTGATGATCTACGTGGTTGGCCAGCCGGTGGCGGCCATGCTCGTAGGCCTCACGCAGTTCCTCGACAGCATGGGCACCACCAATGCCATTCTCCTTGGGTTACTGCTCGGCGGCATGATGTGTGTCGACCTGGGCGGGCCGATCAACAAGGCCGCGTACGCGTTCTCGGTGGGGCTGCTGGCATCATCGAGCTACGCGCCGATGGCGGCAACCATGGCGGCCGGCATGGTGCCGCCGATTGGCCTGGGTATCGCCACCTTCCTGGCACGACGCAAGTTCGCCCAGAGCGAGCGCGAGGCAGGCAAGGCGGCGTTGGCGCTGGGCCTGTGCTTCATCTCCGAAGGTGCGATCCCGTTCGCCGCCAAGGACCCGCTGCGGGTGATTCCGGCGAGTATCGCCGGCGGTGCGTTGACTGGCGCGCTGTCGATGTACTTCGGCTGCAAGCTGATGGCGCCGCATGGGGGGCTGTTCGTGTTGCTGATCCCCAATGCGATCAACCATGCGTTGCTTTACCTGCTGGCGATCGTTGCAGGTAGCCTGGTGACTGCGGTGGTGTATGCGGTGATCAAGAAGAGTGAGCAGGTAGAACTGGCGGTTGCGCCAGTGAAGGGCTAGAACATTTAGCTGGTTTCACTGGCCTCATCGCCGGCAAGCCGGCTCCCACACGGCTCCCCACTGCTCTCAAGGCAAGTGGCGTACCTGTGGCAGCCGGCTTGCCGGCGATAGAGCCGGAACAGGTATCCGCTACCGCCGATGCTTCTGCCGCAATGGCACCAGCAAATCCCCCAGCCCGTTGTGATCCACTTCGTGCATCAAGGCCAACAACCCACCCAATTCCCCCGCTGGGAACCCCTTGCGGGCGAACCACGCCAGGTAGTCGCCGGGCAGGTCGGCAATGATCCGCCCTTGGTACTTGCCAAACGGCATTGTGCGAACCACGAGCAGTTCGAGGGTTTCCGGTTTCATCAGCAGTGCCTGGCAAGGGAATTGCGCCGACCATACTGCAATCTGCACGAGCGCCCAAGCGGCAATCATGCATAAAGCCGTTTTCCGTTTATCTGCTAAGTTTGTAACTTATTGATTTTGAAGCTTTATTTTTTAAAGGGATGCTTGGCACGAAGGCTGCTCCTGTCTACATGACTATCACCTGCCAAGGAGTTCAGCCATGAGCAACCCAAACAAAGACGTAATCGACGTGCTCAACGACCTGATCGAGTACAGCAAGGACGGCGAGAAAGGCTTCAAGACCTCGGCCGATGACGTGAAAAACCCCGAACTCAAAGCGTTCTTCGTTCAGCGCGCTGGCGAATGTGCCAATGCCGCAGGCGAACTGCAGAGTGAAGTGCGTCGCCTCGGCGGCGATCCGGAAACCTCCACCAGCATCAGCGGTGACCTTCACCGTGGCTGGGTCAACCTCAAATCGATGGTCACCGGCAAGGATGAAGAAGCGGTGCTCAACGAGGTCGAGCGCGGCGAGGACCATGCCCTCAAGGCCTACAAGGAAGCGCGCGAGAAACTGGTCAAGCTGGGCCGCTCTGTGACTGATCCAAGCTATGCAGTGGTCGAGAAGCAGTTGCAAGGTGTGCAGCGCAACCATGATCAGGTGAAGGCACTGCGCAACGCCGCTCGCGCCCGCTCCTAATCCGCAGGCCCCTCTACCCGGTTGCGGCCATTGGCCTTGGCCCGGTAGAGCGCTTCATCCGCGGCACCCAACACCCGTGCAAGATCGTGTTGGGTGCCGGGGATGTAGACGCTGATGCCGATACTGACTGTCACCGCATGGCGATCATCGGCAAAGGGTGCCAACGCCTCTACGCTGGCGCGAATCCGCTCAGCCAGCAGCCGCGCACCGGCCAGTTCGGTTTCCGGCAATATCACTTGAAATTCCTCCCCGCCATACCGTGCTGCCAGGTCCGCTGGCCGGCGTATGCAGTGTTCGATAGCGTTGGCCACTTCGCGCAACGCGTGGTCACCGCCAGCGTGCCCATGGCGCTGGTTGAACGCCTTGAAGTGATCCACATCCACCATCAGTACTGCCAAAGGCTTGCGGTTACGCTGGGCGCGCGCCCATTCCAGGCGCAGTACCTGGTCAAGGCGACGCCGGTTGGCCAAACCAGTCAGGCTATCGGTGGCGGCTAGCGTGGCCAGGCCCTGTTCGGCTTCATGCCGGCGGCGAAGTTCGCGGCCAAGCAGTAACGTCAGCCAGAGTATGCCAACGCACAGCAGCCCGGTGGCCACGCTGACCACGATTGCGGTGCGCCGCCATGACTGGAACACCTCGTCGGTGGAATGCACCACCAGCACAATCAGCGGCAAGTCTGCGACCCTGGCGAAGGTGAACATGCGCTGGCTGCCGGAGATACTCGAGCGGGCACTGAAGCTGCCGCTGCGCTCACCCAGGATGCGCTTGAAGTTGGGGCGATCAGCGAAGCTGGTGCCGATCAACGGGTCGTGCTCGCGGTGCGGTTGGCGGGCGAGCAGTTGGCCATCGGCGTTGAGCAGGTTGATGCTGCTCTCGTCCCCGATATCCAGGCGTTGAAACAATTCGCTGAAGTAGGAAAGGCGCAGCGCGCCAGCGGCCAGCCCGGCAAAACTGCCATCGGGGCCAGAGATACGCCGGCTGAAGCTGATGCACCAGTCCAGGTCGCCTAGCCGCGCCTTGAATGGCGGGCTGATGAACAGCCCCAACTCAGGGTTGCTGCGATGCGCGCGAAAGTCGACGGTATCGGCGAAATTGGCCTGGCGGGGTTGCATGCTGGTGGAGTCGCCTACTACGTCGCCATTGGCATTGAGCCAGAGAATGTCGCCGCGTACCGGGGCCGCGAACGTCTGGTTGAAGAGGATCTGCTGGCGCAGTTTCGGTGACACCTGCAGCAATTCGGGGTGTTGCACGGCCCAGATCAGCCCGCGCAGGGATTGGTCGTAGAGTTCAACGTTGCGCAGGATGTCGCTTTCGATCAACTGGACGATGTTGTTGGAGGCGCGGATCGCCGACTGCTCGACACTGTCACGCTCACGCCCTAGCAGGTAGCTGACGATGGCCACGATCGCGAGCACGGCGAGGCAACTGCCCAGGTTTAGGATCAGCTCGGGGTGCGACCTGTAGAGTGCGAGACGCGGTAATCGAGTGGGCATGCGCGCTACTGCTGAGGCAGGGCCATTTGCGGCGGGCGACATTCTAGGGAAGCTGGGATTGTCGGACAAGATTTGTCCGACGGAATCGCGGTGTCCTTTTCGCGGGTAAACCCGCTCCCACAAGGAATGTAGTGCCCGCGCAGGCATTGCACACCCCTGTGGGAGCGAGTTCACTCGCGAACGGGGGCAAAGCCCCCGCCAGCGTTTTCAGATCAGAACACGTTCAACGGATAATCGACGATCACCCGCAGTTCGTCGTTGTCGCTGTTATCGTCGATGGCCGCGTAACCCTGGCTGCCACGGTGGGTGGCATAGCGCACCAGCACCGACAGGTCCTTGAAGTCGCCTTCCTGGAACACGTACTTCACGTCCAGGTCACGCTCCCAGTGCATGGCGTTCTTGCCATCGGCGCTGTAGTACTTGTAGTGGGTGTTGTTCTGGTCGGCCTTGGTCAGGTCTGCCTCACCGCGCGAATACGACACGGTGGTGCTCAGGCCAGGCACGCCGACGCCAGCAAAGTCGTAGTCGTACTGCAGCTTCCACGAACGCTCATTGGGCGCGTTGAAGTCCGAGTACATGCGCGAGTTGTCCAGGTAAACGCTGTCGCCCAGGTTGATGTAGTCGAACGGCGTGTCGCCGTTGACCCGCTGGTAGGCGGCGGTGACGCTGTGGTAACCGGCGTTGACCGTGAAGTGCAGGCTGTAGGTGTTGTTGTCGATCTTGCCCAGCAGCGCCTGGCCGGTGTCCTGAGTGTGGTAGAAGTGCACGCCCGGGTTGAGGCTGACCAGGTCGTTGACCACGTAGGTGTAGTCGAAGTCAGCGTAGTACTGGTTCCAGATGTCCTTCAGCTCGGCGGCGTAAAGGTTGGCGGTGATGTTCTCGGTACCGCTCCACGACGCGCCCGCCCAGTTCAGGTGCTTGCTCTTGTCGTGTTCATCCAGCAAGCCGTAGTAGGTATCGATGCGGCGGTGGCCGCTCTGGTTGTACGGTTTGGTGAAGCTCACCTGGCCGCCTTCGAGCAGCAGGCCATCGACGCTGGTGTTGGTCAGGCTCACACCGCGGAAGGTTTGCGGCAGCATGCGGGTTTCGCCGCCGGCGATCACCGGGTTGGTGAGGAACAGGTCACCGGCTTTCAGTTCAGTGTCGAACGCCTTCAGCTTTACCGCTGCGCCGGCGGTGGAGAAGGAGTGCGGGGCTGCGCCCAGCTCGCCATCGTCCTTCACATGCTGGGGCAGGATGCTGGTGCCGGCATAGCCGCCACCGCCGTCGAGCTTCAGGCCCAGCATGGCGTGGGCATCGAGGCCAAAACCGACCACGCCTGGCGTGTAGCCGGACTCGAAACGGGCGACCGCACCCTGGCCCCACTCGCGCTTGTCGCGCACGCCAGTGTTCAGGTTGTTGCGGTTGAAGTAGGCATTTCGAAAATGCAGGTTGAACGACGAACCTTCGATGAAGCCATCAGCCTTGTCTTCATCTGCCTGGGCGGCGAGGGGGATCGTTGCAGTCAATGCAATGAACAGCGGGGTAAAACGAAACGCGGAAGGCACCGGTACTAGCTCCTTTGGTATGACGGTGGGGCAGTTTTTATTTTTGAATGTGCGGCTTTCTTATAGGGGGACGTTACTGCCGGGCTGATAGTTAAAGCACATAAAAAAAGCCGCTGATTGGCAGCGGCTTTAAAAGGCTAACATATCGACACCGGTGGTGCCCATGGCGTAGCCGAGGGAAAACGGGAGCAGTGGTGGCGCGCGATCAGCTGTCGGCATTCGCGTCGCTGGAGACTTTCGAAGCAGTCTGTTCTGCGTCTTTGCCAGCGTCAGCCTTGTGCGCGACGGCCTCGCGGGCTTCCTGGTGAACAGCGGCAAGCTCTGCATTACGGGCAACGAAAGCCGGGGATTCTTCGGCCATGGCCAGGGGCGACAACAACAGGGAAGACAGAACGAAAACGCTGGCAATACCCATACTGTTGGACATGTTGAAACTACCTTCTTGCGGGGGCAAGTGCTAATGAGGACAGGGGTAAAGTTAGTCGCTTCAATGCCCCGGAAACAGCACCCGGCGCGATAAGCACTGTTGCGCAAAAGGTAACGATCGCAGGAAATGCAACTAGACTTTTGCCGCTAACCCGCGTGCTTGAGCACTTGGCAGGCGAATGCCGAAGGTATTGGCACTGGCGTCACTGCGCACAAAAACTTCACCGCCATGCATCAGTGCTATCGCCTTGACGATGGCCAGGCCCAGCCCGTGATTACCCCCACCACTGTTACTGCGCGCCGCATCCACCCGATAAAACCGCTCGAACAGCAGCGGCAGGTGTTCGTCAGCAATCGCCGGCCCCGGGTTGCTCACGGCAATGCTGACCTGTTCCGGCCCACTGTCGATATGCACCCGGATCACCTGGTTCGGCGCGGTGTGCTGCACGGCATTGTTCAACAGGTTGATCAGCGCCCGGCGCAGCTGGGCTTTCTCGATGGGTGCCTGGGCATCGCCGCTGACGCTGACGCTGACCTGGGCGTCTTCGAGGATGTAGTCGAGGTAATCGAGTGTGGTCGCCACTTCCTCGGCCAGCGATGCCTGGGTCAGCGCGGTGGCCTTGCTGCCCTGGTCGGCGCTGGCGAGGAACAGCATGTCGTTGATGATGCTGCGCAGGCGCTCCAGTTCTTCAAGGTTCGACTGCAGCACTTCGAAGTAATGCTCGGCGCTGCGGCCTCGGGTGAGGGCAACCTGGGTCTGGCCGATCAGGTTGGTCAGCGGCGAGCGCAGTTCGTGGGCGACGTCGGCGTTGAAGGCTTCCAGGCGTGAATAGGCCTGGCTGACACGGTCCAGCGCGGCATTGAAGGCGCCGGCGAACTGCGCAAGCTCCGGCGCCAGGTCGACGGTCTGCAAGCGGCCGTTCAAGCGTGGTGGCGCCAGGGCCTGGGCTTCATTGGACAACGCCAGCAGCGGGCGCAGGCCGATGCGCGCTACCCAGTAGCCGAGAATCGAGGCCAGCAGCACGCCGAGCACCGCCAGGCCGACGATGGCCACCAGCAGGCTGTGCTGGGCTTGCCAGAAGGTTTCGGTGTCGATGGCGATCAGAAAGCGCAGCGGCGGGCGCTCGCCCAGCGCCGGCAGTTCGCTGACCAGCACCTTGTAGGGGTAAAGGTGGTCGGGCAGGCGCAGGTCGCGCATGCCCGGTGTGCCTTCGGCGAAGGCGCGGACCAGTTCGCTGGGGTGGCCGTATTCGAATGCCGGGTTGCTGCCGACCACCCAGAAGCGGATGCGTTTGTCTTCTTCGCTGAGCAGGTTGAGCTTGTTGCTGACCTTGGCCCAGTGCTCGGCCGTGCCGAAGCGGTTGAGGGTGGATTCGAGCACGCTATAGCGCGCATCCAGCTCGGCCGCCGGTAGCAGGTCGAGGCTGCGGTCGACCTGGCGGTACAGCGCCGAGCCGATCAGCAGGAACACGCCCAGCGCCACCAGGATGAACAGCGCCGACAGGCGCAGTGCGATGGAGTTAACCGGCACGGTTTTCCAGGACATAGCCCATGCCTCGGATAGTGTGCAGCAGCTTGTTGTCGAATGGCCCGTCGAGTTTGGCGCGCAGGCGCTTGATGGCCACTTCGACGACATTGGCGTCGCTGTCGAAATTGATGTCCCAGACCAGCTCGGCGATGGCCGTCTTGGAAAGGATTTCGCCCTGGCGCCGGGCCAGCACGCTGAGCAGCGAGAACTCCTTGGCGGTCAGCTCCAGGCGCTGGCCCGCGCGGCTGGCCTTGCGTGCCATCAGGTCGATCCACAGGTCGCCCACCTGCACCTGCAGCGGTTCGTGGCTGCTGCTGCGGCGGGTCAGGGCCTGTAGGCGGGCGACCAGTTCGAGGAAGGAAAACGGCTTGCCCAGGTAATCGTCGGCGCCTTCGCGCAGGCCGTGGATACGGTCTTCGACTCGCTCGCGGGCGGTGAGCATGATCACTGGCGTCTGCTTGCGGGCACGCAGCGCGCGCAGCACGCCATAGCCATCCAGGCCCGGCAGCATCACATCGAGCACGATCACCGCATAGTCGCCTTCAAGGGCCAGGTGCAGGCCGTCGATGCCGTCGCGCGCGAGGTCGACGGTAAAGCCTTGCTCGCTCAGGCCGCGATGCAGGTAGTCGGCGGTTTTCTCTTCATCTTCGATGATCAGCACGCGCATGGTCTTGTCTCAGTGGGTACTTGGCGCTGCCGCCTGGGCGGCCTGGCGGCGGTGGAACAGGCGCTCCAGGGCCAAGTATATGACCGGGGTGGTGAACAGCGTCAGGGCCTGGCTCACCAGCAGGCCGCCAACCACCGCGATGCCCAGCGGCTGGCGCAGCTCGGCGCCGGTGCCGAAGCCGAACATCAGCGGCACCGCGCCCAACAGCGCGGCAAGCGTGGTCATGATGATCGGGCGGAAGCGCACCAGGCACGCCTGGCGGATCGCCTGCTCGGGCGTCATGCCGTGGTGGCGCTGGGCTTCGAGGGCGAAGTCGATGAGCAGGATGCCGTTTTTCTTGACGATGCCGATCAGCAGCACCACGCCGATCAAGCCCATGATGCTGAAGTCCTGCCCGCTGGCCCACAGCAGAATGATCGCGCCCAGGCCGGCGGAGGGCAGGGTGGAGATGATGGTCAGCGGGTGGACGAAGCTCTCGTAGAGCACGCCGAGGATGATGTACACCGCCACCAGTGCGGCGAGGATCAGGTACGGCTGGCTCGACAGCGAGCTCTGGAACGCTTGCGCGGCACCCTGGAAGTTGCCGGCGATGGAGTCGGGCATGCCCAGTTCGCGCTGGGTGCGTTCGAGGATCTGCACCGCATCGCCCAGCGCCACGCCGGGGGCCAGGTTGAACGACAGGTTGGCGGCCGGGAACAGGCCGTCATGGCTGATCGACAGTGGCCCGGTGCTGGGCGCGGCGACGTGCGCCAGGGCCGACAGCGGTACCATCTCGTTGGTCAGCGGCGAACGCAGGTAGAAGAAGTTCAGGCTTTCGGCCTTGCCGCGCTGCTGGGCGTCCAGTTCGAGGATGACCTTGTACTGGTTGGTCTCGGTCTGGAATTCGCTGATCTGCCGTTGGCCAAAAGCGTCGTACAGCGCCTGGTCGACGTCGGTGGTGGTCAGGCCGAAACGCGCCGCGGCCTGGCGGTCGATGTCGATGCGGGTGACGCTGGCCCCCAGCTGCAGGTCGTTGGACAAATCGCGGAACGCCGGGTTTTCACGCAGGCGGTCGGTCAGGCGCTGGGTCCACAGGTTCAGGGCGACGCCGTCGTTGCTTTTGAGCACGTACTGGTATTGGGTGCGCGATGGGCCAGAGCTGAGGTTGATGTCCTGGCCGGCGCGCATGTACAGGACGATACCCGGCACCTGGGCCAATTGCGGGCGGATCCGGTCGATCCATTCGCTGGCCGAAACGTCGCGCTCGCCCCGGGGTTTGAGCGAGATCCAGAAGCGGCCGTTGGCGATGGTCTGGTTGCTGCCGGTTACCCCGACCGAATGCGAATAGGCGCGCACGGCAGGGTCGTTGCCGATGATCTTCGCCAGTGCCAGGTGTTTCTCGATCATTGACGGGTAGGAGACATCCGCTGCCGCCTCGGTGGTGCCGAGGATGAAGCCGGTGTCCTGCAGCGGGAAAAAACCTTTGGGGATGCCGATGTAGCCGGCAACGGCCAGGGCCAGCGTGATGCCGAACACCCCGAGGGTAATGCGTCGGTGGGCCAAGGCGCGGTCCAGGCCTTTTTCATACCAGCGCAGCAGGCGCGGGCCGAAACCACCTTCGTGTTCGCCAGGCGGGCGGCGCATGAGCAGTGCCGACAGGGTAGGGGCCAGCGTCAGCGACACCACCACCGAGATCAGGATGGTTGCCGTGGCGGTCAGGGCAAATTCCTTGAACAGCCGGCCGACCACACCGCCCATGAACAGCAGCGGAATGAACGCGGCGATCAGCGAGAAGCTGATCGACACCACCGTGAAGCCGATTTCGCCGGCGCCTTTGAGCGCCGCAGTGCGGCTGTCGTCGCCGGCCTCCAGATGGCGATGGATGTTCTCCACCACGACAATCGCATCATCCACCACAAAGCCGACGGCAATGACGATGGCAACCAGCGTCAAATTGTTGAGGCTGAAACCGAGCACGTACATCAGTGCGCATGTGGCAATCAACGAGACGCCCAGCACGCTGGAAACGATGAAGGTCGCCGACCACTGGCGCAGGAACAGCGCCATCACCCCAATCACCAGCGCCACGGCGATCATCAGGGTCAGCTCCACCTCGTGCAGGGAGCTGCGGATGGTTTGGGTGCGGTCCTGCAGCACCGACACGTCAACAGAGGCCGGCAGCATTTCCTGCAGGCGCGGCAGCGCGTCGAGCACCCGGTCCACGGTGTCGACGATATTGGCGCCGGGCTGGCGGAAGATCACCAGGTTGAGGCCCGGCTGGTCCCCGGACCAGGCCTTGACGTAGGCGTTCTCGGCGCCGTTGATGACCTTGGCCACGTCCTTCAGGTGCACCGGTGCGCCATTGCGGTAGCTGACGATCAACTGCGCGTAGTCTTCGGGGTGGAACAACTGGTCGTTGGCGGCGATGGTCGACACGCTGTGCTCGCCATACAGCGCGCCTTTGGCCAGGTTGAGGCTGGTCTGCTGGATGGCCAGGCGCACGTCGGCCAGGGTCAGGCCGATGGCCGCGAGTTTCTCGGGTTGCGCCTGCACCCGTATCGCCGGGCGCAGTTGCCCGGTGATGTTGATCAGGCCGACGCCGTCGATCTGGCTGAGCTGGCGGGCCAGCAGGGTCTCGGCGTAGTCGCTGAGTTCGTTGCCGGGCATCTGCGCGGAGCTGACGGTGAGGATCACCACCGGGCTGTCAGCCGGGTTGACCTTGCGCCAGGTCGGCGGGCTGGGCAGGTCCTGGGGCAAGCGCGCGGTGGCGGTGTTGATCGCCGCCTGGACTTCCTGGGCAGCGGTGTCGATGTTCTTGTCGAGGGTGAACTGCAGGATCAGCGTGGTCGAGCCCAGGGCGCTGCTGCTGGTCATCTGGGTCATGCCGGGGATGGCGCTGAACTGCACCTCCAGCGGCGTGGCCACCGATGAAGCCATGGTTTCGGGGCTGGCGCCGGGCAGCTGGGCGGTGACCTGGATGGTCGGGAAGTCGGCTTCGGGCAGCGGCGCCACCGGCAGGCGCGAAAAGGCGATAGCCCCCAGCAGCACCAGGGCGAAGGTCAGCAGCAGGGTGGCGATGGGGTGGTCGATGCACCAGGCCGAGATGCCATTGCGGGTGTTCATGGCTGGCTCCTGCGGTCGACCATTTCGGCAGGGGCCGGTGCGTCCGGGGTGATCTCGACCTTGGCGCCGGGCTTGAGGCGCGACTGGCCATCGAGCACCAACTGGTCACCGGCCTTGACCCCGGCGACGATGTTCAGCGTGCTGTCCTGGTACAGCACTTTCACCGGCACGCTGGTGACCTTGTCGCCGTCCACGCGGTAGACGAAGTGGCCATCGATGCTGCGTTGGACCACCGGCGGCGGGACCACCAGGGCGTTTTCGTCCATCGCCGTGCGCAGGCGCACGGTGACCAGTTGCCCCGGCCACAGGCGGCCGTCCTTGTTGTCGAACTCGGCCTTGACCCGCACCGTGCCGGTGTTGGCCGAGATCTGGTTATCGATTAGCGCCAGGTGGCCTTCGCCCAGCAGGTTGCGCTCGCCATCGGCATCCATGTAGGCCTGCACCAGCGCCGGCGCTGGCGCCTTCAGCAGCCCTTGAAGCGTGGGCAGCATCTGTTGTGGCAGCGAGAACTCCACCGCGATCGGGTCGATCTGGGTCACGCTGAACAGGCCCTGGGTATCGCTGGTGCGTACCAGGTTACCGGGGTCGATATTGCGGATGCCGACGCGGCCGGTGACCGGTGAGCGGATCTGCGTGTAAGAGAGTTGCACCTCGGCATTGGCGATGGCGGCCTGGTTGCCTTTGACCGTGGCCTGCAGCTGGTTGACCAGCGCCTGTTGCTGGTCGAGGGTCTGCTTGGACACGCCGTCATCGCTGCTGAGCAGGCGGTAGCGTTTGAGGTCGACGCCGGCTACCTGGATCTGTGCCTGGCTCTGGCCCAGCTGGGCGCGTGCCTGGTCGAGGCTGGCGCGGATGCTGCGGTCGTCGAGGGTGGCGAGCAGGTCGCCTTGTTTGACCCACTGGCCTTCTTTGACCAGCACTTGGGTCAGTATGCCCTCGACCTGCGGCCGGACTTCGACGCTGTGCAGCGACAGCACCGAGCCAATGGCGCTGGCGAAGCGCGGTACGTCCTGCTGGGCGACGCTGACCACGCGCACCGGGATGGCGGCTTGCGCGCGGGTGGCGGGCGCCTCGTGCCGCTGGCCGTACCAGATGCCCAGGGCTACCAGGGCGAACAGTGCCAGGCCGGCAATGAGGAGAGAGCGGGAAGGACGTCGCATCGGTGCGGGCACCTTGGCCAAGGGGATGGGAAACGGTTGTCGGTACTCAAGCTTATAGCCCCCGAACCGGGTCGGCAGCGTGACCGCTGGCTGACAGCGCTGTCAGTTTCGCGCAGATCAGTACCGGCCTCTTCGCGGGCAAGCCCGCTCCCACAGGATCACTACCGTACTTGAGAACAGTGTTGTACCTGTGGGAGCGGGCTTGCCCGCGAAGAGGCCGGTATTGGCTGGCTAGAAGCCGATAAAGGCGTAGTAGACCGGCGTTTCGCTCGTCGTTTGCAGGCCGAGCCCCTGGAGGCTCACCGCGAGCCCATCATCCTGCACATGCAATGTCCACCGGCAACCATCATCTGCCGGCACCTGCCCCAGCGCCCCCGCAAATGCGCCCATTTCCGGCAGGTACGCGGTAAACCCGTTGCCCTTCAACGCACTGGTGGTCATCCCCAGCGCCTGGCACACGGCAACCTTGGCCGCGATATCGTCCCGGTCAGCCTGTCGCGAGGCCTGCACCAGCGCCGCCAGCTGCAGGTCGACCGGTTGCGAGCCGACAATCAGTTCAGGCCCTTGCTCCCACGCCTCTGGCGGGCAGTCTTTGCTCTCTGGCCGCAGCGGAATATGCGGGTTGATCTCCACTGGGTAGATCCGGCAGACCAGCGGCCGGGTTTCGTAGATGGTGCACAGGTCGTTATCGTCGAGGTTGCGGCAGCGCCCAGGGTTGAAGGCGGCAAAGGTCACCGCAACGCGCACCTCGCTGTCGCCGCATGGCACCGGGTGCGAGCGGCGCAGCACATGCTCACGCTGGTCGGCCGGCATGCCCGGGCCGTCCTCCACGAACGCTTCGACCAGCACCACCACCTGGCCGCCAGACGCTGCCCATTGGCGCGACTCATCCAGCGTCAGCGGTACGTGGTGGCCGGTGCAGCACTTGCCGCAGCCGGTACAGGCAAAACGCAAGCTGTCGTTCACTTGGCGTCCGGGTTCCATTCACTGACGAAGGCGCGCTGGTGCTGGCGGTCGTACAGGCACAGCTCGGTGCCGGTTCGTTGCTGCATGTGCTTTTGTGGGTAAACGCCCTCGATGACAAGGGCACTGAAGCCGACCTGGTCATCGAACTCTGCGGGCTTGCCGCGGGCGTGGGCATCCTTGAACTGGCTGGCGGCCAGGCAGGCCTTGAGCATCTGCTGGCGTTGTTCGTTCCAGGCCTGGCTGCTGGAGGCCTGGGCAACACCGCTGAAAGCGGCGCAGGCGATCAGGAGGGAGCTGAAAAACTTCATACGCAATTCCGGGAAACCTTCCAAGGGGCGCGAATTATGCCCGAGTCATCCCCGGCAGCAAGCCAGGGAGTTTGTCGCTGAATATAACAACACGGCTGTCAGCGCTCGGCAAACACCACGGTGCGCGCCGCCACCACCAGGCAGTCGGTAAGCTCCGGCGAGGAAAACTTGGTGAGGATTGCGTTGGCCCCAGCCAACCTGGCCTTTTCGGCACTCATGGCGCTGTCCAGCGAGGTGTGCAGCAGTACGTAGAGGTGCTGGAAGTCCGGCGTTTCGCGCAGCGTGCGGGTAAAGGCGTAACCGTCCATTTCCGACATTTCGATATCGGAAACGATGATGTTGATTTCTTGCCCGGTACCCTGCAATTCCAGCAGCACGTTGATCGCATCCTTGGCACTGCGCGCGGTATGGCAGTCGATGCCGAGGTTGCGCAGGGTGTGCACCGATTGCTGCAGCGCCACCTGGCTGTCGTCGACCACCAGAATGTTGGCGGCGGCCAGCAGGCTGGCATCCTCCTCGTTCAGCTTGCCAGTGGCGGGCTCCGGTTCAGGCGGGGCAATGGCGTGGATGACTTTTTCGATGTCCAGCACCTGAACCAGGGTGTTGTCGACCCGGGTCACACCTGTGATGAACGAGCGGTTACCGGAGCCGAAGGGCGGCGGTTTGATGTCGGTGCTCAGGCAATGCACGATACGGCTTACTGCCTGCACGTGCAGGCCTTGGCGCGAGCGGCTGATTTCGGTAACGATCAGGCAGCCACCGTCGGGGTCGGCCAGCGGGCGTTCGCCAATGGCGCGGGACAGGTCGATCACCGACAGCGGGTTGCCGCGCAAGGTTGCCACGCCTTTCACATGCGGGTGCGACTCGGGCAGCCTGGTCAGCGGCGGGCAGGGGATGATCTCGCTGACCTTGAGCAGGTTGATTGCCATCAGCTTGCCGCTGCGCAGGGTGAACAGCAGCAGGGACAATGAGTCCGCGCGGGCATTTTGCGTGGCCATGGTGACCTTCGTGGGAAACAGGGGATAACGGGTTATCGGCCTGATCGGGTTGCTCTTTAGCCGGAGCATGGCTAAAGCGATCAAATGGCAGACAAAATACCCTGTGGGAGCGGGTTTACCCGCGAACACCGGCAAAGCCGGTGCCATGCATCGCGTCGTATTTTTCGCGGGTAAACCCGCTCCCACAAGGTTGTGTGACAAGCCTGAGATCAGCGTTCGCGCAAGGCCTCCTTAGCGCGGTTCAGCGGCTTGATCAGGTAATCGAGAATGGTCTTCTCACCCGTGCGAATGTCCACCGTGGCAATCATCCCCGGCACGATTGCAAAGCGCTTGCCGGCCTTGTTCTGCAGGCTGTCCTGCTCAGTGCGGATGAACACCCGGTAGTAGTAGATCTCCGGTTTCACCTCATCCTGCAAGGTATCCGGCGAAATCCCCACCACCTTGCCATCCAGCCCGCCATACACCGAGTAGTCATACGCGCTGATCTTTACCTTGGCCGCCTGGTCGGGGTGAATGAACGCGATATCTCGCGGCGCAATGCGCGTTTCGATCAGCAAGCGCTCATCCATCGGCACGATCTTCATCACCTGCCCACCCGGTTGCACCACACCACCTAAGGTGTTCACCTCGATATCCTTGACGATGCCCCGTACCGGCGAGCGCAGGGTCAGGCGCGACAGCGAGTCGCTGCGCCCGCGGATCACTTCGGATAGGCTGTCGGCTTCGGCACTGGCCTTGGCCAGTTCCTCGCGGGCACGCACCAGGTAGTCAGAGCGTGCTTCATTGGCCTTGAGCTCAAGCTCCGAGCGTTGGCGGTTCAGGCGGATTACTTCGACCCGGCTGGAAGCGCCCATCTTGGCCAGGTTTTCGGTGATCTTCAGCTCGCTGCGTACCAACCGCAGCGAATCCTCGATGCCTGCCAGGGTCTGTTCCAGGCCGCGGCGGCGGGTCTGGTACAGCGCGGTTTCGGCTTCGATCAGGTCCGGCGAGTCGCTGAGGCTGTCGGGGAAGGCCAACGGCTTGCCGGTGACCTCGGCGCGCAGGCGCGCCACGCTGGCCTTGGCCGCACGGTACTTGGCCTCGCTCTCGCCGACGCTGGAGGCGGTTTTGGTCGGGTCGAGTTGAGCCAACACCTGGCCGCGATCGACCATGTCGCCTTCGGCCACGTTCATCTCGGCGACGATGCCGCCTTCGAACGACTGGATCACCTGCTCTCGCGAACTGGGGATCACCTTGCCGGTGCCGGTGGACACCTCGGTCACCTCGAACCAGGCCGCCCAGCCCAGAAACGCGGCGAGCATCAGTGCACAGACGGTGATGACGCGGCCTGCACGCAGCACCGCCTGGTCGTCCTGGCCATCCAGGTAGGAGGCGGGGAGTTCATGGTTGCTCATGCCTGCGCTCCTTGCAGCTTGGCCAGCGCGGCGTCGCGCTTGTCGTCGATGACGATGCGCCCGCCATCGAGCACGATGATCCGCTCCACGCGTTGCAGCACGCTCAAACGGTGGGTGGCGATCACCAGGGTGCGGCCCTGGCAGAAGCGGTCGAGGTTATCCAGCAGCTTGCGTTCGGTGATGTCGTCAAGCGACGCGGTGGGTTCGTCCAGCAGCAGCACCTGCGGCTGGCGCACCAGCAAGCGTGACAGCACCAGGGCCTGGCGTTGCCCACCGGAGAGGCCGATGCCGCCTTCCAGGATCAGGTGGTCCATGCCTTTGGGCAGGCGGCGCACGAAGTCCAGCGCGCCAGTGGCGGCCAGTGCGGCCACCAGTTCCTGGTCGCTGGCTTGGCCGGCGCCGAGGGTGAGGTTTTCGCGCAGGGTGCCGTGGAACAGCCGCGCGTATTGCGGCAACAGGCCGACGTCTCGGCGCAGGTCGGCTGGGTCCAGGTGGGCGAGGGCGATGCCGTCCAGGGTGACCTCGCCCTGTACCAGGTCCATGGCGCCGCCCAGCGCCTGCAGCAGGGTCGATTTGCCGGCGCCGTTGCGGCCCAGCACGGCGATGCGTTCGCCCGGCTGGATGTCCAGCTGGCCGATGTTCAGCACCGGTGGCGCTTCGGGGTCGTAGCGGAAGTTGGCCTGGCGCAGCTTGTACTCGCCGCGGATCGCCGGTAGGTGCACACGGGCTTCACCCTCGGGGTGGTCGACCGGCGACTGCATCAGCTTGTCCAGGCCTTGCAGCGCCACCTTGGCCTGCTGCCAACGGGTCAGCACATGGGTGAGCTGGGCCAGCGGCGCCATCATCCGCGATGACAGCATCGAAGCCGCCACCAGGCTACCGGTGGTGAGGTCGCCGGCAATCACCATTGGTGCGCCGACGACGATGACCACGGCAAACACTGCGCCTTGCACGTTCTGGGTCCAGGTCACCAGGCCGTTGGTGAGGGTGCGCAAATGCAGGTTGGTGTGCGCGCAGGCGGCGTTGTACTGGTTCCATTGACGCTCGAAACGCGCTTCGGCCTGCAGCGCCTTGATCTCGTCCAGGCCCTGGATGCTTTCCACCAGCATGGCGTTGCGCAGCGACGATTCGCGCATCGAGGCATTGGCCAGGCGCGCCAGCCGGCGTTGCGCCAGCAAGCCGGGCAGCAGCATGGCCAGCAGCGCTACCAGCGGGATAAGCACCAGCACCCCGCCGATCAGCCAGAACACGAACAGGAACAGCAGGAAGAACGGCAGGTCGGCCAACGCAGTGGCGGTGCTGGAGGTGATCAGGTCGCGGATCGACTCCAGCTCGCGCAATTGCGAGATGAACGAGCCGGTGGATTTCGGCCGCGCCGAATTGCGCAGGCGCAGCGCATGGCCGTAGACCAGGTCGGACACGCGCAAGTCGGCGCGCTTGCCGAGCAGGTCGGTGACCTTCAGGCGTAGCAGGCGCATGCTGAAGTCGAACACCAGCGCCAGCACTACACCGCCGAACAGCACGTACAACGTAGGCAAGGATTCAGCGGGAATCACCCGGTCATACACTTGCATCGAAAACAGCACGCCGGCCAACGCCAGCACGTTGGCCACCAGCGAGGCGACCATCACCTGCCCATACGGGCGCAGGTCACGCAACACGATGCGGGCGAACCAGTGGCGGTCGTAGGGTGCGGTGTAGTCGTCGGTGCGCACGTCACGCAATGGCCGCGCCGGGCGCATCAGCGCAACGCGGTTGATGCGCCCTTCGAGCGCTTCGCGGGGCAGGCGCGAGGTCAGGCTCTGGTCGCCGGCGAATACCACGGCCAGCTCGTTATCTTCGGTCACCGCTTCGACCACGGCCAGTTGGCCATCGTCCAGCTCTAGCACCAGCGGCGTGCGCCATTGCTTCAGCGCCTTTGCGTCGAAGCGCACGAAGCGCAGCGCCAGGCCAGCCTGGCGCGCCATGTGCCTGAGGATTTCATCAAGCGGCCGGGCATCCTCCACTGCCGCCAGGCGAATGCGCTGGGGCGAGACATCCAGGCGATAGTGGTGGGCGACCTGCAGCATGACTTCGAGCCATGGGCCCAGGTCCGGGCGATGGACCACGGCCTGTTCGGGAGGGGGCTGCTGACTGGCTTGGCTCAGGTTGACGGTATCGTTCATGGCTCGATTTCCACCCCTTGCAGGTTGCGCCCTTCAAGGCCGAAGGCCATGCGCAGGGCGCCGGTGTTGTACAGGCAGTCGACATCCAGGCGCAGCAGGTCGGATTGCGTGCCGGCGAGTTCGAAACGTGACTGATAGATTTCCTGCTCGGCGTTGAGCAGGTCGAGCAAGGGCCGCGTGCCCAGGTCCAGGTACTGGCGGCCATACAGCTCACGGGCCTCCTTGATGCTGACCTGGCGCGCTTCCAGTGAACTCAGCCGGCGGCCTAGCCCTGAGGTTTGCGCCATGGCTTCGGCCAGGCCGCGGCGTGCCTGCAGGCGTGCGGCGTCTTCGGCGGAGTCGGCGGCGGTCAGGGCGTGGCCGGCGGCGCGGCTGCGGGCGCTGATGGCGCCGCCTTGGTAGATGGGCACTTCAAGGTTCAGGTAGATGCCCGCCTGGGTACGGTCCATGCGGTTGTTGTCCCGGTCGTAGTCGTTGTCCAGGTAGTGGTTGACCTGCGGCTGCAACGACAAGGTCGGATAGGCTTCGGCCTTGGCCTGCGCCAACTCGGCCTTGGACTGTGCGCGCAGGGCCAGGGCCATGAGCACGGCGGGCAGGCGGTCGTCGCCATTTGCCGGGCGCTTGCAGGCCCGGTTCAGCTCGGGAGGTGTTTCTTCGGCCAGCGCTGGTGGCGACACACGCCCCAGCAGGGCCGCCAGAATGGAACGCCAGCGCTCGTACTGCGCCTGGTATTCCTCAAGCGTTGCGCGTGCGCCCTCCACGCGGGACTCGGCCTGCACCACGTCGGAGCGGGTGCTGGCGCCCATGTCGCTGCGCTGGCGGGCCATGCCGGCAATGTCGCCGACCCCGCGGATCTGTTCGCGGGCAATGACCATGAGCTGCTCGTAGCGGCGGGTTTCGATCCAGGCGTAGGCGGTATCGCGGGCCAGGTCGTCGACCACCAGCAGGATGTTGGCCTGGGCACGGGCGGCAGCTGCGTGGGCGGCATCCACGGCGCTGTCGACCTTGCCGAAGTCGTAGAGCATCTGTTTCAGCGACAGGTTGAGCGCCTGGCTGCTGCGGTCGCCGCCGTAACCGGTGTCGTAGCCGGTGCGGATACCGCCGGAGATCTGTGGGTAGTAACCGGCGCGGGCCACGTTGATGCCTTCGCCTTGCTTGTACAGGTTGCCGACCGCTTCGGCGATGCTGGGGTGCCACTGCGCGGCGGCCACCACGGCTTCGGCCAGCCCCAGCCGGTCGCCATTGCTGGCGGCCAGGCCGGAAGGTGGCCGAGCAGGGATGGCATCGGGGGCGTCCCGTAACAGTGACGGCCCGATGCTGCGCAGCTTGGGGTCTATGTCATCGGCTGCCTGGGCAACCGGGTTCAGGTTCAGCACCAGGAGCCCGAAGGCTCCCAGCAACAGCGGTGACAGCGGACTGCTTCGCTTCACATAGTTCCCTTACTGCTGATCGTCCTTGCCGCCGGGCGTGTTGCCCGGCGGGTTACTGCGGCCTCAGACGACATGGATGCCGTTTTGTACCCACAAGTGGTGGCTCGGGTCCTCCTGGGCCGTGTATTGGTTATAGTCGATCCCGTCAGCAGTTTGATTACCGGTCAGGGTCCAGGTGTCGGTCATGTGCACCGAATCCTTGTCATCACCCTTGATCAACAGGGTGTTGTTGCTGGTTTCTGTGATGGCCACGACGTCGGCGAGGTTGAGGGTCAGCGCCACGGCGCTGGTGTCGTTGAGGTCGATGATTTCGATATCGTGGACACGCCCGACCAGGTTGCCCAGGTCGATGCTGGCATCGCCGCCGCCCCACAACAGGGTGTCGGTACCGCTGCCACCCTCGACGCTGGCGAAGTTCTGGTCGACTACCAGCAAGGTGTCGTCGCCCGCACCACCCTGCAGGGTGATGTGCCCGCCCTGGCTGCCGTCGAGGTGGTCGTTGCCGTCGGTGCCGGCAATCACCTCGCTGGAGGCTGCAGCCGCGATGCTGGCCACAGCGCTGCTGTCGTCGCTGCTGTCGGCCGCCAGCGCGGAGAACGTGGTCAGGCCCGCAGCGTTGTCCAGGTTGATGGTCAGCGTGGCGGTGTCGGTGGTGCCGTTGGGGTGGGTCAGTTCGTAGGTGAAGGTATCGTGCTGGCCGATCACCGCCGAGGTCAGCCCGCTTTTGAGGGTATAGGTGTAGCTGCCGTCGGCGTGTACCAGCAAGGTCCCGTACTGGCCGGCCACGCTGACCCCGTTGTGGCCGGGGATGGTGTAGGTGTTGGCAGCCGTCAGCACGCTCAATACGGTCAGCGCAGAACCCAGGTTGTCAGCGCCGGCGGCGTCGGTGATCAGGTTGCCGCTCACCGCGGTGTAGCTGCTGACCACGAACTCGGTGAGGTGCGTGGTGGTGGTGTTGAGGCTGGTGGTGATCGAACTCAGCAGCCCGATGCCACTGGAGTTGACGCGCACCTGGTAACTGCCGGCACCTTGGCCTGTGAAGGTGTAGCCTGCGCCACCGCCCAGCAGGGTCAACAGCGAGCTGCCCGGCACCGACTGCACCAGTACGTACTGGCCGGTGCTGGCGTTGAGCTTGTACAAGCCGATGGTGGTGCTGCCGAGCAGGGTCAGCAGGTTGGTCGAGTTGACCACCACCTGCAGGTCGGCGCTGGTGTCGGCAGCCACCGTGGTGGTGTAGATGGCCTGGCGTGAACCGATCACGGGCAGGCTGAGCGTGCCCAGGGTGGTGCTACTGGTGTCGACCCGGTTGGCCAGCGTGATGTTGGTGCTGTCGATGTCGTTGACCGCATCCACCACCGTGGCGGGCGCGCCGAGGTTGCTGTTGCTCCAGATCTCCGTGGCTTGCGGGCTATCAATGCGCACGTACAGGTTGGCGGTATCGGTCAGGCCGTTGCCGTGCACCAGCTGGTAGCTGAACACGTCCACCTTGCCGACGCTGGAGGGGCTACCGTTCGGCGTGTAGGTGTAGCTGCCGTTGGCACTGATCACCAGGGTGCCGTACAGGCCCTGCACCGTGGTGGAGGCGCCTGCGGCAACGTAGCTGCCGTTTTTCAGTACTTGCAGCACGGCGCCGCTGTCCGGGCCGAGTGCGTCGACGGTGCCGTCGGTACCCGGGTCGGTGATGACGTTGCCAGTGGTGGCCGTGCCAGTGCCGGTGAACTGGGTGAGGCTGGTGGCCTCGATGTCCAGTGTGGTGGTGACTTGGGTTACCAGGCCAATGCCACCGCTGGCCACCGTCAGGCGGTAGTCGCCGGCCTGGAGTGTGCCCATGTCGACTTGCAGCCCGATCGGCAGCACGATCAGGTCAAGCAGGCCTTGGGTGTTGCCGGTGGCGATGGTTACCCAGGCACCGCTGGCGTCCTTCACCTGCAGGGTGAAGGTGGCGTTGTTTAGCAACGCCAGCACGCTGTTGGTGGTCAGCGTGAGGGTCGGGTCGACCGTGGTGCCGGCAGCGACCGTCCAGGTGTAGGTCTTGCTGAAGCCCGACAGTACGGTGCTGAAACTGTCGTTGAAGGTTTGCGAGGCGGTCACCGGTGCCAGGTTTACGGTGGCGGTGGCCAGGTTGTCGCTGGCGACCACGGGGGCATTGGCGTCCACGTCTGGCGCGGTGATGTTGACGTTGCCGGAGACGTTGCTGCGGGGGTCGGTGAGGGTGACCGACAGCGTCTGGCCGTTGTCCTGGGCGGGGCTCAAGGTCACGGTGAAGCTGCCGTCGGGTCGTACCGTCGCCGTCTGTACCAGGCCGCTGGAACTGCGCACGGTCACGGTTGCGCCGGCCTCACCGTTGCCGGTGAGGGTGCCGCCGTCGGCGCTGATCACCAGGTTGCTGGCGGCAGCAGGTGGGGTGATGTCCGGCGCGGTCAGTGCGGTACCGGTCGAGGTGTTGCCGGCGGCATCGGTCAGGGTGACGCTCAGTGCCTGGTTGTTGACTTGCGCCGCAGTCAGGCTGACCACGAACTCGCCGTTGCTGGCGACTGTGGCGGTGCCGAGAATGGTGCCGGCACTGTTGCGCACGGTGACCGTGCTGCCGACCTGGCCAGTGCCGGTAACCGTGGTGCCGTTGGTGTTGATTGCTGCCACCGGTGCGGCGGGCGGCGTGGTGTCCGGCGCGGTGATGCCGGTGCTGCCGGATACGTTGCTGCCGCCGTCGGTCTGGCGCACCACCAAGGCCTGGCCGTCGTTTTGCGGGGTGGTCAGGGTGACGCTGAAGGTACCGTCGGCCTGGACGATGGCGGTGCCGAGCGGGCCACTCGGGCCCTGCACGGTCACGGTCGCGCCCGGCTCGCCGCTACCGGTGAGCACGGTGCCCGCGCCATTGATCGCCAGGTTGCTCGGGGCCAGCGGGGCCTGGGTGTCGGGCGCCGTGTAGCTGGTGGTGCCAGAGACGTTCTGCGCCGCGTCGGCCTGGCTCAGGTTGAGCACCTGGCCGTTGAGCTGGGCGCTGCCGAGGTTGATGCTGAAGTTACCTGCGCCGTTGACCAGGCCGCTACCGAGCACGTTGCCGCCGGCATCGCGCACAGTCACCGTGGCGCCGGCTTCGCCAGTGCCGCTGAGCACCAGGCCGTTGGCCGACAGCGCGGTGACCACCGGGTTGGCCGGTGGGGTGGTGTCGGCCGCAGTGACGAACACGGGCTGCGATTCGCCACCGAGCAGCGAAACCGCCGTCACCGACAGGTGCTGGCCGTTGAGTTGAGGGCTGCTCAAGGTGATCGAGAAGCCACCGTTGCCAATATTGGCCGAGCCGCTGCCGATCAGGTTGCCGGCGGCGTCGTAGACGCGGATCGACGTGCCGGTGGCGGCGGTGCCCGTGAGGGTCAGGCCGTCGGCGGCCAGCGTCGCGTTGACGGGTGGCTGCGGTGGTGGAATCAGCGGCGTGACATAGGTCTCCACCGCCGAGGTGTTGTTGGCCGCATCGGTCTGGGTGATGGCCAAGGAGGCCGCAGAACCGGCGGCCGGCACCAGGTTGATCGAGAAGTTACCGCCGCTGTCGACCACGCCGGTGCCAATGACCGTGCTGTTCAGGCTGACGGTCACCGTTGCCCCGGGCTCACCACGCCCGGTGAGAATGTCGTAGGTGTTGTTGACGGCGAGGTTGGTGACGATGCCGGGTGGCGCGGTGTCGGTGGTCTGGTATTCGGCCGGCGTCGAGCTGTTGCCGGCGGCGTCGGTGGCGACCACGGTCAGCAGTTGGCCGTTGTTCTGCGCCGGGTCCAGGGTGACGGTGAAGGTGCCACCTGCGGGTACCGTGACGGTGCCGACCACGGCGCCGGAAGGGTCACGCACGCTGATCACGCTGCCCACTTCACCTGTACCGCTGAGCAGCGTTCCATTGTTGGTCAGGTTGAGGCTGCCGGGTTGTACCGGCGGGGTCAGGTCAGACGCCGTCAGTTGCAGCGGTGCCGATGGGTTGCCGGTAGCGTCCTGGGCGATGACGGTCAGTACCTGCCCGTTGATCTGCGGGGTGTTCAGGTTGAGCACGAAGGTGCCGTCGGGGTCGATGGTGCCCTGGCCAACCAGGTTGCCCTGGCTGTCCATCACCGTAACGCGCGCGCCGGCCTCACCGGTGCCGGTGATCTGGGTGCCGCTGGCGTTGAGGTTGGCGAGCACGGTGGCGGGTGGCGTGATGTCCACGGCGACAACCGTGCTGACCGTCGATACGTTGCCACTGGTGTCCACCAGGGTGACGTGCAGGGTCTGGCCATTGAGTTGCGGCGAGAGCAGGTTGACCACAAATGTCCCGTTGGCGGCGACCGTGGCAGTGCCGACCTCCTGGGTGCCAAAGAACACGCGCACGGTGGTGCCGGCTTCGCCTGTGCCGCTCAGCTGAGTGCCGGCGGTATTGAGGTGCAGCTCGGCCGCCGCCGCAGGCGGGGTCAGGTCCGGTGCCTTGACCTCGACCGGCTCACTGATGTTGCCGGGTGGGTCGGCCTGCTGCACCGAGAGTGTTTGCTGGTTGATCTGCGGTGGTGACAGCTCGACGCGGAAAGTGCCGTCGGCAAGCACCCGGCCGCTGCCGAGCACATCGCCATTAGCGTCGGTCACGGTGACTGTCGCACCCACTTCACCGCGGCCAGAGACCGCGCTGCCATCGGTGCTGATGGCGACATCGGTGAGGATGGCTGGCGGAGTGAAGTCAGGCGTTTGCAACGTTGCTACCGTCGACACGTTACCGGCTGCGTCGGCCTGGGTGAGGCTGAGCACTTCGGCGTTGCCGAGCGCCGGGTTGAGGGTGACGGTGAAGTGGCCGCTGGCATCCACCAGCGCCGTGCCAATCTCGTCGCCAGCGGCGTTGGTGACCGTAACGGTTGCGCCTGCCTCGCCGCGGCCGGTGAGGGTAACGCCGTCGCTGGAAATCGCCAGTTCGGTCAGCACGGCCGGTGGCGTGGTATCTGCCGCAGTGATGGCGCTGGGGTTCGACTGGTTGCCGGCGGCATCGGTCAGTACCACCTGCACCTGCTGGCCGTTGGCCTGAGGTGGGGCCAGGTTGACTTGGAAAGTGCCGTCGCCACGTACCACCGCCGTGCCCAGCACGGAGCCATCGGCGGCCAGCACTTTGACGTTGCTGCCGGCCTCGCCGGTACCGTTGAGCAGGCTGCCACCGCCGGCAAAGGCGAGGTTGCCGGCGGCATCGGGCGCCACGCGGTCGGGCGCTGTCAGGTTGACACTGTTGGACTCGTTACCCGCAGCATCGGTCTGGTGTGCGCTCAGTTGTTGGCCATTGATCTGCGCACTGCTCAGGCCAATGCTGAAGTTGCCATTGGCATCCACCACGCCGGTGCCCAGGTCGGCACCGCCGGCACCGATCACCTTCACACTCGCGCCCGGCTCGCCACGGCCACTGAGGGTCAGGCCGTCACTGGACAGCACCAGGTTGGTCAGCGGTTGTGGCGCGGTGGTGTCCGGTGCCTGCAAGGTTGCCGGCAGCGAGGCCGTTCCATCGGTGCCTACCGCGCTGACGTGCAGCACTTCACCGTTGGCCTGGGCGCTGCCGAGGTTGACCGTGAAATTGCCGTCGTTGCCGACTGGCGCGCTGCCCAGCAGCACACCGTTGGCGCCGTACACGTTCACTGTGCTGCCAGGCGCGGCGGTACCGGTGACCACCAAGCCGTTGGCCGACAGCGCCAGGTTGTCGGGTGCGTCCGGTGCCACGTTGCCCGGCGCAGTGACGTTCTGCGCCGGCGAAACATTCTGCGCGGCATCGGCCTGGGTCACGCTGAGGCTTTCGCCGGTAGTTGCCGCAGGGCTGAGGTTGACCGTGAAGTGGCCGTCACTGCCGACCGTGGCGGTGCCCAGCGAGGTGCCGTCAGGCGCGCGCACCGTGACGGTAGCGCCCGCTTCACCGGTACCCGTCAGCGTGGCGCCATTGGCCGCGACGGCCAGGTTGGCGACCGCTGCGGGCGGTGTGGTGTCGGCAGCAGTGTAGGGCGCGACGGACGACACATTGCCTGCCGCATCGGTGGCAGTGACCTGCAAGGCCTGGCCGTTGGTCTGGGCACTGTTCAGGGTGACCTGGAAGGTGCCATTGCTGTTGGCCACGGCGGTGCCCAGCACATTGCCTGCGGCATCGCGCACAGTGACCGTGCTGCCCGGTTCGGCGCTGCCGCTCAGTTGCAGGCCGCTACCGGCCAGGGCCAGTGCGGTGGGGGCCGCCGGTGGGGTGAGGTCGGGCGCGGTGACCGCAACGGCAGTCGACGTGTTGTTGCCGGCATCGGTCTGGGTCACGCTCAAATGCTGGGCATTGAGCTGCGCACTGGTCAGGGTCAAGGTGAAGCTGCCGTTGGCCGCTACCTGGCCAGTGCCGATGATGGTGCCATCGGGGCCGCGCACGGTCACGGTGGCACCGGCTTCACCGAGGCCGGTGAGGGTCAGGCCATTGTTGTTCAGCACCACGTTGGTCAGCGCTGCCGGAGGGGCCAGGTCTGGGGTGCTGAGCGTCACCGCAGGCGAGGTGTTACCGGCCGCATCCACTTGGCTCACGCCAATGGCCTGGCCGGTTGCCTGGGGCGTATCGAAGGTCACGGTAAAGCGCCCATCGGCACCCACGGTAGCGGTACCGACCACGGTGCCGGCGGCGTTGCGCACCTGCACGGTGGCGCCCACTTCGCCGCTGCCGGACAACTGCTTGCCATCGGCGCTGAGCACCGGGTTACCGACCGCCGCCGGTGGCGTGCGGTCAGGTGTTGCCAGGCTGGCAGGGCCCGACACGTTGCCCGCGGCATCGCTGAGGGTGACCTGCAATGCGCTGCCAGTGGTTTGCGCATTCGGCAGGGTGATCTGGAACTGGCCATTAGGGTTGACCGTGCCGGTGGCCAGCACCGCGCCACTGGCGTCGCGAATGGTCACTGTGGCGCCCGCTTCGCCTTGGCCGCTGACCACGGTGGCGGCGCTGTTCAGGCTCAGGCCGGTGGCGGCGCCCGGGGCTTGCAGGTCAGGCGCCAGCTGGGTTGCGGCAAGCGAGGTATTACCGGCTGCGTCGGCCTGGGTGATGGTGAGGTTCTGCCCGTTGGCCTGCGGCGGTACCAGGCTGACGCTGAACAGCCCATTACTGCCGACGGTCGCGGTGCCGACTTCATTGCCTTGCGCATCCACCACGCGCACGGTAGCGCCCACCTCGCCGCGGCCGGTGAGGGTGCTGCCGCTTTGGTTGATGCCGAGCACTGTTGGGGCATCCGGCGCAGTGGTGTCTTCTGCTACAACCGTGGCAGGCACAGAGGGTTTGCCGCCGGCCGAGAGCCGGGCGCTTACCTGCAGCGTTTGTGCGTTGAGCTGGGCGTTGCTGAAGAACACCCGGAAGAAGCCGTCGCTGCCGACAGTGGCGGTGCCCAGCGTGGTGCCGCCGGAGGTCACGGTGATCAGCGAGCCTACGGTACCTTCACCGGTGAGGACGAAACCGTCGGCGCTGATTGCCAAGCCGGTAGGCGTGGCTACCTCGGTACCGTCCGGGCCGGCTACGTTGATCGAAGTCTCGTTGCCGCCGCCATCGCGGACCACCACTTGCACGTTGTCGCCGCTGACCAGCGGCGGGGTGACCGTGATCACGAAAGTGCCGTCCGGGCCAGCCGTGCCTGTACCCAGTTCGCTGGTGCCGTCACGAATGATCACCGTGCTACCCGGTTCGGCGGTACCGCCGATGGTGCCGCCATCCGGGCTGACGGTGACGTCGGCGGCCGGGGCGGGCGGGGTGCTGTCGGGCGCGGTGGCGGTGGACTCTGCTGTGGTGTTGCCGGCGTCATCGGTGACCACCACGGTCACGGTTTCGCCGTTGGTCAGTGGTGGCGTCAGTGGCACGGTGAACGTGCCGTCGCTGTTCACCGGCTCGTTGATCACTGTGCCGTCCGGTTTGGTCACCGTCACCGAGCTTGCACCCGGTGCGTTGCCGGTTACCGCGCTGCCATCGGGGCTCACAACCACATCGGTTGGCAGCGCCGGGGGCGTAAGGTCCGGTGCGGTGGCCTGGCCTGCACTGGACGGGTTACCGGCGGTGTCGGTGAGGGTGACGTCGAGCACCTGGCCGTCCAACTGCGTGGGCGACAGCGGCACGCTGAAGGTGCCGCCAACAGGCACCACGACCGTGCCCAGCAGGTCACCGTTGGCATTGCGCACTTCAACGGTCGAGCCTACTTCACCGCGGCCTTGCAGCGTGGTGCCGTCGGCGCTGACCTGCAGGCCGGTCGGGGTGGCAGGGCCGGTGGTGTCTTCGGCAGTGAAGGTCGCCGACGGCGAAGCGTGGCCGGCATCGTCGGTAAGCACGACCGACAGCACTTCACCATTGGTCTGGGGCGGGCTGAGGGTAATGCTGAAGCTGCCGTCGGGCTGTACTTCGCCATCGCCCAGCAGTTGCCCATTGGCACCGCGCACTTCTACCAAGGTACCGGGTTCGCCTTGGCCGGTGAGCACGCTGCCGGTTGCATCCAGGCCAAGGTCTTGTGCAGGCTGCGGCGCTTCGAGGTCGGTGGCGGTCACGTTGCCAGCCGTGGAGGTATTGCCAGCGGCATCCGCCTGGGTGATTGCCAGCGTCTGGCCGTTGAGTTGCGGTGGGTCGATGGTTACGCGGAAGCTGCCGTCGGCTTCAACCACGGCGGTGCCCAGTATTGCACCGCCGGTGCCGGTGACGGTGACTTGTGCACCGGGTTCACCGGTACCGCTGACGACGGTGCCATCGGCAGACAGCGCCAGCCCGGTTGGGGCGCCGGGTGTTTCAGTGTCGGGGGCTGGCAGGTCGACGGCGGCAGACACGTTGCCGGTCGGGTCGCGCTGCTCCACGGTCAACGCCTGGCCATTGGTTTGCGGCGGGTTCAGGGTGATTTCGAAGGTGCCGTTGGGGGCTACTACGGCGGTGCCCAGCGCGGTGCCGTCGGGGCCACGCACAGTGACCGTGGCGCCCGCTTCGCCGGTGCCGCTCACGGTGGTGCCGGTGCCATCGATGCTCGGTGTGCCGACCACTTGCGGTGGCGTGCTGTCGGGCGCGGTGAAGTCGACCGGGCCGGCGCTGTTGCCACGGCTGTCGGTGGCCTCCACCGTCAGGCTTTCGCCATTGCGTTGTGGTTGGTTGAGGGTAATGTCGAAGCGCCCGTCGGCACCCACCGTCGCGGTACCCAGCACGGTGCCGTCGGCATCGCGCACGGTGACGATCGAGCCGCTCTGGCCTGCGCCGGTAAGGTGGGTGCCGGTGCTGTCGATGGCCATCCCGGAAGGTTGCAGCGGGCCGTCCAGGTCGGGTGCGATGAAGGTTGTCGTCGACGTGTTGCCCGCCGCGTCACGCAGTGCCACATCCAGCTCCTGGCCGTCATTCTGGGCGGGAGTGAGGGTGACGGTGAAGACGCCGTTCGGCCCGACCACGGCAGTGCCCAGGATGGTGCCTTGGGCATTGGTCACCTGCACGGTGCTGCCGGGCTCGCCGCGGCCGGTCAGGGTCACGCCATCGGCGCTCAGCTCTAGGTCGCTGGCTTGGTTTGGCGGGGTGATGTCCGGTGCGCCGACCTGGGTTGGCAAGGAGCTGTTGCCGTCGGCGTCGATAGCGACCACATCAAGCAGTTCGCCATTGGCCTGTGGCGGTGTGAGGCCAATGGTGAAGGTGCCATCGTTGCCTACCTGCACGCTGCCCAGCACATTGCCCTGGGCATCGCGCACTTCTACCAGGCTGCCCGCCGGCGCGGTGCCGCTGACAGACGTACCATCGGCAGACACCACCAGCCCGGCGGGGCCCTCTGGTACTGGCGTCTGCGGCACGATGACGGCAAGACCGACTGATGGGTTGCCGGCGGCATCGGTCTGCACCAGCACGAGGGACTCGCCTGCGGTGACCGGCCCATTCAATTCAACCAGGAAAGTACCGTTGGCGGCCACCGTGCCAGTGCCGAGGACATTGCCATTGGCATCGCGCACTTCTACCGTGGCGCCGGGTTCACCGCGGCCGGCGATCACCAGGCTGCCAGCGCCCACCACCACGTTGGAGATGATGCCCGGGGCCGTGATGTCCGGGGCGTTGTAGTTCAGAGGGGCAGAACTGTTGCCCGCCGCATCGAAGACGCGGATGGCCAGCGCTTCGCCGTTGGCCTGGATGGGGTCGAGGGTGAGGCTGAAGGTGCCGTCGGGCCTGACGATGCCGCTGCCGATCAAGTTGCCGTTGGCGTCACGCACTTCCACCCGCGCACCTGGCTCGGCCCTGCCGGTGAGGGTTTCGCCAGCATCCAGGCCGAGCCCGGTGGGTTGTGCAGGGGCTTGAAGGTCGGGGGCAGTCAGCGGGGTCGGGGTCGAGACGTTGCCTGCGGCATCGGTCAGGGTCACTTGCAGTGACGAGCCATTGACCACCGGCGTGGTCAATTGCAGGGTGAAGGTACCGTCCGGCTGCACGGTGCCAGTGCCGATCACCTGGCCCTGATCGTTCAACACATTGACCGTCGCGCCTGCTTCGCCGCGGCCTGAGACGGTGCGCCCGTCGGCACTGATCACCAGGTTGCTGGCGGGGGCGGGCGGCGTGGTATCGCCGCCGCCGGTGTCGATATCCGGTGCCGTGACATTGCCTGCCGTGGAGGTGTTGCCAGCGGCGTCGGTCGCCGTGACCTGCAACTGCTCGCCATCGACTTGAGGCGGGTCGAGGGTGATGCTGAAAGTGCCATTTGGGCCTGCCACGGCGCTGCCCAACACCGTGGTGCCATCGGCGGCTAGCACCCGCACGGTGCTGCCGGGCTCGGCGCGACCGGTGATCACGCTGCCATCGGGGCTGACGGCAAGGTCGCTGGGTTGTGCGGGGGGCTGCAGGTCTGGCGATGTGACAGAGCCGGGCTGCGAGACGTTGCCGGCGGCATCGGTCAGTACCACTTGCAGGGTGCTGCCGTCGTTGACGGCCGGGTTCAGGGTGAGCTGGAACGTACCGTCTGCGCCCACTTTACCGGTGGCCAGCACGTTGCCGTCGGCATCGCGAACCTGCACGGTGGTGCCGGCTTCGCCCCGACCACTGAGCTGCCGGCCAGCCTGGCCGATCACCAGGTTGGTGGGGGCATCGGGCGGTGTGGTGTCAGGCGGGTTTCCGGTCCCGTCATCCGGCGCGTTGATGCCTGCGGCCGTCGAGGTGTTGCCGGCGGCGTCGCGGGCAGTGACTTGCAGTGCCTGGCCGTCGGTCTGCGGTGGCTGCAAGGTGACGCTGAACAGCCCGTCGGCGCCTGCTACTGCTGTGCCCAGCACGGCACCGTTGGCGCCCCGCACTTGCACGGTGGAGCCCGGTTCGGCGCGGCCTGTGAGTGTGGTGCCTTGCTCGTTGACGGCCAGGTCGGTGGGGGCCGCTGGTGCGGTCACGTCCGGCGCGTTCACCGCACCGGAAGGGGAGGTATTGCCAGCGGCATCGGTGAGGGTCACACCCAGGTTCTCGCCGTTGACCTGGGGCGGGTTCAGCGTGATGTTGAAGGTACCGTCGGCGCCAACGGTGCCAGTACCGATCAGGTTGCCAGCGGCATCGCGCACGTTCACCGTTGCGCCTGCTTCGCCACGGCCCGTCAGGCGCAGGCCGTCAGGTGATACCAGCAGGTCGATGGGGGTTGCCGGTGGGGTGGTGTCACCAGGCTCGGAGCCACCGCTGCTACCGCCGCCACTGCTGTTGTCTGCCGCCGCTGCCGCACCGCCAACGCCAAGCAGGCTCAGCCCGGCAATCGCCCAGGTCGGGGTGGCGCTACCGGCGACGCCGATGCCGGCGACCAGTTCATCGAGCGATGCCACTTCGTCGAAGGTGAAACCCGTGAAGGCCGTGGAGTCGTAATTTGCGTGCCACAGGGTGCCGTCTTCGCCGACGAAGACCATGTCACTGCCGACCCCCGCCTGGTCCACGGCAAAGAAGTTGCCGACGGTGACCTTTTCTCCCGATTTCAGTGTGACGATAAGGTCCTGACCACGCCGGGTGACGGTGGCCACCTGGTCGGGAGCGACGGGCATCTGCACGACACCGGGGCTGTTGAGCGTGATATTGCCGAAGGCGCTCTGGGTGGCGACTGCGGATTGCTTATCGGCGACGACGATGTTGTCCATGAATGCTCCCTGCTGGTGTGCGGTACACAGGGCCGACTTCTGCGACCCTTTGCTGACGCACCTGCTCCGGCTTGCGGAATCGTTTATGCGCAGCTTGGCCGTGTAACGGCCCTGTTACCGGTGGTGTAGGGAGATATAGCAGTCCAACGGGAAGCAACCAGAGGCTTTCTGGGTTAATCCTTTGGTAGGAATGTGTCTAGCGCAGGCCTAAGCGACGAGCCAGGCGGCTAAGGTTGGCGCGGTCCAGGCCCAGTTCTCGGGCTGCGGCTGCCCAGTTATCCTGGTGGCGTTTCAGGCAGTCATCGATGACTTGGCGCTGGAAATTGTCCATGGCTTCGCGCAATCCACCTTCGGCTAATGCCGGGGTGGGCAGTGACGCAGGAGCGGGCGCTGGCGCTGCGGCCGCCACGGCGCGCAGGTCCAGATCACTGGCCTCGAGCGTGAGAATGCGTGGGCGGTCCGGGTGCTGACCCATCGCCTTGAGTGCCGATCGGCCGATCAGGTGTTCCAGTTCGCGCACGTTGCCTGGCCAGTCGTAGGCCAGCAGCGCCGCTTGCGCTTCGCTACTCAGGCGCAGGCTGTTCAGGCCCAGGCGTGATCGATTCTGTTCGAGGAAGTACCCCGCCAATAGCAGCACATCGCGGCCACGCTCGCGTAGCGGCGGTACGTGTAGCGGGTAGACGCTGAGGCGGTGATAGAAGTCGGCGCGGTAGTTGCCGTTACGCACTTCGGCGGCCAGGTCGCGATTGGTGGCCGCGATCAATCGCACGTCGACCTGGTGCTCGCGGTCCGAACCCAGACGCTGAAGTTGCCCGCTCTGCAGTACCCTCAGCAGCTTGGCTTGTACGGTCAGCGACAGCTCGCCCACTTCATCGAGAAACAGCGTGCCGCCGTTGGCCAGTTCGAACTTGCCACGGCGCTCGCCGTGGGCACCGGTAAAGGCACCGCGCACATGGCCGAACAGTTCGCTTTCCACCAGCGTGTCGGGCAGCGCGGCGCAATTGAGGCTGATCAGTGGCTTGTCCGCACGTGTGCTGGCCTGGTGCAGGGCCTGGGCCACCAGTTCTTTGCCTACCCCGGTTTCGCCGGTGATCAACACCGTCAGGTCACTGCCGCCTACCAGGCGGATTTCTTCAAGCAGGCGCTTGTGTGCCTGGCTCTGGCCGATCAGTTCCTTGTCCTGGCCACTGGCCTGGCGGTAGATCTCGGCGCGGTGGTGTTCGTCCTCGGCGCGCAGGGCCAGGTGCTCGATGCGCTCGGCCACGGTCACGGTGGCGGCGGCGAGGCTTGCGAAGGCTTGCAAGGCGTCCAGTTCCAGGCTCTGGAACTGGCCGGGGGTAAGGGCGTCGAGCGTCACCAGGCCCCACGGGCGCTCGTCGACCATCAGCGGGCAGCCCATGCAATCGTGCACTTCAAGGTCGGCGTCAGGGACGTTGACCAGGCCGTCGTAGGGGTCGGGCAGCTCGGAGTCGCTGGCAAAACGTGTGGGCTCGGCGCGGCTGAGCAGAATCTGGAACCGCGGGTGCTCGCTGACTTTGAAACGCCGCCCCAAGGTATCTGCAGACAGCCCATCGACGGCCAGCGGCACCAGCCATTCGCCATCCAGGCGCAGCAGCGCGGCCGCGTCGCATGGCAACAGGTCACGCATGGCTTGCAGCAGGCGGCGATAGCGTTCCTGGTCCGGCAGGTCGCGGGACAGGTCGCTGACCAGGGGGAGCAGGGCGGTGAGCAACGGTTTTGCGGTCATAAAGACTCCTGTTGGTCGTTATGACTATACGCCGGGGTGGGTCTTTTTGACATGACCGGTGTCAATCCCTTGATTTCATTGGTTTGGAGAGTTGGCACGATTACTGAAATAGCTCATGCAACTATTCGAAGCCGCAGGTTCAGGAGTTGCAAATGCTCAATGCCGAACAACGTGCAATCATCAAAGCCACCGTCCCTCTGCTGGAAACCGGCGGCGAAGCGCTGACCACCCACTTCTACAAGATGATGCTCACTGAATATCCAGAAGTGCGCCCATTGTTCAACCAGGCTCACCAGGCCAGCGGCGACCAGCCGCGCGCCCTGGCCAACGGCGTACTGATGTATGCCCGCCACATCGACCAGTTGGAACAGCTTGGCGGTTTGGTCGGGCAGATCATCAACAAGCATGTTGCCTTGCAGATCCTGCCAGAGCATTACCCGATCGTCGGCAGCTGCCTGCTGCGGGCCATTGAAGAAGTGCTCGGCAAGGAAATCGCCACCCCTGAGGTAATCGCTGCCTGGGGCGCGGCATACGGCCAACTGGCCGACATCCTGATCGGCGCCGAGGAAGGCCTCTATAAACAGAAGGAAGAGGCGACTGGCGGCTGGCGCGGTACGCGCGAATTCCGCCTGGTGCGACGCGAGGGCGAAAGCAGCGAGATCGTCTCCTTCTACTTCGCGCCGGTTGATGGCAAGCCGGTGCTCAAGGCCGAACCCGGGCAATACATCGGTTTGCAGCTGTTCATTGACGGTGCCGAGCAGCGTCGCAACTATTCGCTGTCGGCCCTGTGCGATGGCGAGCAGTACCGCATCAGCGTCAAGCGCGAAGAGGGGGGCAAGGTCTCCAGCTACCTGCATGACGAATTTGTCGTCGGCGATACCGTGCAACTGTTCCCGCCTGCAGGTGACTTCACCCTGGCCGCCAGCACCAAGCCGCTGGTGCTGATCAGTGGCGGTGTTGGCATCACCCCAACCCTGGCCATGCTTGAGGCCGCACTACAGACCCAACGGCCGGTGCACTTCATTCACTGTGCACGCAATGGCTCGGTGCATGCGTTCCGTGACTGGATCGATGGTTTGGCCGAGCGCCATCCGCAGCTCAAGCGCTTTTATTGCTACGCCGAGGATGATGGTTCGCGTGATGCCCATGCGGTGGGGCTGTTGAGCCAGGACCTGTTGGGTGAGTGGCTGCCGGGTGAGCGCGACGTGGATGCGTACTTCCTGGGGCCCAAGGGCTTCATGGCCGTGATCAAGCGCCACCTGAAAGGGTTGGGTGTGCCCGAGCAGCAGAGCCGCTACGAGTTCTTCGGGCCGGCCGCCGCTTTGGAGTGATGGGCTGACTGTTCTGGCCCTATCGCCGGCAAGCCGGCTCCCACAGGTAGATCACCGCCCTTGAGGGCAGTGGTGAGCCCGTGGGAGCCGGCTTGCCGGCGATGGGGCCGGAGCAGGCAACCTCTATATAAGGAAAGATGAAACCTTCTCCAGCCATCGTTCATCTTTAATCCTCCTTTAATCACTGTATCCTTCACTCCCGGGTGTCGAGGGGCTTGCCCCTGCGCGGCACCTGGGCAGCCGCTTTTTACCGGCCGACGTTGAACCGATGTCACCTGAGCCGGTCTGAAGGCATCTCCGGATAGCCCTGCGCAGTGCTGTCTCGCCGCTTCCTCGACACGCTAACGGTCAAACCTGCGTGTAGACTTGCGCCCAGGCAGGCGGATCACGCTGCCACCTATCCATCGAAGGAATCGGCAATGAACGAACAAACATCGCGCCTGAATCGGGAACGGCGCTTTCTGGTGCTGCTGGGGGTGATCTGCCTCGCCCTGATCGGCGGTGCGTTGTACATGCAGGTGGTGCTGGGCGAGGCACCTTGCCCGTTGTGCATCCTGCAGCGCTATGCCCTGCTGTTTATTGCCATCTTCGCCTTCATTGCCGCGGCGATGCCGGGGCGGCGCAGCCTGACGGTGTTCGAAGGGCTGGTGGTGCTCAGCGCAGTTGGCGGAATCGTTGCGGCCGGCAACCATGTGTATATACTCGCCAACCCCATGGTCAGTTGCGGTATCGACACCCTGCAGCCGATCGTCGACGACCTGCCCCTGGCCAAGCTCTGGCCGCTGGCGTTCCAGGTCGACGGCTTCTGCAGCACGCCGTACCCGCCGATCCTCGGCCTGTCACTGGCGCAATGGGCACTGGTGGCGTTCGTGCTGACCGCCATCCTGGTTCCGCTGGGCATCTACCGCAACCGGCGCCAGCCTTAGACATAAGTCCCGAATTCGCTGTGGTCTTTTGCACCTACAGCGAGAAGGGAAAAGTCCACTCCCGCTTGATTCAGATCAACCACAAAGCCTTGCAGTATGCGGCTTGGAGGGCTATCAAGCGGGGTGCGACAAACTGTCGCGAAGTTGAATTATTGCCCCCTATTGTTACGCATTCTGTAAAAGACTGTTGCTCAATAAGTCATAGTCAAGGGTTGGCGACCTCACTACAATCGCCCCCAATTTCCGTTCGGCACTGCTTGCGAGTCGCAGGATTGAAG
>Ga0213827_1000062_pt1 | contig 154917 bp, 135 predicted proteins | sample MC6MC0898MG_FD_180669 | JGI IMG/M metagenome (GOLD analysis project Ga0213827, IMG submission 180669) | Enriched soil aggregate microbial communities from Iowa State University, Ames, United States - MC6-MC0898-MG | ecosystem: Environmental > Terrestrial > Soil > Unclassified | place: USA... | reverse complement strand
TGTCGGACGTGCAGGAGGCGATCGCCAAGGCCAACTCCAATCAGCCCAAGGGCAGTTTTGACGGCCCCGTGCGGTCCGTCATCATGGACGCCAACGACCAGTTGCAAAGCGCCGAGGAGTACCGCGATCTGATCGTCGCCTGGAAAAATGGCGCGCCGGTGCGGCTGGGCCAGATTGCGACGGTGGAGGACGGCGCCGAGGACCGCTACCTGGCCGCGTGGGTCGACAAGCAGCCCGCCGTGCTGGTGAACATCCAGCGCCAGCCCGGGGCCAACGTCATTGCCGTGGCCGATCAGGTCAAGGCGCTGCTGCCGCAACTGACCGCCAGCCTGCCCGCCGCCGCGCAAGTGCGCATCCTGACCGACCGCACCGAGAGCATCCGCGCCTCGGTGCGCGGCGTGCAATGGGAACTGGCGTTTGCCGTGGGGCTGGTGGTGCTGGTGACCTTCCTGTTCCTGCGTAACCTGCCCGCCACGCTGATTCCCAGCCTGGCCGTGCCGCTGTCCCTGATCGGCACCTTCGGCTTCATGTACCTGGCCGGTTTTTCCACCAACAACCTGACCTTGATGGCGCTGACCATTGGCGCGGGCTTCGTGGTCGACGACGCCATCGTCATGCTGGAGAACATTGCACGCTACCGCGAACAAGGCCACAGCCCGATGGCGGCCGCGCTCAAGGGTGCGGGGCAGATCGGCTTCACGCTGGTGTCGCTGACCCTGTCGCTGATCGCGGTGCTGATTCCGCTGCTGTTCATGGAAGACGTGGTGGGCCGGCTGTTCCGAGAGTTCGCCATTACGTTGGCCGTCGCCATTTTGATATCGCTGGCCGTCTCGCTGACGCTGACGCCCATGATGTGCGCACGCCTGCTGCCGGCGCACGAGCCGTCGCGTCCCGGCCTGCTGGATCGCTTGCAGGTGCGCTACGCCGGCTGGCTGGACGTGACCCTGCGCCACCAGCGGCTGACGCTGCTGGCGATGCTGGCGACCGTGGTGCTGACCGGGCTGCTGTATCTGGCGGTGCCCAAAGGATTCTTTCCGGCGCAGGACGGCGGCGTGCTGCAAGGCGTGACGCAGTCCGCGCAGAGCACGTCGTTTGACGCCATGTCGCGCCGCCAGCAGGCGGTGGCGGAAAGCCTGCTGGCCGATCCCGACGTCGCCACCCTGTCGTCCTTCATCGGCATCGACGGCATGAACGCCACGCTGAACACGGGCCGTCTGCTGATCAATCTGAAGCCCTGGAACGAACGCAGCGCGCCGCTAGCGGACATCATGGCGCGGCTGGACGCCCGAGCGCGCGACGTGAACGGCATCTCGCTCTATTTGCAACCCGTGCAGGAGCTGAACATCGAAGACCGCGTCAGCCGCGGCCAGTATCAATTCAGCCTGACCTCACCCGACAGCGCGCTGCTGTCGCGCTGGACCACCGCGCTGATGCAGCGGCTGGCCCAGGCGCCCCAGTTGGCCGACGTGTCTTCCGATTTGCAGGGCGGCGGCCGGCAGGCCTATCTGGAGGTCTCGCGCGACGCCGCCGCGCGCCTGGGCGTCACGATGGACGATGTGGCGCAGGCGCTGTACAACGCGTTCGGCCAGCGTCAGGTCGCCACGCTGTTCACGCAGTCCAACCAGTACCGTGTGGTGCTGGAAGTGGACCGGACGATGGCGACCAGTCCCGAGGCTCTGGAACGCATCCACCTGCAGACGGAAAACGGGCAGGCCATTCCTTTGTCTGCCTTGGCCAGCGTCAGCGAGCGGGCCGCGCCGCTGGCCGTGAATCACCTGTCGCAGTTCCCCGCAGTGAACCTGTCCTTCAACCTGCCGCCGGGCGGATCGCTGGGAGAAGCCATTGCCGCCATTGAAGCCGCCAAGCAGGACATCGGCATGCCCGAGAGCGTCGAACTGCGGCTGCAAGGCGCGGCGTCTGCCTTCGAGGCGTCGCTGTCCAACACGTTGTGGCTGATGCTGGCCGCGGTGGTGACCATGTACCTGGTGCTGGGCATGCTGTACGAAAGCGCCATCCACCCGATCACCATCCTGTCCACCTTGCCCTCGGCCACCGTCGGCGCGCTGCTGGCGCTGCTGATCACCGGCCGGCCGCTGGACCTGATCGCCGTCATCGGCATCATTCTGCTGATCGGGCTGGTCAAGAAGAACGGCATCATGATGGTCGATTTTGCGCTGGAGGCCGAGCGCACGCGCGGCCTGGACCCGCAGGCCGCCATCCGCGAGGCCGCGCTGCTGCGCCTGCGCCCCATCCTGATGACCACGCTGGCCGCGCTATTTGGCGCGCTGCCGCTGATGCTGGCGACAGGCTCCGGCGCCGAACTGCGCCAGCCGCTCGGTTGGGTCATGGTCGGCGGGCTGCTCGTCAGCCAGGTGCTGACGCTGTTCACCACGCCCGCCATGTACCTGTTCTTTCACCGTCTGGGCCACCGGGGCGCTGAGGCCGCGCCGGCACCCAACGCCGAAGGCCCGGTGAAATGATCCGGGCGTTGCTGCACCGGCCGGTCGCCTGCATTTTTCTGGCGCTGGCGCTGACGCTGCTGGGGGCCGTGGCGTGGCGCCTGCTGCCGGTGGCGCCGTTGCCGCAGGTGGACTTTCCGACCATCGAAGTGCGCGCCGACCTGCCGGGCGCCAGCCCCGAAAGCATGGCCAGCACCGTCGCCGCGCCGCTGGAACGGGCGCTGGGCAGCATCGCGGGCGTCAGTTCCATGAGCTCGTCCAGCAACCAGGGCTCGACGCGCGTGCAGCTTCAGTTTGACCTGGACCGCAACATCGACGAAGCCGCCCGCGACGTGCAGGCCGCCATCAACGCCGCACGCGCTGAACTGCCGGCGGGCATGCCGGGCAACCCCAGCTATCGCAAGGTCAATCCGTCGCAGGCGCCCATCATGGCGCTGGCGCTCAGTTCCGCCACGCGGCCCGCTGGCCAGCTCTACGACCTCGGTTCCACCGTGCTGGCGCAGAAGCTCTCGCAGATCAGTGGTGTGGGCGAAGTGACGATGGGCGGCAGCTCGCTGCCGGCCGTGCGCGTTCAGGTCAATCCGAACGCGCTGGCGCATTATGGCGTGGCGCTGGACGACGTGCGCGAGGCGATTTCAAACGCCGCCCCGATGGGCCCGCAAGGGCAGCTCGATTCGGCCGGTCAGCGCTGGGAAGTCGGAACCCCCGAGCAGCCGCGCCGCGCGCAGGACTACGACAGCCTCATCGTGCGGTACCAGGACGGCGCCGTGATCCGGCTGTCGCAGGTGGCGCGCGTCAGCGACTCGGTCGAGAACCGCTACAGCAGCGGCTTTCACAACCGCAATCCGGCGGTGGTGCTGACCATCAGCCGGCAGCCGGGCTCGAACATCATCGAAACCATCGACGCCATCAACCAGGCCCTGCCGGGCCTGCGCCAGCTGATGCCGGCCGACGTCGACCTGACGGTCGCGCTGGACCGCTCACCGGGCATCAAGGCGACCCTGCGTGAAGCGCACATCACGCTGGCGCTGGCCGCCGGGCTGGTCATCCTGGTGGTGTGGCTGTTCCTCGGCAATGCCCGTGCGGCCGCGATTCCCAGCGTGGCGATTCCGGTCTGCCTGATCGCCACTTTTGCCGTCATGTACGCGTGGGGGTTTTCGCTGAACAACCTGTCGCTGATGGCGCTGATCGTGGCTGCCGGGCTGGTGGTGGACGACGCCATCGTCGTGCTGGAAAACATCTCTCGCCACCTGGAGCGCGGCCTCACGCCAGTCAAGGCCGCGCTGCGCGGCGTGCGTGAGGTCGGCTTTACGCTGGTGGCCATGACCGTCGCGCTGAGCGTCGTGTTCGTATCGATCCTGTTCATGGGCGGCCTGGTGGAGCGGCTGTTCCGCGAGTTCTCGATCACGCTGGTGGCCGCCACCGTCATCTCGTTGATCGTGTCGGTGGCCATCATTCCGGCGCTGTGCGCGCGCTGGCTGCGGCCCGTCAGCCACGTCGCGGCCAAGCCGTCGCGCATGCAGGCGGTGTTTGCCCGTATCCACGACTGGTATGGCGTGTCGCTGTCGCGCGTGCTTGGCCACGCGCGCCTGACGTTGCTGCTGCTGGCCGGCGTCGTCGGGCTGAACGTCTATCTGTATGTCCAGGCGCCCAAGGGCTTTCTGCCGGTGCAGGACACCGGCCAGCTCATGGGCTTTGTACGCGGCGACGACGGATTTTCCTTTCAGGTCATGCAGCCCAAGATCGACCAATACCGGCAGCTTGTGCTCAAGCACCCGGCCGTCGACGACGTCATCGGCTACAACGGCGGCGGCTTGGGCATCAGCAACTCACTGTTCCTCATCCGCTTGAAACCCGCCGCCGAACGCAAGGAGTCGTCCACCGAGGTCATCAACTGGATGCGCACGAACGCGCCTGCGGTGCCGGGCGGCATGTTCTTTCTGAACGTGGACCAGGACCTGCGCATGCCCGGCGGCTTTGGCAATTCCGGCGACCATGAACTGGCGATCATGGCCAGCGACGTGCCGGCGCTGCGGGAATGGGCCCGCAAGATCTCGAAGGCGATGCAGGAGATCCCCGAGCTGCGCGATGTCGACGCACAAGGCGACGGCGCGACGCAGCAGGTCGTGATCGACATCGACCGCAGCGCGGCGCAGCGCCTGGGCGTGGACATGGACACCATCAGCAGCGTGCTGAGCAATTCGTTCAGCCAGCGCCAGGTGGCCACGTTGTACGACGCGATGAACCAGTACCGCGTCGTGCTGGAACTGGACCCCCGCTACACCGAAGATCCTGAAGTGCTGGAACAGGTGCACGTGGTGGCCGCCGATGGCACCCGCGTGCCGCTGACCGCGTTCGCCACCTACGACAACGGCCTGGTCAACGACCGTGTCTACCACGACGGCCTGTTCGCCGCGGTGTGGGTTGGATTCTCGCTAGCGCCGGGCGTGTCGCTGGAACAGGGCCTGGCCGCCATCGACGCCGCGACCGCCAAGCTGATGGTGCCCTCGTCTATCCAGACCCGCCTGGGCGGCGATGCGCGCAACTTCCAGCAAAGCCTGCAGGACCAGCCCTGGCTGATCCTGGGGGTGCTGGTCGCCATCTATCTGGTGTTGGGCATTTTGTACGAAAGCCCCCTGCACCCGCTGACGATCCTGTCCACGCTGCCATCGGCCGGTGTCGGCGCGCTGCTGGCGCTGCGCCTGGCAGGCATCGAGTTCACGCTGATCGCGCTGCTGGGGCTGTTTCTGCTAGTGGGAATCGTCATGAAGAACGCCATCCTGATGATCGACTTCGCCCTCAGCCTGGAGCGGCGTGAAAACCTGACGCCCGAGCAGGCCATCCACCGCGCCGCCATGCTGCGCCTGCGGCCCATCGTCATGACCAACCTGGCGGGGCTCCTGGGCGCCCTGCCCCTGGTGCTCGGCATGGGCGAAGGGTCGGAACTGCGCCGCCCGCTGGGCGTCGCCATCGTCGGCGGGTTGATGATCAGTCAGTTTTTGACGCTGTATACGACGCCGATCGTCTATCTGGCGCTGGAGCGCTTGCGCCGGCTGGGCTGGCGCCGCCGCACCGCCTGACCGGCGCGGTCTGCCGGGCTGGGCACCCCCCCGTATCTTCCCGCTAGCCGGAAAATAAAAAGCTCAATAGAATCAGTTGGCACGCTGACGCAACCCGCCCGATCCGGTCCGGCGCTTTTTCCCGCCGCCGGGGACTGCGCTGGTGCCCGCGATGCCGGCGCGACCGCAACGATACTGTCGCCGCCGAGCTTTCCAGCCTTCGCGGTGCGGGCACCATCGGGCCGTCACCGGGGACTTGCAGTTTGGCCTCTGACAGACCTGGTGCCCAATGTGGCCGGTGACTTGTTTGAATCGACTGCTGCTGACCGGCGTGCTGTGCCTGGGCGGTTGCGTGCAGGTGGGCCCCGACTTCGAGCCTCAGCGTGTCGACTGGTCCAGCCAGTGGGACACGCCGGCGCTGCAACAGGCCACCGTGGAAGGCTTCCAGCCGGACGCCCGGCAGTGGTGGCGCATCTTTGACGACCCCGTTCTTGAATCCCTGATCGCGCAAGCCGACACGCACAATCCCGGCGTGCAGGTGGCTGGCCTGCAGATCATGGAGGCGCGCGCCCAGTTGGGCATCGCCCGCAGCGGGCTGTATCCGCAATCCCAGATCGTCGGCGCGGACGCGCTTTACCAGCATCGGTCGTCACGTTCCTCGGAAGGCAATCCGCGTCCCAGCAGTTTCTGGCAATACAGCGCGGGCTTCAGCATCGGCTGGGAGCTGGATTTCTGGGGCCGCTTCAGCCGCGCCATCGAGTCGGCGGACGCCGCCTACTTCGCGACCGAGGCCAATCGCGAAGACGTATTGGTGCTGCTGCACGCGCAGGTCGCCGAAAGCTATTACGCGCTGCGCACGGCCGAGGCTCGGCTGCGCATTGCCCGCGACAATGCGGCCATCCAGAAGCGCAGCTACGAAATCACCGAGCGCCTCTTCAACAGCGGCGAGACCGACGAACTGGACCTGCAGCAGGCGCGCACGCAATACCTCGGCACGCTCAGCACCATCCCCGAATTCGAAAGCCAGATCGCGCGCACCCGCAACGCGCTGGCGGTGCTGGTAGGCAAGCCGCCCGGCCCGATGCCCGAACTGCCCAACCTGGCGGCCCGGGAGGCCGTGATCCCGCTGATTGACCGGGCCGTGCTGCAGGACGTGCCGGCCAACCTGCTGCTGCGGCGTCCCGACATCCGGGCTGCCGAGCTGCGGATCGCGGCGCAGTCCGCGCAGGTGGGCGTGGCCAAGGCGGACCTCTACCCCTCGTTGACACTGCTGGGCAGCATCGCCTGGACCGCCACATCGCTGGCCGGCACGTCGGGCGGCGCGGCGCTGTTTGCCGGTCCCAGCCTGACCTGGAACGTGTTCGACCACGGCCGGATCACCAACACGGTGCGGCTGCAGGACGCGCGGCTGCAGCAGCTCATCGTCATCTACCAGGACGCCGTGCGCCAGGCCGCGCGCGAAGCCGACGACGCAGCGACGGGACTGATCAAGGCGTTGGAGCGCGACGGCATCCTCTACGACTCCGCGCTGGCGGCCAAGCGCTCGTTGACGCTGGCGACCGCGCTGTACCGCGAGGGCTATTCCGACTTTCAACGGGTGCTGGACGCCCAGCGCGCGCTGGCGACGCAGCAGGACACCTATCTGGTGAACCGGGGCAACGCCGTGCGTGACCTGATCGCGCTGTACAAGGCGGTGGGCGGCGGCTGGTACAGCGACCAGCCGGTCATCGATCCCGCCACGCGAGACCAGATGCAGCGGCGCACCAACTGGGGCGACCTGCTGTCCGAAGCCGGGCGGCCTGCCCCGGTGTCCGCGATTTCCAAGACCACGAGGCGACCCGATGACTAGCCCCAGGCCTGCGGCACCGACGGCCAGCGCCGCGTCCGCGGCGAGCGCTGCCACGCCGGCCCGTACTGGGCCGGCCGAGCCACCGCCCCCGTCGCCCCCACCGCCGGCCGCCCCGCCGCCCCCCGCGGATCCCGCCAAAAAGGGTGTCCGCTGGGTCCTCGTGGTGATCGTCATCAGCCTCGTCTGGTATCTGCTTGCGGACCGCTACACGCCGTACACGCAGCAGGCGCGGGTGGAGGCCTTCGTGGTGCCGGTGGCGTCCGAGGTGGCGGGCCGGGTGACGCAGGTTCATGTGCGCAACAACCAGGATGTGAAGTCGGGCGCCGTGCTGTTCGACATCGACCCCGAACACTACCGCATTGCGCTTGACCGCGCCCGGGCCGACCTGGACGCCACGCGCCGCCAGATCGGCGCCGGTACAGCCGGCATCGACTCGGCGCAGGCGTCCCTGCGCGCGGCGCAAGCCAACGAAGTCCGCGCGCGCCAGGACAGCACCCGCCTCGAGCGCCTATACCGCGATGACCGCGGCACGATCTCGCTGCGCCGTCTGGAGATTGCGCGGGCCAATCTGGCGCAGGCGGTCAGCCAGGTCGCGGCCGCGCGGGCCGAAGTGCAGCGGGCGCGCGAGCAGGAAGGCGGCAGCGAGGAAGACAACGCCAAGCTGCGCAGCGCCGCCGCCGCAGTCGAAAAGGCCGAACTGGACCTGGCCAACACGAAGGTGCGCGCGCCCGCCGCCGGCCTGGTCACCGACCTGCGCACCGACGCCGGCCAATTCGCGGCGGCGGGCAAGCCCGTGATGACGTTGATCGCCATTCACGACGTATGGATCAACGCGGAAATGACCGAGAACAACCTGGGGCACGTCGATCCCGGCACCCCGGTTGAGATCATCCTGGACGCGCTGCCCGGGCGGGTGTTCGAAGGCCGCGTGCGCAGCGTGGGCTATGGCGTGAACGTCGGCACGCCCACGCAGCCCGGCAGCCTGCCGACCGTGCAGAACAGCCGCGACTGGCTGCGGCCCGCCCAACGCTTTCCGGTCGCCATCGACCTCGATCCCGGACAGCTCCCCTCCCTGCGCGGCATCCGGGTGGGGGGCCAGGCCGAAGTGATGGCGTTTCCGCATCCCGGCAATCCGCTCAACCCCCTCGGCCGTTTGTATCTGCGGCTGATGAGCTGGCTTTCCTATGCCTACTGACGCCACTCCCGCCCCGCGCGACCCCCGCGGCCAGCGCGCCCTGCGCCTGGGCGTGGGGACGGCGCTGTGCCTAGCCATCAGCTTCGGTCTGGACATGCCGATCCCGATGATCGCGCCGGTGCTCGGGGTGTTCCTGCTAGTGCAGATGAACCGGCCGCTATCGCCGAAGGCCGGACTGGGCCTGGCGCTGGTGGCGCTGTTCACCACGGGCAGCGGCCTGCTGCTGATCCCGCTGCTGCGCTACTACCCCGGCGGCGGCGTGCTGATTGTCGGCCTGTGCCTGTTCCTGGCGTTCCGCCACGGGCTACGCGGCGGCAACAACCTGGTGTCGACGTTCCTGATCATCGGCCAGACCATGATTTCGGCGGCCGGCACCCTAGACTTCGGCCTGGCGGTGACGGTGATCGAGGCGCTGGTCAAAGCCCTGCTGCTAGCCGCGCTGGTGCTGGGCGTCTGCCACGCCCTGTTTCCCGAACCGCCCGGCCAGCCGGCGCCGCCGCCCCCGCCTGTCCTGCCCGCCGCCGAGGCCAGCCGCATGGCTCTGCGCGCGGCGCTGGTCGTGCTGCCGGCCTTTCTGCTGGCGATGACCGATCCGCTGGGCTACATGCCCATCATCCTGAAGGCGGTCAGCCTGGGCCGCCAAAGCTGCGTCACGGCGGCGCATGGCGCGGCGCGCGAGATACTGGGTTCGACGCTGCTGGCCGGCCTGCTTGCGGTGGCATTCTGGCTTGCCCTGCGGCCATTCCCCAGCCTGTGGATGTACTTCCTGTGGATGCTGCTGTTCGCGCTGGTGATGGCCCGCAAGCTGTATCGGCTAAGTCCCACGCCGCATCCGCCCAGCTTCTGGCTGAACACCCTGATCACGCTGATCATCCTGCTGGGCCAGTCGGTGCAGGACAGCGTGGCGGGCAAGGACGTCTACACCGCCTTCGCCGTGCGCATGGGCCTGTTCATCGCCGTCACCCTGTATGCCTGCCTGATGCTGCAGTTGCTGGAACCCCGGCCGCGCGCACCGCGCAAGCCGGGGGTCTTTTCCTTGCGCCGCCGGTTCACGAACCTTTGACCCACATGCCTTGAATCCTTACCCCTGCAAAGGAGCCCGCCATGACTGTCCAAGACATGCCTAATCAACCCCCGCCAGCGATGGGTTGGCGCTTCAAGTGCGGGATCGGAATCTTCATCCTGGCCTTCGCGCTGTGGTTCCTGATCCCCATCGGCGCCGCGATGGACATTCCCGGATCGCGCATCGCGGCGCTGACCGGCGCCATTTTCATTGCCAACAAGGTGCTGCTCATTACCTGCATCGCCGTCATGGGCAAGGAGGGCTTCCAGCAGCTCAAGGCCATCATCGGCGGTCACGCCAAAAAGCTGGCGCCCGTGCAGAAGGTGGGCCCCGTGCGCCATGCCATCGGCATGGTGATGTTCATCCTGCCGCTGCTGACATCGATGCTGGAGCCTTATGTCGACCAGATCTGGCCCGGCCTGCGGCCGCGCCTGTGGCAGGCGCAGTTGCTGGGCGACGTCATGCTGGTGGCGAGCTTTTTCGTGCTGGGCGGCGATTTTTGGAACAAGCTGCGCGCGCTGTTCGTGCGGTCGGTCTAGCAACGTCCGTCACGCGCCGCCTTTGTCCAGATCCGGAGCCCGCGGCGCCGCAGTGAGCCGCGCCGCCATGAACTCCAGAAACTCCTTGGCCAAGGGCGGCAAGGTGCGCCCTTGCAGCGTCACTGCCTGGATGCTGCGCTGGCGCATCTCCGGGTTGCTGAACGGCACCGCAGCCAACGCGGTGCCCTGCGGATCGCCCAACAGTGTCAGATAGCCCGTCAGCGCCACGATCCGGCTGCCGGGCAGCATTGGCAGGAAGGCCGCCGAATTATTGGATACATATGCAGGCTCGATGTGGAGGCCCGCGTTCGCGCACGCGCTATCGAAAAGCTGCCGTACGGTCGTGCCGGTATCTCCGACCGATACAGGCACCTCCGTCAGGTCACGCAGGCTGATCGATCGGCGGGAGGCTAGCGGATGCAGGCGGCACATCACCGCGTACACCGGCGCCCGGGTCAGCAACTCGGTTTTCAGGCGATCGTCCTGCGCCATCGTGTAGTGCAGAGCGATTTGCGACATGCCTTCGAGGATTCGGCGGATGACCTCCTCCGGCCGGTCCACCTGCAGATGAAAGCGCGTCTCGGGCCAGATCTGCTTGAAGTCGGCCATGCACATGGGCAGAAAACGGTGCGCAAATCCCTCACTGCAGGCCAGCCGGATCGTGACATCGCCCAGCGCGCTGCGCCGCCGGATTTCTTTGGTGACACGTTCGGCCTCCAGCGCGGCGGCTCGCGCGTATGCGGCGAGCTGTAGGCCGGCTTCACTCAGCGCCATGCCGCGCGCCTGCCGCTCGAACAGCACGATGCCCAGGCTGTCTTCCAGCTTGGCGATCTGCCGGCTGACGGCAGAGGCCGCCACGTGCAGAGCGGCCGCCGCGCCTGCAATTGAACCGCAGCGCGCGACTTCCAGGAAATATCGAAGTCCGAGAGAGATCATGGATGGCTCCAGGATGAAATGCCTTTATGGCAACGCACAAGTGCTAAATATCTAATTGTGGCATGCGAAGAACCGTAATACTTTTGCTTTTCCGTACCGCCCCGAGAACCGCCATGACTCGCGAACAAGCCATTCTCCACGCTGTAGAAGCGTATGACAGCGGCGTCCTTCAGGACACCCTCGCGCGCCGCATCGCGTACCCCACCGAAAGCGAAGTCTCCACCCAGGCCCCGGCGCAGCATGCCTACCTGAGCATCGAGTTGGTCCCGCGACTGTCGGCACTGGGCTTTTCCTGCGAGGTGCATCCCAACCCCGCCGGGGTGGACCTGCCGATCCTGGTGGCGCGCCGCATCGAGGCTGCTGAGTCGCCGACCGTCCTGATGTACGGTCACGGCGACGTGGTGCGAGGCAACGCCGCCAAATGGGAAGCCGGGCGAGACCCCTGGCGCCTGCAGGTCGAAGGCGACCGCTGGTACGGGCGCGGCACGGCCGACAACAAAGGCCAGCACTCCATCAACCTGGAGGCGCTGTCGCGCGTCATCGCCGCCCGCGGCGGCGTGCTGGGGTTCAATACGATCTGGCTCATCGAAACCGGCGAGGAAGCGGGCTCGCCCGGCCTGGCCGCGTTCTGCAAGACGCACCGCAATCTCCTGGCCGCCGACGTCTTCATCGCCAGCGACGGGCCGCGCCTGAACGCCGCACGGCCCACGCTGTTCATGGGCTCGCGCGGCGCCGTCAATTTCGAACTCAAGGTACGGGCTCGGGGACGCGGCTATCATTCCGGCAACTGGGGCGGACTACTCTCCAACCCCGCCATCCGCCTGACGCATGCGATCAGTTCGCTGGTGGACGCGAACGGCCGCATTGCCGTGCCCGGGCTGCGGCCCCCGCCCATCCCCACGGCGGTCGCCCTCGCTCTTGCAGACCTCGAAGTCGGCGGTGGCAAAGACGATCCGGACATCAACGCATGGTGGGGCGAACCCGGCTTGACCCCGCCCGAAAAGGTGTTTGGCTGGAACAGTCTTGACGTCCTGACTTTCGGGGCTGGCGACCCCGCCAAGCCCGTGAACGCCATCCCGCCGGAAGCCGTGGCGTGGTGCCAGTTGCGCTTCGTAGTGGGCACCGACTGGCGCGCCCTGCAAGAACACGTGGTCGAACACCTGCATCAGGGCGGCTTCGACGACGTCGAGGTTCGTATCGGCATGCAAGCGGGCGCGACGCGCCTGTCGCCCGACACCCCGTGGGTGCGCTGGGCCGCCGCCTCGCTGGAGCGCACCACCGGCAAACGGCCCGCCCTCTTGCCCAACCTGGGCGGCTCCCTGCCCAACGACATTTTTGCCGACCAGCTTGGCCTGCCCACCCTGTGGGTGCCTCACTCCTATCCCGCTTGCGCACAGCACGCGCCCAACGAACATCTGCTGGGAAGCGTCGCCCGGGAAGGCCTGGCAATCATGGCCGGCCTCTTCTGGGACCTGGGAACCCAAGGCGCCGACTTGCTCGAACAAGCCTGCTGCCAATCCTCTACCTACGCCTGATCCGACCGAGCCCCACCATGACCGCCAGATTTCGCATCGCCCTGTTGGCGTTGACACTTGCCGCCGCTAATGCCTACGCCGCGTATCCGGAGCAGGCCATCAAGATCGTCGTGCCGTTCACGCCGGGCGGGGCCACCGACGCGGTGGCGCGCCTGCTCGCCACCCAGCTGGCGGGCAAATTCGGCCAACCCGTCATTGTCGAAAACCGCCCTGGCGCCTCCACCCTCATCGGCGCCGAGGCCGTCGCCCGCGCAACGCCCGACGGCTACACGCTCATGCTGTCGGGCAGCACCACGTACAGCGTCCTGCCTGCGCTCAAACCGTCGCTACCCTTCGACCCCGTTCGTAGCTTCGAGCACATCGGCATCGTCGCCATGGCGCCCGTCGTGCTGCTGGCGCAAAATGCGCTGCCCGCGGCCACGCCTCACGAAGCGGCCGAACTCGCGCGACAGGAAGGCGCCAAAGGTGGACTGATGTACGGCACGTTCGGCCCAGGATCCGCCCCCCACCTGACCGGCGAAATGTTCGCGCAGGCAGCCGGAGCCAGGATGACGCCGGTGCCGTACAAGGGCAGTGCGCAGCTCATCACCGCGCTGATCGGCGGCGAGATCGCGCTGGCAGTGGACACGGTTTCGGCGTCGGCGGCCCAGGTGCGCGCCGGCAAAATCCGCGCACTGGCAGTCACCGGCGAGCATCGCATGCCGCAACTGCCTGACGTGCCAACGTTCGCCGAGGCGGGCATGCCGGACGTGTCGTTCGTCGGGTGGTACGGATTGGTCGCGCCGGCGAACACGCCCACTCCGGTCATGCACACGTTGAACCGGGTAATGGCGGAAATCATGCAGGACGAACAGGTGCGAAAGCGCGTATCGGAGCTGTCGCTAAATCCCGTCTTCCTGCCGGGTCAGGCTTTCCGCAACCAGATTACGATAGAGATCGCCACATTCGGCGCCGTCGCGCAGCGCGCCGGTATTACCCTAGACTGACTGCGGGCGATACGCCGGCCGGCGTGCCGCCCGCATTCGATGCAAACGAGTCAGTTCGGATTCATTTGGCTGATCTTGGATCCCTGCAGTCCCATTCCCGCCATCAGACCCTGCTCGCCGAACGGCACCGCGTACACGTCCTGCGTCAAGGTCGTGGTCGTGATGCTGGCGGCGTAGCCCTGGTCCACCACAACCAGGCTGGGGCCTGCCCCCAGCGACCAGCCGTCGCTCTGGTTCAGATACGCCAGCGCTGGCTCGTTCATGAAGAACAACGCGTACGAAAACTGCTGCGCGCCCGCCTGCAATCCGAACGACAGCGCCGAAATCGAATAAAAGCCTTCCACCTGTCCCCGCCGGATCAACGCCCCCGAGCCGCGCTCGCCACCCACCAGAAAGCCGCCCTTGATGATGTTTGGAAACACCAGCACGGCGATAGCCTTCTCGCCAAGTGTGCGCATGCGCGGATCCTGGGCATAAAGCTGCTCCAGCGCCGCCATCGCATCGGCGCTGATCTCCGCCGCCGAGGCGGCCCGCGCGGGTGGCGAAAAGCTGATCAGGGCGGAAAAAGTCAAAAGGCTGGCGCAAAGCCAGCCAAGGAATCTCACAGGAAACACGGACGCGCGGTTCATACGGCCTCCCCAGTTAAGAAGGGCGAGCGCCGATTGCGCTCGCCCGACCTGCCGGCTCAGTATTCGCAGCCGCCCCGCACGTGTCAATGATCCGTTCTTACCCGTGCGGGCGCGTCTCTCATACCTTCGGTGGCGTGGTCTCCCGCTCCGGATGGCGGTGTTTACCCAGTGCGGCGATGAACGCCTTTGGATCTTCCCCGCCCAGCAGCAGGCCGCCGTCGTTCGGATCCGGATCGATGCCCGCTGCGGCGTACACCTGCACGCCATCACCGATGCCCATCAGCGTCTTGCCGTGCCGGTAGGCATCGCGCAGGAACTCCAGCGCCCGCCCGTCGGCCGCCAGACTTGCCGCGGCGTCCGCGCCGCCTGCCACCACCACCCCGTCGAATACGCCGGACGGATGATTGTCCAGCGACGCATCCGCATCGAACGCGCCGCCCTGGGCGGTCTGGACGGGACCGATGCGCTGACCCACCAGCCGTACGACCGCGCCCGCCTGAATCAGCGCGTCAGCCACGGCGGACAGGGCCTTGCCGTCCACCCCTTCGGCCGCCAGGATCGCGACCTTGCGCGTGACCACGCTGCCATCGCCCGGCCGCGCCGTCAGCGACAGCGACGGCGATACCTGCACCTCGGGCTTGGGCGGATTCTTCGTGGCGCGCGGCAGCGGGTCCGGCAGCGCCATGCCAAGCTGATCGGCGACCCCTTGCGCCAGCTCGTCCGACACGTTGCGCAGGGACGCCACCATGCGCTGGCGGATCTGCGGCACGGTCACCTTGCTGAGCTCGAAGGCGAAGGCGTCGACGATGTGCTTGCGCTCCCAGGCGGTCTGGCTGTCGTAGAACAGCGTGGCCTGGTTGTAGTGCTCGGCAAACTTCTCGGGATGCCCGCGCAGCTCGTCGCTCGTCACCGGCTCCGGGAACGACACGAAGCCGTCCATGCCCGCCTGGAACGGACAGCCGCCGGCCAGGGAATTGGGCTCATAGGCCACCCGGCCGCGATGGATGGTCTGCCGATGCATGCCGTCGCGCTGGTTGTTGTGCACCGGCGCCAGCGGCGAGTTGATGGGAATCTCGTGGAAGTTCGGGCCGCCCAGGCGAGAGATCTGCGTGTCGACGTAGGAATGGATGCGGCCCGCCAGCAAAGGGTCATTGGTGAAGTCCACGCCGGGCACCACGTGCGCGGCGCAGAACGCCACCTGCTCGGTCTCGGCAAAGAAGTTGTCGGGGTTGCGGTCCAGCACCATGCGGCCGATGGGCACGACCGGCACCAATTCCTCGGGCACGATTTTCGTGGCGTCCAGCACGTCGAAGCTGAAGCCGTCCGCCTGATCGTCGGTGAAGACCTGCACGCCCAGTTCCCATTCGGGACCATGACCCGCGTCGATCGCTTCCCACAGGTCGCGGCGGTGATAGTCCGGATCCGCGCCCGAGACCTTGACCGCCTCGTTCCACACCTGCGAATGCGTGCCCAGGATCGGATTCCAGTGGAATTTCACTAGCCGCGATTCGCCCTGCGCGTTGACGAAGCGGAACGTATGCACGCCAAAGCCCTGCATCATGCGGTAACTGCGCGGAATGCCCCGGTCCGACATCGCCCACATCAGCATGTGCGTGGACTCGGGCATGAGCGACACGAAGTCCCAGAAGGTGTCGTGCGCGGACGCCGCCTGCGGCATGCCATGGTGCGGTTCGGGCTTGACGGCGTGGACCAGGTCGGGGAACTTCATCGCGTCCTGGATGAAGAACACCGGCATGTTGTTGCCCACCAGGTCCCAGTTGCCCTCGTCTGTATAGAACTTCACGGCAAAGCCGCGCACGTCGCGCGCCGTGTCCTTGGACCCGCGCTCACCGGCCACCGTCGAAAACCGCACGAAGACCGGGGTGCGTTTGCCGGCCTCGGCGAACAACGACGCGGCGGTCAGGTCGGTCAGGGGCTTGTAGCACTCGAAATAGCCGTGGGCCGCCGAGCCGCGCGCGTGCACGATACGCTCGGGGATGCGCTCGTGGTCGAAGTGCGTGATCTTCTCGCGAAGGATGAAATCCTTCAGCAGCGCCGGCCCGCGCAGCCCTGCCTTCAGCGAATGCTGGTTGTCGCTGACGCGCACCCCCTGGTTGGTGGTGAGTTCCTGGCCGCCGCCATCCGCGCGCACGCGCGGCAGCGTGCCGTCGACCTGGTTCACGCCAGGCGTGGCGGCGTCGCCCGTCTTGTCCGACACTTCCTTCTCGGACAGCGAGCTCGCGCCGACGGCGGGATCCACCGTGCCCACGTGCGCGCCCGCGAAGGGACAGCGTGCTGCCTGCTCGCCATACTCCGCTTCCTTGTTGGCGTTATGGGGGAAGGCGCCCGTCGTGGCGCCGACCGCAGCCGCGCGTTGCAGCGCGGGATGCGTGGGCTTGCCGGCCGGTCCGTTGGCCGGACCGCTGTCCGTATTCATGTACGCGGTGTCGAGCGCACCGCCCGAGCCGGCCTTTGCTGGCTTCTTGCTTGCCATGGTTCTTTCTCCTTAATGGGTCAGCATCGTGTCGCGCGCCTGCTCGGCGCGGGACGCACCGATGGCGGTTTCCACTTTCTTTACCTCTTCGGGCGGCGGCAGCACGGCCGGGAAGCCCAGCGATTCGATCCACAGCTCCCGCGACCAGCCCTGCGTGTGATACAGGTGATGGTCTTCGTCTGTTGCCACGGCGTCGTAGGCCTGCTTCAGAATCCTGGCTTCTTCGCCCGACTGCTGCTCGGCAACCAGCCCGATCAACGACCAGTTCGCGTGGTCCTTGGTCTCGGCCAGCACCACGCATTCGGTCGCCACCAGCTGGGCCGCGTCCGGGTCGCCGGCATTGATGGCCATCTTCATTGCGCGCACCAGCGATTCGCCCAGGTGCCGCACCACCTCACGACCCGGCGACTTGGCCTGCGGATCGAGCTTCAGCTGTTCGAACACCGTCAGCAGCACGCGGCGATGGGTGCGGGTTTCTTCCAGATAGCCCAGCCATTCCTTCTTCAGATCTTCGTTGATGGCGCAGCTGACCGCGGTCTCGTAAATGGCAAGGCCGCCGATCTCGGTTTCCAGCGCCTGGTAAAGCAGCTCCTTGATCTGGCGGGCGTTTCCGGTTTTGCGTTTCATGGTTGGGCTCCTTGTCGTAGGTCATCAACGATGCGCACGGCTGCAATCGTTTCCGATGGACGGGCGTTCACAGCAAATCGCGTTCCTGATGCCCAGGCTGCCGTTCTGCGGCTGGCGCCTGCCGCACTCTCCGGGCGGGCGGCGGAGGCGCCGTGCAGAAAATACAAAGCCCCGCGCGCCGGACGCCTTGCCTATTCCCGTAGAATCGGGGGCATTACCCACAACAGCGCAAGGGCGTCGCGCCCCCCGGCAGGCACAGCGACCCGCGCAAGAAGCGCAGCCGTATGACGATGAACGACCTCTGCGCCATCGCGATGGCCCTGCTGCTGACCTATGCCGGCATGGCCTGCCTGGCCCTCGCCACCCCTCGCCACTATCACCAGGTCTGGACTCGCGACCCGCACGCCGGCCACACGCGCGTCCTGCGCGGCGCCGGTGTCCTGCTGATGGGCCTGGCGATCCTTCCCTGCGTCGGCCTGTGGGGCGACGTGCTGGGCATGGCGGTCTGGCTGGGCTGGCTGTCCGCCGGTGCGCTGCTGTGGTTCGGCATGCTGTCCTGGGCCCCGCGCCCCGCCGTGGGCACGGCGGCGGTGGCGGTGGCGATTTCCCTGTTGGGCGTGGGCATCGGCTTCTGATCCGGCCGGGCCGGCCGCGGGCGCCAGGTGCGACCGATCGCCGCATTGCGCAATTTCACGCCGGTTTTCGGCCATTTGATGCGGGTCAACCGGTATCCATATCCGGCAAGACCGGCGCAGCTTCAGCACCATATGTGGTGATAGAGTCTTCGCACTCCACTACATATGGTGCCAACATGGACATCCAACACATCCTCAAGCGCGACGGCCGCGTCGTTCCATTCGATAGCGAGAAGATCGCGCAAGCCATGGCGGCGGCGGGTCAAAGCACCGGGGAGTTGGACCTGCAAGGCGCTCGCGCGCTGACCGGCACGGTCATCGCAAAGCTGGAGGGCAACGTGTGCCCCGGCGTCGAAACCATCCAGAACCGCGTCGAAGATGCCCTGGTCCAGGCAGGCCACTGGCGCACGGCGCGCGCCTACATCGTTCATCGCGAGCAGCACGCCCGCCTGCGTTCGCTGCGCCACACGCTGATCGACGTCGAAAGCGCCATGGAAGAGTACCTGGAACAGCGCGATTGGCGCGTCAACGCCAACGCCAACCAGGGCTACAGCCTGGGCGGCCTCATCCTGAACGTCGCCGGCAAGGTCACCGCCAATTACTGGCTGTCCAACGTTTTCACGCCAGAAGCCGGCCAGGCCCACCGCGAAGGCGACATCCACATCCACGATCTGGACATGCTCAGCGGCTACTGCGCCGGCTGGTCGCTACGCCAGTTGCTGACCGAAGGCTTCAACGGCATCCCCGGCAAGGTCGAATCCACGCCTCCAAAGCACATGTCGGCCGCCATCGGCCAGATCGTCAACTTCCTGGGCACGCTGCAGAACGAATGGGCCGGCGCGCAGGCGTTCAGTTCATTCGACACCTACATGGCGCCCTTCATCCGCCGCGACGCAATGACCTACGCGGACGTCAAGCAATCCATCCAGGAACTCATCTTCAACCTGAACGTGCCCAGCCGCTGGGGCACACAGACGCCCTTCACCAACCTCACGTTCGACTGGACCTGCCCGGCCGACCTGAAGGACCAGATCCCGTACGTGGGCGGCGAGGAAATGCCGTTTTCCTACGGCGACCTGCAAGCCGAGATGGACATGATCAATCGCGCGTACATCGAGGTCATGATGGCCGGCGACGCGAAGGGCCGCGTATTCACCTTCCCCATTCCCACCTACAACATCACGCCCGATTTCGACTGGGACCATCCCAACACCGAGCGCCTCTTTGAAATGACGGCACGCTACGGGTTGCCGTACTTCCAGAACTTCCTGAACTCGGACCTGGAGCCGCACATGGTGCGCTCCATGTGCTGCCGCCTGCAGCTCGACCTGCGCGAACTCCTGAAGCGCGGCAACGGCCTATTCGGTTCTGCCGAGCAGACCGGATCGGTCGGCGTGGTGACCGTGAACTGCGCCCGTCTGGGCCATACCTGCCGCGGCGACGAGGAGCGGCTGATGGCGCGCCTGGACCACCTGCTGGCGCTGGGCCGCGACGTGCTGGAAACCAAGCGCAAGGTGGTGCAACGCTACATCGACCAGGGCCTTTACCCCTACACCCGCCGTTACCTGGGCACGCTGCGCAATCACTTCAGCACGCTGGGCGTGAACGGCATCAACGAGATGATCCGCAACTTCACGGACGACGCCGACGACGTGACCACGCCCGCCGGCCATGCCTTTGCCGTCCGGCTGCTGGACCGCGTGCGCCAGCGCATGACCGAATTCCAGGAAGAAACCGGCCACCTCTACAACCTGGAGGCCACGCCGGCCGAAGGCACCACGTACCGGTTCGCCCGCGAAGACCGCAAGCGCTATCCCGGCATCCTGCAAGCGGGCACGGACGCCCAGCCCTACTACACGAACTCCAGCCAGTTGCCGGTGGGCTACACGGATGATCCCTTCCACGCGTTGCAACTGCAGGAAACGCTGCAAAGCAAGTACACGGGCGGCACGGTGCTGCACCTGTACATGAACGAAGCCGTCTCCACGGCCGAGGCCTGCAAGCAGCTCGTGCGCCGCGCGCTCAGCAACTTCCGCCTGCCTTACATCACGGTCACGCCCACGTTCTCCATCTGCCCGAATCACGGCTACCTGGCCGGGCACCACGAGTTTTGCCCCAAGTGCGACGCGGAACTGCTGGCCAAGCAATCGGCATGCTGCACCCCGGCGTAGCGTTGCCGGAACCCGGGGCGGCGCGCGACCTTCCGGCGCGCACCGTCCTTCACCCGCCGGGCGAGCGTCCGGCATCACTTTCCGAGGAAAACCTATGCAAACCTTGACCGCCCCCGTCGCCACGTCCGCTCCCGCCGTCCAACTGGACGACAGCCAGCGCGTGCGCTGCGAAGTCTGGACCCGGGTGATGGGCTACCACCGCCCGGTTTCTTCCTTCAACACCGGCAAACAGGGCGAATTCAATGAGCGCCGCTTCTTCGTCGAACGCAGTGCCTGAAGGCGGTTCGGCCCAAGGCAACTCGCAGGCCGGCGGCGCCGGCCGGCCCGCCGCGCAGGCCATCCGCCTGCTGGCCGACCGGCCGGGCTACGCCCCGCCGCCGCAGCCCGTCATCCAGCCCCTGCCCCGGCACTCGCCCGCGGTCGGCGGGCTGGTGCCTTTTTCCACCGTCGACTGGCCCGGCCAGTTGGCGGCGGTGGTCTTCATTTCGGGCTGCCCGTGGCGCTGCCACTATTGCCACAACACCGAACTGCAAACGCGCGCCGCCCGCTATGACTGGCGCGAAGTCCGTGGCTTCCTCGAAACCCGCAAGGGCCTGCTGGATGCCGTCGTATTTTCCGGCGGCGAACCGCTGAGCGAGCCGCGCCTGCCCGCCATGATCCGCGACGTCAGGCGTATGGGGTACCGCGTGGGCCTGCACACCGCGGGCATCTACCCGCTACGGCTCGCAGACGTGCTGCGCCATCTGGACTGGGTGGGCATGGACATCAAGGCGGACGCCAAGGGTTATGACGACATCACGGGCCGGCGCGATTCCCAGCGTCCTGCGCTCGCGTGCCTGACGCAGTTGCTGTCCGCCGGCCCGGACTTCGAATGCCGCATCACCTGGCATCCCGACTGGCTGGACGAAGCACGCCTGATGGCACTGGCGCGGGAACTGGCCCGCCGCGGCGTGCGCCGCTTCGCGGTGCAGGCCGCGCGCGCCGCCCCCGGCGCGCCGGTCGCGCGGGCCCTCAGCAACCAGGCGCAGGCCGAGCTGCGCCAGGCCTTTCAGGAATTCGCCTATCGCTGATCCAGATGCGCAGCCAGGGTGGCGTGGAACCGCGGCGACACCACGGCCCCCACATTGCAGCGGGACCACGGCGACACCGCCGTGGGATCCACGCTGAACACGCGACCCGGCGCCATGATGACCTTCTCGGGCATCAGCGCCGCGGCCAGCGTCAGCGAATCAGCCACGCCAGGAAACGCGGACCACAGGTACAGCGAACTGGTCGGACGCGTGAACACCTGCGCGCCCAACGAATCAAGCACCTGCAACGCCTGTCCGGTGGCGGCCTCCAGCCGCTGGCGCAAGCGCACCAGATGCCGCTCGTAGTGGCCTTCCCGCAGCATCACGTCCACCATGCGCTCGCAATATTCAGAGCTGCTGACATGCACCAGGGCCTTTAAGTCGGCCAGGTCGCTCGCCAGCGCGGCGTTGCACGCGATGAAGCCCACGCGCAACGCCGCCGAGAAAGACTTCGAGAAGCTTCCGATATAGATGGTGCGCTCAAGCTGATCCAGTGCCGACAGCCTGACCGACGACGTGGGCTTGAAGTCCGCCAGCGGATCGTTCTCGACCACCATCAGGTTGTAGCGCTCTGACAGTTGCAGGATCTTGTAGGCCTTGGCCGGCGACATGTCCGAGCCGGTGGGATTGTGCGCGATCGACTGCGTAAAGAAGAGCCGTGGCTTTTCGCGCTGCAGCAACGATTCCAGCGCAACGACGTCCGGCCCGTCAGGCAGGCGCGGCACGCCCAGCATCCGCACCCCGGCCAGCTTCAGCTTGCCAAAGAGCGGGTAATACCCCGGGTTGTCCACCAGCACTGTCGACCCCGGTGGCAGGAAGTAGCGGATCACCAGGTCCATCGCCTCGTTGGCGCCATGCGTCAGCACCAACTGCGATGGCACGGCGCTGATGCCCACGTCGCCCAGCTTGCGGACCAGGCTTTCGCGCAGCGGCGCATAGCCAAAGCGGCTGCCGTATCGGAACAACGCGCCCAGTCCCGTGCGCACCACCTTCTGGTGATAGCGGTCCATGCGCATGTCCGCCAGCCACTCCACCGGCGGAAAGCCGTCGCCCACGGCGACCGCATCCGGTTGGGTCTTGAGCTGCTCTCGCATCAACCACACGATATCCATCGCCCGGCTCAACTGCCCCGGTTCTTCGTCCGCGGCCGGGCGCGTGTGATCGACGTCCAGTACATAGAAACCCGAGCCGCGCCGTGGCTCGACCAGTCCGCGCGCCACCAGCATTTCAAACGCCACCACCACCGTGTTCTTCGCATAGCGGTGCAGTTGCGCCAGCTCGCGCAGAGACGGCAGCTTGTCGCCCGCACGGTAGACGCCGTCGGCGATCTGCTGGCCGATCAGACTGGCCAGGCTCTCGGCAATGGGCGCCGCGCGCTGCGGCCTGCCCGGCGGATTGGCGTCTTCCACGTTGGGATCCCCGTCTTGTCGTTGCCAAAATTGGTGCAGTGCAATGGTACTGTTTGCCCAAACTGTACCTCTGAATAGCGGTACAGTTTACCTAGAATCAGGCCACTCGATTCTTATACGGAGACACGCCATCGTGGCCGATTCACGCCTGCCCAACTTCCGGGCCCTCACCCCCGCCCAACGCCTGGCCGCCATTGCCGACGCTGCCTCGCTCACCGCCGAAGAACGCCAGTTGCTGGCCGAGCCCGGCGCGCTGAGTCTTGCCCGTGCCGACGGCATGATCGAAAACGTCCTGGGGACGTTCGAGCTGCCCCTGGGCGTGGCGGGCAACTTCCAGGTCAACGGCCGCGACGTGCTCGTGCCGATGGCAGTGGAAGAACCGTCCGTGGTGGCCGCCGCCTCGTTCATGGCCAAGCTGGCGCGCGAAGGCGGCGGCTTCGAGACGTCCAGCACCCGCCCCCTCATGCGCGCGCAGGTTCAGGTCCTGGGCTTGACCGACCCGCATGGCGCGCGCCTTGCCCTGCTGCGCGAGCGTGACCGCATCCTGACGCTGGCAAACAGCCGCGACAAGGTGCTGATCGAACTGGGCGGCGGCTGCCAGGACATCGAGGTCCACGTGTTCCCGGACACGCCGCGCGGCCCGATGATCGTGATGCACCTGATCGTCGACGTGCGCGATGCCATGGGCGCCAACACCGTCAACACCATGGCCGAAGCCGTGGCCCCGCTGGTCGAGGAAATCGTCGGCGGCTCGGTCCGCCTGCGCATCCTGTCCAATCTGGCCGACCTGCGGCTGGCCCGCGCCCGCGTGCGCCTGACGCCGCAGACGCTGGACACCAAGGAGCGCAGCGGCGCCGAGATCATCGAAGGCGTGCTGGACGCGTACACGTTTGCCGCCATCGACCCGTACCGCGCCGCGACGCACAACAAGGGCATCATGAACGGCATCGATCCGGTCATCGTGGCCACCGGCAATGATTGGCGCGCGGTCGAGGCCGGCGCGCACGCCTACGCCGCCCGCTCGGGCCGCTACACGTCGCTGACTCACTGGGAAAAGGACACGTCGGGCGCGCTGGTCGGCAGCATCGAGATGCCCATGCCCGTGGGCCTGGTCGGCGGCGCCACCAAGACCCATCCGCTGGCGCGGCTGGCCTTGAAGATCATGGACGTGCGTTCGGCACAGGAACTGGGTGAAGTCGCCGTGGCCGTCGGCCTGGCGCAGAATCTGGGCGCGCTGCGGGCGCTGGCCACCGAAGGCATCCAGCGCGGCCACATGGCGCTGCACGCCCGCAACATCGCGCTGGTGGCCGGCGCCACGGGCGCGGAGATCGACGAGGTCGCCAAGCGCATGGCCGCGGAGAAGGACGTCCGCACCGACCGCGCGCTGGCCTTGCTGGAGGAACTGCGCGCGTCCCGATAACCCGCACGGCGAATACACGAGGCTGCGCCGGTCCACCCGCGCGCCGTCCGATAAACACAGGAGAGAGACATGAAGCAAAGCCCTCAGGCGCCGTCCGCGCACCTGGCTGAAGTCTGGAGCGACACCGTGGATCTCAGGCATCTGGCCTGGGCCATCGGCATCGGCATCACGGTCAGCGTGGCCGGCTTCTTTGCCGCCAGCCGCTGGCTGCGCGGCGTGGTGGCCTCGCCGGAACTTGCGCACGCCTACGCCATGCTGGCCGGGCTGGCCGGCTGCGTGCTGGCAGGCGTGATCTGCGCCCGCCTATTCCCACCCAAACGCGAGGTCGTCGAGCACAGCGCCACGCATGACCCCGCCTGGCGCGCCGAAGTGCTGGCCGAGCTGGCCGAACAGCCCGGCGGCCTGGGCACGCTGGCGGACCTGCCCGACGCTGTGGTGCGCGAGCTGAAGGAACTGGACCTCTACGACCTGTTCGCGCAGCCGGCGGCCCCCGCGTCTGCCGTTGCCGCCGAACCCCGGCGCGGCGCCGCCAAGGAGGCGCTGGCATGAGCCCCGAACTGCTTGAACAAATCATGGTGGCCGCCGGCATGGGCCTGTTGGGCGCAGTCGTGTTTGCCGCCATCGGTCTCGTGTCCGGCACCGACGAAACCACGACGCTCGCGCCGCTGACCCTGCTGGTGGTGCTGCTGGGCGTGCCGCCCGCCGGTGTCTTCACGTTCTTTCTCGCAGGCGCCGTCGCCAAGCACATGACGCACGCCGTGCCGACCGCGCTGCTGGGCATCCCGGGCGACACGCTGGCCACGCCGCTGCTGCAGGACGCGAACATGCTGCGCAAGCTGGGCGTGCCGCACATCGCGCTGCGCAAGATGGTGTCCGGCGCCATCGTCGCCGCGTTTGTCGCGGTGCCGCTGGCGGTGCTGTTCGCCGTGCTGCTCGCCCCGTTCGGCGCCGCCATCACCAAATCCGCACCCTGGATCTTCCTGGCGGCCGCATTGCTGATCGCGTATTTTTCGGCGGGACGCTGGGCAGCCGTGGCGCTGCTGGTGCCGTTCGTCATGGTCATCATTGCGCTGCAAAGCCTGACGGCCAAATACGGCGTGAAGCTCAGCATCAGCTACTTTCTGGGCATCGCGATCGGCCCGCTGATCGCCGACCTGTTCACCGTGCTGTCGCCCCAAGGCCGCGGCAAGATGATGCGCGACAAGGTCCGCACGTTCTCGCTGGCGCCTGATGTCAAGGGCTGGTCGGGGTACTTTCCGAACCCGCTGAAAGTCATGGACCGCGTGCAGACGCGCTGGACGCTTGCCACGGCGGCCGTGTCCAGCGCCACCTTCGTGTTCAGCCCGGTCGCCATGACTGTCGTGCTGGGAGAACTGGTGGGCTCGCGCGTCAAGCATGCCTATCACCGGCTGACTACGGTGCTCAGCGCGCGCAACGGCGTGACCGAGGCCACCTACATTGCCGAGGCGCTGATTCCGCTGATCGCCTTCGGCCTGCCCCTGAGCCCCGTGGCGGCGGGACCGGCGGCGCCGCTCTTTAACGCGCCGCCGCGCTTCACGGTGGATGCGGCGACGGGCCAGACGCACAACCTGCACAACCTGCTGAACCACTGGGAATTTCTGGGCTACGGCATGCTGGCGGTGCTGCTGGCGGCGGTGGTGTCCTATCCCTTCGCCATGAACTTCGCGCGCCGCGCGGCGCTCTTCGTGTCGCGCCGCGTCAGCCACGAAGCCATCATTGCCACGTTTGTCGGCCTGATCATCGTGATCAGCGTCTGGGAAGGCCAATTCCTGGGCCTGCTCGTCATCCTGACCATGGGCCTCATCGGCGGCCTGCTGTCGCGCCTGTTCGGCTTCAATACCGGCGTGCAGTTCATGGGCTACTACACCGCCGTGCTGTCCGTGCCGGCGATCATCAAGCTGGCTACATAAAGCGTGACGGATGGGCGGGGGGAATAGCCCCCGCCCATTGCCGCGCCACTTGATTCTTCGCAAGGCGGCGCTCCCCACCTTGCTCTAGCCTCTGCTCTCTTGACCAGAGGAAAGACTCATATCATGACGTGGTTCAAATCACTCACCCTCGCCGGACGCGAGTTGCTGCCCATCGTGCAGGGCGGCATGGGCGTTGGCGTATCCGCCCATCGTCTGGCCGGCGCGGTTGCCAGCCAGAACGCCGTGGGCACCATTGCCAGCGTCGATTTGCGCCATCACCACGCCGATCTCGTGGAAAGAACTGAAAAATGCAATGACCGCGACACGATCGACACCGCCAACCGCGAAGCCCTGCATCGCGAAGTCCGCGCCGCGCTCGACACCGCGCAGGGCCGCGGCCTGGTGGCGGTCAACGTCATGAAAGCCGTGCGCGACCATCCCGCGCTGGTGCGCCAAGCCTGCGAAAGCGGCGCCGAAGCCATCGTCATGGGTGCGGGCCTGCCGCTCGACCTGCCCGAAATGACGGCGGACTTTCCCAAAGTGGCGCTCGTGCCCATTCTTTCCGAAGCCCGCGGCGTCGCCGCCGTGCTGAAAAAATGGATGAAAAAAGGACGACTGGCCGACGCCGTCGTCATCGAACACCCGGGTTACGCGGGCGGCCACCTGGGCGCGGCGCGGATTGACGACCTGCACAGCGAACGCTTCGACTTCAAAAAGGTGCTGGCCGATTGCCACGCCCTTTTCACTGAACTGCAACTGGGCCGCGATGCGCCTCGGCTGATTGTCGCGGGCGGCGTCGGCAGCCATGAACAGGTCCGCCACTGGCTCACCAACGGCGCCGATGGCGTGCAGGTCGGCACCGCGTTCGCCGTCACCCACGAAGGCGACGCCCACGAAAACTTCAAGCGCGTCCTGATCGACGCCGACCCCGCCGAACTGGCGGAATTCACCAGCGTGGCCGGTCTGCCCGCACGTGCAGTCGCCACGCCGTGGCTGACGCGCTACCTGCGCCAGGAAGGCACGCTGCAAGCCAACACCCGCGCCGATCCGCGCCGCTGCAGCCAGCGCATGGACTGCCTGACGCAATGCGGCCTGCGCGACGGCATCGCCAAGTTCGGCCAATTCTGCATCGACTTGAAGCTGGCGGCCGCCATGCGCGGCGAAGTCAGCCGCGGTCTGTTCTTCCGCGGCGCCTCCAAACTGCCGTTCGGCAATGCCATGCGTTCCGTGCGCGAACTGATGGATTACCTGCTGCACGGCGAAATGCCCGCAGCGGCATAAGCCGGACGTCCCCTCAGATGATCTCCGGCAGGCGCCGCAGATCATCGATCACTTCAAAGGCGCCCTCATCCAGCAACCGCTGCCGCTGCTGCGGTCCGTTGTGCGAGGCGCCCACAAACCCCACCGCCCGCATGCGCGCCGCACGGGCAGCGCGCACACCTGGCACGCTGTCCTCCACTACGACGCAATCCAGCACCGCGGCCCGCATCTGCCGCGCCGCGTACAGAAAAACGTCCGGCGCGGGCTTGCCTTTGGCCACCTGCGCCGTGCTGAACACATGGGGCGCGAACGTCTCCCACAAACCCACCATCTTGAGCGCGGCCTCCAGCTTGGCCGGCATGCTGCTGGACGCGACGCACAGGTCCAACCCACGTTCCTTCAATACCTCAAGCGTCTCGTGCACGTGCGGCAAGGGGCGCAGTTCGGTGCGGAACGTGCGTTCCAGCCGGTCGGCATATTGGCGCGCGAAGCCCTCGGGCAACGAGCAGGCGTGCTCCGCCTGCAACGTGCGCCACATGTCCGCATCCGGGATGCCGGCAAAACGCAGTGCGGCCTCTTCGGGCGTGATGGCGATGCCGTGTTCGGCCAGGGCGCTGGATTGAGCGCGCGCGGCGATGATTTCGCTGTCGATCAGAACGCCATCGCAATCAAAGATGACCAGGCGCGGGGCGGACGTGTGCATGTAACCTCCAACGTGTTTGTCCGCTCCATGATAGGCCAGCCGCGTTACTGCACCGCTGCCCCGACCCGCCGCAGCCGCCAGGCGACGGCCACGCCCGCCAGGCCCGCCGCCGCCACGATGAACGACGCTGAGGTCCAGCCAAAGCGGTCGATGGCGCCACCCACCGCCACCGGCCCGATGACTTGCCCCAGATTGCTGCCCTGCATGACCAGCCCCACCGACGCCGCGGTCAGGGCCGGACGCGGGGCCACCAGCGGCGCGGTGCCAAGCAGCGTCGCCGGGATCAACCCGCCCACGGCCGAGAACAGCACGCACAGCAGAAAGGTGGTCATGGCGGGCAGCGCCGAGCCGAAGATCAGCAGCGACACGACCGCCATCACCGCGCTGGCGCAGGCGATCAAGGTGGACCGCTGCCACCCGCGCGCAAGCAGCACGCCCGCGCCCAGATTGCCCACCACGTTGGCGGCGCTGGCGATGGCGCTGTACAGGCCGGCCGCCGCCAGCGTCAGCCCCAGTTGTTCCATGAGCAGCACCGGCAGGAATGTGAATAGCGCGAAGAACATCACGCTGTAGAGGGTGAACGACAGCGCCAGCAGCATCGGTCCGGCGGCGCCCATGGTGTCAACCGTGTCCTGGCGCAGTCCATGCCACGACAGGGCAGCGCCGCGAGGCGTGGGCGGCGCCAGCACCACGATGCCGGCAAGCGCCACGCCCGCGGCAATGCCCGCGCACCACCAATAGGCGTGCCAGTCGTCGAACGCCTGCGAGGCGAGCATCGCGATTGCCATCCCGGCCGGCATATAGCAGCTCCAAAGCGCAAAGGCGAAATCGCGCCTGCCGCCCGATACGAGGCGTTGCAGCGCGGCGGGACCGGCCACTGTGATCATCAGGAAGCCCAACCCTTCGATGACGCGCGAGCCGAGCAGCACGCCATATCCCGGGGCCAACGCGCCCACCGCCGTGCCCGCCGCCGTCGCCGCCAGCCCCAGGATCAGCATGAGCCGGGCGCCAAAGCGCGCGATCACCCCGCCCGCCGCGATGCCGCCCACCATGCCCAGCACCGAAAACACCGCCGTCAGCGTGCCGATGGACGCGAGGTCCAGCCCCATGTCCTTGCGCAGCAACGGCGCGGCGATGATGACCTTGCCCACTTGCAGCGCCGCCACGACGCCCGCGCCCACGATGGCCAGCACCGCGCCCCAATGCTGGTGCCCGACGGCGCCTTGCGCCCCTTCAACCTTGTCCATCCCGCCCTCGCTCTCGCCTGGATTCCGGCATCATGCCGCGCAAAACCGATCCTGCGAAGTGATAACCTTTTGACGTTCTTGATCGAACCAATAGATCAATCGCCCATGATCGATGCGCTCACCCTCGACCAATTGCGCGTATTCGCCACCGTTGCGGATACCGGCAGCTTCCGCGCCGCCGCCCGCCGGCTGTCGCGCGTGCAGTCCGCAGTCAGCCACGCCATCGCCACCATGGAGGCGCAACTGGGCGTGCCGCTTTTCGACCGCACCGGCCATCGTCCCGTCATGACGCCGCAGGGCCAGGCCCTGCTTGCCAACGCTCGCGACATCCTGCTGCGGGTCGATGCGATGCGCGCCCGTGCGCAGGGTCTGGGCGAAGGCGTGGAGCTGGAACTCTCGCTGGTGGTGGATACGCTCTTTCCGATCGAACGCGCCGGCGCGGCGCTGAACCACATGCGCGCGGCGTATCCCTCGGTGGCGATGCGCGTGTCGGTGCTGCCGCTGGGCGGGCCGGTCGAAGCGTTGCTGGCCGGCACGCACACGCTGGGCATTTTTGCGGGCGAACATTTCCGGCATCCGCGCATCGTGGTGCAGGCGCTTGGCGCCATTCAGATGGTGGCCGTCGTCGGCGTTTCGCATCCCCTGGCGCAGACCGCGCGCGCTGGCCGGGCGCTTAATGCGGCGGACCTGGCGGATCACCTGCAGATCGTGCAATCCGATCCCTCGCCGCTGTCGGAAGGCCGCGACTTTGCCGTACTGTCGCCGCAGACCTGCCGCGTCAGCGGCCAGGACACCAAGCACGCGCTGATCCTGGCCGGCTTGGGCTGGGGCCGGCTGCCGCTCTGGCAGGTGGAGCGCGACCTGGCCGAGGGCCGCCTGCTGCGCGTGCCCGCCACCAGCCTGGGCCGCGACAGCCAGATCACCACCGAAACCTATCTGGCGCACCGCATCGACCGGCCGCTGGGGCCGGCCGCGCGCACGCTGGCCGCGGCGCTGCACGGCGGCGTTCACCCCTGAGCCTTGGGCGGTTGCGCGTAGCTCACACCCATGCCCGCGCGCACGTCGTTCTGGATGCCATAGGGCGCGATGGGATAGCGCAGGCCATTGGCCGCCAGCGCCTTCATGCCCTCGATGGCAATCGGCAGATAACGCGGTGGCAGCGCCATGAGCATCTCATCGTCGGGCACGCCGCCATAGCGGCGTTCGGCGAAACAGGGCAAGGACAGGCTTGGCTCGCCGGTGGCAAGCGCCCTGCCCCAGGAATCCGCGCAGGCCGTTTCGCCCACGACGCTCCAGTCAAAGCGCCGGTAGTTTTTCCATTGCAGGCCGTTGATCAGGATGATCATCTGGCCGGGGGTCGCATACACCAGGCAGATGTCCGGCGGGTCCAGGCGCCCGTTCGCCAGCGGCGACACGACCATGGCGCGGAACCTGCCCGCCGGAACACAGCTCAGCGCCTCCTGGCGGGCCCGGGCATCGGCTTCGGTGGCGTGCCAGACGCCCACATATTCCTTGCCGCGTTTCCATTCTTCGTCCTGCGGCCCCAGACCGATGACGGCGCGGCATTGCGCACCGACCAGATCATCGCCCGTAATACCGACCGTCCAGCCAAGCCGCGCCGCCATGCCCACGATCTGGTCCGTGGTGTGCGTGGCCTTGGGCCGGCGCAGGCCCTTCACGCCCGCCATGTCGGCTTCGCGCTCGTAGAGCTTCATGCCGATGACGGTGGTCTTCAGCCGAAGCAGCCGGTTCAGATCGTCAACCAGCGATGCCCAATCGAGCGGGGTTTCCTGCCTTGTCTCTTCCATGTTCGTCCTTTGGACTGTTGTAGGCTGACAAGACTACAACGCGTCAGGCGAACCCGTCGATGCCTCGCATCAGCGCCGCGGCCATGCGCGGCTGGCGCAACTGGTCCAGCCACCAGCGCAGCGCCCGTCCGTCGTGATTGCCGCGCCACGCGAGGTACAGCAGGTTGGGCTCGCGCGGCGTCTCGGTGGCGATTTCCACCAATTCACCCCGCGCCAGCAGCGACGCCGCGCGATGCCGCGGCACCCAGCCCACGCCCAGGCCTTCGCGTTGCGCCAGGATCTTGGCGCGCATGCTGGGCACGGCCAGCGTGGCCTGCCCGCCAACCTTGCCGTAACCGCGTGCCGACGAGCCGCGCGCCGTGTCGGCAACGACAACGGCGCGATGCTGCTGAATCTGGTCCTGGCGCAGCGGCGCCTTGGCCTTGGCCAGCGGATGCCCGGGAGACACGGCAAAGAGCCATTCCATCTCGCCCAACGCCGCCCATTGCAGGTTCGGCATGGTCTGCGGCTCGTTGGTCGCGCCCACGATCAGGTCTGCCCGCCCCTCGCGCAGCGCTTCCCACGTGCCGCCCAGCACCTCGTGCGTGAAGCGCAGCCTGACGCCCGAATCCAGCTCGTCGAAGGCCTGAATCAGCGGCGCCATCAGTTCGAATTCCAGGATCTCGTCGCTGACGATATGCAGACGGTCTTCCCAGCCGCTGGCCACCTGCCGCACGCGCTGCGTCAGCCGGCTGACATCCTGCGCCAGCCGCGCGGCTTCGTCCGCCAGCAGTTGGCCGGCGGGCGTGAGCTGCAGCCGGTAGCCGCGGCGGTCGAACAACAGGGCATCGAAGCGTTCCTCCAACTGCCGCGCGGCGTGCGACACGGAAGACGGGGCCTTGCCCAGCCGGGCAGCCGCCCGGGACAGGCTGCCGCTGTCGCGGATGGCTTCCAGCAGCGCCAGTTCATTGGGAGTCAGCATGGCGGAGTCCACCGATCGGGTTAAACATTCCAGACCAAACATGTTCGATCCCGTCGAACGTGTTCGTGCGTCAGATCGTACGACAAACGACCCCGCAAGGCGCAACATGGCTACACCTCACCTCCACACCAAAGGAACCTGTCATGAACCGTTTTGAACAAAAAACCGTCCTGGTCACCGGTGGCACCAGCGGCATCGGCCTCGCCGCCGCCCAAGCTTTCGCCGCCGAAGGCGCCCGCGTCATCGTCACCGGACGCGACACCGCGGCGCTGGAAAAGACCCGCGCCAGCCTGGGCGGCAACGCGCTGGCCATCCAGAACACCGCCGGCGCACCTGGTGCGGCCGCCGCGCTGGCCGACGCCCTGACATCGGCGGGCGTGCGCCTGGACGCCGTTTTCGTCAATGCGGGCATCGCCAAGTTCGCCACGCTGGCCGACGCCACCGAAGACCTGTGGGACCAGACGTTCGACACCAACGTCAAGGGCGTGTTTTTTCAGCTGCAAGCGCTGGACTCCTTGCTCAACGCGGGCGCGTCCATCGTGCTCAACGGGTCCATCAACGCCCATATCGGCATGCCGGCATCGTCGATCTACGCGGCCAGCAAGGCGGCGCTGATTTCGCTGGCAAAAACGCTGTCGGCCGAATGGCTGCCGCGCGGCATCCGGGTCAATGTCGTCAGCCCCGGGCCCGTCGCCACGCCGATCTACGGCAAGCTTGGTCTGGACGCCGACACGCTGGAAAAGACCGCCGCCAGCATCCAGGCGCAAATTCCGCTGGGCCGCTTCGGCACGCCGCAAGAGATCGCCGCGACCGTCCTGCACCTGGCCGCGCGCGAATCGGCCTTCATCGTGGGCACGGAGATCATTGCCGACGGCGGCATGAGCCAGCTTTGAGGCGCGATCCGGCCGATGCCGGGCAGTGCTAGGATGCGCACATGACTTCCATCCTGCATGCCCACCCCATCGACCCCGCCGTCCGCGAACGCGTCATGGCGACGCTGCAAGACATCGAGCGGCGCCACGACGTGCGCGTACTGCTCGCCTGCGAATCCGGCAGCCGCGGCTGGGGCTTTGCCTCGCCCGACAGCGACTACGACGTGCGCTTTCTTTACGTGCACAAGCTGGACTGGTATCTGCGCGTGGCGCCGCAACGCGACGTGATCGAGCTGCCCATCGACGACGAACTGGACGTCTCGGGCTGGGAGCTGCGCAAGTCCCTGCAACTCTTGCGCGGCTCGAACCCCACGCTTTTCGAGTGGCTGGATTCGCCCATCATCTATCGCCAGGACGACGCGGTCAGCGCGTGGCTGCGGCATTTCCGCAGCGCGTACTTTTCCAACACCAAGGGCCGCTGGCATTACGTGTCGATGGCGGGCCGCAACTTCCGTGAATTCCTGCAGGGCGAGACAGTGCGCTTGAAGAAGTACCTGTACGTGCTGCGCCCCGTGCTGGCCGCCCAATGGATCGACAGCGGCCGTGGCGTGCCCCCGATGCGCTTCGCCGATCTGGCCGACGTCATCATCACCGACGCCGCCCTGCGCGCCGAAGTCAACGAACTGCTGGCCATCAAGATGGCGGCCGGCGAGGCCGAGCACGGCCCGCGCTTCCCGCTGATCCACGCGTATCTGGAGTCGACCCTGGCCGAACTGGAAAATGCGCCCTACTTCGATCGGCCCGACGGCCAGACCGAGACGCTGGACCGGTTTTTGTATGAGGTCGTCACGGGTGCGCCGCTGACGTATTGAGGTGCTGCAACGGGGGGCTGACACCCGGACGGGAAGATCGTCAATTTGGCGAAGGTGTCTGACACCCGGACGGGAAGATCGTCAAATTGGCGAAGGTGTCTGACACCCGTGGAATTGACCACCAACTTGAGACGGCATCTCAAGGGTGTCAGACACCTTTTCAAGTTTGAGACGGCGTTTCATCGGTGTCTGACACCGTTTCGCATGATTGGGCCGTTGATCCTCCAATCACTGGTGTCCTTCGCGTTGGCGCGCCTGCCATCCTTGCCGTGCGCGGACGCGATTGACGTATCATCGTCGGCCCCTTCTCTTTGATGGAACGATCCCGCATGTCCGACACCACCACGCCCTTCGACGTCCAGACTTATATCGCCCAAAGCTTGGAAGGCATGCAGGCCGCCACGGCGGCCCATTGCGCGACCTGGCATCTGGACGAGGCCGAGCAATGGTCGGTGGACATGGATAGCGGCCTGATCGTATTCCAGCTTCCGGGTGGCATCGTCGCCACCGCGCCGGTGCAGATCATCGGCACGTCCAACAGCGAAGACGGCAGTTTCCTGTGGGGCTGGGATCATCCGTCCGTGCCGCCAGAGCTCGCCGAGCACGCGCAACTGGCGCTGGCCTTCGGGCGCGCGCATGGTCTGCAGGCCTACACCACGCGCAAGGTCGATTGCGACGATGCCCAGGCCTGGGCGTTCACCGCCGTCGCAATGCGTCTGGGTGAAGCCTCCGGCACGTATCGCGCGCAGGCGTCTGAAACGGCGCATGTGTGGATGACGTTCGGGAAAGTGTCGCTGTCGAAGGCAGAAAGCGAATGACGGTGGCATTCGGGGCCATCGGCCTGTTGCTGGCCGTTGCTCTGTGCGCACTGGTGCATGTGACGGTGATGGCTTTCGCGGGACGCGCGTTGGGCGTGGCGCTGGACGAGCTGTCGTTCGGGCTGGGGCCGCGCCTGTTGCGGCTGGGCAGGGTCAGTATTCGGCTGCTGCCTGTCGGCGGCGCGGTCCGCTTCCAGACGGCGGGCGCTACGATGCTGGCGGATGGCACGATGCCGGCAGACGTCGCAACGCCGACGGCCGCCACGATGCCGGCGGACGAAGCGGACGTTGACCCGCGACACCTGGAAGCGCAGCCGCTCTGGGCGCAACTGTTCATCGGCGCGTCCGGCTGCTTCGCGCTGATCGCGCTGGCGTGCGCGCTGCTGGGCGGCATGGCGGGCGTGCATGCGCTGGCGGATGGATTTGCGAACATCGTCAGCGGCGCGCTGTCGCCACTGCACACGGCGCAGGCGCTGCTGGCCCGTGTCGATGCCGCCGCGCACGGCCTGCCCTTCCCCATGTTGCTGGGCCTGACCGCCGCCACGACGGCCGCGCTTAACCTGCTGCCGTTGCCGGGCGCGAACGGCGGCTATCTGCTGGGCGCGCTGGGGAAAAGCGCCGGCTTGGGCAAGCACTGGCCGGCTTCCCTCACGCAGATCCTGCTGCTGGCTTATGTTGCGCTCGCGGCGTCCTGGCTCGTCGCGGCGGTGGTTTATCTCAGCAGCGGAGTCTGACCTCAAGTCGAAGCAGGTGTCTGACACCCCGGCGAGATGAAGCAGGTGTCTGACACCCCGGCAAGATGGCCGTCAACTTGAGACGGCATCTCATGGGTGTCAGACACCTTCTCCCGGGTGTCAGACACCTTCGCGCCTTACCGGTACAGCACCGTCGGCAGCCACATGCCGATCGCCGGGAACATGTACAGCAGGAAGATCGCGACCACCTGGATTCCCATGAACGGCATCATGCCCATGAAGATCTGGTTCAGCGTCACGTGCGGCGGTGATACGCCCTTCAGGTAGAAGGCCGACATGGCCACCGGTGGGGAAAGGAACGCGGTCTGCAGGTTCAGCACCACCGAGAGGCCGAAGAACAGCGGGTCGATGCCGAACGTGTTGAGCAGCGGCACGAAGATCGGCATGAAGATCACGATGATCTCGGTCCACTCCAGCGGCCAGCCGAGCAGGAAGATGATGATCTGCGCCAGCAGCAGGAACTGGATCGGCGTCAGGCCCAGCGACAGCACCCATTCCTCGATGATGCGCTGGCCGCCCAGCAGCGCGAACGCCGCTGAAAAAATCGACGACCCCACGAATAGCCAGCACACCATGGCGGTGGTCTTGGCCGTCAGGAACACCGATTCGCGCAGCACCGGCAAGTTCAGCCTGCGATACGCCAGCGCCAGCAGCGCGCCGCCCATCGCGCCCATGGCGGCGGCCTCGCTGGGCGTGGCCAGGCCGAAGCCGATCGATCCCAGCACGGCCGCAATCATCACCGCCAGCGGGAAGAACGACGCCATCAGCATCTTGAAGATTTCCAGCCGCGCCCACGTCAGCGCTGCATAGAAGACCGCCAGTATCGCCGCGCACACGCCTGCGAAGATCCAGAAGCCGGTGGGCGTGGGCTTGCGGGCGTCAGTCGTGTCCGTTGCGGCCTGCTGCGCAGGCGCGGCCGCGCCAGCCGGCGGCTGGGCAGCAGGCGTGCCCGGCGGTTCGCTCAAGCCCGACGCGGCGGGCGCGCTCCCCGGCGGTTCGGCGAGTTCGTTGGACGGCGGTTCGGGCAGATCGTTTGACGGCGGCTCGGCCAAACCGTCTACGGGTGGTTCGCTCAATCCGGATCCGGAATCGAAACCGCCAGAACCCAATTGCAGTTCGGCCGGAATCTCGTATTGCACGGCGGGCTTGGTCAGCGCGTGATGCACCACCGCCAGCATCAGCACCGTCACCAGGAGCGGCGCCAACGCCATCGCCATGTTGCGCGTCAGATAGCCAAACGACACCGCGCTGTTGCGCCTGCCCTTGAACATGGCGGCCAGCATGCCCGACACGGCGCGTGTGTAGGGACCCGCGGCAAGCGCCGCCGTGCCGGGCGACAGCGGCACGCCACGCTCGCTCTCGGGCAGCGGCGGCGCCATGTCGGGACGCAGCTTCGCCACGAGGATGACGTACAGCATGTACAGAATCGCCAGCATGATGCCGGGAAACAGCGCGCCGGCATACAGCTGCACCACCGACACGCCCGTGGTGGCGCCATACACGATCAGCATCACCGATGGCGGCAGCAGGATGCCCAGGCACCCGCCCGCGGTAATGGAACCCGCCGTCAGGCGCACGCTGTAGCCCGCCTTCAGCATGGCCGGCATCGCCAGCAGGCCCATCAATGTGACCACCGCCCCGACGATGCCCGTCGCGGTCGCGAAGATCGCGCAAGTCGCCAGTGTGGCCACCGCCAGCGCGCCTGGCAGCCGCGCCAACGCCAGATGCATCGACCGGAAGAGCTTTTCGATCAGGTTGGCGCGTTCGACCAGATAGCCCATGAACACGAAAAGCGGAATCGAGATCAGCGAATCGTTGGTCATGGTGGCGTACGTGCGCTGCACCATCAGATCCAGCGTTTGGCCCAGGGACCGCCCCGGGTCCGAACTCTGCATGTAATACGCCAGGAACGTGAACAGCACGCCCATGCCCATCAACGTGAACGCCGTGGGAAAGCCCAGCATGATCGCCACCACGATCAAGGCCAGCATCAGCAGCCCGATGTGACCGGTGGTGAGGTTGTCCCACGGCGTGAGGAACGCGATCATCAGGAGCACCAGCGCGATGCACGACAGGCCGAACCACAATGCCTTGTGGATTTTCATCGCAGGGACTCCCCGGATTTGACGTAGCGATCAAGCTTGGCGATGTCTTCGTCCTTCACGTGCACCATCTCCTTGAGCTTGTCGACGTCCACTTCCTCGACGTCCTCTTCACGCGACGGCCAGGCGCCGTGCTTCAGGCACAGAATGCAGCGCATGACCTCGGCCACGCCCTGCAGCAAGAGGACCGCGCCCGCGGCAGGAATGAAGGCCTTGAATGGATAGATCGGGGGCCCGTTGGCCATCAGCGACGAATGCTCTCGGATGGCGATGGAATAACCGGCGTAGTACCAGCCGGCCCACACCAGCGCGATGACGCCCGGAAAGAAAAAGACGATGAAGAGCAGCAAGTCCAGTCCGCCCTGCACGCGCGGCGGCAGAAAGCCGTACAGGATGTCCCCGCGCACGTGCCCGTTCTTGGCCAGCGTATACGCCCCGGCCATCATGAACAGAATGCCGTAGTACATCATCTGCAGGTCGAACGCCCAGGCGCTGGGCTGGTTCAGGATGTAGCGCGCCGCGACTTCCCAGCACACATGCAGCGTCAGCATGACGATCAACCAGGCAAAGGTCTTGCCCACGAAGGTGGAGATGCGATCTATGAAACGTATGATTCGGATCATCGAAGGTCCTGGAGTCGGACCCGTTCATGCCGCCGCAAACCTGCCGGCAACGCGCACGGGCCCTGGACGCATGGCGAAACGCCGCGCGCCGGCAGGGGCGCGCGGGTGCGGCGCAAGTCGGCGTCAGGCCTGCTTGGAGCTGCGCGAGAAGTAGTGGTTGTAGGCCATGCGATGATTGACCGTCGTGTCGCCGTGCCAGCGGCCCACGCGCTCGGCGAACGTGCGCTGCGAGTCCAACACCTTCTTGAAGAGCGGATTCTCGGCGGACCGCTTGGCGATCATGTCGTCCCAGATCTTGAGCTGCTGTTGCAGGATCGCGTCCGGCGTCTTGTAGAACTTGACGTTGTGTTCCTTCTGCAGCTTGATGTAGTCCTGCGAATAGCGGTTCGCCGCCTTCCAGGACATGTCCGCGCTGGACGCCTGGGCCGCGTAGCTCAGGATGTGCTTCAAGTTGTCCGGCAAGGCGTCGTACTTTGCCTTGTTGAACATCACCTCGAATTGTTCCGCGCTCTGGTGAAAGCTCTGCAGCATGCAGATCTTGGAGACGTCCTGGAACCCCAGCGCCAGATCGGAAGACGCGTTGTTGAATTCCGCGCCGTCCAGCAGCCCCCGGTCCAGCGCCGGCACGATTTCACCGCCCGGCAGCGCGTTCACGGCCGCGCCCATTGCGGTGTACATGTCGATCGCCAGGCCCACCGTGCGGAACTTTACGCCCTTGACGTCCTCGACCTTGGTAACGGGCCGCTTGAACCAGCCAAACGGCTGGGTCGGCATCGGCCCGTACATCAGGGACTGTACGTTCACACCCATGGCCTTCTGGATCTCGACCAGCAGCTCCTTGCCGCCGCCGTATTCGTGCCAGGCCAGCAGCATATTGGCGTCCATCCCGAAGGACGGACCCGAGCCCCACAGCGCCACGGCCGTGTTCTTGCCGTACCAGTAGGCCACCACGCCGTGGCCGCCATCCAGCGTCCCGGCCGACACCGCATCCAGCAGGTCGAACGCCTTGACTACGGCGCCCGCGGGCAGCACTTCGATCTTCAACTGGCCGCCGGCCATCTCGTTGACCTTGTTGGCGTAGTCGCGAGCGAATTCGTGAAAGATGTCGGTCGCGGGCCAGGTGCTTTGAAAGCGGAAGGAGATGGGCGCGTTCTGCGCCTTGGCGATGGCGGGAAATCCTAGCGCCGCGACCCCCGCGGCGGCTGCGCCAGAGATGAATTTGCGGCGGCGGGGCTTTGTAACGTGTTGCATGGCTTGTTGTCTCCTGGGGTGGACTACATGGACCAGCGTGTTGTTACTACGGCTGCAAGGGTGTGGCACAGATTGGCTGCGGCGAGCCATCCGATGCCGATTGATGCGTCTGATGCGCAACTTTGGAGTGATTAAACCTGCCTGACAAACGGCTGACAATCAGCTTTTAGTCAGGAATTACCCTAGAAAACGGACTAGCCTGAAATAGCAAAAGGCCAGCGCGCCGCTTGGCGCGGCGTGCTGGCCCGATGCGGTGAAAGACGGTCGCTATACCGCCGACACGGAACCTGCTTCTCCCCCGCCCTGCAACTGTGGTGGCGAAGTCACGATCGACGTCAGCGCCGGTTCGGCGGGACGCAATGCCGCCAGATCCGGCCTTGGGCGCCGCAGCACGTCCGAGCCCGCAAACGCCTGTTCCATCGCCTGCGCCGCGGCCAGCACTTCACGGTCGCCGCGAAAGCGCCCCACGATCTGCAGTCCGAACGGCATGCCATGCGCATCGCGTCCGCACGGCAACGTCAGCGCCGGGTGCGTGGTCAGCGTGACCACGTACGTCAGTGCCAGCCAGCGGTAGTAGTTCTCCTGCGCGACGCCGTTGATCTTGTCCGCGTACAGCTGCGTCCATGGAAACGGCGAGACCGGCGTGGTGGGCGAAAGGATGAGGTCGTAATCGTCATAGGCGCGCTGGAACCGCTTGATCAGACGCGTCTGCTCGGCCTGCGCCCACGCGCAGTCCTTCAGGCTCATCGCCGCGCCCATCTCGAAGTTGGCGCGGGTGTTGGGACCGAGGCTGGACGGGTCTTTCTCGTAGGCGTCGCGCATGCCCGCCACGAAGGCTTCCGCGCGCAGCACGTCAAAGCACCGATGGGCCTCGCCCACATCCAGGTCGATCGGATCGCAGGCGGCAAACAGATGCCGCATCGCGGCGATCTTTTCGCGGAAGGTGGCACGAATGCCATCGTCCACGTCGCACGCGCCGAAGTCTTCGGTGTAGGCCACGCGCAGCGAACCCAGGTCCGCGACGCCGGGATTCAGGAATTGCAGCGGGTCCAGCGGATAGCTGAGCGGATCGCCGGCGTGCATGCCCGCGGAAGCGGCCATCTGCAGGCAGGCGTCCGCCACCGTGCGGCCCATGGGCCCGACCACCGAGATCGGCGTCCAGCCCAGCGGTTTGCGCACGCTGGGCACGATGCCCGGGGACGGCCGGAATCCGACCACGCCGCACTTGGACGCGGGAATACGCAGCGAGCCTCCCGTGTCCGAGCCCGTGCATACCGGCAGCATGTCGGCAGCCAGCGCCGCGGCGGAACCGCCCGACGAGCCGCCGGCGTTCAGGTTCGGATTGAACGGGTTGCCGGTCGCACCCCACACCGTGTTGCGCGAGTTGGCGCCCGCGCCCATTTCGGGCACGTTGGTCTTGGCGGCGACGATGGCGCCGGCGCGGCGCAGGCGCGCCACCAGCTCGATGTCCTCGTCGGGCACGTGGCCGCGATACAAGGGCGAACCGTACGTGGTCAACACACCAGCCGTGGGTTCCAGATCCTTCACCCCCATCGGCAGACCGTGCAACAGGCCCAGCGGTTCGCCCGCCATCACGGCGCGCTCGGCGGCGCGCGCCTCCGAGCGCGCCCGCTCGTAGGCGGTGGCGGTGACGGCGTTGATATACGGGTTCACGGCCTGGATCCGCGCGATGCAGGCCTCCAGCAGTTCCACCGGCGAAAGCTGGCGGGCGCCGATCATGCGCCGCAGCTCGACCGCCGTCAGGGATACCAGGGTGTCGTCCAATGCCATCGTCGTCTTCCTTCAGTCGATCTTGATGTTGGCCCGCTGCGCGACTTCACGCATGACGGGCAGTTCCTGCTGGATCAGCGCTTCGCCCTCGGCAGCGCTGGCGAAAGCGGCTTCGAAACCTTGCGCCTCCAGGCTCTTGACCACTTCGGGCGATTCGACGGTGGCCTTCAGCGCCTTCTCCAGCCGCGTCTTCACGTCGGCCGGCAGGCCGCGCGGCGCGGCGACCATCAGCCACGTATCCATGGCGACCGAGGGGTAGCCCTGTTCCGCGAACGTCGGCACGTCGGGCAAGAACGCGGAGCGCTTGGGAGCGGACACCGCCAGCACGCGCACCTTGCCCTGCTTGCTTTGCGGCAGCGCCGCGGCCACGGTGTCGACCGAAAACGGAATCTGTCCGCCGATCAGGTCCGTCATTGCGGGCGAGCTGCCCTTGTACGGCACGTGCGTCATCTTCAACTTGGCCGCCGACGTGAACGCCTCGCCCACGAAATGCGCCGTGGTGCCGGTGCCGAACGAGCCGTACGGCGGCTGGTCGTGGGCCGGATCCTTCACATAGGCCACGAATTCCTTCAGGTCCTTGACCGGCACTTTGGGGTTGGCGAGCAGCGCGAGCCCCGTGCGGCCGACGATGCCGATGGGTTCAAAGCTCTTGACCGGGTCGTACGGCAAGTTGTTCTGGATGGCCGGGTTGACCGTGAACGTCGTGCCGGAGCTGACCAGCAGCGTGTAGCCGTCCGGCGCGGCCTTGGCGACGAAGCTGGCGCCAATCACCGTACCCGCGCCAGCGCGGTTTTCCACCACGACCGTGCGGCCCAATTCCTGTCCCAGTTTCTGCGCCACCACGCGGCCCAGCACATCGGTGGCGCCACCCGGCGGGAAGGGCACGACCAGCGTGAGCGGCCGGCTGGGATAGGCGTCTTGGGCCACCGCGGGCGCGACGGCGCCGACGGTGCTGGCAAAAGCGAGACTGACTGCAAGAAACGAGGTTTTCATGGCGGTGCTCGAAGGGAAGTGGTGGAAAAGCGGCGCGTCTGTCGGCGCCTAGTTGCCGGCCGCGAGCGATCGCCCGCGGCTCAGGAATCGGTCATATTCTTCGTCGGGCACGAACAGCCCGCCGGTGGTCCAGGCCAGGTGCGTGGCGCGCGGCAGATGCGCGTCAAGGCCCTGCGCGCGCAGCCATGCCCGGCCGGCTTCGGTGCCGCACAGGTGGCGCGGCCCGCTGAACCCGGCCGCGGCGGACGGTTCGATGCGCAGGCCCTCGCTGTCCTTCAGGCGCGCCAGGTCCGCGTACAGCGTGTCGTCTTCCACGGTGTAGACGCCGCCCAGATGCGCGCCCACGGCCGCATAGGCCAGTTCCGATGCCGTCGGGACGGCCAGGCCGTCGGCCTCGGTCACGTTGGTCAAGCCCACGTCGTACACCGACGCGGACGCCGGCGCGCCCGGCAGTTCGCCCCGGCCGGCCATCATGCGCACCAGGAAACACGGCGACTGCACCGGCTCGGCAAAGAAGCAATGCACGTGCGGGCCGAAGAGCTGCTTCAGGCCGAAGGCGATTCCGCCCGGCGCCCCGCCCACGCCACAAGGCAGGTAGACGAACAAGGGATGCTCGGCATCGACACGCACGCCCGCATCGGCCAGTTGCGTGCGCAGGTGCAGCGCGGCGGCGGCGTAGCCCAGGAACAGCGACGCCGAACGCTCGTCGTCGACGAAATAGCCAAAGGGATCGGCTTCGACCTGCGCGCGGCCCGCGGCCACCGCCTTTTCGTAGTCGCCCGCGTGCTCGACGACCTCGACTCCGCGTGCACGCAGTCGTGCCTTCTTCCATTCCTTGGCATCGGCGGACATATGCACGGCCGACCGGAACCCCAGCGCCGATGCAATCACGCCGATGGACAGGCCCAGGTTGCCGGTGGAGCCCACGGCAACTTGATAGCGGCCGAAAACGGCCCGGGCTTCGGGGCCGGCCAGTTTCCGGTAGTCGTCGCCCGGGCACAGCAGGCCTTCCCGCAGCGCCAGCGATTCGGCAAATTCCAGCACTTCGTGGATGCCGCCCCGCGCCTTGATCGAACCGGCCACCGGCAGCGCATGGTCTGCCTTGATCCACAAGCGTCCGTCATGGTGCGGCAGGCCGATGGCCGCCTGCATGGCGGCGGCGGGCAAAAGCGGCGACTCGATCACGCCGCGCGTCTCGGCCAATTCCGGAAACAGTTCGGCCAGCAGCGGGGCGAATCGCGCAAAGCGCTCCTGCGCGGACAGCACTTGATCCATCAGGAAGTGCGCGCCCGGCCCGCCAACGGTGGCGGTCGTGACAGTCCCGGTCCACAGCACCGGCTTTGCCTGCCGCAGGGAATCCAGAACGGGAGAATGGGAGGAAGCGTCGGGTTGAAACATGGCTGTGGTAGCAAATGGAAAGCGCAAATAATGCCCACATCCTAGAGGTGGCCAGCGCTTTGCAGCAATATCAATGGTTAGAATTCTTCTTTGCGTTTTCCGCAAACCTTGGAACTGACCATGAACCCTCGCGTCCTGCAGGAGATTTCCCTGCGATATTTCCTGGAAGTCGTGCGCACCGGCTCGGTCAGCGAGGCCGCGGGCAGGCTGGACGTCGCCCCCTCGGCCGTCAGCCGGCAGATCGCCCGTATCGAACGTGAATTGGGCACCTTGCTGTTCGAGCGCCGCGCGCGCGGCATGGTCCCGAACGCCGCGGGCGAACTGCTGGCCGCGCACGCCAAACGCATGCAGCAGGACGTGGAGCGCGTGGCCGGCGACATCCTGGCGCTGCGCGGGCTGCGCCAGGGCCATGTGCGCATCGTCAGCACCGAGGGTTATGCGTCAGAGTTCGTGCCGGCGGCCATCGCGGCCTTCCGGCAGCACTATGCGGGGATCCGGTTCTCGCTGGACGTTTGCTCGCAACAAGAGATCCCCCAGCGCATCCGTGATGGGTCGGCGGATATTGGCGTTACCCTCAGCCTCACGTCGCAGCGCGACATCCGGGTGGAAGCGCGCGTGCCGGCGCCGGTGCGCGCGATCCTCGCGGCCGACCATCCGCTGGCCGACCGGCGCGAGATGGCGCTGGCGCAATTGATGGCGTATCCGCTGGCCCTGCCCAGCCCCGATTCCACCCTGCGCCAGTTGATCGACATCAGTTGCAGCCGCCAGCAACTACATTGCGAGCCGGCATTCACCAGCCGCAGCATCGACGCCCTGGTCGGCTTTGCCAGCGCGGGCGGCGGCGTCGCCTTCTGCGGGGAACTCGCCATCCGCAACCGCCTGCAATGGGGAAGAATCGTCGCCGTGCCGCTCCGCGACCGCGAAATGAACGAACGCCACTTCGAGGTGCAGACGCTGGCCGGCCGCATCATGCCGGAGGCCGCCAAGGCCTTCATCGCCAGCATCGCGGAGACCGCGCGGGCGGCCTCCGGACCGGTCGGGCCCGCGTAATGCCGGGCCACGTAATGCCCGCGATCAATACTGGTAGCGCATCGTCAGCATCGCGCTGCGTCCCGCGGCCCACGCGCCCTGGCTGTAAAAGCCGATCTGGCTGTAGTACTTGCGGTCGAACACGTTGTTCACGTTCACCTGCGCCGACAGGCTGCGGTTGAAGCGGTAACGCGCCATCAGGTTGGTGATGGCGTAGCTGCCCTGGCCCACGCGCTCGTCGCCGTTGGGGCCGCTGGCGATGGTGTAGACGTGGCTCTGCCAGTTCACGCCGCCGCCCACCGTCAGGCGGTTCCAGTCGCCCGGCAACTGATACGTGGTGAAGACGCGCACCAGGCTGCGCGGCTGGTCGGTCTGGATCGCGTTGCCCTCGCCGTCGCTGGCGGTCCAGTGGGACCATCCCGCAGCCACGTTCCAGCCCGGCGTGACTTCACCCGACACTTCCAAGTCGAAGCCGCGGCTGCGCGTGCCTTGTGCGGCCGTGTAAGCCTGATTGGTCGTGCCCGGCACCATCTGGCCCGGGTCGGCCTGCGCCACGTTGTCCTGGTCGATCTGGAAAACGGCGGCGCTGGCGTTCAGGCGGCCCTCCAGCCATTCGCCTTTGATGCCGGCCTCGTACGACTTGCCTTCCAGCGGATCGAGCCAATTGCCGTTGCGGTCCTGGTAGGTCTGCGGATTGAAGATGCTTGTGTAGCTGACGTAGGCCGTGTAGGTGTCGTTGATGTCGTACAGCAGGCCGGCGTAGGGCGTGAAGGCGTTCTTGTCGAACTCCGTGCGGCCTTCCCCGCCAAAGCCGATCGAGTTGGTCTTCCAGGTGCTGTAGCGCCCGCCGACGATGAGTTTCAGCGGATCGGCAAGGTTCAGGCGCAGCGCGCCGTACCAGCCCGTCTGCGTGGTGGTGTAGCGGTTGGCAATGGTGGAATCGTTCCAGTCGGGTTCGGGATACGAGCCGTTCCACTCCAGGAAGTTGCCCACGCCTGCCGCATTGATGGCCGAGCGGTAGTTGAAGTCGCCCTTCTGCCGGTTGAAGCTGGCGCCCACCACGGCTTCGTGGCGGCGGCCAAACAGCGTGAACGGTCCATTCGCCTTCAGATCCAGCGCATTCTGCTTGCGGTCGCCCAGGTACCAGGCGGGCGACGCGCCCATGCCCAGGCCGGTCTCGCGATCCGGCCAGCCGTACAGGTACAGCAGCTTGCCGTCCATTTCATTCTTGGAATACGAGCCCACCGCCTGCACGCGCCAGTCGTTGTCGAAACGATGTTCCAGGCTGGCGAAGGCGCCCTGCGTGGTGCTGCCCCACGAGCTCCACCGCGCGCCGGTGTTCAGCGACCGCCGCCAATCGGTGCGGCCGCCGTCGGCGTACCAAAGCGGAAAGCCGCCCCAACTGCTGCCCTGCGGCTCGTTGTCCTGGTAGTTGTAGCCCACGCTGAGCGTGGTGCGCGAGGTCAGGTCGGCGTCCACCACGCCGTAGAAGACCTTTTTCTTGTTCTGGTAGTAGTCCAGGAACGACCGGTTGTCCTGGTACGCCGAAACGATGCGGCCGCGCACGGTGCCTTCGGCATTGAGCGGCGTCGACAGGTCGGCCGTCACGCGATAGGTGTCCCAGTTGCCCACGCCCGCGCTCAGGTCCGCCTTGAACTCACGGCTGTCGGCGTGCTTGCGCACCAGGTTGATTGAGGCGGACGGATTGCCTGCGCCCGTCATCAGGCCCGTCGCGCCGCGCACGACTTCCACGCGGTCATAGATGATGGGATCGACGGAAGACTCGCCCGCCGCATAGCCCACATCGAAGGACGTGGGCACGCCGTCGTACATGTAATTGCTGATGCTGAAGCCGCGCGAGTTGAACGTGTAGCGCTCGCTGTCGAAGTTCTGCACCGAAATGCCGGGCGTGCTGCCCATGACGTCGGCCAGCGACCGCATGTCCTCGTCGTCCATGCGCTGACGCGTCATCACGGTCACCGACTGCGGCGTCTCGCGCAGCGACAGCGACAGCCCCGTGCTGGCTGCGGTGGAACGCGGCGTATAGGACCCCGTCCCCTCGGTGGTGTTCGGATTGGCGTTGTCGCCCACCACCTGCACCGAGGGCAGCGTCGACACGCTGGCGTCCTGCGCGGCAACTGCCCCGGAGGCCAACGCCAGGAAAACCGCCGCAGACGTGCGGCGCAGCACGAAACGTGGGTGAACGATTGAGCCGCGTCCGGCGCGTCTTTCTGCTTGCATTGGAGCTTCCTACCGAGTGAGTCTAAGGGGGACAAATCGGCACGAAGTTTAAATGCAAATCCTTCTCATCTCCATCTACTGTTGTTTTTTTCCACTGTTCGCGTCAACCCGAGGCCTTGCCCGGCCGCTGCACCGCGCGCACCTTGCCGCTCTCGCCGCCGCCGCAATAGAACCGGGCGCCGCCGTCGGACTTCAGGCCCGACACCCCCACGCCCGCCGGCATCTCGACCGCTTCCAGCACTTCGCCCGTGCGCGGTTCAAGACGCCGCAATTCGCTTTCTTCGGCTTCCCACGTGCCGTGCCATAGCTCGCCGTCCACCCACGTAACGCCCGTCACGTAGCGATTGGAATCGATGGTGCGCAGCACGTTGCCGGTCTCGGGATCGACCTGGTGGATCTTGCGGTCGCGGTATGCGCCGACCCACAGGCTGCCTTCCGCCCAGGCAAGGCCAGACACGCCCTCGCCGCCCGGCGCCGGAATGGTGGACAGCACGTTCCCGCTTTGCGGATCGACCTTCTGGATCCGGCCATCGGCGATCTGATAGAGGTGCGTGCCGTCAAAGGCCGTGCCGGCATTGGCCGTGATGTCGAGAGAGCGCGACGTCTGTCCGGTGACCGGGTCCAGGGCAACGAGGCTGTCGCCCGTGGCGAACCACACCTGCTTGCCGTCGTACGTCAGCCCATGGACGGCCTCGACGCCCGGGAATGGGCCATATTCGCGGAGGATTTCGGCTTGTGATCGTTTCATGATGGCTTCCTGTTGTAGGCATGCATCCATGCTACTGGCCGGGCAAAATCGCCGGGAGTAACAAGCTTGTCGCGAATCCGGGCACCGGCGGCAGCATCCAGCGCCGCGCGCGTCCCTGGCCGAAGGCCTGCACCTTGCCGGCCTCGGCCAGCGCCTCCAGTGCGCGCTGCACGGTGCGCTGGCTGGAGCCCAGCACCAGCGCCAGCGCCGAACTCGACCAGCCTTCGCCATCGGCCAGAAAGGCCAGCAGCGCGCCCTGCTCCGGATCCGCTTCTTCGCCAGCGGGCGCCAGCACCGTGACGCCGCCCGTGCCGGCCGGCGTGAGCGTATAGCCGTGCGGAGTGGACTGGATGCCGGCCAGCGAGCGGATCGCGGTGCGAAGACGGCCCATTTCGACGCGCAGGCGCGCGCGGTGCGTCTCGTCGAAATAGCGCGTGCGAAACGCCTGGGCGATAAGCGCATCGCGCGTGACGTCCTGCGGCCAGGCCTGCGCCAGCGCCCGCACCAACGCAAACAGCACGGGACGGCCAGCCAGCGCGACCGTCGTTTGCGCACCGCGCACGGCGTACCGGCAGGCGTCCACCACCAGCGTTCCCGACGCCAGCAAGGCCTCAACTTCGTCCAGCGACACCGTGCATTCGCCAGCCTGTCCCATGCGCCGGGCGGCCGGCGCGTCCAGCGCCCGCACCGCGTGGTCCACTTCCGCCATCAGCGCCGAAATCCCGGCTTGCTCGGCGCAGCGTCCCGCGCGCGTCAGCGCGGACCGGGCCTTTGCTGCCTGCTGGCGGCGTAGTGCGATGCCCGCGACGATCAACTCTTGAATGGCCTGCGACGCCCAAGGCAGTGCGGCCGGATCCACCTCGGCCAGCGTGCGCTCGGCGTCTTCCAGCCGTCCCAGCAGCAATTGGCGGCGCGCCATCAAATGGCGGGCATGCGCCGCGTTGACCACGTCGCCCTGCGCCTGCAGCGTGGCGCGCGCGGCGTCCAGCGCCTTGTCCGGGTTGCCGAGATCGCGCGAAGCCAGCGCGACTTCCGCCTCGGCGACCACGCAGCGCGCCCGCGCCACCGCCTGCCGGGGACCGAAGGTTCGCGCGGCGCTTCGCAGCAGCGCCCTGGCGCGTGGCAGATCGCCCAATTGCGCGAAGGCGATGCCGCGCAGGGCCAGCGCGGGCGCGTCGCTGCGCAGCGCCACGTGGTTCAACGCGCCCAGCGGGTCTCCCGCCGCCAGCGCACGGGCCGCCGTTTCAATCAGAAAGTCCATGGAAGATGCGCCACCGCCTGCCCCGCTTTTCTTGACCAGGGAACAAATCTACACCGCGCGGCAGGCTGATTGCAGGGCTATTGCGCGGCCGACACCGGCAGAGAGGATCCGCCGGCCGCGCTGGGCGCCATCAAAAGCGGATACGGATTGAGCGCCCCGCCCCCCGCATAGATGCCGTAGTGCAGATGCGGCGGCGTGCCTTTGGCGTTGCCGGTATTGCCCACGAAACCCAGCACGTCGCCCGGCGCGACGAGCTGGCCGCGGCGGATATCCGCGTAGCCGTCCAGGTGCGCGTAATAGTGCATCTGCCGGCCCGGCCCCATCACCCACACCACCTGGCCGCCCAGCGTGTTCTCGCCGACGCGCGTGACCACGCCTTCGGTGGCAGACAACACCGGCGTACCGCGCTTGGCGAAGATGTCGATGCCCTGGTGCGTGCGTCCTCCCGACCGCGCCGCGCCCCAGGTGTCCGCCAGCCGCCGCGGCGCGATGCCCTGCACCGGCACGGGCAGGGACAGCGGCGCGTCCTGCCAGGACAGCCGCGCCATGTGCCAGGGCGCGCGCGCCGCCTCGGGCAGACGCGGCCAGGCCCAGACAGCCATGGCGGCAAGCGCGGCAAGGATGAAAAGTCGTCGGGCAAATCGCCAGGGGGTGCGGGCATCCATGCAACGTTCGACGGCCAGGCAGGGTCAGGGTTCCACGCCACCTGGCGGCGACACAGTATTGCAGCGCCTGTGATGCAGCACCTATGATGCGACCCCATTTTGTGGCGGCAGCTACCGCCCGGGCCGTCCCGACAGGCCCTCTCAGGCCTTCGCAGCGTGTAAACTCCCCCCTTTTTGACTCTGGTGGTATGTTGCAAGCCCCCCAGCGCACAGGTTTAAGCGGCCCGACGCTCATTCGCTTGCTGACTCGCCTGACGGACGCGGAAGTCCAGCAGTCCAGGCAGTCGCTATCCGACCATCTGAGCCAATGGCTTGGCTGGACGGACGCGATCGCCCTGTCGGCGGCGTTGAATACTAGTCCGCCGGTCATTGCGCCCGGCGCCCGCCTGTTCAGCAGCGCCGAAGAACGCGAATGCGTGCGCGTGCGCACCACCCTGGCCGACGCGATCGCCAGCGACACGGCGGCCACGGCCGCCAAGCGCGTCGCCCCGGCGCGGGCGCCCGCCAAGAAACTGGCTGCCGCCCTGGCCGAGGACGAGTTCGATTATTCGAGTTTTCGCCAGCGGTATCTGTCGTTGCAGCACACGATGGAGACCAGCATCGGCAATCTGCGCAGCCGGCTGCGCGGAATGGTCGCGGCGCGCAATGGCGAATGGACGCGCCTGGCCGTGGTGGACGCGATCATGGACCGCGCGTTGCTGCCCAAGGAGCGGGCCCTGCTAGGCGCGATTCCGAAGTTGCTGCAGACGCACTTCGACCGGCTGCGCAAGGCCGAGGAAGCGGCGCAGGCGGCAGCCCAAGCCCAGGAGGCGGACGAGGCGCCGGCCGAAGCCGGGTCTGCCGCGCCGCAAGGCGCCGACGCAGACGCGGCGGGCGATGCGGCCAAGCCCGCCCTTGAGGCCGCGCCGGCCCGCGAGACGCCGCCGGCGGCCGCGGTTACCCCCGGCGCCTGGCTGGACACGTTCCGCGCCGACATGCGCGCCGTGCTGCTGGCCGAATTGGATGTTCGTTTACAACCGGTCGAAGGGCTGCTCGCCGCCCTTCGCACCAGCTAATTAGGACACTATGTCCAAGAATCTGATCAATATCGTGGTTTTTCTGGCCGGACTGGCCGTTGTGGGCTGGATCGGTGCGGGTTACGCGGGCACGAACCCGCTGGCGCTGGCCGTGACGCTGCTGATCGGTGTCTGTTATCTGGCCGGCGCGCTTGAGCTGCTGCGCTACCAGCAGGCAACATCCGCGCTCACGCGCGCCGTGTCGGACCTGAAGGAAGCGCCGGGCAGCCTGGGCGCCTGGCTGGACAAGCTGCCGGCTGGTCTGCGCAACGCGGCGCGCCTGCGCATCGAAGGCGAGCGCGTGGGCCTGCCCGGTCCGTCGCTGGCGCCCTACCTCGTCGGCCTGCTGGTCCTGTTGGGCATGCTGGGCACGTTCCTGGGCATGGTCGTGACGCTGCGCGGCACCGGCCTCGCCCTTGAAAGCTCCACCGATCTGGCCGCGATCCGCGCGTCGCTGGCCGCGCCCGTCAAGGGGCTGGGCTTTGCATTCGGCACCTCGATTGCCGGCGTGGCCGCGTCCGCCATGCTGGGCCTTTTGGCCGCGCTGTGCCGCCGCGACCGCGTCCACGCGGCGCAACTGCTGGACACCAAGGCGGCCACCACGCTGCGCGTGTACTCGCAAAGCTACCAGCGCGAAGAATCGTTCAAGCTGCTCCAGCGCCAGGCCGAGGTCATGCAACGCCAGGCCGAAGCCATGCCCGCCATTGTCGGGCAGCTTGAATCCATGATGAAGAGCATGGAGCAGCAGAATCAGGCGTTAAATGAACGCCAGATCGCCAGCCAGACCGCCTTCCAGGGCAAGGCCGAAGCCGCCTACGCTCGCCTCGCGTCCGTGATGGAACAGTCCATGAAGGACAGCGTCGCGCAAAGCGCCCGCTCCGCCGGCGAGGCCCTGCAGCCCGTTGTGCAAGCCACCATGGACAGCTTGTCCCGCGAGACCGCCACGCTGCAGGACACCGTCTCGCAGGCCGTCCGCCAGCAGCTGGAAGGCCTGACCGCCGGCCTGCAAGCCGCGACGACCGACGTTGCCGGCATCTGGAGCCAGGCGGTGGCCGGCCAGCAGCGCGCCAGCGAGGCCATGGCCGAAGACCTGCGCGCCTCGCTCGACCGCTTCGCCCACACCTTCGAAGAGCGCTCCGCCAATCTGCTGGACAGCGTGTCGGCGCGCCTGGAGGCGTCGTCCGGCAATATGTCGCAAGCCTGGACCGACGCGCTGTCGCGCCAGCAGCAAGCCGGCGAAAAGCTGGCCGGCGACAACCTGCAGGCGCTCACCGCCGCGGCAGCCAGCTTCGAACAGCATTCCGCGTCGCTGCTGCGCACCCTGAACGCCTCGCACGCCGCGCTGCAAACCGATCTTGCCTCGCGCGATCAGCAACGTCTGGCCGCCTGGACCGAAACGCTGGGCGCGATGGGCGCCACGCTGCGCCAGGAATGGGAACAGTCCGGCGCGCAGGCTGCCGCCCGCCAGCAAGACATCAACGACACCTTGGCGCAGACCGTGCGCGACGTTTCCGAACAAGCTGCGGCGCAAGCGGCGCTGCTGGAAGGCGTGTCGGCCCGCATGGAGGCTGCCGCCAACGGCGTGGCGGACCAATGGACCCGCGCCCTCGCCCGCCAGGAAGAATCCAGCGGCAAGCTGGCCGCCGGCAATCAGGCCGCACTCGAAGCCGCCACCGCGGCTTTCGAGCAGCACGCTACATCGCTGCTGCGCACGCTGGACCAGTCGCACACCGAACTGCAGGCCGCGCTGGCCGCGCGCGACGAAGACCGCCTTGCCGCCTGGAGCAACACGCTGGGCGCCATGACCGCCAAGCTGGGCCAGGAATGGGAACAGGCCGGCGCGAACACCGTGGCCCGCCAGCAGGAAATCAACGACGCGCTCGCCGAGACCGCGCGCGGCATCGCCGGCCAGACCGACGCGCAGGCCCGCTTGCTGCAGGACGTGTCCTCGCGTCTGGAAACGGCGGCCGGCAGCGTCACGCAAGCCTGGCTGCACGCGCAGACCCAACAGGAGGACCTGGGCAAGCAACTGGCCGCCGACAACCAGCGCGCGCTGGAAACCGCCGCGGCCACCTTCGGCCAGCATGCCGACGCGTTGCTGCGCACCCTGGACCAGTCGCACGCCGACCTGCAAACCGCGCTGGCTTCGCGCGATGAGGAACGTCTGGCTGCCTGGACCGGCTCGCTGATGGCGATGTCCGCCAAGCTGGGCGAGGAATGGGAACAGGCCGGCACGCAAGCCGCTCTGCGCCAGCTCGAAATCAGCGACGCGCTCACCCAGACCGCCCGCGACATCTCGGCCCAGACGCAGCAACAGGCCGCCCTGCTGGAAAGCGTGTCCACGCGTCTGGAAACGGCCGCGGGCGGCGTCACGCAGGCCTGGATCGACGCCCAGGCGCGTCAAGAAGCAACCGGCCAGCAACTTGCCAGCGACAATCGCCAGGCGCTGGAAGCCGCGTCCGCCGCCTTCGGCACGCAAGCCGCCGAACTGCTGCAGACGCTGGAACAATCGCACACCGCCCTGCAAACGGCGCTTGCGGCCAACGACGAGGAACGCCTTGCCGCCTGGACCGCCAAGCTGGCGGCCATGGCCGATGCGCTGCGAACCGAATGGCAGCAGGCAGGCGCGCACACCGCCGGCCTGCAGCAGGAAATCTGCGACACCCTAAGCCTCACCGCGCAGGACATCACCGCGCAGACGCAGGCCCATGCCAGCGAGACCATCGCCGAGATCGGCCGTCTGGTTCAAGCGGCCTCCGAGGCGCCCCGCGCCGCCGCAGAGGTCATCGGCGAACTGCGCCAGAAGCTCTCGGACAGCATGGTCCGCGACAACGACATGCTGCAGGAACGCAACCGCCTGCTGGAAACGCTGAGCACGCTGCTCGACGCCGTCAACCACACCGCCGCCGAGCAGCGCACGGCCGTGGACGCGCTGGTCGCGTCGTCGGCCGACATGCTGGAGCGCGTGGGCGCGCAGTTCACCGCGCAGGTCGAGTCCGAAACCGGCAAGCTGTCCGACGTGGCGTCGCTGGTCACCAGCGGCGCCGTCGAAGTCGCCAGCCTGGGCGAATCCTTCGGCGCGGCGGTGCAGGCCTTCGGCGAATCGAACGACAAGCTCACCGCGCATCTGCAACGCATCGAGGCCGCGCTGGACAAATCCATCGCGCGCGGCGACGAGCAGCTTTCCTACTACGTGGCGCAGGCCCGTGAAGTCGTCGACCTGAGCCTGATGTCGCAGAAGCAGATCATCGAAAACCTGCAACAGCTGGCCACCCAGCGCGCCACCGCCGGAGCGGAAACGGCATGAGCGAGGATATCGACGGCGGCGTGGAAGCAACGGCGCCTGCCTGGGCCGTCTTCGGCGATCTGATGTCCGTGCTGCTGGGCGCCTTCGTCCTCATCCTGGTCAGCGTCGTCGCGGTGCAGTTGCAGCTGTCGACGCGGCTGGAAGAAGAGGTCAAGCAGCGCCAGGAAGAAACCCACCGCCGCGAGACGTTGGAGCAGGCGCTGGCGGGCCCCCTGGCCGCCGGCCGGGTAACGCTTATCAACGGCCGTATCGGCATCAGCGGCAGCGTGCTCTTCGCGCTGAACTCCGACCAGCTCCAGCCCGAGGGCCGCGAAATCCTGAAAAGCCTGATCGAGCCGCTGTCCGCCTACCTGAACACCCACAACGAAATCCTGATGGTCAGCGGGTTCACCGACGACCAGCAGGTGCGCGAAGGCAATCGCCGCTTCGCGGACAACTGGGACCTTTCCGCCCAGCGCGCGCTCACCGTGACCCGCGCCCTGATCGACGAAGGCGTGCCGTCCTCCACGGTGTTTGCCGCGGCGTTTGGCGCCGAGCAACCCGTGGCGTCGAACGCCGACGAGGAAGGCCGCGCCAAGAACCGCCGCGTGGAAATCACGCCCATCCCCAAGCCATCCAACGACGCGGGTAAGCCCGGTGAGCAGTGACGGCAGCCGCGCAGAGGTGATGAACGCGCGCGCGGTGCTGGACGCCTGGCGCGCCAGCGGCGCGGACCGCATGAACCCGCTGCGCTTTCACCTGATCGACGCGCTGGACCGCCGCGCGGCCGCGTACGAGGGCGCGGCGCGTCAGCGGCTGGACGAGCGGGTCGCTGGTCTGATCGCGGCGTACGAGGGGGAGTTGAAGGGCGCGGAGAATGCGGCTGCAGTTGCGGGGGCTGAGGCTGATACAGATGCCACGCAAGACGCCGTGTCGGGCGGGTCGCTGGCCGAGCTGATCGCTTATCTGGGCAATCCCCGTGGCAATTCCCTGGCCGCCGGTAGCCCTGCCCAAGACGCCCTGCCGGGCGAAACCTCCCACGATTCCCGTGACCCGCTAGGCCTGCGCGCCGCCTACCCCGAACTGCCGTTGCTCGACGAATTCCGGGCGCTCTGGTCGCGCTTCAGCGCCGACCGCCAGGTGCGCCAGTCGCAGGAACAGGTCCACAAGAACGCCGGCCCGCTCAATTCCAATCAGCTTGTGCACCGCGCGCTGTCCCTGATGCGCGAAATGTCGCCCGGCTATCTGCAGCAGTTCCTGTCGTACACCGACGCGCTGATGTGGATGGAACAGATGACCGCCGCAGCCGCCCCCGCGCCCAAGGAAGCGCCGCGCGCTGGCGCCGCCAAGAAGTCCGCGCGCGCCAAGCCCAGGAAGGAGCCCAAAGAACCTAAGGAACCCAAGGAAGACAAAAAACCCGAGGAATCCGCCTGAGGGTGATTTGCACGCGGCGACGCCCCGCAGTACGATACGTTCCATATACAAAACATATACGGAACATCCACTATGGGTATCGTCAAGATTTCCGAGCAAATGCATGAGAACTTGCGCGTCGCCAGCGGCGCCCTCAGCCGCTCGATCAACTCCCAGGCCGAACACTGGATGCGCATCGGCATGCTCTCCGAGCTGTATCCCGAATTGCGCCACGCCGATATCTGCCAATTGCTGATTCGCATCGACCAGGCAGAAGGCTTCACCATCGCGTCCCTCTCGCAAGGGTTGCCGCAACCCGCGCAGCAGGAGGCCGCGTAAATGGCCAAGAAGGTTTCCATCAAATCGGCCGCCGACATCGAAATGGCCCGCAAGGCGGGCGCCATGGCGGCCGAAGTCCTGCACATGATCGGCGAACACGTCCGCCCGGGCGTCACGACGGATGAGCTTGACCGCGTCTGCCACGACTACATCGTCAACGTGCTCAAGGCCACGCCCGCCAACGTCGGCTACCACGGCTTTCCCAAGACCATCTGCGCGTCGGTCAACCACGTCATCTGCCACGGCATCCCGTCGGCCAAGGTGCTCAAGAACGGCGACATCCTGAACATCGACGTGGCCGTCATCAAGGACGGCTGGTTCGGAGACACCAGCCGCATGTACTACGTCGGCCAGCCCAGCCCGCTTGCGCGCCGCCTGGTCAACACTACGTACGAGGCCATGCGCGCCGGCATCATGGCCGTCAAGCCCGGCGCCACGCTGGGCGACATCGGCCACGCCATCCAGACCGTAGCGCACCGCGAGCACTTCAGCATCGTGCGCGAGTACTGCGGCCACGGCATCGGCCAGATCTATCACGACGACCCGCAGGTGCTGCACTACGGCCGCCCCGGCGAAGGCATGGTGCTGCAGCCAGGCATGATGTTCACGATCGAGCCCATGATCAACGCCGGCAAGCCCCAGACCAAGCAGCTTCCCGACGGCTGGACGGTCGTCACCAAGGACCGATCGCTGTCCGCGCAGTGGGAGCACATGGTCGTCGTCACCGAGACCGGCTACGACGTGCTGACCACCTGGCCCGACGGTTTCGGCGACTACCCGCCCATTCCCTGACAGGGACGCGTCCTAGCAAGGACCGGAGTGCAGGGCCGCAGGGGTACGATCATGATCGTGCCCTTGCTGTTTTTGCGGCGCCCGCCGTCTCGTCCATGCCCGCCCTGCCCTCCGCTTTCCGCCGACTAGCGGCGTCGAACCTCGCCGCGCAGTTCTCCGAGCAGATCGCGCTCGCCGCCGCGCCGCTGTATGCCGTGCTGGCCCTGGGCGCCACCGCTGCGCAAACCGGCTATCTGCAGACCGCGCAGACGTTGCCGTTCCTTTTGTTGTCCCTGCCCGCCGGCGTGCTGGCGGACCGGATGTCGCGCCGGTCATTGATGACCGCCGCCGAAACCGTGCGCGCGGCAAGCCTGATCGGCCTGCTGGCGCTGCTGTGGATGGGCGGTCTCAGCTTGCAATGGCTGGCCGCGCTGGGCTTCATCGGCGCGGTGGGCACCGTCGCCTACAACGTTGCGGCGCCTGCCCTCGTGCCCAAGCTGGTCCCGGTCACGGAACTGGCCAACGCCAACCGTTGGCTTGAGCTGGCGCGCAGCGCAGCCTTCTCGGCCGGCCCCGCCGCAGGCGGCGCGTTGGTCGGCTGGATGGGGGCTTCGACCGCCTATGTGCTCGCGACCACGCTGTCGCTCCTGGCCGCCGTGCTCCTGGCCGGCCTGCCGCAGGACGCGCCCAAGCCCGCTCCGCGCCGCCATCCCATCTCGGAACTGCGCGAAGGCGCCGCCTTCGTCGCCACCCATCCCCTGCTGCGGCCGGTCCTATTGACCGCGCTCTTCTTCAACACCGCCTGGTTCGTCCTGCTGGCCGTCTACGTCGCCTACGCCGTCGACCGCCTGGGCTTGTCCGCGGCGGGCGTCGGCGTCACGCTGGGCGTTTACGGCGCGGGGATGCTGGCCGGCGCCCTCGCCGCCCCGTGGCTCGCCCGCCGCCTGCCGTTCGGCGCCGTGATCGGCGCGGGACCGCTGTCTGCCTTGCTGGCCAGCTTCATCCTGCTGTCGACGCTGGTCTTTCCGTCAGGCGCGTGGGCAGCGGTGGGATTCTTTTTCTTCGGCGCCGGGCCCATCCTGTGGACCATCACCACCACCACGCTTCGCCAATCGGTTACGCCCAATGCCCTGCTGGGACGGGTCTCGTCCGTCATCGTGACCGCGAATTTCGGCGCGCGGCCCATCGGCGCGCTGATCGGCGCGACGTTGGCGGCGCGGTTTGGGGTGGAGGCGTGTCTGTGGATGTCGACCGTCGGGTTTTTCATCCAGTTCGCCGTGCTATTCACGTCGCCGGTGCTGCGGCTGCAACGGCAGCCGGAGGTGGTGATGTCTTGAGTGGGACTACGCCAATTCCCGCAGCGCCGCCGTCATCAACGGTTTCCACGATTCAATATGCCGGGTGATCAACGCCGCGATGGCTTCAGTTTTCCGAGTCGCCGCAAGCTCGATCATTTCATAATGCTCGGAAACGGACGCGCGCTGCCGCTCTAAACCTTCGGGCGAGCTGATGCCATACAGCCGCATGTCTGCCCGCAACCCCATGATCATTCGCGTCAGCAACGGGTTCTCGGCGCGCGCGACCAACGCCTCATGAAACCGGCGGTCCGTTTCGATGTAGTCCGTCACGCTGCCTGACTTCACCGCAGCGGCGACGTCGTCGGCCAGCCGGACGAGCGGCTCCGTATCGGTCAACCCTTTCCGCGCGAGGGTGACCAGTGCCCCCACCTCGAGCATGATCCGAACGTCAAACTGATTTTCCAGGTCTTTGGGCGTGGCCGCTTCCACGCGAAACCCCCGATTGCGCAATGGGGAGACCAATCCCGTGCGGCTCAGCTCCAGCAACGCCTCGCGCACGGGGGTCGTGGACATGCCCATCTCGGTCGCCACCGCCGGCACGGAATAAATGGTGCCCGGCGCCGCTTCGCCCGACACGATGCGCGAGCGCAATTGCGCCAGCACCGTCTCTCTTAAATTGGTGACGCTTTCCATCGTGACTGCCCTCCGACAAATCGAACCGTCACTATATCAAATCGCTTGCGGTAGCGCGTGACGCGTTATATAAATGCGTCACGCGCTACCTAGCGCTCGCCCGGGGCCGAGGCAAATTGGCCCATTGGAGACATCGATGGATGAACCTTTGACGCGCCACGTCTGCCTTGGCTGTGGCTTTCTGTATGACGAAGCCCTGGGGCTGCCCGAACACGGCATTCCTCCCGGAACCCGATGGGCCGACATCCCCCACGATTGGGTCTGCCCCGATTGCGGCACCCCCAAGAGCCGTTTCGAAATGGTCGAACTCCCGTACGCCAGCGCCGACGTCGCCGCGCACGCCCTCGTCTGAACGCCTGCCGAGAACTCATCATGAACAATGACTTTGTGCTGCGCGCACACGACCGCGGCTTTGAAAAATTCCTGTCGACGGGCGAAGCGTCTAGCTATATCGCCGGCCACCCCGAAGGCATGGTGACCCGCCATTCCAGCTTCAACTTTGGCGCCTACCAAAGCGGCGTTCCCGGATTCGGGCGGATCCGCGTCTTTGGCGAAGAAGTATTCAGCGGCACCGGCAGCGGCTACAACATGCACCGCCATCATGACTTCATCATTTGCGCATTCGTCCTGGCGGGCACCCTGACGCACGTGAACACGGTGGGCAATATCGACCAGCTCGGACCGAACGACTTCTACGCGTTCTCTGCCGGCTCTGGCGGCAAGCATTCCGAATTGAATCTGGCCAGCACCGATATGCAAGTGCTGTACCTCTGGGTCCTGCCCGACCGTCTGCTGACGCCGCCTTCCTATACGCGCAGTCATTTCGATGCGAGCACGCGCCGCAATCAGCTTACGCAACTGGTGGGCAATGCCGATGGCGCACTACGGATCAGCCAGGACGTATCCGTTTCAAGGTTGGTGGCGGATCAGGCAATGCATCTGCAATACAAGCCCAAATCGAACCGTCATGGCGTGTATGTGTTCATGCTGGATGGAGAAGCCAGCGTCGACGACATCACCCTGGCACGCCGCGATAGCCGAGGCGTTTGGGGAGACCGCCCCGTCACGATTCAGACGGACGGTGAAGGCGCCGATCTCCTCATTATTGAAACCATCCAATAGCGCCGCCCCGGATCAACCTGCGTTGCAAGCGGCGCCGGTATTGCCCGCGCCGCTTGCCGCCGGGTGAAGGGAAAGGCAAGGAGAATGTCATGCCAGTGATTCAGTTGTATTACGCAAAGGGGATGCTCGACCCCGTCAGCAAGAACGAAATGGGCAAGCGGCTGACGGAAGTGCTGTTGACGATGGAAGGCGGCGCCCGCACCCCGGGCGGTTTGGCTTTCGCGTCCGTGCTGTTCACCGAAGTTCCCGCCGAAGACTGGTGGGTCGGCGGTAAGATCGACGACACGCCCATCCGCACCCACGGCCGCCTGCTCGCCCGCGTCAGCATTCCTGAAGGCTACATGAGCCAGCAGCACAAGTCCGAGGTCCACGCGTCAGTGCACGCAGCCATGATGGAAAGCCTGGGCGCCATGCGCGAAGACGGCAGCGGCGCATTGGTCATCATCGAGGAAGTTTCGGAAGGCAACTGGGGCGCGGGCGGACACACCATCAGCCTCGCCGCCATCGCAAACACCGTCGGGCTCGTCAAGGACGGCGAGCGTTTCAAGTGGGTCGAAGCCTACTTCCAGGCCAAGGCCAGACAATATGCAGCGTCGCTTTATCCGCCGGGCACCGGCGGCCTGCTGCCGGCACTGTCCGCCGCGCCCGCGACGCAGGGAGAATGACGATGGCCTTCGAGTTCATTCGTTCCACCAAACAGGAATCGCCCATCCTGATCCCGCAGATCGGCCTGACGCTGCGTGTGCGCGTCCCGCCGGAATTCACCAACGGCGTACTCACCAGCATCGAAACCGAAAACGCGCCGGGCTTTGGCCCGCCCGTGCACCGGCACCGGGAAACCGAGGTGTTTTACGTGCTGGAAGGCCGATATCTCTTTGAAGTCGACGGCAAACGGTTCACGGCCGGTGAGGGCGACGTCGTCAGCGTGCCCGGCGGCGCGGCGCATGCATTCGTCAACATCACCGACCGGCCGGCGCGGCAGTTCATCCAGATACTGCCGGGCATGGACGCGAAGGCTTTCTTTCTGGGGTTGGGCGAGGTCATGCGCGAGGGAAAACTCGATCACGACGCGTTGAACGCGTTCGGGCAGAAGTGGCATGTGGAGTTTCTTGGACCGCCGCTGCACACGGAGCAAGCGGGCGTTTGAGGACTGACGCCGCTTGGAGCCTTTGGGTCTCGTTCAAGCCAGTGCGGAACCCAGGCCTCATTTTTGCTGTCCCTGTTGTACAGCGCCGGCAGCGGGCCGGCGCCATAACAGGAGTCACTTGAATGACACGATCCCAACATCTCCGCCTGGGCGCGCTGTGCGCCGGCGTCGCACTCGCCGGCAGCGTCATGGCAGCGGATGCCCCCAACGTGCCCGACTACGGTCCCAACCTGGAGCGGTTTGAGTATTCACACGAGGTCAAACGGTTCACGCTCGACACGCAAGGCCAGAAACTCTCGATGGCCTACATGGACGTGGCCGCCGCCAAGCCCAACGGCAAGACTGTCGTGCTCATGCACGGCAAGAACTTCTGCGGCGCCACCTGGGACGCCAGCATCGCCGCCCTGAGTCAAGCCGGATACCGCGTCGTCGTGCCCGACCAGATCGGCTTCTGCAAATCCGACAAACCGCAGGCCTACCAGTTTTCGTTTCACCAACTGGCCGCCAACACGCACGCCCTGCTCGATCATTTGAAAGTCGACCGCGCCAGCATCGTGGGCCACTCCATGGGCGGCATGCTCGCCGCTCGGTACGCGCTGATGTACGGCCCGCAAACCGATGCCCTGGTGCTCGTCAACCCCATCGGCCTCGAAGACTGGAAACAGAAAGGCGTACCCTACCGCAGCATCGACGAGTGGTATCAGCGCGAGCTCAAGGCCAACTTCGAGGGCATGAAGAAGTACCAGCTCGGCACCTACTACGCCGGCCAATGGCGCGACGACTACGACAAGTGGGTCCTCATGGCCGCCGGCATGCTGCAAGGCGAAGGCCGCGAACGCGTTGCGTGGAATCAGGCGCTGACCTACGACATGCTTTACACGCAGCCCGTCGTGCACGAGTTCGGCCAGATCGCCGTGCCCACCACGCTGCTCATCGGCGAAAAGGACAATACCGCCCCCGGCAAGGACGCCGCGGCGCCCGAGGTGGCAAAACAGCTCGGCAATTATCCAGAGCTGGGCCCGAAGGCGACCAAGGCCATCCCAAATGCAAAGCTTGTCACCTGGCCTGAGCTTGGCCATTCCCCGCAGGTGCAGGATCCGAAGCGTTTCAATGAAGCGTTGCTGAGAGCGCTGCCGGCGGCGAAGGGTTAAGGCACGTGTTGCTGACGAACGCCGCCACCCGCGAGACCACATCGCCGCACCCACGGCCCATGGTGACCACGTGACGGCGATCTGTCAGCAACTGCAGCTGCACATTCGTATTGCGCGCCCCCTTCACAATCTTGAACGCGTTGGATACCGGCGCAACGTCATCATGCCGTGCATGAACGACAAGGCAGGGAGCCCGCAGCGTGTCCATGCGGCGCGATACCGAGGCCGCCAGTTTGCGCATCTCGGAAAGCGACCACCAGGGGATGCCCGGCAAGCCCGCCACGCGCTCCGGCCGCTGAAGCACCCGATGCCGGCCTATGCCGAGCGACCTCGAGATTAGCAGCCGTAAGGCCACCCTCACCCGTTGCGGAACCGTCCGGCCGTCATGACGGAACACGGGAGACAGCGCCAGAACACCGGCCACGTGGAACGGTCGTTCCTGCGCCAGCGCGAGCGCCAGCACGGCCCCCGTGGAAACGCCGCCGATGACCACGCGATCAACCCGGCACGCCAGCACGTCCGCGCCACGCCGAGCGCTGGACAACCAATCCAGCCAGCCTGCGCCCGCCAGATCCTGCAGCGAGCCGCAGTGTCCCGCCAGCTTGACGGCGAGCACCGTGTAGCCGTGACGATTCAGGCCGCGCGCCAGCTCGTGCAGCTCGCTTGGCATGCCACCCAGGCGGTGAATCAGGAGGATACCCGTACGGCCGGGCTCGCCATTACCAACAAGAAAATGCTCGCCAGCCGCCACCTTGCACACCGCGTCGATCGTGTTCATGCCGGCGCCTCCCCGCGCTGGCGGCCTTCAGGCGGCAAGCTGACGCCCATGGCCCGGCGATACGCCTCGAGCGTGCGTAGCATCTTTTCTCCCAGACGCAGATGCGTATCCGCAAACGCCCGCGCGTTGGCGACGATGGTCTGGGTATGCCATGGCCGGCATCGGATTTGCATGATGCAGTCGGCATAGCCGGCAATGTCACCAGGCGCGGCAAGCCATCCCGTCCGGCCGGGCACGACGATCTCCGGCAAGCCGCCCACATTGCTGGCAACGACAGGCCGGGCCACTGCGAACGACTCGGGCACGATACGCGACCACGCTTCCGTCGCCGATGGCACCAGCACCACGTCTGCCGCACGGATCATGTCGCGTACATCGCTGCGGTGACCCGTAAACACCACATATTCCGCAATACCCAGATCCACTGCCAGGCGGTACAGCGCATAGGCGTAGGGTTGGGTGCGTGCGGTCGCCGTGCCCACGACTAGGGCCACCGCCGGCACCCCTCTGATGCGCAGGCGTTGCACCACGTGAAGCAGATCAGCCTGGCCTTTTTCTGGCCGCAGCATCCCGACGGTGGCGACGACGAAAGCGGCTCTGGGCGCAGGAACCCCCAGGGCGCGACGGATGTGCAGGCTTGCATCGGGTGCGTCATCGGGCCGGAAGAACTCATCCCCGGCCCACTCCCCGACTACGCTGATCCGGTCTTCCGGGGCCAGCCCGGCCGCCAGCAGCTCCTCTTTGCCGACGTCGCTCGTTGCAATGACGTGATCGCAGCCGATCGCCCATTCCAGCCGGCGGCGCAGCGATGAGCGCATGGGTTTGGCGAAATGACGCGTCCGTACGACGGCGCACAGGTCCCGGCAAAGCGCGGCCGTCTTTGCGTCGGCCCGGCTATGGCAATCGATGACCTCGATGCGCAAGGTCCGGATGGCTCGGCGCAGCGCCAGGACGGTCCGGGGCGAATACGCGGGATTGAAATCCATGTCCACGGTCGTCAGCTTGCGCTCGCGCGCGGCCTGGCTGACGGCGCTGTCCGAGGGCGAGGCGATGGCCACTTCGTAGCCACGGTCGTGCAGCCAGCTTGCCTGCTCCAGCGTGCGGAACTCCAGGCCGCCGAGGCTGCGCTCAGCCAGCGTATGCAGAATGCGCATGATGCTCCAGTACATCGAGACAGGCCGTCAGCACCTCGCCGGGCGTGATCGAATTGATGCCGTTTTGCGGGTGTCGCGGAACCACGAAAGCCGACCCGCGCCGGCGCCAGAACCACTCGGGATTCGCCTCGTTGAAAATTCCGACATAGGGCACGCAGGCGCCTTGCGCGATATGCGACGGGCCGCAGTCATTGGCAACCACGAGGCGCGCGCGCAGCACGACGGCGCTCAATTCCGAAATCGGCCGGCAATAAGCAATGGAAAAGTCGGGCCGCTGCATCGCCTGCAAGGCATCGCGCTCCACCGTTTCCTGCTGCCCCAGCACAAACAGAAAGCGGGTGCCGGCGCCCATCAGCGGCTTCAGCCTGTCGGCCAGCCTCACGTAGTTGGAAAGGTTCCACCGCTTGAAAGCGCCCGCGCCGCCCCCGGGAATCATCACCACATCGGCGCCCTGCGCCGTGCGCAGGTGCGGCCGCGCGACGGCATGGAAACACGCCCGAGCCGCGACTTCGAGGTCGAACGGCCGATACGCGGCCAACACACGCAGATTGGCCTGGCCGATGTACTCGGAAACGTCCTTGCGGTGGCAATGCGTCCAGGCCAGGTCGCTGATCCGGGCGTTGCGAAACCCCAGCCGGATCGACGGAGGGCGCAGCAGATTGACCACGCCGAAGCGTTCGCTGCTGTGATGCAGGCTCACTGAAATGCGCGTCTCTTTCGGCAGGCTGCGCAGGTAATCGAAGAACGTAGCCGCGCGCACGAACTCATCGACCCAGGGCAACGCCCGGTAGAAGGCGCCCACATCGTCACGCGCAACCACCCTGACCCGGCGCGACGGCCACCATGTCTTGAGCTGATACAGCGTCGGCATCGCGACGATCTGGTCGCCAAGCTGCGGCTGGCTTCTGACATACACAACGATTTCCGACACCTGCGGCCTCCATGCTTATCGCGCGGCCGGTCGGCCGCTTGCGGGCAATGTATCGGCAGGCGGCCGGCAGAATTCCGGCGTCCTTTGAACAATTGTGAAGAAGCTTGCACTGACCTTCGAACAACTACACAGGTTGTCCGCGGCGCATTGCGATAGCCGCCCAGTGGCTACATGCCATGCCTGGCCTGGCGCATCAGGCGCATTGTCAGCGTCGCAACCGTGCCGACCAGCGCCTCGCCCGAATCCGCATTGCTCATGACCATGACGGCAAGTCTGTCCTGCAGGGAAAATACCCACCGCGAATGAAACGCTTCCGTCGCGCCGCTATGTTCACGCAGCGATGCCGAGCTCACCAACTCGTCGCCACAGGGCGCCGCCAGCCAAGACAAGGCAAGGCGGCAATCCAGATCCATGCCCCTGCCCGCCACGGTTTCCAGATCCTGTAACGTCTGCGCAGATCGTTGCGACAGCACCCGCTTTACGCCGGACCCGGTACCGCCGCGGCCCTGCCCGAGCAGCATGCTCGAAAAGCGCGCCATCTCGGAAGCGCTCATCCACAAACCATCTGCCGCCTCGTTCGGTTGCGGTGCTTCCGTCCATGGCCGGCCGCGCCGGTAGCCGGCCGCCTGCTGTCCCACCATGCGCTGGTGTGGCTGAAACCCCGCGCGGGGCATGTTCAAGGGCCGAAGAATCGTGCGGCGCACATAGGCGTCGAAGGGTTCCCGCGCCGCATGCGCCACCATGTCGCCCAGCAAGGCATACGCCATGTCGGCACGGGCTCGGCCCATCGTGTCTTCCAACGTCGCTGGATGCACGCCCAGAAGCGTGCGGGCGGTGAACGGCGCAGCATCCATCCACTGCGCGGCGCTACGGCGCGGTTCAACGCGCCAGTTTTCCGACGCGTCGCCGGCCGGCCGGTCCAGCGACAGCAACCCGTCGTCTGCGGCGCGAAGCACGGCCGCCGCCGTGACGACCTTGCTGATGGCGCCCACGCGATACAGCGTGTCGCCGCTCGCCCGTCGATGACGTGCTGCATCCGCGTACCCGAAGCCCGTGCTCCAGACGATGCGCTGATCGTCCACGACGGCGATCGAGAGACCCGGCACCTTGGACAGGCCCATTTCGTAAGGGATGCGCTCGGTCAGGTAGTTGACCACCGCCGCATAGTCCCCTTTCGCGATCGTTGCTGGCTCGGCGGGCGGCAGCCCTTGGCAACCGCCCACGGCAAGGAAAAGCGATCCGACGGCAACCAGACGGGCGAGCGAGGACATGGATGACGGCAACCCTGTGAAAGAGAAATGCCGTAATGCTATCGATGCGCCACCGCGCGATCTTTCGCGCTTTGTTGGGAGTTTGTGAAGATCTTTGCGCGTGCGTTGCATACGCGCCGGGTCATGTCACGCGGTGTGCCACTGGATTACGAAGCGGGCGCCGCCCAGCGGGCTGTCGGACACCAGCGCCTCGCCGTTGTGCCATCGCGCCACACGGCGCACGATGGCCAATCCCAGGCCGGTTCCCCCGGTGCCGCGCGCGCGGCTTTCATCGAGCCGGATGAAGGGGTCGAACACACGCTCGCGATCGGCGGGCGGCACGCCGGGTCCATCATCATCCACCGTCAGCACGTAACGCCGGGGCTCGGGACTGGCCAGTCCGACGTGAACCTTTCCACCCGCATGCCGAATGGCGTTCTGCAGCAGGTTGAGCAAGGCGCGCGTCATGTAACGCGGATACAGCCGAACTTCGCCCGCATCGCAGTGCGTCACCTCGCAATGCACGCCCGACAGCTCGGCCTCAAACGACGCATGCTGCACAACGGAATCGAGCCAGCCGCGGGCATCCTGGGGCTGTAGCGGCATATCGTCGCTCTTGTGCTCCAGGCGGGCGTACATCAGTAACTCCGACGCCATGCTGTCCAGCTCGGCGACATCGTTCTTCATTTCCTCGACAAGACGCCGGCGCGCGACGGGATCGTTCTCTTGATCGATCATGTCCAGTTCGAACGACAACCGAGCGATGGGCGTGCGCAGTTCGTGCGATACCGCGTTGGTCAGCTCGCGCTGATTGCTGACCAGCGCACTGATGCGATCGGCCATCTGGTTGAACGTGTCGCCCAGCCCTCGGATGCTGGAAAACCGCGACAGCTCGGCGCGCACACGCAAGTCGCCCTGGCCCATCCGCTGCGCGGCGGTCTTCAGCGCTTCCAGATCCCGCCAGACCGGCAGCGCCCACACCAGCATGAACGCGCACAACAGCACGCCCAATGCGGCGTAGATCGCAACGATCACCCACGTGCCGACCAGCGGCTCGGGCGGCAGCTTGACCATCAGCCACTGCGCGCCCGGGCCGGGTATGGCGGCCACGAAGCTCATCTGCTCGTCGCGCAGGAAGAATCCGCCGGCGTCGATGGTGCGGCGTTCCGCGTCGGTCAGCGCAAATTCCGCCGCGTTGTAGTCGGCCGGATTCAGGACTTTCAGCGCCAGGCCGTAATGGGGCGCCAGCGTGTTGCGCACGTAGTCGGGGCGCGCCTCGGGCGGCACGTGAGCCAGTTCCTGCTTCAGGCTGTGCAACTGGCCACGTACGGCTTCACGCGTGTAATTGGTCGTCTCGGACTCAAAAAGATAGTTTGCGGCCCGGTCGACCACTTCGTTCGACAGCACGAACCCGATGGCCAGCACCACAAAGATGCGCAGAACGAATTTAAGCATCGCGCAGCTCGTGGACCTTGGGTGAGAACAGGTAGCCCTTGCCCCAAATGGTCTTGATGCGGGCGGGGTCCCGCGGATCGTCGTCCAGCTTGCGGCGCAATTTGCTGATGCATACATCAACGGTGCGATCGAGCCCATTGAACTCGATGCCGCGCACCGCGTTGAGCAGATCATCGCGTGTCAGCACCTGGCCTGCCTGGCTAGCCAAGGCCCACAGCATTTCAAATTCCAGCGTCGTCAGGTCGACCTCGGCGCCGGCCAGCACGACCGCCCGGGTCTGGCGGTCAATCGACAGCGGACCGAAAACCAGGTGTTCCGGCTGCATTTCAGCCTGGTTGTGACGACGCATCAAGGCGCGGATTCGCGCCAGCAGAACACGCGGCTCCACGGGCTTGATGACGTAATCGTCCGCACCGGATTCCAGGCCCAGGATTTGATCCACGTCGTCTTCGCGGGCGGTCAGCATCAGGATCGGCGCGGACGAGAAAGCGCGCAAATCCCGGCAAACCTGCAGGCCGTCTCGACCCGGCAGCATCAGGTCAAGGATGGTGATCGCCGGCTCGTGACGGCGAAATGCATCCACCGCATGATCACCACGATAGGCCTGAACAACGTTGAAACCGTGCTGTTCCAGAAACTGCGCGATCAAACGCGCCAGCTTCGCATCGTCTTCGACTAACAAGGCCTTGGTCATGGTGTGCAGACAGAGTTTCATGCACCGGCGCAGTGCATTTTCGCGGGAAGCATACACCGAAAGAAATCCGGTTCGTGCGGGTCTGGTCGATGGCGATTATCCGGAGGAGCATGTGTTGAATACACCGCAGACCTCAACTGGGGCCGACCATCGCGGCCATACAATCTGTCGGAATTGTTACCAAACTCCCGCTTACCTCTCTGTTACATTGGCGCCTCAAAAATCATTACAAGCGAGGCCAGCCTCACCGCCCGGCAGCCGCCGTGCATGACGCGAGCGCGCACAAAATCAATAAACAATGTGCCGCGTTCAAGCGCCTCAGTCTCAATGTCGAACTCCGGGGTAACAACCAAAATGAGAAAAATTGCACTGCTTGTGGTTTTGCCTGCGCTGCTGGCGGGTTGCACTTCCGCGCAAATGAGCATGATTACCGGCAAGCGGAATAAAACCTATAACGACGTCAATGCGGCCTGGGTCGGCAGCACGGAAGAGCAGCTGGTTTCCAAGTGGGGACCGCCGAAGAAAAGCTACACGCTTGAAAGCGGTGCACGAATCATCTCGTACGAAGACATCTGGGGTCCGATGTCCGCCTATCACGTATGCGTCGAGAAATTCATGATCGAAAAGGGCGTCGTGACGAAGTGGGGGCTGTCGGATTGCCCGGCGCGCATGTCGGGCACGATGCCGGCGGAAACGCCGATTCCGCAACCGACGATGTAAAGCCAGCGTCGCAACGTCAATACCGCCGCCTCGGCAAGTGCCCGGCAAACTGCAAACCGGGGGTTCGTCGAGCGGCATTCACGACAAGCCGACATCCATGACTTATTCGTTGAGCGACATCGGCCGCGCGCCGCCCGGCGGCAGGCCGAACAAGCGCCTGATCGCATTCAGAAACGCGCCATAAGGCCGGCCCAATACCAGCATCATCACGGCTGCGCCCAATACGCCTCGCACCAGACCGTCGCCCGATGCGCCGCTGATCGCGATGATCGCGGCGTAAATGGGCACCTGAAAACTCATCAGCGCCACGCTATCCCAAATCAGCCGGGACACGCGCGTGTCCTTCGCGCGCCGCATTATCCAATCACGCCATAGGCCATAAGGCCGGCCCACCGGAATCATCAACGCGCCTCCGATCAGCCGCGCGTGGAATACCTGTTCCCAAGTCATTCCCGCGATCCAGCGCTCATTGATGATGCCTGTGGTCGTAAAGAACAGGATCAGCGCAACGGTATCGGCAATATAGGAGCGCGTGGATAGCGGCAATCTGGCCTTGTCCGTCACGTGCTGTTCCCACGGCATCTGTTCTGCTTGCCGGCACCCGAATCTGTATATGGCGGCACGTTCCCGGGCCCGCTAGACTGCGACGACCTTCGATTCCGAAAGACGCCCTCCCCGCGGTAGCCAACATGCTGAAAATATTGGGAAAAGCCTCGTCCATCAACGTGCGCAAAGTGTTGTGGACGTGCGCTGAACTGAACCTGCCGTTCGATCGCGAGGATTGGGGCAGCGGTTTCCGGCCCACGTCGGAACCGGAGTTCGTGGCGCGCAATCCAAACGCGATGGTGCCGGTCATTCAGGATGGCGACTTCGTGCTGTGGGAGTCCAACACCATCATTCGCTATCTGGCGGGTCAGTATCAGGGGCGCCACCTTTATCCGGCCGAGCCGAAGCTCCGGGCACGGGTGGATCAGTGGATGGATTGGCAGGCGACGGACCTGAACCGGTCCTGGAGCTACGCCTTCATGGCGTTGGCGCGGCAGTCGCCGGCGCATCGGGACGAGGGCGCCATCGAGGCATCGTGCCGCGATTGGGCGCGGTTCATGGGAATCCTCGACCAGCGGCTGGCCGCCACCGGCGCTTATGTGGCCGGCGACGCGTTCACGCTGGCCGACATTCCGGTGGGGCTGTCCGTGAACCGCTGGTTCGAGACGCCGTTCGACAAGCCGGCGCTGCCCGCCGTCGCCGCGTACTACGACAAGTTGGCGCAGCGCGACGGCTACCGGCAGTATGGGCGCAACGGCACGGCTTGAAGAAAGCGCCCGCGGGCGCACTCGCCCTACTTCACCACGCCGCAAACGATGCGTCCGCCTCCGCCGCCCAGCGGCTCGGGCTTGTCGCTGTAGTTGTCGCCGCCGGCGTGGATCATCAGCGCCCGGCCCTTCACATCAGCCAGCTTCAGGTGCGGGGCGAGCACGGTTTTCGTCGCACTGCCGTCGGCCGCGACGGTCAGGAACGGCAGGTCGCCCTGATGTCCATCGGTGGCCATCGGTCCCTTGTGCGCCTTGGTGGCCTTGGGATCCAGATGCCCGCCCGCGCCGCCACCCGGCGCGGTCTTGCCGCTTACCGGGCCGGGCTCGCACGAGCCTTTCTCGTGGACATGAAAGCCGCGCTCACCGGGGGGCAGGCCTTTGAGGTGGGGCGTGAATTGCAGCCCTTCCTTGGTGTCTTTCAGGGTGATGGTGCCGGCGCTCTTGCCGACGCCATCTGGCGTCAGGAACGACATCGAGACGTCTTCGGCCAGCGCCGCGCTGGACGCGCCCGCCAATGCCAGCGCCGTGACAAGCATCGAGAATTTCTTCATGAATTGCCTCCTGGAAAGATGCCCGCAAGCTGCGGGCGGCCATCGGTACAAGGCGCGCCTCGCGCAGCCGGCGGCGCAGATGAAGATAGCACTGGGGCCGGGCGGTCCGCCAGAAAACTTCGTTCCTGATACAAGCTTGTGACACGGTGTGGGCAGCGGCCCAAGACCATGCCTAGCCGTTCACCATCAGGACCACCGCATGCAGCAGCACGCCGATCAGGCCGCCAACCAGCGTGCCGTTGAAGCGGATGTATTGCAGATCTCGACCCACGCTCAGTTCCAGTTCGTCGACCAGATGACGCTCGTCCCAGTTCTTGACGGTGCGCGAGATGTGCTCGGTGACGCCAACACGCAGCCGTCCTGTCAGGCGCCGCGCGCCGCCCAGGATGTGGTTGTTGATGGCTTCGCGCAGGCCGGGGTCCTCACCCAGTTTGCGGGCCAGCGCCAGCAGCGCGCTTTCCAGATGCGCGGCCAGCGCGGAGTGTTCATCCGCCAGGTCGCGCCGCAGCGCCGCATGGATGTCGTCCCACAGGCCCTGAACGTATTCCTGGACCTTGGGATGGTCGATGGCGCGCTGCTTCAGGGCTTCGACCTGGCTGGCCAGCGCGGGATCGGTCTTCAGGCGTTCGATGTAGTTCATCACCCATGCCTCGTAGTCGCGGCGCACGGGGTGGTCGGGCTCGGACAGGACGTCGCGCAACTCTTCGACTAGGGCGCGCGCCAGGCGGTCGGCCAGATTGTCAGCGATGTTGTCGACCGACTTGACCACGTCGACCGCGGCGATGATGCGCGGCCATTCCTTACGGGCGAACTTCACGAGCAGGGTCGAGGCGCGTTCCTTGACGTCTTCCTCGGCCAGGTAGCCGCCCAGGCGTTCCATCGCCGCGTCCAGCAATTCCTGGTGCCGCCCGTCGCGGGTCAGGAGGCCCAGCACCTCGCCGGCGGTGGCGGCCGCGTCCCAGCGGCGCAGATTGCTGACGACGAACTCCTGGATGACGCCGCGCACGGCCCGATCGTCCAGCAGGTCCAGCGTCTGCAGTGCGACACGGCGCGCCCCATCGCTCAGGGCGTGCGCCTGCGCGGGCCGGGCCAGCCAGCGGCTGAGCCGCGCGGCCGGGTCGAAGACGCGCAGCTTTTCGATCAGGGTGTCGGGATCCAGAAAATGATCGCGCACGAAGATCGCCAGGCTGTCGCCGATGCGGTCCTTGTTGCTGGGAATGATGGCGGTGTGGGGGATGGGCAGGCCCATCGGGCGCCGGAACAACGCCACGACCGCGAACCAGTCGGCCAGCGCGCCAACGGTGGCCGCCTCGCAGAACGCCCGCACCCACGCCCACGCGCCCTGCCCGCCCATGACGTGACTGGTGATGAAGCCGCTGACCATGGCGACCAGCAGCGCCAGCGCCCCGATCTTCATGCGGCGCAGTTGCGTGCGCCGTGCATCGGCATCCGGCCCGGTGCGCGCGCCGGCGATTCGTTGGGAATGGGAGGTATCGGTCATGAAGGATCCGGTGGTGCAAGCCCCGAGCATACCAATCGAAAGCGGCCCGGCCATTGTGCCGGACACCGCCACCCGCCCTACTCGCTCAAGAACTCCGACACTGCCTCCAGCCCTTCGATGTGATCGGCTACCACTTTTACGATGAAGGCAATGGGCACGGACAGCAGCGTTCCCCAGATGCCCCACAGCCACGTGAAGAGCAGCAGCAGGATGAACACAGCCACGGCGTTCATCCGCGCGATGCGCCCGGACATCCAGGTGGTGATGACCACCCCCATCAGCAGCGCAATCCCAACCGAACTCATGGAGATCGCCAGCGCCGGGCCGAGCTCCCCAAATTGGACCAGCCCCGCGATGCCGGTGCCCACCGCCGTCATCAGCGGACCGAAATACGGAATGATGTGCAGCGCGCCCGCCACCACCGCCCAGGTCGCGGCGTTTTCCAGCCCGAGCAAGCGGAAGGCGAGCCAGGACAACAGCCCCAGCGCCACATTGGTGACCAGCATCATCGCCATGTACATGTGGATCGAGTTGTTGATCTGGTCCAGCATGTGCACGCTGATTTTCTTCTGCGACAGCGTCTTGCCGGCCATCTTCACGAACTTGCGCTTGAACGCGTTGCCCGACAGCAGCAGGAAGAAGACCAGGAACACGCACATGGTGGCCTGTCCGACGAAGGTGGCCAGGCCCTTGGAACCCCACAGCAGAATGTCGCTCAGGCCGCCGTCCGACTTGGCAACGACGACGCGCCCGCCGGGCTTCGGCGCGCCGGACTCCTGCAGGATGCTTGCTGCGTTGCGCAATTTTTCCATCAGGGAGCCGTCGCCGCTCAGGAGCCCGCCCAGCGTGCGGGACAGCTTGCTCGATATCTCGGGGAGCGCGTTGATCATGTCGGCGACCTGATCCTGCGTCACGTAGATCACGCCCACGATCCCGACGGCGATGGCCGACATCACGAGGACGGTACCAAGGGAGCGAGGTACTCGATATCGCTCCAGCAGGGTCACGACAGGATCCAAGGTATAGGCGACCACGATCGCCATGACCACCGGAACGATGAATTCCTGCGCTGCCTTCAATCCGAACAAGACGGCCAGGACGGTCAGCGTCACCAGACAGAAGCCGCTGACGCGCACGAGCGGCGTGGGCGCCGGCGGCTTGATGAGGCCAGCGTCCTGCGCCGTTACTTTCTCTTCGGCAGGTTCGGTCTTTTCCCCCGCCAGATCGGTCCCTTTATCCGCAGCCTGGGCCGCTACGGGTTCTGGGCCTTCCCGCTGCGGCGAAGTGACCACGGGCGTTGCGCTCTCCATCTTTCCCCTCACATCCAATTTGCGAAGGCCATCCGCAAGTTGCGTGCCCGGCGGGTTCAGCCGCTGCTGATTGCCAGCAGGCCCGGCTCGCCATCGTGCCGCCGCTGCGCCCGCTCCAGGATGAATTCAATGATCATCGCGAGCGCCCGCGGATGGTGGCGATTGGGCATGTACAGCATATACATGCCGCGCCCAAAAATGCTTAAGCGCCAATCGGTCAGCGCGGGCACGAGTTCGCCGCGCGCGATGTCCTCGTGCACCACGTAGTCCGGCACCACGCCGACACCGAGGCCCGCGCGGATGGCATCGCGCAGGAACGCATAGTTGCGGGAAATGACGGTGGGTTCCAGCACCACATGCTGGCGGGGCTGGCCGCCGTAGTACGCGGACAGGCGCAGCGGCCGGCCGATCACGGCGGCGCTGATCACCGGCGTTCCGGCCAGGTCTTCGGGCCGCTGGGGAAGCCCGTGGCTGTCGGCGTAGTCCCGTGACGCGCAGGCCACGTAGCGGACCTGGCCCAGTTCGCGCGCGACCAGGTGCTGCGGCGGTTCGGACATGATGCGCACGGCAATGTCGACCTCGTCGCGCAGCAGGTCCTCGACGCTGTTCTCAAACAGTACGTCCAGCACGATGTCGGGATACGTCTTCTTGAACTCCAGCAGCCAGGGGGTCATCACGAATTGCCCGTAGCCGCTGGGCACGCTAAGGCGCACCTTGCCCTGCGGCGTCTTGCCCAGCGTTTCGACTGATTCGCGCGCGGAGGCCAGTTCGTCCTGGATACTGCGCCCGTGCTTGTACAGCTTCAGCCCGATCTCAGTGGGTTCCACGCGCCGCGTCGTGCGCCGCACGAGCTGCATGCCGACCGAACGCTCGAGTTGGCTCAGGTGATAGCTGACGTTGGCTCGCGTCATTTTCAGACGGCGCGCGGCCTCGCTGAGGTTGCCTGCGTCCAGGATTTCGACAAGCAAGATGAGGGATTTGGTGTCCATGGCGGCGCTCCTTGCCGAGCATTGTCAAATTTTCTTGTCCGGAGTGTCAATTATCGATGCCATTGTCAAGACATCTTTGCTGCGAAAGAATAAAGCCATAAGAGACGGGCCACCCCCGGGCCCGCCAGGCTCCGTTCGCGCAAGGCGTCGGCGCACCGGCATGCCGGCGCGGCGCGCGAGCAGGAAGCATCATTGGAGACACTGTCCATGACAGACAGCGCAAGCACCGGCGCGGCCCAGACGCGCCGCTACGAAGACATACTGGTCGTCGTCATCGACCATCCCCCCGTGAATGCACTGAGCGCCACCGTGCGCCGTGACTTGTCCGATGCCATCGCGCAGGCGCAGACGGACACGCGGGTCCGCGCGATTCTGCTGTTGGGCGCGGGCAAGAACTTCATCGCGGGCGCGGATATCCGAGAGTTCGGCAAGCCGCCGCAGCCGCCCCTGCTGCCCGACCTTTGCAATCAGATCGAAGCCAGCGCCAAGCCTGTCGTCGCGGCGCTGCACGGCGCAACGCTGGGCGGCGGTTTGGAGATTGCCCTGGCGGCGCACTATCGCGTGGCGCTGGCCAGCGCCAAGCTGGGCCTGCCGGAAGTGAACCTGGGCCTCTTGCCCGGCGCGGGGGGCACGCAGCGCGCGCCCCGCCTGATGGGCGCTCAGGCCGCGCTGGACCTGATGCTGACCGGCAAGCACTTGCCCGCCGACGCCGCCTTGGCCTCGGGGCTGGTCGACGTGCTTTCCTCTGAGGAGGATCCGCTGGACGCGGGCCTTGCCTACACGCGCGAACTGCTGGCGCTGAATGCCGGCCCGCGCCGCACGCGTGACGCGGCCGAGGCCCTGGCAGACCGGCCGGCGCAACTGGCGGTAGTGAATGCCGCCGCCGAACGCGTCGCCGCCACCACCCGTGGCCTCTATTCGCCCGCCAAGATCGTGGACGCGGTGCGCGCGGCCATCGAACAGCCCTTTGACGAAGGTCTGCGCATCGAGCGCGCACTGTTCCTGCAATGTCTGGACAGCCCGCAGCGCGCCGCGCTGGTTCACGCGTTTTTTGCCGAGCGCGAAACCGCAAAGATCCCCGAACTGAAGGAAGCGCGCTCGCGCCGCCTTGATCGCGTGGGCATCATCGGCGGCGGCACGATGGGCGCGGGCATTGCCGTGGCGGTGCTGGATGCGGGACTGCCGGTGGTGATGGTGGAGCAGGACGAGGCCGCGCTGGCGCGGGGCCGCGCGCGCGTCGAACAGGTGTACGACCTGCTGGTAAACAAAGGCCGGATCACCGCCGACGAACGGGCCGCACGCCTGGCGCGCTACACCGGCGCCACCAGCTACGACGCGCTGGGCGAAGCGGATCTCATCATCGAAGCCGTCTTTGAGGACATGGCTGTGAAGCAGGCGGTCTTCGCGCAACTGGACCGCGTCGCCAAGCCCGGCGCCGTGCTGGCCACCAACACCTCTTACCTTGACGTGGACCGGATCGCCGAAGCGACGCGCGGACCGGCCGACGTGCTGGGACTGCACTTCTTCTCGCCGGCCAACATCATGAAGCTCATGGAGGTCGTGGTGGGCCGCCACACCGCGCCGGACACCGTGGCAACCGGCTTCGAGCTGGCGCGCCGGCTGCGCAAGATTCCCGTGCGCGCGGGCGTATGCGACGGCTTCATCGGCAACCGCATCCTGGCCGTGCACCGGCAGGCGGCTGACATGATGATGGAAGACGGCGCCTCGCCTTATGACATCGACGCCGCCGTGCGCGCGTTCGGCTATCCGATGGGCCCCTACCAGATGGCCGATCTGGCCGGCGGCGATATTGGCTGGGCGACGCGCAAACGCCGCGCCGCCACGCGCGACCCGGCGTTGCGCTATGTGCAGATTCCGGACCGCCTCTGCGAGCGCGGCTGGTTTGGTCAGAAGACCGGCCGCGGCTTTTATCTGTACCCCGACGGCGCGCGCCAGGGCACGCCCGACCCGGAAGTGCTTGCCATCATCGACGAAGAACGCCGCCGTGCCGGCATCACGCCCCGCCCGTTCACGCAGGATGACATCCTGCGCCGCTACCTGGCCGCGATGGTCAACGAAGCGGCAAACGTGCTGCACCAGGGCATCGCGCTGCGCCCGTCCGACATCGACGTCGTGTTCCTGTCCGGCTACGGCTTTCCCCGCCACCGCGGCGGTCCGATGCACTACGCCGACACCGTGGGACTGCCCAGCATTCTTGCCGACATCCGCAACTATGCGCAGGAAGATCCTGCGTTCTGGAAGCCGTCGCCGCTACTCGTGCAACTGGCCGAGTCCGGCCGCACCTTCGGCAGCCTGAACGCCGCCTGATCCGAATACATCCCGAGGAACCCACATGCGTGAAGCCGTCATCGTTTCCACTGCCCGCACCCCCATCACCAAGGCGGGGCGCGGCGAATTCAACCTGATCGCCGGACCCACGCTGGCCGCGCACGCCGTGCGCGCCGCCGTGGATCGCGCCGGTATTGACCCCGCGCTGATCGAAGATGCGTTCATCGGCTGCGGCTATCCGGAAGGCGCCACCGGACGCAACATCGGCCGCCAGGCCGTGATCCGCGCGGAACTCCCGGTCAGCGTGGGCGGCGCGACGATCAACCGCTATTGCGCATCCGGCCTGCAGGCGATCGCGTCGGCCGCGAGCCGCATCGTGATGGACGGCGCACCGGCCGTGATCGCGGGCGGCGTGGAGCTGGTGTCGCAGATCCGCACCCGCGACGACGGCGTCAGCGGCATGGACCCGTGGATCGTCGCCAACAAGCCCGAACTCTATCTGCCCATGATCGAGACCGCCGACATCGTGGCCGCCCGCTACGGCATCAGCCGCGAAGCGCAGGACCGCTTTGCCGCGCAAAGCCAGGCGCGCACCGAGGCCGCGCAGGCCGCCGGCCGCTACCGCGAGGAGATCATTCCGGTCACCACCACCATGTCCGTCACGGACCGCGCCACCGGCGCCGTCACCGAACGCGAAGTGACGGTGGACAAGGACACCTGCAACCGTCCCGGCACGACTTACGAGGCGCTGGCCGGCCTTGCGCCCGTACGGGGTGAAGGCCAGTTCGTCACGGCGGGCAATGCCTCGCAACTATCGGACGGCGCGGCCGCCTGCGTGCTGATGGAAGCGGGCGAGGCGCAGCGCGCCGGCATCCGCCCGCTGGGTGCGTTCCGGGGCCTTGCCATCGCCGGCTGCGAGCCGGACGAAATGGGCATTGGCCCCGTCTATGCCGTGCCAAAGCTGCTGGCGCGCCACGGTCTGAAGGTGCAGGACATCGACCTGTGGGAACTGAACGAGGCGTTTGCGTCGCAGGCGCTGTATTGCCAGGAAAAGCTGGGCATCCCCATGGATCGCCTGAACGTGGACGGCGGCTCTATTGCGCTGGGCCACCCGTTCGGCGTCACCGGCGCGCGGCTGGCTGGCCACGTCCTGATTGAAGGCCGCCGCCGCGGCGCCCGCTACGCCGTCGTCACGATGTGCATCGGTGGCGGCATGGGCGCGGCCGGCCTGTTTGAAATCTACTGAGAGACCCGCATGGATCTGGAATTCACCCCTGAAGAAGTCGCCTTCCGCGACGAGGTGCGCGCCTTTCTGGACGCCAAGCTGCCCCGGCGTCTGGCGGACAAGGTTGGCGAAGGCAAGCTGCTGACGCGCGACGACATGGCCGAATGGCACGCGATCCTGAACGCGCAAGGCTGGCTGGCCACGCACTGGCCCGAGGAATACGGCGGCACCGGCTGGACGGCCGCCCAGAAATACCTTTTTGACAACGAATGCGCGCTGGCCAACGCGCCGCGCATCGTGCCGTTCGGTCTAAGCATGCTGGGACCCGTGCTGATCAAGTACGGCTCCGAGGCGCAGCGCCGCTACTGGTTGCCGCGCATTCTGGACGGCTCGGACTGGTGGTGCCAGGGCTACTCCGAACCCGGCGCGGGCTCGGACCTGGCATCGCTCAAGACCACGGCCGTGCGCGACGGCGACAGCTACGTCGTGAACGGTCAGAAGACGTGGACCACGCTCGGCCAGTACGCCAACATGATCTTCTGCCTGGTGCGGACCTCTCAGGAAGGCCGGCGCCAGGAGGGCATCAGCTTTCTCTTGATCGACATGAACAGCCCGGGCATCGAAGTGCGCCCCATCATCACGCTGGATGGCGAGCACGAAGTCAACGAGGTGTTCTTCTCGGACGTGCGCGTGCCCGTCGAGAACCTGGTGGGCGAAGAAAACCGCGGCTGGACGTGCGCCAAGTATCTGCTGACCTATGAGCGCACCAACATCGCGGGCGTGGGTCAGTCCACGGCCGCGCTGGAACGTCTGAAGGCGGTCGCCGCGCGCCAGAAGCGGCATGGCCGCCCGCTGACCGAGGACCCCGATTTCGCCGCGCGGCTGGCGCGCGTCGAGATCGAACTGGCCAACATGCGCACGACCAACCTGCGCGTGGTGGCGGCCGTGGCCGGCGGCGGCGCGCCTGGCGCGGAGAGTTCGATGCTGAAGATCCGCGGCACGCAGATCCGCCAGGAGATCAGCGCCTTGAACCGCCGCGCCATGGGCCCGTATGCGCGGCCCTTTGTGCCCGAGGCGCTGCACGACGGCTACGACGCGCCGCCCATCGGCCCAGACGGCGCCAACAGCGCCGCCGCGCAGTACTTCAACAACCGCAAGCTGTCGATCTTCGGCGGCTCCAATGAAATCCAGAAGAACATCATCTCGAAGATGATCCTGGGACTGTAAGGGCTGGCCATGAATTTCGAACACACCGAAGACCGGCGCATGCTCTCGGACATGCTGCGCCGCTTTGTCGCCGAGCAGTATGACTTTGCCACCCGCATGCGGCACGCCGAATCGCCGCAGGGCTACAGCGCCGAGTTCTGGCAACGCTACGCGGAGCTGGGCGCCATCGGCGCGCTGTTTACCGAGGCGGATGGCGGGCTGGGCGGCGCGGGCTTCGACATTTCTGTCGTCTTTGAAGCGCTGGGCCGCGGTCTGGTCGTCGAACCCTTCCTGGACGCGGTGATGGTGGGCAGCGCCATCGCCGCAGCGGGCACGCCCGAACAACGCGAGGCATTGGAAGGCCTGATCGCCGGCAGCCTGACCGCTGCACTGGCCCACGCCGAGCCGCAATCCGGCTACGACCTCAACCAGGTGCAGGCGCGCGCGCAGCGCAGCGCCGACGGATGGGTGCTTAGCGGAGCCAAGGCCGTCGTTTACGCGGGCGAACACGCCGATATCTTCCTGGTGTCGGCGCGCACGTCGGGCGCCGACGATGACGAGGCCGGCATCAGCCTCTTTCTAATGACCAAGGCGACGCCCGGCCTGAGTCTGCGGGGCTATGGCCTGATCGACGGCGGACGCGCTGCGGAGCTGGTGCTGGACAACGTGCAGCTCGGACCCGGCGCATTGCTGGGCGACGCGGACGCCGGCCACGCGCTGCTGGAACGCGCCGTGGGCCGCGGCATCCTGGCCCTGTGCGCGGAGGCCGTGGGCGCCATGGACTGCGCGCGCGACGCCACGCTGGAATACCTGCGCACGCGCCGCCAGTTCGGCGCGCCGCTCGGCAGCTTCCAGGCCTTGCAGCATCGCATGGCCGACGTGCTGCTGGAGATCGAGCAGGCGCGCTCGGCCGTCATCAACGCGGCCGCCGCCGTCGACCTGCCCGACCGCGTCACGCGCGAGCGCGCGCTGTCGGCCGCCAAGGTCACCATCGGGCGCATCGGCACGCTGGTGGCCGAGGAGTGCATCCAGCTGCATGGCGGCATTGGCATGACCTGGGAGCTGCCGCTGGCGCACTACGCCAAGCGCCTGGTCATGATCGACCATCAGCTGGGCGACGAAGACCACCACCTGCGCCGCTACATTGCGCTGGGACAGGCATGAGCGCGGACGCACGGCCATGATCGAATCCCGTTCCGCCACCCTCTCCCGCCCCTTCTCCGCGCCCTTCCCCGTGCGCTCCGCGCAGGACGTCCAGCGGCTGCAGGCACGGCCGCTGGAAGAAACGCTGACGGTGCAGAGCACCTACGAGATCTTCTGCAATTCCGCGGCCGCGTTCGGCGACCGGCGCGCGCTGACCTTCCTGCGCAGCGCGGATCCTGCCGACGCAGCCATCAGCTGGACCTACCGCGACCTGCTGGCCGGCATCCACCAGACCGCCAACCTGCTGCACGGCCTGGGCATCCGCGAAGGGGACGCCGTGGGCGTGCTGCTGCCCGGCTGCCTGGAATACCACCTGGCCCTGTGGGGCGGCGAGGCAGCGGGCATCGTGCAGCCGCTCAATCCGCTGCTGACCGAAGACAAGCTGGCGTCGCTGATGACGACGGCCGGCGCCAAGGCGCTGATCGCGTATGGGTCCGACGTGGAGTGCGGCTCGTGGTCCAAGGCACTGCGCCTGATGGACCGTGTGCCAACGCTGAAAACGCTGCTTCGCGTGGCGCCGTGGCAGGAAGCCGCAGCGGATCGCCCCACGCTGCCGGACTTCGCGCTGGACTTCAACGCCGCCCGAGCGGCCCAGCCGCCGGACCGGCTGGTCAGCGAACGCGTCATCCGCGCAAGCGATGTGGCGGCGTATTTCCACACGGGCGGCACCACGGGCGCGCCCAAGCTGGCCATCCATACCCACGCCAACCAGGTGTTTACCGCGTGGGCCGCCGTGCAACTGCAAAATGCGGGTCCGGGCGACGTGGTCATCAACGGCTATCCGCTCTTTCACGTGGCGGGCGTGCTGCCGGCATCGCTGGCGGCGCTGTCCGCGGGCGTGGAAACCGTCATCCCGACCACCCTGCTCCTACGCAACCGCGACGTGCTGCGCAATTACTGGCGCCTTGTCGAAAAGCACCGCGCCACGTCGCTGCAGGGCGTGCCGACGATATTGGCCGCGCTGGCCGAGGTGCCGCTGGCCGGCGCCGACATTTCGTCGCTCCGTTACTGCCGCACGGGCGCCGCCCCCCTGCCCGCCGAGCTGGCCGCGCGCTTCAAGCGCCTGTTCGGCCTTCACGTCAGCGAAAGCCTGGGCATGACCGAGATGGCGGGCATCACGTCGATCTCGCCCCCCGGCTGCGAATTCCCGGTCAACTGCGTGGGGTTTCCGCTGCCGTATGTGCAGATCCGCATCGTCAGCCTGGACATGCCCGCCGGCCAGCCCGCGCGCGATCTGCCTCCTGGCACGCCGGGCATGGTGCTGATCAAGGCGCCCAACGTCATCCCCGGCTTTCTGGATCCCGAAGACACCGCGCGCGCCTTCACGGAAGACGGCTGGCTCATCAGCGGCGACGTGGGCCTCATGGATGCCGAAGGCCGCCTGCATCTGCAGGGCCGCGCCAAGGACCTGATCATCCGCGGCGGCCACAACATCGACCCCAAGACCATTGAGGACGCGCTTGCCAGGCACCCGGCCGTGCAGCTTTGCGCGGCGGTCGGCGCCCCCGACGCCTACGCTGGCGAGTTGCCCATTGCCTTCGTCACCCTGGCCGAAGGCAGCGAGGCAACCGAAGCCGAATTGGTGGCCTACGCCGCTGCGCACGTGGACGAGGGCCCGGCGCGGCCCAAGCGGGTCGTCGTGCTGGACACCATGCCGATGACCAACGTGGGCAAGATCTACAAACCCGATTTGCGCCGCCTGGCGACCGCCGTGGCGGTCGAGGCCGTGGTGGCGCGCACCCTGCAAGCGGCTGGCCGCGCGCAAGACGATCCCGTCTTCCGCGTGCTGGCCGATGCGCAACCGGATGTCGCCGTAGAAGCCGGCGCCGGTGCGCCCGCGCCGCTGAAAGCCCAGCTGCGCGAAGCGCTGTCCCGGCTCCCCGTCAAAGTCGGCTTGCGCGACTGACTGGCTGCCCATAACAACCATCAGGCAACACCCACCAGGAGACAAACAACATGACCCGACTGCCTCTGCGACGCGCTGTCCTCGCCGCCCTGACGCTCACCCTGGCAAGCGCCGCCTTGCCCTTTTCCGCCAGTGCCCAGACTGACTTTCCCACCAAACCCATCACCCTGATCGTGCCCTTCCCGGCCGGCGGCTCCACCGACCGACACCTGCGGATCGTGGCGCAGGACGCCTCCAAACACCTGGGCCAGCCCGTCATCGTGGAAAACCGTCCGGGCGCCGGCGGCACGCTAGGCACCGCGACCATGGCCAAGACTGCCAAACCGGACGGCTACACCATCGCCCTGTACACGCTGGCGATGCTGCGCATGCCCTACATGCAGAAAAGCAGCTGGGACCCGATCAACGATTTCACCTTCATCCTGGGCCTGTCGGGCTACACCTTCGGCTTCACGGTGCGCTCGGATTCGCCGTACAAGACCTTCAACGAATACATCGAGGCGGCGCGCAAGGCGCCAGGCAAGATCGATTACGGCTCGACCGGCATCGGCTCGTCGCCGCACCTGATCATCGAAGAGATCGCCATCAACGCCAACGTTAAGCTCAACCACGTGCCGTTCAAGGGCAACGCCGACATGCAGCAGGCGCTGCTGGGCGGCCACGTCATGGCGCAGAGCGACGCCACCGGCTGGGACCAGTTCGTCGATTCCGGCAAGATGCGGCTGCTGGTCACCTTTGGCGAAAAGCGCACCACGCGCTGGCCCGATGTGCCGACCGCGCAAGAGCTGGGCTACAAGGTCGTCTCCACGTCACCGTACGGCCTGGCGGGACCCAAGGGCATGGACCCGGCGGTCGTGAAGATCCTGCATGACGCGTTCAAGAAGGCGCTGTTCGACCAGGCCAGCATGGACGTCATGAAACAGCTCAATCAGGAACCCGCCTACCGCAGCAGCGAGGACTACAAGGCGTGGGCGCAGGCTACTTTCGTCGAGGAAAAGGCGCTGATTGAAAACCTGGGGCTGATGGCCAAATAGCGGGACAAGCGCCGGGAGAACAAGGGGCGGCAGGCAAGGCGCGGCCGCTCGGGCCCGCACACCGCGTGCAGACAGAATTTGTATGCAAGAAATGTCTCCCGCCCCGGCCGCCTTTTGTTAGACTGGCTGCCCGACGGTTTCCCGCAACCGGCAGACCCTGCCGCGCCTCATGATCCAGGACGTCCAGCCAGACCCCAGCGCCGACGACATCGCCAAGGAAGTGTCCGCCGCCATCGTGGCGCACAAGCTTCCGCCCGGCACCCGGCTGCGCGAAGAGGCCCTGGCCCGGGTTTACAAGGTCAGCCGCACCAAGATCCGCGCCGCGCTCCTGATGCTGTCCAAGGACAAGCTCATCAACATCATTCCGGACAAGGGCGCCTTCGTCAGCAAGCCCGATGCGAACGAGGCGCGCGAGGTCTATGCCGTGCGCCGCATCCTGGAAGCGGCGTTGGCCCGTGAATTCGTGGCCTGCGCCAAGACCGCCGACTTCCGCCGCATCGATGCGCATCTGGCCGAGGAACGACAGGCCCTGGAAAGCGGCGACGTGCAGGCGCGTAACCGGTTGCTCAGCCAGTTCCACATCCTGCTTGCCGAAACCGTGGGCAATTCCGTGCTGACGGGCATGCTGCGCGAGCTGTCCGCCCGCAGCGCGGTGATCACCGTGCTGTACCAAAGCTCCCACGACGCCAATTGCTCGTCACGCGAGCACCACGCCTTCATCGAGGCGGCGCGCATCGGCGACGCCGATCGCGCCTGCGCATTGATGGACGAACACCTGGAACACGTGCTGGCCGCGCTGGATTTCAGGGGCGACCGGCAGACAGGCAGCGATCTGGTTGCCGCGCTGCTGAGCTGAGGCGCGGCCAGTCTGACGCAGTTTTCGACCCCGCGCCGCTATCCCGCCCGCAGCAGTTGCTCCATGCGCTGCTGCAACCAGCGCTCCGTCTCGTTCAACACGGCCCCTTGCAGCCACAACGTGCGCACGGACAGCATCGGCAACGCCAGTTCCGCGCACGGCACCGGCGTCAGCGTGGTGCTGAAACTCTCGTATTGCGCGATGTTCAGCGGGAGGATCGCAAAGCCCAGCCCGTCGGCCACCATGCCCGCGATGCTGTAGAAGCTGTCCGTACGCCACACCGTGGGACTGAGCACCATGTCCTCCACACCCTCCATCTGCATGACGAGCTGGCGGTGACGCGCCAGGTCCTCGCGCGCTACCTGCGGCAGCGCAGCCAGCGGATGGCCCGACGCCACGAAGATCCCTTGCGCCACGTTGCCCAGCGAACGATGCGCAAAGTCGCTGCCGGGGTCGCCCCGGTCGAAGTGGAAGGCGATACTGGCCCGGCCCTGCCGCACGTAATCGGCGACCTCGGTCGCGGTGCCGTTCAATTGGGTCAGCTCAAGCGCCGGGAAGCGCTCGGCCAATTCCAGCGCCAGCGCGCCCAGCACCAGATACGGCAAGGCCTCGTCGAGCGCAATCGACAGGCGCGCCTCCTGGCCACCGGCAAACGCCAGCGCACGCTGCGACAGCCCGCCGGCCTGGCGCAGCAACTCTTTCGCTTCCCGCAGCATTACCTCCCCGGCCGCCGTCAGCACGGCGTTGCGGCGCGACCGGTCAAAGAGCTCCACGCCCAGATCCGCCTCCAGCAGTCCCACCGCCGTGCTGACCGCCGACTGGGCGCGGCCGATGCGGCGCCCCGCCGCCGAGAATGACCCAGCCTCTGCCGCCGCCACGAATTGCCGTAGTTGGTCCAAGGTCCATTGCATGGTGTGCTCCTTTCAACCCATCGATTTTATAGATGCAATCCAACTTTTTATGGCGGATATGTAGATGGATAATGCCAGCCCGTGATCCCGAACGCGTACGCCGCGCCCGGAATCACGGTCTTCAAAAGGAGTAGAACCATGCAGCGGACTCATTCGAACGCTGTTGCCGCGGCCACCCCCGGCCGCTGGCTCGTGCTGGCCATCGTGTCCAGCGCCTTGCTGCTGATCGTCGTCGACATGACGGTCCTTTACACCGCCTTGCCGCGGCTTACCCACGAACTGGGCGTCACGGCGTCCGCCAAGCTGTGGATCGTGAACGTGTACGCGCTGGTCGTGTCCGGCCTGCTGCTGGGCATGGGCACGCTGGGCGACCGGCTGGGCCATAAGCGCCTTTTCATGATGGGGCTGGCCGTGTTCGGCGCGGCGTCGCTGGCCGCCGCCTACTCGCCCGGTGCGGTCGTCCTGATCGCGGCCCGTGCGCTGCTCGGCGTGGGCGCAGCGATGATGATGCCCGCCACGCTGTCCATCCTGCGCCTGGCATTTGCCGACGAGCGTGAGCGCGCCGTGGCCATCGGCGTCTGGGCGTCGGTCGCATCGGGCGGCGCGGCGCTCGGCCCCGTCGTGGGCGGCCTGCTGCTGGAGCATTTCTGGTGGGGCTCAGTGTTTCTCATCAACGTTCCCATCGTGCTGCTGGCCCTGCCGCTGGCCTGGCGCTTCATCCCGGCCAGCCGGCCTGACGCGTCGCGTCCGTGGGATCTGACCGGCTCGCTGCAGGTGATGGCGGGCATGATCCTGTGCGCCTATGCGCTCAAGGAACTGGGCCGCGCGTCGCCGTCCTGGCTGCACGCGATGGTGGCCTGCGCGGCGGGCGCGGCCATGCTCGCCCTCTTTGTGCGCCGCCAGCGGCGTCGGCCCTATCCGCTGATCGACTTCGCCATCTTCCGAAACGCCTCCTTCAGTTCGGCCGTCGCCGCCGCGCTGTTTGCCGCGGCCGCGCTGCTGGGCATGGAACTGGTGTTCAGCCAGCGGCTGCAACTGGTGCTGGGCATGTCGCCGATACAGTCCGCCCTCTTCATCCTGCCGCTGCCGCTGGCCGCCTTTGTCGCCGGGCCGCTCGCGGGCCTTCTGCTCGGACGCGTGGGCAGCCGGCGCATGCTTTTCCTGTCGCTGCTGGTGTCGGGTGCGGGCATGGGCGGCTACCTGCTGACCTACGATGCGGCGGTCATCCCGCAGATGATCAGCCTGTGCGTGCTGGGCCTGGGTATCGGCGCAACCATGACCGCCGCCTCCAGCACCATCATGCAAAGCGCCACGCCGGAGCGCGCCGGCATGGCGGCGTCGATCGAGGAAGTTTCGTATGAACTGGGCGGCGCGCTGGGCGTGACGCTGATGGGCTCGATTCTGTCGGGCGTGTACGCGCAGTCGCTATCCGTGCCAGCGGGCGTGGCGGCCACCGGCGCGGCGCGTGACAGCCTGGACGAGGCGCTCGTCGTCGCCGAAAGCCTGCCCGCGGACCTGGCGGCCACGCTGACCGAGATGGCCCGCGGCGCCTTCGAGACGGGCTACGCGGCGGTGATCGCCACCGCCACGATCATGCTGCTGGGCACCGCCGCCTTCGTGCTGCTGAACCGCGCCCGCCGGGCGGTGCAACCCGGCTGACGTCACCCATTGCGGAACGCGTGGTCCATGTCCGCGATCAGGTCTTCCTCGTGCTCCAGGCCGATCGACACCCGGATCAGGCCTTCGGATACGCCCGCGGCATCGCGCTCTTCCGCGGGCACCCCGGAATGCGTGGTCGACGCCGGATGACACACCAGCGTCTCGGTGCCGCCCAGGCTGACGGCCGAACGGAACAGATGCAGCGCATTGATGAATCGGAACGCGCGCTCGCGGCCCCCGTCCAGCACGAAGGCAAACGTCGAACCGGGTCCGGTGCATTGGCGCTTGTACACCTCTTGGTAGGCGCGATCCGCGATCAGTTCCGGGTGGAACACCTGCACCTTTTCGTGCGGATTGCCCGCCAGCCACTCGGCAACCCGGGTGGCCGTGCGCGCCGCCTGCTTCATGCGCAGGACCACCGTTTCCATCGACCGCGTGATCATCCAGCACGAATGCGGATCCAGTTGCGACCCGAACGCGCTGCGGATGGCGCGCACCTTCTTGATGAGTTCCTTGCTGCCGGTGACCGCCCCCGCCACCAGATCGCTGTGTCCGCCGACGTACTTGGTCAGCGAGTACACGGACAGGTCCACCCCGTGCTCCGCCGGCTTCTGGAAGATCGGGCCGAGCAGCGTGTTGTCGCACACCGAGATCGGCCGGTAGCCGTGGCGCGTCTCGAACGCATCCAGCTCGTTCTTCATGGCCTCGAAATCGAACAGCGCGTTGGTCGGATTGGCGGGCGTCTCGACATAAAAGAGCTTGACCGGCCCCTTGGCCGCCGCCGCTTCAAGCGCCGCGCGCATGTTGCGCGGCGAGAGCCCGTCCGCCACGGGATGCGAACCCACGCCCCACTCCGGAAAGATCTTGCCGATCAGCGTTTCGGTGCCGCCATAGAGGGGCACCGATTGCACCAGCTGCTCGCCGGGGCGCAGAAACGCCATCAGCACCGCGCTGATCGCGGACATGCCACTTGAAGTCACGGCGGCGTCCTGAGAGCCGTCAAGCAGCGACAGCCGGTCTTCTACGATCTCCAGGTTTGGATGGTTGAACCGGCTGTACACCAGACCCGCCGTCTCGCCCTGCGGCAAGGGCTTGCGGCCGGACACCAGATCAAAGAACGCGGCGCCGTCCTCGGCCGTGCGGAACGCGAACGTGGACGTCAGAAACACCGGCGGCTTGACCGCCCCCTCAGACAGATAGGGATCGTAGCCGTAGGACATCATCTGGGTTTCGGCATGCAAGGGGCGGCCGAAGATGTCCTTCTTGTGATAGCTCGAGTAAGTCATGGAGTGCCTCTTTCTGGTATTCCAGCCGACCGGGCGGGCGCGTCACATATCTCCCAGACAATAACGCCGTGGCGCGGGCGAGATATTGCAGGTTGTGACGTGCGCGCGCCGGCAGCAGCGGAATTGCGCAGAGGTGGCGCCCGGCGTCAGTCCACCGTCGCCCCGGACAGCTTGACCAGCTTGGCCCACTTGTCGATTTCCTGGTCCAGGAAAGCCTTGAACTGCGCCGGCGATTGGCTCGTGGGCGCGGAACCCTGATCCAGCAGCACCTTGCGGAACGCTGGGTCTTGCGTCACCGACTTCAAGGCCTGAGCGAGCTTATCCACGACGGCGGGCGGCGTGCCGGCAGGCACGAACACACCGTTCCACAGCGACACATCGAACCCGGGCAGCGATTCGCCCACGGCCGGCACATCGGGCAGACGCGGCGAACGCTCCGGGGTGGTCACGCCCAATGCGCGCAGCTTGCCGCTTTCCAGGTACGACAGCACTTCCACCAGCGGCGAAAACACGGCCTGCACCTGGCCGCCCATCAGATCCACGTTCGCCGGCGCCCCGCCCTTATACGCCACATGGACCATGTCGCCCTTGGCCATCGCGTTGAATAGCGCGCCGGACAGATGCGAGGCCGACCCGTTGCCCGCGGAACCGTAGTTCACCGGGGCGTCCTTCTTCTGAACGAGCGCGATGAACTCCGTGAGCGACTTGGCCGGCACGTTGTTGTTCACAGTCAGGACATTCGGAATCGACGCGATCTGCGAGACGGGAATCAGGTCACGGCGCAGGTCGAAACCCATGTTCTTGTACAGCGTCACATTGGTGGCGATCGTGCTGGTGGCCAGCAGCAGTGTGTAGCCGTCAGGCGTTGCGCGCGCCGCCACGCTCGATCCCAGGTTGCTCCCCGCCCCCGCCCGGTTCTCCACGACCACCTGTTGCTTGAGTTGCCGGGACAGATTCTCGGCGAGGAGCCGCGCGGTCGCATCCGTGCTGCCGCCGGCCGCAAAGGGAACGATCATCGTGATGGCCTTGCGCGTGGGCCAGTCCGCGCCCGCGTCGGGCTGGGCCGCGTGCGCGGCCGGGGCGCCCGCGCCAAGACAGGCGCCCAAGGCAAGGGCGATGCGTACACGTGAGGTCATGGTTGTCTCCTTGATTGGAATAAGCGCGGCCGTTCCGGGCGTTGCGTCGTGCGCGCAACTACCCGAGGGCCGGTGAAGGGTGCGGCGGGCGCCGCGTGCGAACTGCTATTGCGGTGTCACAACGACGGTGCCGGCGTCGGCATCCACGTCCAGCCAGTCGCCGGTGGCGATGGCCTTGGTCGGGTCTTCGTCCAGCCCGGCCACGACGGGGATGGCGCCGATGATCGCGCCGATCGTCGTGATCGGTTCCGGCGTCACCTGCACGAACGCCAGCGGCGCCGTGCCGCGCGAGACCATGTCGTAGATCTTGTAAGAGCCGCCGGTCGATCCCTTGCCGGTCAGAAAGACCAGCACCTTGCCGGCGATGTTCACGCCTTCCAGCTCGTGTCCGGGTTCGGTGACGATACCCGTCATGTTGTCGACGCCGCCGTTGAAGCTGATCGCCTCTCCCGTCACGACGGCCTGTCCGCTGGTCTTGCCCTTGACGATCTTGCGCCCCGTCAGGACGCGTTTGGCTTGGATCATGGCGCTTACCTCCAGACGCCGCTGACGGCGGCCTGCATGACGCGATTGAGATTGCCGTAATGCGTGGGCAGGCCGAACTGGCCGGGCGCGTAGAACGCCATCTTGGCGGAGTTGGTGGTCAGCGTGCGATAGCCCTTGGCTGGCGCGATCACGCGGCTGCGGGCCAGGAACGGGCACGTTTCGCGCACGACCGTCCCGCCGGCATCCTTGATCGTCTGGATGTATCCCATGCGATCGGCCATGGCGTACATGGCGCCGGCCGTGGTGACCCACAGCGCGACGTCCGGATGCACCCGTTTGCCCTCCAGCGCCTCGGCCACCTCGCGGATCTCCTGCACCGACGCATTCGGACAGCCCACGAGGATCCAGTCCACGTGATCCGATTGCTCCTTGTTCAGCGCAGCCTCGGCCTTTTTCTTTTCGGCGTCGTCAAACACCAGCACCTTTTCGGGCTCGTGGCCACCGAATGCCGCCTCAAGCGTGGGCGCTTCGGGCGTGACGCCGACAGCATGGAACATGCTCACCGCGCCCGAAGCCGCCAGCGCGGCGCTCAGCGCTTTCAACTGCTCCAGCGTGGGATCGGAGGGGATGCCCGTGAACACCGGCGTGTCCTGCCCGGCGATGCGGCCGGCAAAGTAGCCCAGCGTGCCGTAGTCGGTCATGTCGTCGAGCGAGGTCTCGACCTTGACCAGCAGTTTTCCGTAGCGGTTCTCCGTCAGGTGAAAACCGTACTCCGGCGTGCGTCCCGTCAGCGCGGTGGCCAAGCCGCTGGGGCCGCCTTCGCGATTGGTGCGGGCGCCGCACACCGAGTTGGCGTACACCACCGCAGACGACTCGCCCCACGCCATGTGCTCGCCGAATCGCGGACTGTTGCCCACCAGGTAGGGAATACAGGTATTGCAGGTGTTGGCGCCCATGCCGGCATAGGCGTCCGTCAGGCGGGTTTGCAGCGCGCTGTCCGACTCCGGAATGCCGATCTCGCGCCACTGCACCGGATCGACCGCCGTCGGGTTCGTGGTCACCCGGGTGACGAACGTGCCGCCCTGCCGCTTGATGTCTTCGACAAAGCGCGTGCCGGCCTCTTCCGCGACGAGGACCGACGAACCGGCCATGTGGACATTGCTGACCTGCAGCAGGCGTTTGGCGCCAAAACTCTCACCCAGGGCAACCAGGATTTCCATGGCCTTTTGCACGGCAGGCCCCTTGCCGCCCGCCAGCATGACCGACTCTTCTTCCGTGAGAAACATATGCACGCCTCCAATGCGTTCGAATCCTCAGGCACAAATTCTGATCGCGGCGTTAAATCAAAAAAAGCGATAAATTGGAATCCGATCAGATTCCTGAATTAGATGCTTTCCAGCCACAAAGGAGGCGCCGTTGATCACGTTCAAGCAGCTCGAAGCCGTGTATTGGGTCGTTCAGCTCGGCGGGTTTGCACCGGCGGCCAACCGGCTGCACACCACGCAGTCCGCGGTATCCAAGCGCGTGCAGGAACTGGAAGCGCTCTTCGACACGCCGCTTTTCGACCGCACGTTGCGCACGGCCCGGCTGACGGAGAAAGGCGAAGAGATGTTCCTGCTGGCCAAACGGCTGCTGGAACAGCGCGATGCAGCCATCGAGCAGTTCCAACGGCCGGACGTCATGGAGCGCCATGTGCGCATCGGCATCACGGAACTGACGGCCATGACCTGGTTGCCAAGACTGGTAAGCACCATCCAGGCGCGCTACCCCCGGGTCATCATCGAGCCCCATGTCGATACCAGCGCCATCCTGCGCGACAAGCTGCTGGCCGACGAGGTGGACCTGATGATCGTGCCGGACGTGTTCGACGACCAGCGCTTCGTCTCGCGTCGGGTCGGTCAGGTCGTCAATTCGTGGATGTGCAAGCCGGGGCTGGCGCCTCGGCGGCGGCTCAAGGTACAAGATCTCGTCAAGCACCGGCTGCTGACGCAGGACGAACGCTCCGGCACCGGCCAGCTCTACAACCGCTGGTTTCGCTCGGTGGGGGTGCAGCCCGAGCAGACCGTGCTGAGCAACAGTCTGGTGGCGTTGATCGGTCTGGCGATCTCAGGCATGGGCATCAGCTACCTGCCCAAGACCTTTCTGGCGCCCATGGTTGAGTCGGGCGCGCTCGAGATCCTGACGGTGACGCCCGCTTTGCCGCCTGCGGCCTATGCGGCGGTCTTTCGCGGCGACCGCCCCAGCAGCCTGATTTCCGCCATCGCGGCGCTGGCACAGGAACAGTGCGATTTCGGCAAGATCTTCCAATCGGATGCGGAAGCGCCGCGCGTGGCTGGTACGTAGCAGGCGGCAGGGTCGGGAAACAGCGCAAGCGAGGCGCGGCCCGTGGCCGCCCACGCCGGCTCAACGCAGCACGAACGGATTGCTGGCGGTCGCCCCGCTGTTGAGCCAGACGCTCTTGACCTGCAGATACTCCTTGACGGCGTCCATGCCGTTCTCGCGCCCCAACCCCGAATCCTTGTAGCCGCCAAAGGGCGCCATGAAGCTGACCGCACGGTAGGTGTTCACCCATACCGTACCGGCCTTCAACCGCTCCGACATCCGGATCGCACGGGCGATGTCCTGGGTCCACACGGCGGCGGCCAGACCGAAACGGACGTCATTGGCGATCCGCAGCGCCTCGGCTTCGTCCTTGAAGCGGATGATGGACAGCACCGGTCCGAACACTTCTTCCTGGGCGATGCGCATGTCGTTGCGCACGTCGCCGAAGATGGTCGGCTCCACGAACCACCCCTTGCCGCATTCCGGCCGTTGCGCGGCCTTGCCGCCCAGCAGCAGGGTTGCCCCCTCGTCCCGCGCGATGCCTATGTAATCCAGCACCTTCTGGTATTGGGGCGGCGTCGTGACCGGCCCGACCTGCGTGGCCGGATCCATCGGATTCCCCATGCGAGCGGCGCCCGCCAGCGCCAGCAGCTTTTCGACAAAGCGATCGTAGATGCTGTCCTGAAGCAACAGGCGCGAGCCGGCAATGCAGGTCTGCCCGCTTGCCGCGAAGATGCCCGAAATTGCGCCGAACACGGCCTGTTCCAGGTCCGCGTCCTCGAACACGATGTTGGGCGACTTGCCGCCCAATTCCAGCGAGGTGTGCTTGAGCAGCCGCGCGGCCTGCTCGTTGATCAGGCGGCCGGTCTGATCCGACCCGGTAAAGGTGACCTTCTGCACAAGCGGATGCTGGACAAGCGCGGCCCCCACCTCATGCCCATAGCCCGTCACCACGTTCATCACGCCGGGTGGAAAGCCAGCCTCGTCGAACAGTTCCGCGAACTCCAGCGTCGATGCGGAGGTGAACTCCGACGGTTTCACGACCACCGTGCAGCCCGCCGCCAGCGCCGGCGCGATCTTCCAGCCCAGCAGCAGCAAGGGCGAATTCCACGGCGTGATCGCCGCCACCACACCCAGCGGTTCAAGTCGCGTGTAGGTGAAATACCCTTTTTTGTCCAAGGGCAGCGTCGACCCGTGGATCTTGTCTGCCAGCCCGCCGTAATAGCGGAACCATTGCGGCAGGTACGTCAGCTGTCCCAGCATCTCGGCGAACAGCTTGCCGTTGTCCCGGACTTCCGTTTCCGCGAGCTTGCGCGCATCGCGTTCGATGAGATCGGCCAGCCGATACAGCAACCTGCCGCGCTCGGTAGCGGTCAGTTCTGCCCACGGCCCCTCCGAAAAAGCGAAATGGGCGGCCTGCACCGCCACATCGACGTCTTGCGCGGCCCCGCGCGCAACTCGCGCCCAGGCCTCGCCGGTGTAGGGGTTCTGCGTCTCGAACCATTCGCCCGAGATGGCAGGGGCCGGCGCACCCGCAATCCGCATTGAGTAAGTCTTCATCACAGCCTCCTGGACTGAATGCAGCGTGGCAGCGCAAGGGGCTGCCTCTGCTCAGAACGTCGAAAATCCCAGGGCGGCCCGGAAGCGGTTCTTGACGTACACACCGTCGCGCGGCGGCAGCGCGCGCGGCGGTTCGTCCGCATTGATGAACACCTGGGCGAAGGCGACGCCACGCCGCGCCATCACGCGCTCGGCGACCTCGCCCGCCCTGCCCGTTTCCCTGACGGCAAACGCGTCCTTGATGCCGAACCCCTGCGCCACGGCCACCAGGTCCGTTCCCAGGCTGGTATGGCTGCGCTGCATGCCGGTCTCGCCGAAATGGCCGTTGTCCAGCACGACGATGGTCAGATTTTTGGGCTGCTTGGCGCCGACGGTTCCGAGCGTGCCCACACCCATCAACTGTTCGCCGTCACCCGTGATGACAAGCACCGGCCGGTCCGGCTGCGCAAGGGCCAGGCCCAGGCCCAACGCCACGGCGCCGCCCATGGCGCCCCATAGATAGAAATTCTGGTCCCGGTCGCCCGCGGCGAAAACGTCATAGGACGGCGAGCCCAGGCCCGACACGATCAGCGCGTCGGGCGAAGCCGCGATCAGTTGCGACACGAAGGCGCGGCGGTCCACGGCGCCCGAAGCATTCAAGGTGGTCGACATCAGTTGCGCTCCCACTTCTTACGTCCAATCAAAGTTTGCGACAGCAGGACGGCAACCTGCTCGCCGGCCAGAAATGCGGAGTCGGCAGCGGCACTGACGATCTCTCCGACCTCGTCGGGGTTCGACGCCCGCAGCACGGTGATGCCCATCAGTTCGAGCGCCTGCTGGGTGGTCTTGCCCATTGGCCCCTGCCACGGATTGAATTCCGCGTACTCGCCCCGCATCGTCACCAGCGTGAGAAAGGGAAAATTGCAGCTGCGCAGCAGCGAGAACATGTTCACGCAATTGCCCACGCCGCTGCTTTGCATCAGCAAGGCGGCGCGCTGGCCGCCCAGCCACGCGCCGCTGACGACGGCGACGCCTTCTTCTTCGGTGGTCAGGACCACATCGGTGATGTCGGGATCAAGTTGCGCTTGCCGGATGGCATAAGAATGGCCGGCGTCCGGCACGTAGGCGATCTGGCGGATGCCGCCGGCTTTGAGCGCGTCGAACGCGGCTTGCTGCCAGGCAGGCGCCTCGGTGGTGGGTGTAGTCATGGTGGATTTCCCGGTGGCTGAGTGCTGCGAGGCATCTTATATCGCTATAGAATCGCCAACTAAATAGAATTTCGTGATGGAATTCATCACCCTTGCGCATACCCCGGGAGCCCGCAGATGGACTTGAAGCAACTGAAGGCGTTCGTGACCGTGGCCGAGACGGGCAGCGTGACCAGCGCGGCTCGCCTGCTGAACATCGTGCAGCCGGCGGTCTCACGGCAATTGAAGCTGCTGGAGGACGATATCGGCACGCCGCTCTTCACGCGCGGCCGCCTCGGGATGGAACTGACCGACGCCGGCAAGACGCTCGAGGATTACGCCCGCCGAGCCCTGAACGAACTGGACCGCGCCCGCGCCGAGATCCGGCCGTCCAGCGGCACGGTGGGCGGCATCGTCACGGTGGGCCTGCTGCCCAGCACCGCCGACATGCTGTCCAGCGCGCTGCTGTCGGCCGTGGCGGCCCACTATCCCGGCATCCGGTTGCGGCTGACGGCGGGGTATGCCGGGCATCTGCAATCCTGGCTCGAAACCGGGGACGTGGACATCGCGCTGCTGTACGAGTCCAAGCCGAATCCCGCGCTGAAGTTCCGCACCTTGCTGGAAGAAAGCCTGTGGTTCGTGGGCCCGCCGGACAGCGGGCTCGACACCCGCACGCCTGTCCGCATGGCCGACATCATCGGCCGGCCGCTCGTGCTGCCGGGCGCGCCGCATGGCCTGCGCTCGCTCGTCGAGCAGGCCGCGCGCACGCAAGAGACCGAGCTGCACATCGTGGCCGAGACCAATGCGATGAGTGTGCAGAAGCGCCTGGTGCTGGACGGCCACGGCTACACCATCCTTCCCTCGATCGCCGTGGCCGACGACGTGGATCGCGCGATCCTGGCCGCTGCCCCGGTCGTGGATCCGCTGCTGGTGCGGCGCATCGTGCTGGCGCAACCCGCGACTCGCCCGATCGCCAACTCCGTGCATTGCGTCATGAACGAATTGATCCAATGCGCCCGCGATGCGGTCCGCAATGCACGCTGGCCGTCAGCCCGCTGGTTGGCCAAGTAGTCCGCGCACCGGCCGCGCCATCTCCCGCCGTGATGAATTCCATCACGAAATTCTATTTATTCGCCATTTTCATAACGGATTAAGCTGGGACAACTGACAGCGCTATCTGGCCGACATGTCCCACCTGATTGATACCGAATTCCCCGCCAGCGCAAGGACGGAAACACGGCTCATCGCCGGTCCGGCCGGTCCGCTGGAATTGCTGATTGACCGCCCCGCCACGCCGCGCGTTGGGGTGGCCATCATTACGCATCCGCAACCGCTGTTGGGCGGCACGCCGCGCCACAAGATTCCGCACAGACTGGCGCACGGCGTGCGGGATGCAGGATGGCTTGCGATACGGCCCAGCTTTCGGGGGGTGGGCGCCAGCACCGGCGTGTATGACCACGGCTTGGGCGAATCCGAAGACATTCTTGCCGTCGTGCATGCCGTGCGTGCCGAGTCCCCCGATACGCCACTGGCGCTCATTGGCTTTTCCTTCGGCGCTTACGCCCTGGCTCACGCGATTCGCGCGCTGACCGACCAGGACGCCGCGCCAGCCGCCGCCATCCTGGCCGGGCTGCCGGTTGGCGCCGTCGAGGGCGACCGGGTTTACGACACGCCGCCTTTGCCCGCCAGCGTGGTGCTGATCCATGGCGAATCGGACACGCAGGCGCCCCTGCCGCCCCTGCTGGCATGGGCCCGCCCCACTTCCCACCCCATCATCGTCATCCCCGGCGCGGATCACTTTTTCAGCCATTCGCAGGACCTGTTGCTGTCCCTCGTCCTCGCGCATCTTCCCAAGGAGGCCGCCAAGGCTCGTACAGATTGATCGCGGCGCCTTTTCACACCTCCCCAACACGCCATTGAGCAAGAGGGAGGGATCAACAAGGAGACAAACATGCGCTTTCCCATCAAGCGTTGGGCGTGCGGCGCCCTGGCATCCGCGTTCAGCGCGGCCGTCATGGCGGCCGCGCCGTATCCGGACAAGCCGATACGCCTTATCGTGCCGTGGCCCGCGGGCGGCTCGGCGGACACCATCGGTCGATCGCTGGGCGATGCCTTGGGCAAGCGCCTGAATGCAACGGTCGTGGTCGAAAACGTGGCGGGCGCTTCCGGCACCATCGCAACCACCCAGTTCGTCCGGTCCGCGCCGGACGGCTACACCCTGCTGCTGGCCAGCAGTTCGGCCAACGTCTCGGCGCCCAATCTGTATGCCAAGGTGCATTTCGACCCGATCAAGGACTTCACGCCGATCGGTGAAGTCGCGCTGGTGCCCAGCGTGCTCATCGTCCCCGAAAACTCGCCGTTCAAACGTCCGGCCGACATCGTGGCGGCAGCGCGCAAGCAACCCGGCAAACTGACCTATGGGTCCGGCGGCACTGGCAACTCGGGGCATCTGTCCGGCGAACTCTTTCGCGCGATCAACAAGATCGAAGTCACGCATGTGCCGTACAAGGGCAACAACCCTGCCTTGACCGACCTGATGGGAGGTCGGCTGGACTACATGTTCGACAACGGCGCGATCGGGCACATCCAAAGCCAGCGCGTACGCGCGTTGGCGGTTGCCTCAGACGCCCGGCTCAAGGCCATTCCCGACGTGCCGACGTTCGAGGAACTGGGCATGGCGGGCATGCAACTGACCACGTGGTTCGGCCTGGCGGCGCCGGCCGGCACACCCGCGCCCGTCGTTGACAAACTGAGCCACGCGCTGAATGCCGTCATGTCCGACCCCGCCTATTCGCAACGGCTCATCGCCATGGGGGCTGAATTGCGGCAAAGCACGCCGGCGGCGTTCACGGCTTTCTGGGCAGAGGAACTGGACCGCTACCGCCAGCTCATCCAATCCGCAGGCATCCAGGTCAATTGACGCGCACGGGCGCACGACAGCCATTCAAGGAGACAGGCATGAAGGCAAATGCATTTCAGCGGATTCTCGTGGCCGGGGCGATGGCCCTGGCGGCCAGCGTGGCGCATGCCGCGTGGCCCGACGATCGTCCGATCGAACTGGTGGTGGGATTCGCGCCTGGCGGCGGGACGGACGTCATGGCGCGGCTGGTGGCCCAGCATATGGAAAAGCGCCTGGGCGGCAAGGCCCGGATCATCGTCATCAACAAGCCGGGCGCGGGCGGAGAAATCGCGGTGCGCTACGTTGCCGCCGCCAGGCCGGACGGTTACACGCTGGGCATGATCAACGCGCCCGGCTTCGTGTACCTGCCCGTCAGCAAGGGCGCGAAGTACAAGCCCGAAGACATCCGGCTCATCGCCCGGCTGGTCGACGACCCGCTGCTCTTCATCAAGCGACGCGGATCCAGCGCGCCGGATGACCTGCCGGCGCTCGTCGCAAAGCTGAAGCAGTCGCCCGAATCCCTGTCGTTCGGCCACAGCGGCGACGGCACGACCGGACATCTGGCTCTGATGGACATGGAGCGCAGCCAGAACGTGCGCGGCACCAGCGTGCCGTTCAAGGGCGGCGGCGACATCCGTCTGGGGATTCTGGGCGATCACATCGACTACGGCTTGATCACCGTGAGCGAGGTGCCGGAACTGGCCGACCCGAAAGGCCCCTTCGAGGCTATCGCCATCGCCAGCGACAAGCGCCACAACGCCATCCCCACCGCGGCGGAATCCGGGGTGACGCTGCGCTATTCGTCCGAGCGCGGCATGGGCGGCCCGGCGACCTTGCCGGACGCCATCCGCGACAAGCTGGAACAGGCGCTTCAGGACACGCTCAAAGACCCTGCCTTCCTGGCCGCATCCGGGCGCGACGCAGCCGTGCTGGCCTTTCAGCCGGGCGAGGAATGGAGGGCCAGCCTGGCCCGGCAGACACGCGCATTCCAGCAAGAGGCCGCCGCGAAAAAGTAGGCGTCTGATGCCAGGCCGCGCTTGCCGCGCTGCCTGGCATCACTCTTCCGGACGCCGCTTTCGATACGTCTTTTCAAGCCATTGCACGGCCACCTCGACCAGCGGGTGAAAGCGCGCGGCATTCCACGCCAGCGCGGCAGTGACCACCATGACCTTTTCCTTCAATGGCCGGATGACGACGTTGGCAGGCGCCAGCTTCTTCATCGACGCCGGCACCAGCGCCACGCCCTGGCCGCATCCCACATAGGCGACCTGCGAGGCCACCGACCGCACCTCGTGCAGCACGCGGGGCGTGAAGCCGTGAGAGCGGCAGATCGCGGTGAGCATGTCGAAATACACGGGGCTGACCTGCCGGGACGACATCACAAGCTGCTCCGCCGCCAACGACTGAAGGCGCACGCGGGGCAGCGCCGCCAGCTTATGGTCCTTGGGCAGCGCCACCGCCAGCCGGTCCTCGGTCAACGACAGCGTCGAGATGCCGTCGCCGACATCGCCGTCGATGCGCACGAATGCCATGTCCAGTTCCCCCGACAGCAGCGCCGGCACTGCCTCGACACTGTCGATTTCCCGCACGAAGACCGTCAGGCTCGGGTGCGCCCGCTTCAGCTCATTGAGCAGCGGCGGAACGGTGTCCAGCATTGCCGAGGTGATCGCGCCCACATGCAGCACGCCCGACTGGCCCGTCGCGACCTCGCGCACGACGCGCTCCAGGTGTTCGACCTGACCGGCGAACTGGCGCACCGCGGGCAGGATCGCCGCGCCCGCCGCCGAAAGCTGAGTGCCCCGGCGCGAGCGTTCGAAAAGCTGGAGTTTCAGCGACTGTTCCAGCACCTTGATCTGCTCGGTCAGCGGGGGTTGCGACATGCCCAGGCGCGCCGCCGCCCGTCCGAAATGCCGTTCCTCGGCCACCGCCAGAAACATCCAGAGCTGCCGTATCAGCCTGAAGTCGATTGTGCTCATGCCATGCCCTCGTTGCCGGTCGCGCGATGCCGCGCTGATCCTGAAACCGTATCACAGAGATACTTGAAAACGATTTTATCTATCAAGACTCGGTTCTGATAATTAAGCCTTCACTCAGGAGGTTTCCCCATGTCCCAAACATCCACGCTCGACCGCCTTGCCTCGCTGGATACCAATACCGTCTCGGACGCCCTGGATTTTCTGGGACTGCCCGGCGCCACCTACGGCCTGCGGCCGCTGTGGGACTGTCCGAAGATCGTGGGCCGCGCCAGCACCATCCAACTGGGTCCCAAAACGGACGCCAAGCCGGCCGTGCATCTGATCTCGCCCGTGATCGACGCCGTGCAGACCGGCGACCGCGTGCTGGTGATCGCCGGCGGCGCCGAGGGCATTTCCTGCTGGGGCGACATCCTGGCCAATGCGGCGCGCGCCAAGCACGTGCGCGGTTCGGTCATCGACGGTCTGAGCCGCGACATTGAAGGCAGCGAATCGATCGGCTATCCCGTCTATGGACGCGGCGTGACCATGATCAGCGCTCGCAACCGGGTGATCCAGATCGACGCCGGGAAGCCCGTGCAGATGGCCGGCGTCACGGTGCATGAAGACGATTACGTCATCGCGGACCGCTGCGGCGCGGTGTTCGTGCCCGCGGCCCGCATCGAAGCGGTACTGGACCTGGGCGAGCGTATCGCGAAGCGGCAGGATGGGATGGTCGCCGCCGTGCGCGCGGGCCGCTCGGTCGCCGAGGTCATGCACGACAAGGAATTCGACGCCATCCACGCGAACTGATCCGACGCACCCTCACTGCCCACTCACCAAAGGAACGACGATGACGAACCCCAAGAAAGCTGCAGCAATCGACCAGGAGCTGGTCGCCCTTTTTGAAGGACTGGATACGCCGGGCGTGTCGGACGCCATGGACAAACTGGGTCTGCACGGCCAGGCGCTCGGCATCATGCCGCTGGACGACTATGCCCGCCCGGTTGTCGGCCCCGCCTTCACGGTCAAGTACGTTCCCGCCGCGACGCCCGCTGGCACCGTCGGTGATTTCATCGATGACGTGGCCGAAGGCGACATCGTGGTGATCGACAACGATGGCCGAACCGACTGCACGGTGTGGGGCGACATCATGACGCAATACGCCGGCCTGCGCGGCCTCGCCGGCACCGTGATTGACGGCGTGTGCCGCGACGTGGGCAAGGCGCTGGGCGACGGCTATCCGGTCTTCAGCGCCGGCCGCTTCATGCGCACCGGCAAGGACCGGGTCGAGGTGGAGTCGGTGAACACCACAGTTGCGGTAGGCACCGTACGCGTGGCCGCGCGCGACATCGTGGTGGCCGACGCCAACGGCGTGGTGATCGTGCCGCGCGAGCGCGCCCGTGAAGTGGCCGAGACCGCGCGCAAGATCGAATCCGTGGAAGCCGCGATCCGCGAGCGGATCAATCAGGGCGCGACCATCCGCGAAGCCCGCGCCGCACTGGGCTATCACCTGCTGCAACGCAAGTCCTGATTGTTTTTTTAGTGTACTTAATCAGGGCGAAACTTAGGGTAAACGCCCCCTTTCAATGCCGAAATTGCCGATCTATAAAGACACATTGTTTTTTTAATGTGTTTTTAAGATGAAAATTGCACTGATTGGATGTGGCGAAGTCGGACATTGCTATGCCCGCGCCTGGACGGCCGCCGGACATCGCATCGTGGGCATCTGCGACCTGCGTTCGGACGCCGACATGGCGGACCGCGCAACGGCCGCAGGGGCAGTCTTGCATGCCGAACCGGGCGCCTGGCTCGCGGAAGCGGACGTCGTTGTCTCCGCCGTCTACGGCTATAACGCGGCCGACGTTGCCACCCAGACGCTTCCCTACATGCGCGCCGACGCGGTTTACGCGGACTTCACCACCGCCAGCGCCCCCGACATGCAGAAAGCGGCGGCTGCCGCTGCCGCACGCGCCATTCCCTTCATGGACGTGGCCATCATGGGCGCCATCGCCCTGCTGGCGGAAAAAACCCCGCTGCTGTGCGCCGGCGACGGCGCGGCGGTGGTGACCGAGCTGGGCGAAAGCGCCGGCGCGCCGGTCCGCATCATCGAAGGCAAGCCGGGCGACGCCGTGCGCCTGAAGCTCTTGCGCAGCGTGATGACCAAGGGCATGGAAAGCCTGGCCGTCGAATGCCTGGTGGCGGCCGAGCGCATGGGTCTGCGCGAGTCGCTTTACGAAGTGCTGGCCGACATCGACCGCACGCCGCTGACGGCATTCATGGACTCGTTCGTGCGCTCGCACGTGCTGCATGCGCCGCGCCGGCTGGCCGAGGTCCGCGAAGCGCGCGACCAGATCCATGAAGCTGGCCTGGAGCCGCTGGTCCTTGATGGCGTCGAACAGCTCTTTGCCCGGTCCACCCGCGGCATCGAGGCCGCGCGCACCAAGGGCGAAGCCCCGGCGCCCGACACGGTCGAGGCGCGCCTTGCCTGGCTGACCACGCTGGCCCGCCAATCCTGACATCCCCACCGCGCCACAGAGCGCGGACTGAATCTGCATAACACTTTGCGAGGAAGACAATGAAACTGTTCAAGCAACTGCTGGCCGCCACGCTCGTGCTGGGCTGCGCCACTGCCCACGCCGCCGACCTGGGCAAGGCGCCGATCACGCTGATTTCGCCGTTCCCCCCCGGCGGCGGCACCGACACGCTGACGCGGATGATCGGCAGCGCCATCAGCCAGGACGCCGGCTGGAACATCGTGGTGGAAAACAAGCCCGGCGCCGGCGGCAACCTCGCGCTGGACGCCACGGCGCGCGCCCAACCCGACGGCCACACGCTGGTCATGGCGCAAACCGACAACGTCGTGCTGAACCCCTGGCTCTACAGCAAGCTCAGCTACGACACCTTCAAGGACTTCAAGCCGGTCGGTCCCGTGGCGTCTTCGCCCAGCGTCTTCGTCGTGGTGCCCGATTCGCCGTTCAAGACCATCGGAGACGTCGTCAAGGCCGCGCAGGCGCGTCCTAACCAGGTTTCGCTCGGCATTCCCGGCATTGGCGGCACGGGCGATCTGACCGGCTACTTGTGGCGCAAGGCGGCAAACATGGAACTGATGCATGTGCCGTACCGCGGCTGGAGCCAGGCCTTCCCCGATCTGGCCAGCGGCCGCATCGACATTTATGTTGGCTCCGTCGCGTCGCTGCTTCCGCAGATCCGCGGCGGCAAGGTGCGCGCGCTGGGCGTCGTCGCGAGCGAGCGTTCGCCCGCCCTGCCCGACGTGCCGACCTTTCCGGAAAGCGGTTTTCCGACCATCAACCAGTCGATCTGGTGGGGCCTGATGGCGCCGGGCAAGACGCCGGACGACGTGGTCGCCGCGCTGAACAGCGAGCTGCAGAAGGTGCAGTCGAATCCCGAATTGATCAAGAAGCTTGAAGACGCCGGCTACAGCGTCCTCAAGGGCTCGCCCGACGATCTGGCACGCCGCCATCGCGCGGACCACGACGCCTTCGGCAAGGTCGTGCAGGAAGCCGGCATCCCCAAGCAGTGAGCCCGACTGAACCCTATACAGCTATCAGGAGCAGTGATGACAGGTTTTGAAATCCACGCCCGCCAGCGCGCGGTCAGCAAGGAACTGGTCGATAAATTCCGCCAGGTGCCGGTCGCCAACGTCAGCGACTGCATGTCGCGCATGACGGCCGGCGGCGCGCGCCTGCGGCCCATGCACGACGGCACGCCGCTGGCCGGCCCCGCGCTGACCGTGCGCACGCGTCCCGGCGACAACCTGCTGGTGCACAAGGCGCTGAGCCTGGCGCAGCCGGGCGACGTCATCGTGGTCGATGCCGGCGGCGACCTGACCAACGCGATCATCGGCGAGATCATGACGACCTACGCCGAGTCGCGCGGCATCGCGGGCATCATCATCAACGGCGCCATCCGCGACTGCGGCACCATTCGCCGCAGCGCGTTTCCCGTCTATGCGGCCGGCGTCACGCACCGCGGCCCGTACAAGGACGGCCCCGGCGAGATCAACTGCGTGGTCGCGCTGGACGGCATGACTATCGCCCCGGGCGATCTGATCCTGGGCGACGACGACGGGCTGCTTGCAGTGCCGTTCGATCAGGCGCAGGCCATTTTTGAGGCCGCAGCGGCCAAGCACGACGTGGAAACCAAGATGCTGGCGGACATTGCCGCCGGCACGCTGGATACGTCGTGGGTCGATGCCCGTCTGCGCGCATTGGGCTGCACGGGAGTCTGACCATGAGCGATGCGGCAGTCAGCAGGCCCCAGTTGCGCGTCGCGCGTCTGGATCTGTGGATCGATCCGGTGTTCGACGAGACCATTGCACGGGACGATACGCTGGATCTGCGCGTGCTGCCGGCCGGCGGCGATGCCGTGACAGCCGCCGGCCTGGCAGGCGCGCACGCGTACCACGTCAGCGCGGCGAAGGACGAGGTTCCGGCCCGCTGGCAGGTGTCGGCGGACCTGCTGGCCCATTGCCCGCAGTTGCTGTGCGTGTCTTCGGGCGGCGCAGGCTACGACACGGTGGACGTGGCCGCCTGCACCCGCGCGGGCGTGGCCGTCGTCAACCAGGCCGGCGCCAATGCCGCATCGGTCGCCGAAATGACATTTGCCCTCCTGCTGTCGCTGGTCAAACGGCTGGGCGAATCGGAAGCCGCGCTGCGCGCCGGCACCGCCGTCAGCCGCGAGGCCCTGATGGGCCACGAGATCGAGGGCCGCGTCATCGGCATCGTGGGCATCGGCGAGATCGGACGCAGGGTGGCGCGGATTGCGACGGGCTTCGGCTTGCAGGTCATTGCGTATGACCCGCTGCTGACGGATGCGCAGATCGCCGAACGCGGGGCGGCGCCGGTCACGTTCGACGCGCTGTTGGAACAGGCGGACATCGTCAGCCTGCACTGTCCGCTGAACACCGTCACGCGGGGGATGGTCAATGCCGCCGCCTTGCGCCGGATGAAGCGCGGCGCGCTGTTCGTCTCAACCGCGCGCGGCGGCATCCATGATGAAGACGCCCTGCTTGCGGCGCTGGAATCGGGCCATATTGCGGGTGCTGGCCTGGACGTGTGGCAGGTGGAACCGCCGCCTCCGCGCAGCGGCCTCTTGCAGCGTCCGGACGTGGCCGCCGCCTTTCACACGGGCGGCGTCACGCACGAAGGCCGGCGCAAGGTGGCGCAGGGTTCGGCCACGCAGATCATGGACATGCTCGCCGGACGCAAGCCGGCGCGGCTGCTCAATCCCGAGGTCTGGCCGCGCTTTCTGGCGCGGCTGGCGGAGCACGGCGTAAACGTGTAGAACCCGCGGGCGCGGCGGCCGATGCCTTGGCATCCATGGCGCCGCGCGCCGTTGTTATAGTCCCAGCTTCGAAATCCGAGAAGGGCAAGCCGCGTCATGTCGAGCGCCAGTGATTACGTGTACGGAGAGTTGCGCCGTCGCCTGATGGCCGGATCGTTCCTGCCCGGCGAGCCGCTGCGCGAGGAACATATCGCCACGCAGCTCTCCGTCAGCCGCACGCCCGTGCGCAACGCCATCGAACGCCTGATCGCGGACGGCCTGGTCACGCGCGAAGGTCGGCGCGGCGCGGTCGTGCTGGGTTGGCAGGATCGCGACATCGACGAAGCCTTCGAGTTGCGCATGCTGCTCGAGCCCTATTCCGCCAAGACCGCCGCCGAGCGTGCCACACCCGAACAGATCGACGAGCTGGAACGCATCAACCACTGCATGCTCGACGCCGTCAACTCCGGCGCGCCCGACCACGTCGCCCAAGTCCAGCACTACAACAACCTGTTCCACCACGCCCTGCTCGAAGCCGCGCAATCGGCGCGGGTGCGGTCCCTGGTCGAGAACCTGCTGGACATGCCGATCATCATCGGCTCGTTCTACTTCTACGGCCGCGACGACATGCTGCGCAGCGTGGACCACCATCGCCAGATCATCGCCGCCATCCGCGCGCGCGATCCCGAATGCGCCGAGATCGCCGTGCGCTTTCATCTGGCAACGACCCATCTTCTGTTTCGGTCGCATCGGCGGGACGGGAAGACGGGCGGGTAGGCATGACCATCAGCGCTGGCCGGTGTCTGACACCCTTGGGAGATGGGCGCCGCATCGGGCAGATGTGCAAAGGGTGTCAGACACCTTGCGCCGGATAATCCCTCCCGCCTGATAGATCCGCCCCCGCGCCCGGCCCACCCCGGGCGCGGCGCCATCACACGCCACGATTCGCTATCACTGAATTCGCAATTCCGTATTGGACGCGTGCAACACGCGGCCCCAGACTTTGCGCATGGCACGAAGCGGCACCCGCCGGACTTACCGGCTCCGCTTCGCAAGAAGAATCCCCTCATGCCAATCGGAGACCGTGCCCATGCAGCGTTATGGCTTGTTCATCAATGGTCAGAGCACCCCGCCCGCGCGGGGACGCATGATCGCCACCCACAACCCGTACACGGGCGACGTCTGGGCTGAAATCCCCGACGCCTGCGCGCAGGACGTCGACCGCGCCGTCAAGGCGGCGGAACACGCCTTTGAACAGACGTGGCGCCATACGCCCGGCATCAAGCGCGCCCAGTGCATGCTGCGCCTGGCGGAACTGATCGAACAGAACGCCGACCGGATGGCGCGCATCGAATCCACCGACAACGGCAAGATCATCCGCGAAACCCGGCCGCAGATGGTCTGGGTCGGACGCCAGCTGCGCTACTACGCCGGGTACGCCGACAAGCTTTATGGTCAGCAGGTGCCGCTGGACCAGCCGGACACGCTGGATTACCTGAGCCTGGAACCCTTTGGAGTCGCGGCCCTGATCACGGCCTGGAACTCGCCGCTGGCGCTGCTGGCCAACAAGCTGGCGCCGGCGCTGGCCGCCGGCAATTGCGTGGTGGTCAAGCCCAGCGAACACGCGTCCGCCTCGACGCTGGAGTTCGCCAGCCTCGTGCAGGCTGCCGGCTTTCCGGACGGGGTGTTCAATGTGGTCACGGGCGGCGCCGACACGGGCCGCGCGCTCGTCGAGCACCCCGGCGTCGCACTCGTCAGCTTTACCGGCAGCCCCGGGGTGGGCGCCGAGATCGCCTCGATGGCGGGCCGGCGCCTGACGCCCGTGAAACTGGAACTGGGCGGCAAGTCGCCCAACATCATCTTCGAGGACGCGGACCTCGACAAGGCGATCGTGGGTGCGCTGGCCGGCATCTTCGGCGCGACGGGCCAGACCTGCGTGGCGGGGTCAAGGTTGCTGGTGCAGCGCAGCGTGATGGACAGGGTTCTGCCGCCGCTGATCGACCGGGCGCGCAAGATCCGGCTGGGCAATCCGCTGGATACGGCGACCGAGATGGGCACCGTTGCCAACCGGCCGCAATTCGATCGCATCCTGGCCATCATCGACCGCGCGCAAGGCGCCGGCGCCAAGCTGGCTTGCGGCGGCAAACGGGCCGAAGGTCCGGGCTTGGAGCATGGCTACTTCATCGAGCCGACCATTTTCTCGGGGGTCGACAATGACAGCGACCTGGCGCAGGAAGAAGTCTTTGGGCCGGTGTTGGCCGTCATTCCCTTCGATACGGAGGAGGACGCCATCTGTATGGCTAACGGCACCCGTTATGGCCTGGCGGCCGGCCTTTGGACACGGGACCTGAACCGCGCCATGCGGGTGTCGCGCGCCATGCGCGCGGGCTCGGTCTGGGTAAACACCTACCGCGCCATCGCCGCCCAGGCGCCCTTTGGCGGTTTCAAGCAATCGGGCATCGGCCGCGAGCGCGGCGAAGCCGGGCTGCGCGAGTTCCTGACCACCCGCAACGTCATGATCGATTTTTCCGAAGCGGTCCGAGACCCCTTCGCCATTCGGACCTGAGCCGTTCGAGCCAGGCCAATCTGCCAAAGGAAGAGACATGAACGCACGAAAACTGGAGCCTCGGCCCGCGAGGCGCCGCGTCCTGCGCGCCGCCTTGACGGCGCTCGTGGCCGCGGCCGCCCTGCCCCTGTCGCACGCGGCGCATGCGACGGCCCCGTGGCCGACGCAGCCTATCCGCATGGTGGTGCCGTTTCCGCCAGGGGGTTCCGTGGATACGGTGGCGCGCACGTTGGGCCAGGCTTTGCAGGAGGCGCTGGGCCAGCCCGTGATTATCGAGAACAAGCCGGGCGCCAGCAGCGTGCTAGGCGCCCGTTATGTGAAACAGGCGGATCCGGACGGCTATACGCTGCTGCTGAACGCGTCGCTGCAGGTCGCCAATCCGCTGCTGCTCGATACGGTGACCTACGACGCGCTCCGGGATTTCGCGCCGATCACCGAGATCGGCGCCCAGCCGCAGCTTGTACTGGTCCGCAAGGATAGTCCGTACCAGTCGCTCAAGGATCTGGTGGCAGGCGCAAAGGCCAAGCCGGGTGAACTGACCTGGGCCATCGCGGCGTACGGGGCGGCGGGCCATCTGGCGTGCGAGCTGGTCAACGAGCAGGCGGGCGTGAAGATGGAAGTGATTCCGTATCGCGGCGGCGGTCCGGCGCTGGTCGATCTGATGGGCGGCCAGGTGACGGCGATGACCGAGCCGATGGCGTCGGCCTACCCGCACGTGAAGGACGGCAAGCTGCGGGCGCTGGCGGTAACGAGCAGCCAGCGCGTGGCGGCGATTCCGGACATTCCGACGGTGGCCGAGGCGGGTTACGCGGGGTTCGACATGCCGAGCTGGTATGGCATTTGGGCGCCGGCGGGCACGCCGCAGGCGGTGATCGACAAGGTGTATGCCGCGACGCAGCAAGCGTTGCAGAACCCGGCGGTCAAGGCAAAGTTCGAGGCGCTGTCGTTCATCCCGGTGGGGTCCAGCCCGCAGGACTTCGCAGCCTTTCAGGCCAACGAATACAAGACCTACGAGAAAGTCATCAAAGCTATCAAGGCACGGGGCGCGAATGCCGCGCCGCGCACCTGAACAACAAGGAGACATGGCATGGAACAGAACGGATCGGAGATTCTGGGGTTCATCGGGCTTGGCGTGATGGGCGGGCCGATGTGCGCCAATCTGCTGAAGAAAAGCGGCCGCAAGGTGGTGGCGTACGACTCGGTGCAGGCGGCGGCCGATGAGGCGAAATCGCATGGCGCGGAGATTGCCGACGGCGTGGCGCGGGTGGCGGAGAAGGCGGACATCGTCTTCCTGTCGCTGCCGTCCATTGATCAGGTCGAATCGGTGTGCGAGGCAATCCTGGCGGCGCCGCGCCGGCCGTCCCTGATCGTGGACATGAGCACGAGCAATGTGTCGCGCACCCGGGCGCTGGCGGAGCGGCTGAAGGCGGAAGGCATTGCGTTTCTGGATGCGCCGGTGGCCCGCACCAAGCAGGCGGCTGTGGACGGGAAGCTGTTCATCAGCGTGGGTGGCGCCGAGTCGGACTTTGCGCGGGTCGTTTCCTATCTGAATTGCATGGGCAGCGATGTGCTGCATTGCGGCGAGGTGGGCAGCGGGCAGATCGTGAAGATCCTGAACAACTACATGGTCTTCATGACGGTCAATGCGCTGTCCGAAGCGATCACGATCGGCCGCCAGGCTGGGATGGAAGCGGAGAAGCTGCTGTCGCTGTTGTCTCAGGGGTCGGCTGACAGTTTTGTGCTGAGAAACCATGGGATGAAGTCGTTGGCCAAGGACGACTTTCCGGAGAAAACCTTTCCGATGACGTACGCCATCAAGGATTGCTCGTTGGCGCTGGATTTGGCCAAGGAAGGCGGGTTCAGTCCGCGGATCGGGGCGTATACGCACGACATGATGTGCCGGGCGCGGGATGCGGGGTTTGCGTTGAACTATCACCCTGCTGTCATTCAGTTGATCGATGGGCGTGTGAAGGTTGAATTGCCTGAGCGGGTTTGAAGTGGGGGATGCTGTCCGATTGCGCGGTCGGAGATATCGGAATCGGGGTTGCGGCTGGCTTAGGGGGGTGTTCTGTTGACGCCCGGCGCGGCGGCGGCCTGGGGCGCGCGGGGCTACGATTGCGGTCCGGAGCCTTCGCTCCGGACTGCCCTTCGTCATCTTCGTCCAGGCCTCTCGGCCTTCCCTTCAGATTCCCTCGGGCGCATCTACACGCCCCGCGCACCCCAGGCCGCCGCCACACCGGGCTCTGGTGGTTTGAACTTCACGGGCGCTGGGGAGGGATGAGTTCTTGAGGTTCTTGTTGGCGTCGGTGTCGGTTTGAAGCAGCTTGCGGGGCCCGCCCCACATTGGCCGCGCGGGCGGCCTCGTGGGGCTTACGCGGTATCTTGCGTCCACGGGCCTGCGCTGCGCGCTCGTGGTGTGTAGGACTGATTCAGGTGTCTGACACCCTCATGCACTGATGCTTGAATTTGCGGATGGTGCTGCCGGGTGTCTGACACCGGCCACAGCACGCCCCCCCCGCGCAGGCCTCAAGCTTCCAGCGCCATGCGCTTTGCCACATGCCCCACGACACGCCGCGTCAAATCCGTGGCGTGCTTTTCACTCCAGATGATTTCCATGCAGACCTGACCCGCGCTCTGCGGCAGTTCGCGAAACACCACGCCCGCAAAGCCCGTGGTGGCATAGGACGCCGGCGCGATCGACACGCCCAGACCAAGCCGGACCATCTGGAAGATCGTGAGCGGACTGCGCGCCATGTGGCGGATGTCGGGGCTGAAGCCGGCCTCGTGGCAGCAGGCGACGATGGCGTCGTAGATCGCGGGCCCGTGCTCGCGATGCAGCGCGACCATGGGTTCGTCCGACAACATGGATAGTTGAAAGCCTTCTTTCTGCGCCAAGGGATGCCGGCTGGGCAGCACGGCGACCAAGGGCTCGCGGTGGATGAGCTGGCGCCGTACCTCGGTGCGCTCCGGGCGGGCATGGACAATGCCGGCGTCGAGCAGGCCCAGCGATACCGCCCTGACCTGCTCAGCCGACACCATGTCCACCAGCGACAGCGTCACGCCCGGGAATTCCGCGGCGACCTGGCGCTGGATGACGGAGACCAGGTGAAACAGTGCGGAAGTCGCGACGCCCACCCTCAGCACGCCGGAGTCGTCGTTGCCGGCGCGCACGGCGGTGTTGACCGCGGTGCGCATCTGGTCGAGCAGGATGCGGGTCTCTCGCAGGAAGGCCTGCCCAGCAGGCGTCAGCCGAACCTCGCGGCGGGTGCGCTGGAAGAGCTGCACGCCCATTTCCTCTTCAAGCGATTTGACGTGCTGCGAGAGCGGCGGCTGCGAGATGTTCAGCTTTTCGGCGGCTCGCCGGAAGCTGAGCTCTTCGGCAACCGTCACAAAGTAGCGCAGTTGGCGCATGTCCATGGCGTGACATCTTCTTGTTGGGGTCAGCGTTGCGAATCGCCCGCGGGCGCGGCGCCGCCGGCGGCGGGCCGCCATTGGACGGCTGGCTAGCATACTGCGGCCTGCCGTCCTTGCCCATCCCGCCGATGTCCCAGGCGCGGCGGTCAGGCCAGCAGTTTCGTCAGGTCACGTACCGGGGTGGACGGCTCTGCCGACAGGAAGGCGTCCAGGATCAGCGTGGTGCGCACGTCCGGCAGCGTGAGGCCGGCATTGGCGCGGAACTTGTCGACAATGTCGGTCTGGCGCAGCGCGCGTTCACCGCTGCCCAGGTTGATGGGCACTTCTTCGCGCAGTTGCGTGCCATCGTGCAGCGTGACCGTCACCGCGCCGGAAAAGTATTTCGGGAACGCCGTGGCTTCCTGTGCGCGGCAGGTGGTGCGTCCCGCAAGCGACAGCAGCGCGGGATCCGACAACCGGGCGGGCGCCAGTTCCTGCAGCGTGAAGCGGCCCAGCGCCAGGCAGGCGGCCACGACGAACTGCACGCTGAATTTGGCGTCGTAGTCGCTGCGCGGCCGGGTCTTGATGTGCGCGGGCTCGGCGACGATGGGCAGCGTGGGTGCAGGCAGCTCGCAGGCGACCGAGCGGATGCGGCCGGCGTCCTGGATGGTGGCCTGGAGCCGCAGCGCCGCTTCGGCGCAGCCGTGGATGAAGTGGCAGACGGGGTACGGCTTGATCGAGGTTTCCAGCAGCGTCCATTCGTGGCCGAGTGCGCTGATGACGGAATCGGCGTCGACCTGGTCGGCGCGGGCCTGCATGTGGGTCTCGTAAAGGCCAAACTGCCCTTCATAGGGCCGGCGCGGGCCAAAGAAGCCGGCCTGCGCCATCTGCGCAGCGGTGATGCCGGCAAAGGCGCCCCAGCCCGGATGCAGGCGTTTGGTCCAGGCGCCGTCTTCCAGGAACACCTGGACGCCGGACGCGGTGCTGGCCGCGATGCCCTGCGCGGCCACGAGTTGTTCCTCGGTCAGGCCCAGCAGCTTGCCGGCGACCAGCGCCGAACTGAAGTGCGACACGACGCCGGTGGCGTGGTAGCCGCCCTGATGGAAGCCGCCTTTGACGGACCGGCCCAGGCGGATGGCCGCCTCCATGCCGATCGCGTAGGCGCTCAGCAACTCGCCCCAGCGCAGGTCGCGGGTTTCGGCGAGCGCCAGCGCGGCGGGCAGGCACGCCACCGAGGGATGCACGATGGCGCCGGGGTGCGTGTCGTCGAAATCCAGCCCGTGCATGAGGTAGCCGTTGGCCATGGCCGCGTCGCGGGCCTGCAAGGCCGGGCCGCCGCCGATGACGGTGGCATCGCCGGGTGCGCCGGCCGCGCGGATGCCGGCCAGGCCGGGTCCGGCGAAGTCGAACTGATGCGCGGCGAGGCCCAGCCCGATGGCGTCGATGATGTGGAGCAGCGATTTTTCGCGCACCGCCGCCGGAAGCGATTCCAGCGTCAGGCCGCGCGCGAAGCGGGCCAGGCCCAGCGCCAGGCTGGATGACGGGGCGCGCAGATTGGAGGTTGCATGCATGATGACCAGGGTTCCAATGTGAGAGTCGGTGCGCCCGGCGGGCGCGCCGCTTGGGTGTTCAATCCAGGGGGCTTTCGTGCAGCACGGCGACCGGCACGGGCAGGTCGCCTGGCAGACGGGGATAGCGTTTGAGCACCTGGGGATCGTGGCCCGGCACGAAGTGGCTGACCGATCCCGCCAGCTTCAAGAGGCGCTTGTGCCCGGCCAGCATCTGTTCCACATCCACCACCACTGGAAACGGCAGCTTCAGCGTCGCGTTGTCGTAGTAATGCGCGGCGTCCGAGGCCAGCACTACCCACCCGCGCGCCGTATGCACCCGCACCGCCTGCAGCCCTTTGGTATGGCCGCCGATGCGCAGCAGTTCGATGCCGGGTTGCAGCACGTCGTCGCCATCGTGGAACTCGACGCGGTCTTCGTACAGCCGGTGCACAAACTCGCAGACATCCTCGACCGAGAACGCGCGGCGCAGCACGGGCTGGCACATGCACGGGCCCGTCGCAAACGCCGCTTCGGCCTCCTGCAGGTGAAACCGCGCATTGGGCAGCTTGTCCAGGTTGCCGGCGTGATCCCAATGCAGGTGCGTCAGGATCACGTCCCGGATCTGTTCGGGCCGCACGCCAAGATGGCGCAGCGCGTCGATGGGGCAGCAGTCCAGCGGCCGGCCGCGCTGCGTCGCGCCGCGCTCGCCAAAGCCGGTGTCCACCAGAATCGCGGTGTCGTCCAGCTTGATCAGCCACACGTAAAAGTCCATCTCCACGGTGCCATCGTGCGCGTCGTGCAGGATGAAATTGTGCGAGGCCGGACGGGTCATGCGCGCGTATCGCAGCGCATAGACTTCATAGCAGGGTAAGTTGTCGGTCATGGCCGGGCGCCTCCTACGCCCTTATACGCCAAGATAGGCTTGCCTTACGAAATCGTCTTCAAGCAGTTCCTGGCCCGTACCGGTGCGCACGACTTCGCCGCGCTCCAGCACGTAGGCCCGGTGCGACAGCCGCATGGCCAGCCGGGCGTTCTGCTCGACCAGCACGATGGACAGTCCCGATTCCCGGTTCAGCCGTTCGACGGCTTGGGCAATTTCCGCGATCACCTTGGGCGCGAGGCCCAACGACGGCTCGTCCAGCAGCAGCAGTTTCGGCTGGGCCATGAGCGCACGGCCGATCGCCACCATCTGCTGCTCGCCGCCCGACAGCGACCCGGCCATCTGCGCGCGCCGCTCCTGCACGCGCGGAAACAGTCCATAGATCATGTCGAGCGTGCGCCGCCGTGTGGCCGCGCAACGCGTGGTGTAAGCGCCCAGTTCCAGGTTATCCATGACCGTCATCCGCGGAAACAGGCGCCGGCCCTCGGGCGACAGCGCGATGCCGCGCGCCACGCGGCCCGCTGCGGGCATGGCGGCGATGGACTGGCCATCCCAGCGCAGGTCGCCGCGCGCCAGCGTCTTCAGTCCCATCATCGCCTTGAGCGTCGTGGACTTGCCGGCGCCGTTGGATCCCACGAGCGCCACGATCTCGCCGTCGCCGACCTGCAGCGACACGTCGTGCACGGCCTCCAGTTGGCCGTAGCGCACGGCAATGGATTGGGCTTCAAGCATGGGCATAGTCGGGGGCTCCCAGATAGGCTTCGATCACGGCAGGGTTGGACTGGATCTCTTGCGGGGTGCCTTCCGCGATCTTGCGCCCCTGCACCAGCACATAGATGCGATGGCACAGTTCCATCACCACGGCCATGTGGTGTTCGACGAACAGCACGGAAATACCGCGATGCGTGCGCAGCCGCTGCAGCAGCCGGCCCAGTTCGGCGCACTCTTCGCCATTCAGGCCGGCGGCGGGCTCGTCCAGCAGCAGGATCTTGGGATTGGTCGCAAAGCCGATCGCCACGCCCAGCAGTTTCTGGTGGCCGTAGGCCAGCCCGCCCGCCGCCACGTCCCGGTACGGCCCCAGCCCGGACAACTCCAGAATCTCGTCCACCTCGCGCGCCACGCGCTGCAATGCGGCCTTGCGGGCGCGGGTGGTGACGGTGTGCGTCCACACGGAGCCGGGCAGCGTCGACAGCGCGCCGCGCAGCAGGTTCTGCGCCACCGTGGCGCCCTGGTAGACCGAGGTCGACTGGAACGTACGGGCCAGGCCGCGCCGCACCACCGCGCTGGGCGCCTTGCCCGTGATGTCCGCGCCCTCCAGCACCACCTGGCCCGCCGTGGGAATCAGCGTGCCGCTGATCAGGTTGAAGGCGGTGCTCTTGCCGGCGCCGTTCGGGCCGATCAATCCCACCACCTCGTCCCGCGCCACATGCAGGTCCAGGCCGCTGACCGCCTGCAGGCCGCCGAATCGCTTGGACAGGCCCTTGACCTCAAGCAGGGGCTGCGAAGTCGTTGACGTCGTCATGGCTGCTTCCTCCATTTACGCGGCAGGCGCATGCCGGCCAGCCCTTGCGGCAGGAACCGCAACATCAGAATCAATGCCACGCCGTACAGGATGTCCTGCGATTCCACCGCGCCGCGGAAGAACTCGGGCAGCGGCGTCATGACCAGCGCGCCCACCAGCCCGCCCAGCAGGTATCTGCGCCCGCCGACCACCATCATGATGATGAGTGCGACCGACAGGTGCATGTTGAACGACTCGGGCGAGATGTAGCCGACGTAATGCGCCAGCAGCGCGCCCCCCAGCCCGGCGAAGACGCTGGCAAGCGTGAACGCGAACAGCTGCGTCCGGCGCACGCCGATGCCGCTGGACTCGGCCAGCGCCGGGTTCTCGCCGACGGCGTCCACTGCCTCGCCTGCCGGCGACGCGTAAAACCCGCGGAAGAACGCCAGCACGGCAATGGCGATTACCGCCGCCAGCGCATAGAACGCCGGTTTGTCCAGGAAGACGTAACCGGCGATGGCGGCCGGGGGAATGTTGGTGATGCCGTTGGCGCCGCCCGTGACATCCCCGAATTCCAGCAGCACCAGGCGCAACAGTTCGCCGAAGGCAAAGGTCACCAGCACGAAGTACACGCCCTGCAATCGCAGCACGATGCGCCCGAGCAGATAGGCGGCCAGACCTGCGGCGGCCATTGCCGCCACGATCCCGACGGCGAACGGGAGCCCCAGGCCCTTGACGCAGAACACCGACGCATAGGCCCCGATGCCGGCCAGTGCGCCGTGGCACAGCGAGATCTGCCCTGCCCTGGCCAGTACCGACAGCGACGTGACGACGATGGTGTTGATGCAGATGAAGATGGCCAGGTGATAGGTGAAGGCCTGATTCAGCAGGAACGGGATGCAGACCAGTCCCGCGAGGCCTACCAGGCCCACCACCCCCAGCGGTTGCGGCGCGGCAGCCCCTCGGATCAGGGATTGCGATTCGGTCTGGCCCGGCGGTATCGACGGCAACACGGCTTTGCTCATATCCATCTCACGCCTCCGCCTTGCCCAGCAGCCCCGCGGGCCGCAATACCAGGATGCCCATCACCAGCGCGAAGATCAGGATTTCCGCGAGGCTGTTGCTCATGAAGGAACTGGCCAGGCTTTCCGACACGCCCAGCAGCAGGCTAGCCGCCGCCGCGCCCGGCACGCTGCCCAGCCCGCCAAGAATCACCACGATGAAGGCCTTGAGCAGCGGCGTGCTGCCGATGAAGGGCGAGACCGAAAACAGCGGCGCCATCAGCGCCCCCGCGATCGCCGCCAGCCCCACGCCGATGCTGAAGCCCAGCGGGTACATCAGCTTGGCCCGCACGCCCTGCGCCGTCGCGATCTCCATGTCCTGCACCGCGGCACGCAACGCCTTGCCCTGCCGCGTATGGATCAGGAACCCATACAGCACCGCCAGCACGATCACCGAGCAGACCGCGACGTACAGCCGCGACGCCGGGATGATCACCGTGCCAAGGTGGAACACGCCCTCGGCGACCTGCGGCATGATCTGCGAGTCTGGTCCGAACACCACCAGCGCCACCGACTGCAGGATCATCCCCACGCCGATGGTTGCAATCATGCCGTTGAGCTCATCGTGGCGGAAGGGCTTGAGCACGGCCCACTCCACGAGCCAGCCCAGGGCCGCTGTCACGACGAAGGCGCCCAGCAACGCCAGGAGGAACGGCGCCTGCCAGTGGCTCATCAGAACGTAGGTCGCGAACGCCCCGACCATGTAGAACTGGCCGTGCGCAAAGTTGACGACCCGCATCACGCCGAACACCAGCGTGAACCCCACCGCCATCAGCAGGTAAAGCAGGCCGATGATGACGCCATTGACCAGCGCCTGGGCTAACAAGTTGGACATGGAAATCCCCTTTCGCCGGCTTATTTCTGAATATCGACGCACTTGTCGATATCGCAACGCGCCACGGTGACTTCCTGGCCATTACGGACCTCGGAGATGAAGAACGGCGAGGCGACCTGATGGTCGATGCCATAGCGCGCCTTGCCGCTCCAGTTCACGATGCCCTGGATGCCCTTGTAGTCCTTCAGCTTGGCAAGCTCATCCCGCACCTTGGTGCTGTCAGCCACGGTGCCCGCGTTCTGCATGGCCTTGAACAGCATGTGCGTGCCGTCGTAGAAGGCCGGGCTGAATCCGTTCATGTTCTTCTTGTATTTGTCCTGGTAGCGCTGGGCGTAATGCGCCACCTCCTTGTTTTCCGGATCCTGCAGCGACGTGACCATCATGCCCTCGGTCGCCGTCTTGCCCGCCACCGCCACGATCTCGGGCGTGGCCGGTCCGCCATTGCGCACGATCGGCCCCTTGAAACCCAGCTCCCGCGCCTGCCGCACGATCATTCCCGCGGTAGCCGGCGAGTTGCCGTCCAGTTCGATGGCGTCGATGCCCGAACTGATCATCCGGGTCAGCAGCGGCACCATGTCCACCCGCTGGCGTTCGAAGAATTCCTTGCTCGACAGCGCGGCGCCCGCCTTTTCGTAGGCCTTGGCCAGGTCGTTGGAAATCTGCTGCCCGGACTCGTCGTTGGGAAAGAGGCCGCCGACTTTCTTCAGATTGAAGCGCTTGACCAGCCACGCGATGATCGGCGGCGCCGTCTCCTCGGTCGTCAGATTGGGACGGAAGGAGTACGGCTTTTCCGGGCTGAGCGCCTTGTTGGTGAAGCCCAGCGTCATGATGATGACCTTCTCGCGCTCGGTGACCGGCTGCACGGCCAGCGCCGGCGCGGACCCCATCGGGCCGATGATGTACTTGACCTTGTCGTCGCTGACCAGGCGGTTGGCCGCCGTGACCGCGTCGGCCGACTGGTACTTGTCGTCGTAGGGGATGACGCTGATCTTGTACTTCTTGCCGCCGACCTCCAGGCCACCCTGCGCGTTGATGTCGTCGGCCGCGAGTTCGGCGCCGTACAGCAGCGCCTGGCCCCACGCGGCGCCTGCGCCGGACAGCGTCACCAGCGCGCCGATCTTCAGCGTGTCCTGCGCCATGGCCGCGGCGGGCAGCGTTAACGCCAGGGGCAGCACCACCTTGCAAATTCGATTCATGTCTCTCTCCTGTCTTTTTTGTAGTCAGTGCGTGAACATCAGGTGTCGTGCGCTGGGGACGGCCGCGGACGGCCGTCCGGCGTCACAGGGGAATTTCGATATCCAGCAGCGGCGCGTGCTGCTGCGCGCCGTACACGTCCACGTCGCCCACCGCGCCCGAAACCACGGGCCGCGGCAACGTCGCCTTCCACGCCAGCGCGGGCGGGTATTCCGTGAACAGCACGTCCTGCTCACGCACGCCGTACAGGCGTGCAATCAGCGCGGCGCTGACGACGCCCGTGGCGCGCACGCGCTCGAACAACGCCGGGTCATCGAACATGATGTCCAGCGTGATGGAAAACGGCCCGGCGTTCTTGCTCTTGCAGGCCTTGGCAATGTCTTTCAGTCTGGCCACGTCGGCTCTCCCCGCTCAGACGGTTTCGTATTCGATGGGAAACAGGCTGAGCGGATCAGCCACTTCGATCACGTGCTGCATGAAGAATTCGTAGATCGGACCGCGCTCGATATCCGACGGCGAGAACGGAAAGGCCATGTTTCCCTCGCGGCACATGCGCCCCGGAAAGTCCGAATGCAGCAGCGTCACGCGGGCCAGCGACAGCGCCGCATTGGCGATCTCCTGCGTCCTGCCCACGACTTCCGCCACGATGGCGAGTTCTTGCGGCAGGAAACCGGGGTTCGGTTCCCAGGCCCCCATCACGCCGTTTGCCCCGTAGACCCGCAGCGCCAGCTTCCAGTCCTGAGGGTCCAGTCCAAGGGCCGTGACTTTCGTCGCCGTGGATGTGCGCACGAAGTCCAGGAAGCTGTCGGCCTGACCGATCAGGCCCGGGTCGCGCGTGGCGGCAAAGGCCACCGCGCTGTAGCCCGCCCGCTTCACGCCTTCCAGCTTGATCGTGTAGCGTTGAGGCTCCCACTTCATGCCCGTGATCCGCACACGACGGTCTGACACCGGCCGGATCTCGCAATCGCGGGTGTCAACGCAGCCGCCGGGCTCATAGCGCAGTACGGGGCTGGCGTTCTCGTGCAGCGCCTGCACCGCCACCGACAGCGGCGTGCAGCGCAATTCTGGATTGAGCGGCTCGGCCTCCACATAGTCCTCGCCCACCGTGACCATCAGGCAATCGTGCTTCTTGGGGATCGCGGCGTTGCACGCGCACTCCAGCATCTTGCCGGCATACCAGGCGGGCGCCTCGGGCAGACCGTGGTGCATCGCCAGCGCCACCCAAGGCGCCGGGTCCGTGCCCCGCCCACCCAGGATCACCTGCGCCCCCTCGGCCAAAGCCTGCCGATACGGCTCCGGACCCATCATGCCGACGATGCGCACCGCGTCGTCGACCTCTTGCGCCGTCAATGCGTCCGCCGTGCCTAGCGCCCGAATGCGGTCCTCGGCGATCGCTTGACGAATCACGGCCGGGTCCTGCTCGGCGTGAATCAGCGCCATCTTGAAATGCAGGCCATGTTCGCGGGCGATCTCGCGCACGATGTCGGCGCAGGCCTGCAGGTGCGGCTCGCCTCCAGCGCCTCCGCACGTGCCCACCATCATCGGGATGCCGTTGCCAATGGCCGCGCGCAGCAGCAGCGACAGGTCGCGCTTCATGGCCAGGCGGGAATTCAATGTCTTGCCGGACCCCAGGTAATGCGGACCGGGATCGCTGGAACCGCCGTCCACACCGACCATGTGGGGCTTGAGCTCCATGGCCGCCTTGATCGAGGCCTCCGGAAACCCGTAACCCAGAATGCCGCTGGCCGACATCATGCGCACGCTTTGAGTGGTCATGTCCGTGGTCCTTAGCGGCTGCCGATCTTCCAGTCGCCCGCGCGCGGCCGCGAGAGGCCCAGGTTGCCGCGCAGCGTGCCGCTGGCGTACTCCTTGCGCACCAAGCCGCGTTTCTGCAGGTGCGGAATGACAAGCCGCACGATCTCCTCGTACGTGCCGGGCACCGCAGTCGCCGACAGCACGAAGCCATCGCACCCCTTGCTGAACCACTCTTCCATCATGTCCGCCACCTGCTCGCCGGTGCCGCAGAAGACGGGGCCGTCGTTCAGCGTGCCGCGGCCCGACGCCTCGACGAAGTCGCGCACCGACGGATTCTTCTTGCCGCTCACCTGGACGACCTTGTCTCGCAGGCTCTGCCAGGACATCGCGGCCAGCTCCGCGTCGGTGAAGGGCTGGTCGTAGGGCCGGCCGGAAAAGTCGATGTTGGCCGTCTCGCCGATCATCGTCAGGCCGTCGATGGGCCGCGACAGGCCGGCGATCATCTCGCGCTTTTCGCGGGCCAGGCTTTCGGTTTCGGCGGCGATGATCTTGACCTCGGCGGCCACCTTCAGGTCGTCGGGATTGCGGCCGGCCTTGGCCACGCCGTCCTTGAGTGCCTGATACTGTTTGATGCCGCCTTCCAGCGTGGGGTACTTGGCGAACACCACTTCAGCCCAGCGCGCCGCGAACGCCAGCCCGCGCCCGCTCTGGCCGGCCTGCAGGATCACCGGGTTGCCCTGCGGCGAACGCGGTACGGTCAGCGGGCCGCGCGACCGGAAGAAGCGCCCTTCGTGGTCCAAGCGCCGCACCTTGTCCGGATCGGCGAAGAAGCCTTCGGCCTTGTCGGCGACGATGATGTCGTCTTCCCAGGTGTCCCAATGGCCCATGACCACTTCCATGAATTCATCGGCGCGGTCGTAGCGCAGGTCATGCTCCAGGTGTTCGGTGTGGCCGAAGTTGGCGGCTTCCGAATCGTTCATCGAGGTGACCACGTTCCAGGCCACGCGGCCCTTGGTCATGAGGTCCAGCGTCGCGAACAGGCGGGCCACGTGGAACGGTTCGTAGTAGGTCGTGGAGTACGTGGCGCCCAGTCCAAGGTGGCGGGTGGCCATCGCCATTGCCATCAGCACCGCCGTGGGTTCGAGCTTCACGGCGCGCACGCCGTGGCGCACGGTCTCGTGGTGATTGCCGTTGTAGATATCCGGCATCGCCAGGCGGTCGTCAAAGAACGCCATGTCGAAGCAGCCGTCTTCCAGCGTCCTCGCGATGCGCTGGTAGTACTCCGGCGTCAGATAGTCGGTCATGCTCGACGGATTTCTCCACGAGCCGACATAATTGGAGCAATTCTGGGCTTGCAGGAAGGCCACCAGGGCCATTTGACGGGCGGTTGTGCTCATTGCTTTTCCGGTTTCCGGTGGGTTCGTGAAGAGGTCGAAGTGGGCTCAGTATTGGTGTCGACTCGGATATGCACAATTTCCGCGGCGTGATACATCTATAACCACCATGAATCAATCCAACGACCCGTCCGCCCTCACCCGGCTCGAACTCTCCGAGCTGGAAACCTTTCTCTGGGTCGTGCGCGAAGGCAGCTTCAGCGAAGCCGCGCGCAAGCTGCATCTGTCCCAGCCCGCCGTCACCAATCGCGTCAAACGGCTTGAAGACAAGCTGCGCACCAAGCTGCTGCAGCGGACCACGCGCCAGGTCAGCGCGACGCCCGAGGGCATCCGCCTGCGGGACGCAGCCGAAGCCGCCTTGGCGGGGCTGCGCGACGTCATGCGCCAGTTCCAGCTCAGCGCCGAAACCGGCCGCCACCGCATCGTGGTGGCGTGTACGCCGATGCTGGCTGCGACGGTGCTGCCGCGTCTGATCCACGACTACCAGCAGCGCTATCCGGACATCCAGGTCGTGCTGCGGGACCTGCCCTATGCGCAGGTGGTGCAGGCGATCACACAGGACGCGGCGGACTTCGCCGTGGCGGCGCTGGACACCAAGCAGCGCGGGTTGCAGTTCCAGTCATTGGCCGAGGAAAAGGTCATGCTCGTCGTGCCCGCCGGCCATCCGCTCGCCGCGCATGCCAGCGTCACGCTGTCGATGATCGCGCCCTACCGGATCATGTTCCTGGACCGCTACCTGTCGCTGCGCAAGCACCTGACGGAAGAATTCGCCAAGCAGGGGCTGAGCTTCGAGCACACCACGGCGTCGACCCTGCCCACGCTGCTCGGCATGATCGACGCCGGCAATTGCGTCACCTTCCTGCCGCGCACCATGGTCCAGCGCAACGCGCAGTCGTCGCGCGTGCTGATCGAGATCCAGGACCTGGACGCCACCCGCCACTGGGGCTGCATCCTGTCGCGCCGGGCCGAGCTGTCCGCCGCCGCGCAAGCCTTCAAGGACTACCTGCGCAAGCACTTTCGCGAGCAGCTTGCCGAACCGGTCTGAGTCCGCCATTCATAACGGTACGTAATAGACGCATACCGGAACACAATTTGTGGCCGGTTCCCCGCCGCTCCTAGACTTGGCGCCATGCCAGGCGGGAAGCGGCGGCGCGGGTTGCATGCCTTGCCGCGGGCCTGGCGCCCACGAAACAGGATGCGAGCATGACACCCTTCGACAGCAAGGAATTCCGCCGCGCGCTTGGCGCGTTTCCCACCGGCGTCACGGTGATCACTACCTGCGATGCCGCAGGCAAGCCCTACGGCGTTACCGCCAATTCGTTCAGCTCGGTGTCGCTGGACCCGCCGCTGATCCTGTGGAGCCAGTCCACCACCTCCAGCAGCTACCCGGCGTTTCGCGACTGTCCGCGCTTTGTCGTGAACATCCTGGCTGACCATCAGGTCCACGTCTCGAACCAGTTTGCGAAGTCGGGCGCCGACAAGTTCCGCGAAGTCCCCGTCATGACCGGCCTGGGCGGCGTGCCCATCATCGACGACTGCGCGGCGCATCTGGAATGCGTGAAGGTCGCCGCCTATCCCGGCGGCGACCACGTCGTCTACCTGGGCCAGGTGGAAAAGATCTTTCGCAGAGGCCACCATTCGCTCGCGTTTGGCGACGGCAAGTACCTGCGCACCTTCGCACACGACCTGGGCGAAGTCGGCAGCCAGACCGGCGCGTCGGGCCTCGGCACCCTGAAGGCGCAGCGGATCGCGATGGCGGCGTTGCCGGCCATCTGCGAACACATCGGCCAGCGCACGGTCGGCATCGCGGTGTGGGGCAACCAGGGCGCCACCATCGTGGGCTGGGAACCGTCCGCGCATCCCGTCAGTCCTTACCTGCAAGCGGGCGTGGTCGTGAGCCTCACGCAATCGGCCACCGGCATCGCCTTTGCCGCGTTCATGCCGCCAGCGCAAACGCAGGCGGCCATCGACGAGGAACTTCGGGCGAGGGCTCGCAGCGGCCAGCCCGACAACGGCCAGTTCGCGCAGCGCATTGCCGAGGCCCGGCAGCACGGCTTGGCGCGGGCCGTGGGCACGGCCGCCTCGCCCCGCCACCAGGTCACGGTCAACGCATTCAGCGCGCCCGTCTATGACGCGGCCGGCCACATGGTGATGGCGATCTCCACGACCTGCGAGGCCGAACGCCTGCCCGCGGACTGGGACGGCGACGTGCCTGCGGCGCTGCTCGCGGCGGCGCGCGACCTGTCGCATCGATTGGGAGGTGTCATCGACGTGTAGCAACCCGCCCCTAGCGGGGCGGCGGGCAGGCGCATCAGAGCTGTCCGGGCACCACCCGGTTGCGCCCCTGCCGCTTCGCTTCATACAGGCCCCGATCGGCGGCCTGGATCAGCTCGGTGCACGGCTGACCCGCTTGCGGGACCGCCGTGGCCAATCCGATGCTTACCGTCAGCCACGGGCCAAAGCCCGCGTCGCGCTGGGGAATCTGCATGGCTTCCACGGCGCGGCGCAGCTTTTCGGCGGCAAGCCGCGCGCTGCCGCCGGGCGTGCCGGGCAACACCAGCGCAAATTCCTCGCCGCCAAAGCGCGCCGCCAAGTCGGTGGAGCGGTCGCAACTGGCGAAGATGGTGTTGGCGACACGCTTTAGCGCCTCGTCGCCCGCGATGTGGCCATAGGTGTCGTTGTAGGACTTGAAGTGGTCCACGTCGATCATGAGCATGCTGATCTCGCGGCCGTCGCGTCCCGCGCGCTGCCATTCGGCATTCAGGTACTCATCGAAATAGCGCCGGTTGCCCAGGCCGGTCAGGCCGTCCGAATTGGTCAGCCGGCGCAACTCCATATTGCTTTCCAGCAGTTGCTGCTGGCTCTGGCGCAGCGCCTGGTAGGCCTCGTCGCGCTGCACCAGCGCCATGTAGGAACGCGAGTGGTAGCGGATGCGCGCAATCAGCTCGATGGAATCCGGCAGCTTGACCAGGTAGTCGTTGGCGCCCGCCGCGAAGGCCGCGCTCTTGATGGCGGGATCTTCCTTGGTGGACAGCACGATGATCGGGATGTCACGCGCGACGGGATGGGCCCGGTACTCACGGACCAGGCTCAGGCCGTCCACGCCGGGCAGCACCAGGTCCTGCAGGATGACCGTGGGGCGGGTCTGGATCGCGACGCTCAACGCCTTGTAGGGATCCGAGCAGTAGTGAAAATCGATGTTGCCCTCGGGCACCAGCGCCCGCCGGATGGCTTCTCCAACCATGACCTGGTCGTCGACAAGCAACACCATCGCCCCGTGCGAATTGAGATCCGCGGAGACCGTGTCGTCAGGGGATGGGAGCATAGTAAGTCCTTGATGTCCAACGATGTGCCGCGGCTCAGGCGAAAGCCTGGATGACGCGGGACGCAATTTGTTCGAGCGGCCGGATTTCCACCGCGGCCTGCATGGCTGCGGCTGCCTTCGGCATGCCATAGACGGCGCTGGTGGCCTGGTCTTGTGCGATGGTGAGGCAACCGCGCTCGCGCAGCGCCTTCAGGCCGCGCGCGCCGTCCTGGCCCATGCCGGTCAGCAGCACGCCGACCGCCGCACCGCGCCAGTGCTGCGCGACGCTGTGAAAGAAGACGTCGATCGAAGGCCGATACAGGCTTTCGCGCGGGCAGTCCGTGTACCGGAGGGTACCATCGTCGCACAGCGCGAGATGGTCATCCGTGCCCGCCAGCAGGATCTGGCCGGGCAGCGGCCGTTCGCCTTCCCGCGCCAGCCTGACCGGCAGCGGCACCTGGTCATTGAGCCAATCCGCCATGCCCGCCGCGAATGACGCGTCCACATGCTGCACCAGCACGATGCCGGCCGGAAAATCCAGCGGAAGATCGCGCAGCAACTGGGCCAGCGTCGCCGGGCCGCCGGCCGACGCGCCCACCGCCAGCAGCCGGCGCGCGCCTGCGGGCGCCGCGGGCTTGCTGACCGGCGTCAGCGCCGGACGGTTGCCGTAACGGCCGATCAGCCAGCCGATGTTGCGGATCTTGCGCAGCAGCGGCGCCGCCGCCGTGCGCATGTCCGCAGCGCCGACCACCGGCGTGTCCACCGCATCCAGCGCGCCGTGGCCCATGGCGTCAAAGACCCGCGATGTATGGCCCGCCACGTCGGACGTCACGACAACGATGGCGCAGGGGGCTTCGGCCATAATGCGGCGCGTGGCCTCGACGCCATCCATGACGGGCATGATGAGGTCCATCAGCACGACATCGGGACGGTCACGGGCGCATTGCTGGACGGCCTCCAGGCCGTCGGAAGCCGTCCATGCGACCTCCAGGCCGGGTTCCAATGCAATGACTCGCCGCAGGACTTCGACGGCGAGGGGCATATCGTTGACGATCCCGATTCTCACGTCCGTGCCTTCCCGATGAGGTCTTCAACGGCGTCGAGCAGCGCATCATCATGGAAGCTGCCCTTGGCCAGATAGTAGTCCGCGCCGGCATCCAGCCCGCGCTGCCTGTCCTCTTCCCGGTCCTTGTACGACACCACCATGACGGGCAGGGTCTGCAGCTTGGGATCCGCCTTGATCCGCGACACCAGCTCGATGCCGTCCATGCGCGGCATGTCGACGTCGGTCACGATCAGGTCGAAGTCCTCGGTGCGGAGCATGTTCCAGCCGTCCATGCCGTCCACGGCGACCGCGACATCGAATCCGCGGTTCAGCAGGAGCTTGCGCTCAAGCTCGCGAACCGTCAATGAATCGTCCACCACAAGCACGCGCTTGCGGCGGCGCGCGGCGGCCGCGCCCGACCCGCCGTCGACCCGCGACAGCCGCCCGCCCTCGATCAGCTTCTGGACGGACACCAGCATGTCCTCGACGTCCAGGATCAATAGCGGCGTGCCGTCATCCATGAGCGAGCCCGCCATCACGTCCTGAACCTTGCCCAGGCGGGGATCCAGCGGCTGCACGACCAGCGTGCGCTCGCCCACGTAGCGGTCCACGGCAATGCCGTAGAGCCGGTCGTGGTCGCCCACCACCACCACGGACAAGGTATCGGCGGCCGGCGCGGCCTCGCCGGCGCGCAGGATCTGCCGCGCCGACACCAGGCCGATCTGCCGGTCCTGGAAGCGGAAATGCTGCTGGCCTTCCAGCTGCTCGATCTCCTTGGCGTCCACCTGCAACGCATGGCTGACATAAGCCAGCGGGAACGCGTAGATCTCGTTCTGCACTTCGACCAGCAGGCTGCGCACTACCGACAGCGACAGCGGCATCTCCAGCACGAAACGCGTGCCCCGGCCCTGCTGCTGGTAGACCCGCACCGCGCCGCGCAACTGGCGGACCATGGTCTGGACCACGTCCAGCCCCACGCCGCGGCCAGAAATCTCGGTCACCTCGTCGCGCGTGCTGAAGCCCGACAGGAACAGGAATTCCAGCAGTTCGGCTTCGCTCAGGCGCGACGCGGTCTCGGCGTTGGTGAGCTTGCGTTCGACGACTTCTTCGCGCAGGTGGTCCAGCGAAATGCCGGAGCCGTCGTCAGCCAGCTCAACCAGCAGCATGCCCGCCGAATGGCGCGCCGAGAGCGTGATCAGGCCCTCGGCCGGCTTGCCGGCGCGTTCGCGGACCTCGGGCGCCTCGATGCCGTGATCCACCGCGTTGCGCAGCAGGTGCATGAGCGGCGCATCCAGCTTTTCGAGGATGTCCCGATCCACCTGCGTGTTTTCGCCCTCGATCTCAAGGCGAACCTGCTTGCCCAGCGAACGGCCCAGATCCCGCACCATGCGCGGCATGCCGCTCACGCCATCGCCAAAGGGCCGCATGCGGCAGGCGAGCGCAGTGTCATACAGGCGCCGCGTCAGGTGATTCATGCGCCAGCCAAATTCGTCGACTTCGCTGGTGCGTTGCGTCAGTTCACGCTGGCACTGTTCAAGGATGCGCTGGGCATCGTCCAGCGCGGCCTGGCCGCGTGCGTCCAGTTGCTGCTCGGCCAGCACGGCCCGCAGGCCGTCCAGCGCGTGCGCCGCGCCCGATTGCATCCGCCGCAGCCGCAGCATGGCGGTGCTGAAAGGCCCCACCCATTGCGACTCGACCAGCGTCTCGCTGGACAGGCCGAGCAGCCGGTTCAGCGTGTCGGCGGTAACGCGCAGCACCCGCTCGCCCTCGCCCACGCTGCCGTCCGAACTGCGGCGCGATGGCAGCGCGGCGGGCGCGGGAGACTTTGCAGCGGGGGCCGGCGCGGCGACGGCGGGCTCGTCTTCGATCCGCACGATCGGGGGCAGGTAGTCGGACGGCCGCCCCGTGCGCGGCGCCGGGGCCGGCGTCGCGGCGGGCGTGCCGGGCGCTTTGGATAAGTTCGGGAGATTGGGCGCGCTGCTCAGCCTCGCCACCAGATCGCCGATCTCGGCGTCCAGTTCGACGCCGGGCGTGGCGACGCGTTGCAGCAAATCGGTGCCCAGCAGCAAGGCATCGATGTCGGCGGCTTGCAGGCGCAGGCGGCCTTCCTGCGCCGCCACCAGGCAGTCTTCCATGGCGTGCGCGATGCGCACCGCCGGATGCAGGTCCACGATGCGCGCCGCCCCCTTGAGCGAATGCGCGGCGCGCATGCAGGCTTCGAGGTGCGGCGCGGACGTGGGGTTCTTTTCCAGGGCGAGCAGCCCGTCGTTCAGCACCTGCACCTGGGTGCGGGTTTCGAGCTGGAACAGTTCGAGGAGCGACGCGTCGCGCATCTGATCGGGATTCACGCGAGGCTCCGTTCCAGTGCCTGCATCAGCAGGGTTTCGTCCAGCACGCCGACGGCGCGGCCGCCGCAGCGCGCCACGCCGCGCGAATACTTCAGGCTTGCGCCCTGCACCGTCGACGGCAGCGGCTCCAGCGCGTCCAGGTCCACCTCGTGCATGCCCTCGACCTCGTCCACGGGCAGCACCACGGCGCGGCCCGCGCCGCCGAATATCAGCATGCGCGCGGTGGCGGGACGCTCACGCGACTGCGGCGCCGCCGCGTCCAGCCCCAACAGGCGCTGCAACGACACGCACACCGTCAGCGTGCCGCGCACGTTGGTCACGCCCAGCACCGCCGGATCGCGCCGGTGCGGCAGGCTGATGATGCCCCGCGTGCCGGCCACCTCGTCCAGCGACCGGGTCGGCAGGCCCATCCATTCGCGGTGCAGCCGGAACACCAGCAGCGACGACAGATTGTCCGAATGCTGCGGCGGCGCGGCTTCGTCGGCCTCTTGCATGGCGGGCGGCAGGCGGTCAAGGATGCGCTTGGCCGCCTCGGCATACACCGGGCAGTTGCGGCAATGCACGTGCTCGGCAAGCTGCGGACAGCTTTTGTCGCCACGTATGCCAATGCGGTTCCAGCAGTCGTCCACGCCGGACAGCGCTTCAATAGCGTCAGTCACGTCGTGCCTCCCCGCGCGCCGCGCGCGCTTGCAGGCGGCGCGCGCCCTCGTGATCGCCATCGGAGGCCACCAGCGCGGCCAGGTGCAGCAAGGCCTCGCGGTGGTTCGGGTCCAGGTACAACGCCTTGCGGTACGCTGCCTGCGCCTGCCGCGACTGCCCTTCGGCGTCCAGCAGCAGCCCCTGCAGATGCAGCGCATCGGCACTGGCGCCATGGATGTCGATGTGCGACTGGCACTGCGCCATCGCTTCGCGCACCCGGCCCAGGTCGGCCAGGGCGGCTATCTCGCGCAGCGACGTCTGCGCGGCCTGCCCCGTTGCGGCGGTGCGCGGTGCGAGTTGCGGTGCGGATGGCGGGTCGGCAATTGCCGCATGCGGCAACGGCAGCCGGGGCGCGGGCGCCTGCGCGACCGGGCGGCGCGGCGGCGTCCAGGCATGCACGATAGGTCCCTGACTGGACAGCGGCGTGCGCGCGGCGGCCGGCATCTCTGCCGGCGCGGGCGCGGGTTTTGCGCGGAAAGCAAAAGACCGCGCCAGCGGCACGGAAGGCAGGCGGCGTCCGGTCAGAAGACTGGTTTCGGCAGGCCCGACGAACAACACGCCGTCGTCCCGCGCGAACCGGCGCAGCACCTGCACGGCCCGTTCCTGCGTCGCCATGTCGAAGTAGATCAACAGGTTGCGGCAGAACACGAAGTCATACGGCGCGGCGCCCGCCAGGAGGTTCGGATCGAACAGGTTGCCGGACTGAAAACGCACCTGCCCGCGCACGCGCGCAGCCAGTTGATGGCCGTCCGGCACCTCTGAAAAATGCTGGTCGCGGAACGCCAAGTCGCCCCCGCGGAACGAATTGCGTCCGTAGACGGCGCGCTGCGCGAATTCGACCATGCGCACGCTGATATCCACCGCGTCCACATGGAACCGGTGCGGCGGCACGCCTGCATCCAGCAGCGCCATCGCGATGGAGTACGGCTCTTCTCCGCTGGAGCACGGCACACTCAGCACACGCAGCACGCGGGCGTCGCAGCCCGGCGCAAACAGGCGATCGCGCGCCAGCTTCGCCATGGCGGCCTGGGATTCCGGATACCGGAAGAACCAGGTCTCGGGCACGATCACGGCCTCGATGAGCTGCTGCATCTCGTCGGGCCAGGCCTGCACGCGCATCAGATAGTCCTGCTCATCGTCCACGCCCGCCGCGTGCATGCGGTGCCGCACCGCGCGCTCGACGGCCGCCTGGCCGATGGACCCGCTGTCCAGTCCCATGCGGCGCTTGAGCAGGCCGCTGAATTCCTCGACCAGACTCATGGCTGCGCCTCGGCTGCCGAAGCGTCATTGCCGGACGGAAACAGCAGCGCCCGCACGAAAGCGGGCAACAGGTCATTCACGGATACCGCCTGCACCATGCCTTGCGCGTCGTTCAGGACCGGACCGAGATAGCGCGCCTCGGCATTGTCCAGCGCATGCGGCTGAAACGCTGCCGGGTCATAGTGGACAGTTTCCGTGGCCTGTTCCAGGATCAGCCCAAGCAGGCGCTCGGCGTCTCCGTGATCGGGCCGGTAGCGCACCAGCGCAAGTCGCGTGCTGGTGACGGCGGCAAACGCACCCGCGCCTGCCAGCCCGCTCATGTCGATGACCGGCACGGCAACGCCGCGGCGCTCCATCATGCCGGCCACCCAGTGCGGCGCGCCCGGCACCTGCTTGAGGACGCGCAGCCCCAGCACTTCGGCGATATCCCCGGCATCCAGCGCATAGCGATCCGCGCCAATTCTGAAAAGCAGATACAGCCGGCGCGCGGGGCCGGCATGGCCCGCGGCGGTGCGTGCGCGGACGGCGGGAGCAGTCATGGAAACGATCACACCTTGAAGCGCGACACGCCGCTGCGCAGGTCGTTGGCCACCAGCGTCAGCTCTTCAATGGCAAGGCTGGACTGCCGCAGCGACTCCACCGTCTGCTGTGCCGCGTCGCTGAGCTGCTGCAGGGCCTGGTTGATCTGTTCGGCCCCGGTGGCCTGCGCCTGCATGCCCTCGTTGACCATCTGCACGCGCGGCGCCAGCGTCTGCACCTGCTGGATGATCTGCGACAGCTGGTCGCCCACCTGCTGCATGTCGGCCATGCCGCGGCGCACTTCCTCGGAAAACTTGTCCATGCCCATGACGCCGGCCGACACCGACGACTGGATCTCACGCACCATCTGTTCGATGTCGTAGGTCGCCACCGCCGTCTGGTCGGCAAGGCGTCGGATCTCGGTGGCCACCACCACGAAGCCGCGACCGTACTCGCCCGCCTTCTCGGCTTCGATCGCCGCGTTCAGCGACAAGAGGTTGGTCTGGTCCGCCACCTTGGTGATGGTCGTCACGACCTGCGTGATATTGCCGGCCTTTTCATTCAGCACCGCAAGCTTGGCGTTGACCGAGCCCGCCGCACCCACCACGTTGCGCATGGTGTCTTCCATGCGCGCCAGGCCGACCTGCCCGCTGCCGGCCAGCGTGGCGGTCTGTTCGGCCGCGCTGGAAACTTCGGTCATGGTGCGCACCAGTTCGCGGGACGTTGCAGAGATCTCGCGCGACGTGGCGCCGATTTCGGTGGTGGTGGCGGCCACTTCCGACGCGGTGGCCTGCTGCTGCTTGGACGTCGCGGCGATTTCCGTCACCGACGTGGCCACCTGCACGGCCGATCGCTGCGTCCGGGCGACCAGACCGGTCAGCTCGTCGACCATGCCGTTGAATCCCGTTTCGATGGCGTTGAACTCGTCGTTGCGCGCCAGCTTCAGCCGGCGGGTCAGGTCGCCGCTTCCCGTGGCTTCCAGGGTCTTCACGATGTCGCGCATGGGGTTGACGATGGCGCGCAGGAGCAGGAACCCGCACACGATGGACGCGGCGATGGCCATCGCCAAGGACACCAGCATGCCGGTCTCGGCGGCGTCCACCGACTCCTTGATGCTGACCGCGGCGTCGTCGGCCTGCCGCTTGTTTTCGGCAACCATCTTGGCCAGGGTATCGCGCCCCCGGTAAAACGACGGCCGCAGCTCGGACACGATGCGCGTTTGCGCGCGGTTCGGATCCGCCAGCATCGCGGGCGTCAGGATCTCGGCCCGGATGCGTTTGTACGCCTGCAGCTCCTTTTCGAATTCGTCGAACAGTTGCTGGTCGTCCTGCCGGGAGATGGTGCGCCGGTAGAACTCGATGTGCTCGTCAAGCTGCACATCATTGCGTGGCAGCGTCTCCAGCGAGGCGCGGCGCTCCGCCTCGGTGGACGCGTTGAAGGCGTCCTGCACCACCACAAACCCGGCGAACCACGACGCCCGGATCGACGTGCTGTAGTAGATGCCGGGCACGGCATCGTTGTTGATCATTTCGGCTTGGGCTTCGACATGCAGTAGCCGCCGGTAGTCCACCACCACCATCAGCGTCATGATGGCGAGAACCGCCAGGAAACTGACCAGGATGCGCTGGCGGAGCGTCACATTCTTCATACCGGGAGACCTTTGTACTGTATCGACTCGTCGACGCCCTGGCGGGACGCCCCTGGATTATTCCCGCGCCGGCCTGCCCGCAGCCGGAGGTTTAGGCGGGAATGTGGGAAATTTCGACAATTATTACAAAGGTGCCGTGTCACAGCCATGAAAAACGCGGGAAAACGCAAAACATGGCTAGCTTGTCGGAAAAATGCAAAGATCTATTACACAAAATCAATCGAAGTTTGTGAGCATCGGTACGTGACGGTCATTGCGTAACGGTCATTACGCGACGCCCCACAGCGCCGCCGGCGGCCGCTCCTGCACCCAGTCGCGCGCCTTTTCATAGGCGTGAGCCAGTTGCAGCACGGCAAGGTCGCCCCGGGGCGGACCAATCAACTGCATGCCCATCGGCAGCCCTTCGGCGTTAAAGCCCACCGGCACGCTGATAACAGGGCAACCAGCCAGCGTCCACGGTGTCACTGTCTCCATCCAGCGGTGATAGGTGTCCATCGGCCGGCCCGCGATCGCCTTGGGCCAATCCAGGTTCACATCGAACGGAAACACCTGCGCCGACGGCACCGCCAGGTAGTCGACGTCTTCAAACATGCGCAGCACGGTCTGGTACCACGCGCTGCGTTCCTCGGTCGCCTGATAGATCTGGCGGGCGGTCACGCCTTCCAGCCCTTCGACCTCCCAGATCAGCGCCGGCTTGACCAGCTTGCGGGTCTCGGGGTTGTTGACCAGGGCGTGGAACTGCCCGCCCACCATCAGGTGGCGGTGCGCCAGCCAGATGCGCCACAGCCGGTCGCCCGCGAAAGGCACCTGGTAGTCGTCGACCTGGCAGCCGGCTGTCACCAGGTCCTTCAGGGCCGCTTCGCAAAGGTCCAGGATGCCGGGCTCCATCGCCAGGTAGCCGCCCCAATCGCCCAGCCAGCCCACGCGCTTGCCGGACAAGTCCGCGTCCAGCGGCTGCGCGAACAGCGCCGGATCGTCCGTCAGCGACAGCGGCGCGCGCTTGTCGTGGCCGGCGATCACCGACAGCAGCAACGCCACGTCGCGCGGCGTGCGCCCCATGGGGCCTTCGTAGGAAAGCTGCTTCAGGAAGACCTCGGGCGACGGGCCGGAAGGCACGCGGCCGGCCGAGGGCCGCATGCCATACACGTTGCAGAACGCCGCCGGATTGCGCAACGAGCCGCCGAAGTCGCTGCCATCAGCCACGGGCAGCATGCGCGCTGCCAGCGCCGCCGCCGCCCCGCCGCTGCTGCCGCCGGCGGTCTTGGTCACGTCATAAGGATTGCCGGTGGCGCCATAGACCCTGTTGTAGGTGTGCGAGCCCAGACCGAATTCCGGCACATTGCTGCGGCCGATGAAGATCGCACCGGCGGCGCGCATGCGCTCGACCAGAATCGAATCGTGCGCCGTCACCACGTCCTTGTAGACCAGCGAGCCCATCGAGGTGACCATGCCGCGCACGGCGGTCAAGTCCTTGGGCGCTTGCGGAATGCCGTGCAGCCAGCCCTGCCATTGCCCCGCGGCCAACTGCGCATCCCGCGCATCGGCCTCGCGCAGCAGCTCGTCGCTGTCGCGGCGCGCGACGATGGCGTTCAGCTTGGGATTGACCCGGTCGATATGCGCCAGATAGGCCTGCATCACTTCGCGGCAGGACACCCGGCGGCTGCGGATGGCGTCCGACAGCGCGTGCGCGGGCATGGCCACGATGTCATTGAGCGGGGCGGGGGTAGGCATGGGCGTTCGTCTCCTTGGCGCGCGCCGCGGATCCGCCGGGCGCGCGTATTGTCATTGGGCGCAGCGCGGCCGCCAGCCGCGCGCATCGCGACAATACTACGCAAATCGGCGGCCCCGCGCGCAGGGAACGACGGCTGCATGCAGCGCGGGCCGGCGCCCCGTCTACTGCCGCGCCAGGCCGTTCTTGCCGATCAGTTCCAGCAACCCGTCCGACAAGGTCCCACGCCAGCTCAGGTAATCGTGGCCGCCCGCCACCTCGCGATGGGTCACGAGATAACCCTTGGCCCGCAGCACGTCGCGCAGATGGCGGTTGGTCTCCAGGATGCCGGGCTGGCCGCCGCGCCCCGATTCGAACAGGCCCGCGCCCAGGAAGAACCGCACCGGCAGCGTGCGAACCGCCACGAATTGCCGCGTCAGCCACTGGTCTTCCTCGCCGGGCGGCGACCACCAGTACGACCCGGACTGGCTGAGCACGTTGCCGAAGACCTCGGGATGGCGCAGCGCCGCATACGAGGACGCAAGACCGCCATAGCTCGACCCGCCGATCACCGTGCGCGCCGCCGGCGCCGCAATGCCCTGCTTGCGCGCCCACGGCATGAGCTCGCGCGCCAGGAATTCGGCAAAATCCGGATTGGGCGGCAGCTCGCGGCCGCGCGAGTCCGCGGTCGGGTTGTCGATCAGCAGCGCCGCCGTGGGCGGAATGGCGCCGGCCGCGATCATGTTGTCCAGGATGGTCGGCGTGGGCACGCGCCCCAGATAGGCGCCCGCGTCGAACAGCACCAGCACGTGATTGTCCGCACCATCTGGCTTCCAGCCCGCCGGCCGGTACAGGTGAATCGTGCGCGTATTGCCCAGGATGTCGCTGCGCAGCTCCAGCGCCTCGACGCTGCCGGCGGGCACGTCCGCGCGCGGCTCGACCCACGGCTGCGGCGGCGCGTCCGCCAGTTCCATCACCGAATAGGTCTGGAACGCGTCGATGCCGCGCTCGGGATAGACCTTGGGATTGTTGGGGTCGGCCTGCGCCGTGGCAAGGATCGCGCGGCGCCGCGCCATGCCGGTCCCCGGGAGTTCCGGCACATCGGGCGCCAGCCGGTACGACAGGCGCGCCGTCTTCGGCACCAGGAAGCTCACGTACCAGACGTCGGAATCGCCCAGCCGCGACAACTGCGCGTGATCTGTCGACGGACCGCCGAACAGGCGGACGTTGCGCTGCGCGCCCTGCCAGAGAAAGGTCACGCGGTCATGCGTGGCGTTTGCGGGCTCGACCAGCGGCGTGCCCTGACGCTTCATCTCGTCCCAGAATGCGGCCGTGGTGCCGCCTTGTGCCAACGTCTGCGCCAGCGCGGCCAGGCGCGGGCTATCGAGCGTAGGCGCCGGCGCGCGCTGCTCGGAGAGCGGCAGGCGTTCGGTCACGGACCATTCATACGCGCCCTGCCCCTGCGCCCGGACTGTGTACGTTCCATCGGCCGGCCCCACCAGCATCAAAACGCCGGCCGGCTTTTCTCGGTCGCTCAGCCGCCGCACGTGCCGCCCTTGCGGGTCCAGCAGATCCAGTGTCACGCCGCTGTCCGCCGACCACGTCCCCGCCAAGAATTCGCCCTGTTGCATGGGCAGCGGCTTGTCGGCGTGGGCTTGCGGCGTCACCGCGCCTTGCGCGGACTGTGCCGCCGCCAGGCCGGGCGCCGTCGCGGCCAGCGCGGCGGTCATTGCCGCTTTCAACGCAACGGCCAATACCGTCGAAGTCAGGCCATTGCGCTGCCCGTTCATCTGTCGCATATCCATCCTGCCTTAATAAGAATGGATATCATTATTGCCTAAAACGGATGCTGATCCCGCCGGCGCACGCGTCCGAATAAATTCCGTCGCGTCGCTTGAGCCATATCAACCCGTGGGCTTCCGCCCTCGCCCTAAGATCGCCTCCTGCCCCCCCGCCCGGAGACCATCTTGACCACGCACGACATCGCCACCGACACCGACACCGCCGACATCTGCACCGAGGCCGAAATCCAGGACCTGGTCCACACCTTCTACGCCAAGGCGCGCGCCGACGACGCGCTCGGCCCCATCTTCAACGGCATGGTTCACGATTGGGACGAGCATCTGGCCACGCTCTCGGACTTCTGGTCCGCCGTCATCCTGGGCACACGCCGCTTTACCGGCATGCCCATGCCCAAGCACGCGGCCATGCCCAACCTGAAAGCCGAGCTCTTCGAACGCTGGCTGGTTCTGTTCAACGAGACAACCGACGCGCTGCCCAACCGCGCCTTGGCCGACGCCGCGCAGGAAATGGCCAAGCGCATGGCGCGCAGCCTTTGGTACGGTTATCAGTTGTCGCGCGATCCCAACCAGTCGCTGACCGAACTGCGTTCGCCGGCGCACCCCGAACCGCGCCCCGCCTAGCGCCTCGGACTTTCAATCCACTCGCCACCACCCGGGCAGCAACCCGCGCACCTTGGCGCGCCGATAGCGGTCATCGATGAGGTGCACGGTGCCTTCATCGTGTTCGGTCCGGATGACCCGGCCCGCCGCCTGCACCACCTTCTGCATGCCCGGGTACAGATACGTGTAGTCGTAGCCGTTCTCTTCGCCATAGCGCAAGTCCATGGCGCGCTTCATGTTTTCGTTCACGGGGTTGACCTGCGGCAGCCCCAGCGTCGCGATGAACGCGCCGATCAGCCGCTTGCCCGCCAGGTCCACGCCTTCCGAAAACGCGCCGCCCAGCACCGCGAATCCCACGCCCTGCCCCGTTTCGCTAAACCGCGCCAGGAAGGCCGCACGGCCTGGCTCGTCCATGCCCGGCGTCTGCAGCCAGATCGGCACCTGGGGATGGCGCTCGCGCATCAGGTCGGCCACGCGCTTCAGGTAGTCAAAGCTGCTTAGAAAGCCCAGGTAATTGCCCGGCCGCTCGGCGTACTGCCGGGCAATCAGGTCCACGATGGGCGCCAGCGAACGCTCGCGATCGCGAAAGCGCGTCGACACGTTGCCCACGACGCGCACGGCAAGCTGCCCCGCCTGAAACGGCGCGGCCACGTCGATCCAGGGCGTGTCCTTCGGCAGGCCCAGCGTGTCCCGGTAAAACTGCTGCGGACTCAGCGTGCCGGAGAACAGCACCGTCGCGTGCGCCGTCGCGTAGCGCGCGGCCAGATACGGCGCGGGAATCACATTACGCACGCACAGCGTCGACGGCGGGGTCTTGGCGCTGCTGACGCCCGCCTCGCCCAGCGTGACGTCAAACAACGCATGCGAGCCAAACTGCTCGGCCAGCCGCATGAAATGCAGCGCCTCGAAATAGAACCCCAGCAACGGATCGTCCTGCGGCAGCGGCGTCTGACCGATGAACTCGGTGATCGCCGCCACCGCCTTCTGCACCGCCGTCAGCACGCCGGCCGGCGCGGCGTCATACGCCTGATAGCGTTCAATCTGCTTCTTGTTCAGCGCGTTCCACGACCGGTGCAGTCCGTCCAGCGACTTTTTAAGCGCCTTCGGCGCCGCATATCGCGCGGCGGTCAGCCGGTTCTGGTCGAGCTCGCCTGTGTACATGCGGCGCGCGCGGTCCACCAGGTTGTGCGCTTCGTCGACCAGCACGGCCACCTTCCATTGATGCGCCTGCGTCAGCGCATGCAACATGGCCGTGGCGTCGTAGTAATAGTTGTAGTCGCCCACCACCACGTCGCTCCAGCGGATCAGCTCCTGCGACAGGTAATACGGACACACGTCGTGTTCCAGCGCGGTGGCGCGCACGGCAGGCGCGTCCAGCCGCGTGTGTTCCAGCGCCGCGGCGCGGGCCTGCGGCAGGCGGTCGTAAAAGCCGCGCGCCAGCGGGCACGAATCGCCGTGGCAGGCCAGGTCCGGATGCACGCAGCTTTTATCGCGCGCCTGCAGATCCAGGATCCGCAAGCCCGGCTTGGCGGGCTGCGCATTGATGGTTTCCAGCGCTTCAACCGCCAACCCGCGGCCCGACCCCTTTGCCGCCAGGAAAAACACCTTGTCCAGGCCCGTGCCCGGACTGGCCTTGAGCAGCGGAAAAATCGTGCCCAACGTCTTGCCGATGCCGGTGGGAGCCTGTGCCATCAGGCAGCGGCCATCGCGGGCCGTGCGGTACACGGCCACCGCCAGATCGCGCTGGCCCGCACGAAACTCCCCATGCGGAAACGCCAGCGTCTCAAGCGCCGCGTCGCGCGCCTGGCGGTGCGCCAATTCCGCCTTGGCCCACGCAAGAAAGCGCTCGCATTGCAGTTGGAAGAACGCAGCCAGATCCGCGGCCTCGTGCGTTTCCACCAGCACGGTCTCTTCCTCGGTCGCCACGTTGTAGTAGACCAGCGCCACCCGCACGTTCGCCAGGCTGCGTGCCTGGCACAGCAGATGGCCGTACACCTTAGCCTGCGCCCAATGCACCACGCGATGATTCTCGCGCACGCTGTCGAACTGTCCGCGATAGGTCTTGATCTCTTCGAGCTGGTTGGCCGCCGGGTCGTACCCATCGGCCCGACCGCGCACCAGCAGATCGCCAAACACGCCGGACAACGAGACTTCGGTTTCGTAGTCCGGCCCGCGCCGCCCTGTCACCATCGCGTGCCCGGCCATGCCTTCCAGGCCGCTGGGCGCGGGCGTGAAACGCAGGTCCAGATCACCGGCCCGTGCCGTGAACTCGCACAACGCCCGCACCGCCACCGCGTAACTCATGCAGCCTCCTGCAACCAGCTCACGTGGCACACGCGCACCGGCATCCCGTGCGCCACGCAATACTGCAGCCAGCGGATCTGGTTGTCCTGCAGCTTGTCGCCCGGCCCCTTCACCTCGATCAATTCATAGCGGCGCTCGGCGGGCCAGAAGCGCACCAGATCCGGCAGGCCGGTCCGGTTGCCCTTCACGTCGCGCAGCAGCCGCGTAAAGAAGAGCTTCAGATGCGCGGCCGGCAGGCAGTCCAGCGCCTGCGCCAGCAACCTGTCGGACAAGGCGCCCCAGAACACAAACGGCGACTGCAAGCCCGCCTTGTCGGCGTACCGTTGCAGGATGACGTCGCGATAGGCGGGCGTATCCAGTTGCGCCAGGCAGGCATCGAAGTGCGCCTGCCGCCGCGCATGAAAATCCGGCGCTTCCAGGTCGGCGGGCCCCCGTTGGAACGGATGAAAGAACGCGCCCGGCAGCGGCGCAAACACGGCCGGCCAGCAAAGCAACCCGAACAGCGAATTGATCAGCGCGTTTTCGACGTAATGCACCGGCGCGTCATCGTGATGCAGGTGATCGCGCGTTACGTATTCCACCGCGGACGGTTGCGCCGGGCGGGCCAGCGCCAGTTCCGTGCGGGGCAGGATGGGCGCCGCCGCACGTGCCGCCGCGCCCTGCCCCAGCCCGCGCCGCAAGCGCGGCATCAGGCGCGCCACGCGTTGGGACTCTTCTTCGCTTTCGGGCGCGTCGGCGGCCGTCAAGGCCAGCGCCATCGCGTCCTCGAACCGCTGCATCCGTTCATACACCCGGATGCGCCGATGCCGCGCGCCCGGATAGCCACAGGCCGCGTACACGCGCTGGGCGGCGTCCCAGTCCTGCGCGCGTTCGCAGGCTTGTCCAATACGCAACAACACCTTGGCGCGGCGCTTTTCCAACCAGGCGTTGCCGCTGACGCACGCCTGTGCCGCGCGCAGCAGGTCGTCCACGGCCGCGCCCTCGTCCAGCGCCCGGCGGCACGCGTGCAGCGCCAGATAGCAGTCCACGTCCGCCCGCGTCTGGAATGCCCGCGACGCCGCATCGAACGGCACGGTCTCGTACTGGAACACGCCCAGGTCTGCCAGCACGAATTCCGACCAATCCTGATGCAGATTGCCGAAGAACATGAGGCGCAGCCGTTCGCAGCGGTCCGCCACCATCACGCGCCAGACGGCTTCCAAGAAATCGGGCGCCCAGCCGCAGAACGGCCGGGCGTCGGGCAATTCTGCCCGCAGCGTCTCCAGCATGTCGGCCTTGCGCGCGCCCGGCTTGGCTGCCGCCTGCGATGCGAACACGCGGCACAGCTCGGGCTTGGTCAATAGCGCAAACAGTTCATTCAGCGACATCGGCGCCCGCGTGTCCAGCCACCCCAGCGCTTCCAGCGCCGCGGCCGCTTCTTGGACGGCCGGGATCTCTTCGTACACCAGCCGGCTGGCACGAAACCACGGGCCGCGCCGCATCAGCATGCGCACCATCAACGCCTGCGACGCCTGCGGCAACGCCGCGAAATCCGCCAGAAAGCGGCAATCGTCTTCGTCCAGCAGGTCGGCGTAGCGGTCCGAGACCCACGCCAGCGCGCGCTGGAAATTGTGCAGATAGTAGTAACGGTGCGGGGGCAACATCGGCGGCAGCCGGGTGGACTGTTTATTTATCCAGTAATCATAGCAGGCCGGCCTGTCCGGATTCTGTCCAAGCGTGACGCACGATGGTCAGCCCCTCTGCCTGATCCGGCTCCACGAAATATGCCGTGATGGCGTCGTACTCTGCCTCGCTGGTGGTAAAGGGGTGCTCGCCCGATGCATTGCGCACGCGCAGCCGAGCCTTGCAGACCGCGTCGGGCACGTCCAGATAATGCAGCGTGTGGGCGCACCCAGCCTCCTTGGCCACGTCGCGCAGCCACTCGCGGCTGCGGCGCGTGTTGGCCGGAAAGTCCAGCACCACCGACAGCCCCGCCGCCACCAGCGCCACGACATGGCTGCCCATGGCGTTGCGCAGGCGGCTGGCGCAGCGCCCGTAGTCCGTCACGTCCACGATTTCGCCCGGATACAGCGCCGCCAGCCAGCGGTCTTCACTAAGCAGCAGGGTCCGGGGCTGCGCCGCCAATCGGGCAGCCAGCGTGGATTTGCCCGCGCCAATCTTGCCGCACAGGAAATGCAGCATGGGTTCGGCGGTGTCGTGGACGGTTGCAGGGGAAGGCATGAAAAGCTCCTGTCAGAAGAAAAACCAGGAGGCGGAAACGACAAACCCGCCTCTTGGCGGGTTTGTGTAGCGATGTCCGGTAAACGCGCTAACCCACCATCAAACCGATGGTGGCAATAATCAGGGCGGAAGGCGCGTGGGTCCGAGACATGTTGCGCAGCTTGCTCCGATGCTTGCGGCTTGTCAAACCCGCATCCCGCATTGCATGAAAAGCGCGCATGAAAAACGGCGCCGGAAAGCCTCAGGCTGTCCGGCGCCGTTTGCCTCCCGCCCATACCCCGGCGGGAGTCGATCACGACATCGTCACATCACTGCGCGCGCACCGGCTGCGGCGCGGCGCCGATGTCCTTGCGCACCTTGGCCACGTCGGACGCGCTGACTGCCGCGCCCTTGTTGCCCCAGCTCGACCGAACGAAGCTCACCACGTCGGCGACTTCCTTGTCGGTCATGCGCCAGTCGAAGCCCGGCATCGCGTACGCGGTGGGGGCCGACGCCGTGCCCGGCATCTGGGCGCCCTTGAGCACGATGTGGATCAACGACGCCGGATCAGCCGAGTTGACCGTCGAGCTCAGCGCGAGCTGCGGGAACGTCTCGGTGTAGCCCTTGCCCGTGCTGCGATGGCAAGCCGCGCAGTTGTTCAGGAAGGCCATGGCGCCGTCGCTCTTGTCCTTGCCGGTGCGCAGCGCATTTGCCACGGACTCGTCATAGGCCAGCGGCTTGGTGGCGTCCTTGTTCACCGGCGGCAGACTCTTCAGGTACACCGCGATGGCATTCAGGTCGTCGTCGGTCAGGTGCTGCGTGCTTTCCTCGACCACTTGCGCCATGCCGCCGAACGCCGCCGAATGACCGTTGCGGCCGGACTTCAGAAAGGTCGTGATGTCTTCCTTGGTCCAGGCGCCCAGGCCGTCGGTCGCGTCGCCGCGCAGGTTCTTGGCCAGCCAGCCTTCGACCACGCCGCCCGACAGGAAGGCCGAGCCGTCCGCGTCGGTCAGCGCCTTTTCCTGCAAGGCCACGCCGCGCGGCGTGTGGCAGGTGCTGCAATGGCCCAGGCCCTCAACGAGGTATCGGCCGCGCAGCAGCGCCTGCTTGTCGGCGCCGCTGGCGTCGATGGTGACCGGCGCCGTGACGACGTCGGGCGCAAACACCCAACGCCACACCGTCAACGGCCAGCGCATCGACATCGGCCAGACAATGTCCGTGTCCTTGTTTTCCTGCTTCACGGGCTCGACGCCGTGCATGAAGTAGGCGTACAGGGCCTTCACATCGTCGGGGGTGACGTTGGCGTAGGCGGTGTAAGGCATGGCCGGATACAACGAATGTCCGTCCTTGGCCACGCCGTGGCGCACGGCCCGGTCGAAGTCCTCGTACGAATAATTGCCGATGCCCGTTTCCTTATCCGGCGTGATGTTCGTCGAATAGATCATGCCCAGCGGCGAATCGATACCCAACCCACCGGCAAAGGGCTTGCCGCCCGACGCCGTGTGGCAGGCGATACAGTCGCCGGCGCGCGACAGGTACTCGCCCTGCTTGATCATCTGCGCGTCGGTCGATGCGGGCGTGCCGCCGGCCGCGAACGCGGCGCTGGCAACCAGGGCCGAGAGGGCCGCAACAATGGAGTGCTTGATCATTGTTCCGTCTCCTTAAGCCTGAACCAGCGGGCCGGGGTTCTTCAGGTACTGCTCGCGGATCGCCTGGGCAGACCAGTAGGCCAGCGCGCCGACCAGACCGGTCGGGTTGTAGCCCATGTTCTGCGGGAACACGCAGGCGCCCATCACGAACACGTTCGGCACGTCCCAGCTTTGCAGGTACTTGTTGACCACGCTTTCCTTGGGGTTGGAGCCCATGATGGCGCCGCCCGTGTTGTGCGTGCTCTGGTAGACGCGCGTGTCGTAGCGCGCGCCCTTCTTGCGCACGGCTACGAAGTGCTTTTCAGGATTCATGGCCTTGGCCACGGTCTCCATGCGCTTGCCCATGTAGCCCAGCATGTCGAACTCGTTGTCGTGCCAGTCGAACGTCATGCGCAGGAGCGGCTGGCCATAGGCGTCCTTGTAGGTCGGATCGAGGGACAGGTAGGCGTCGCGGTACGACATCACCGAGCCGGAAATGCCGATCGTCATGAAGCGCTGATAGGCGTCCTGCACGCCCGCCTTCCAGGCCGTGCCCCACGTCGGGGTGCCCGGCGTCGTCGGCGTCTGCTTGATGGGACGGCCGCCGTAGCGCACGTGGCGGATGCTGGCGCCGCCCACAAAGCCCAGCGGGCCGTGGTCGAACTGGTCGCCGTTCAGGTCGTCCATGCCCACACCGCCCGCGCCGGTGCCGACGAAGGGGTTCAGTTGCGTGCCCTTGGGCAGCAGCACGTTGACCGCGCCGTTCATCTGGTACGCGTAGTTCTTGCCGACCACGCCTTCGTTGGTCTTGGGGTCATACGGCTTGCCGATGCCCGACAGCAGCAGAAGACGCACGTTGTGCATCTGGTACGCCGACAGGATCACCAGATCCGCGGGCTGATCGACCTCGTTGCCGTCTGCGTCGATGTACGTCACGCCCACGGCCTTCTTGCCGGTCGAATCCAGATTGACCTTGATGACCTGCGCACGCGTGCGCAGCTCGAAATTCGGCTTCTTCAGCAGCACCGGCAGAATGGTGGTCTGCGGCGAGGCCTTCGAATACATGTAGCAGCCGTAGTTCTCGCAGAAGCCACAGAAATTGCAGGGGCCAAGGCGCACGCCGTACGGGTTGGTGTACGGGCCCGATGCGTTGGCGGCCGGCGTGGGATACGGATTGAAGCCGACTTCGCGCGCGGCCTTGTCGAACAGCGAGGCGCCGTAGGTCGTGGCCAGCGGCGGCAGCGGGAATTCCTTGCTGCGCTTGCCTTCCAGCGGATTGCCGCCTTCGACGATCTTGCCGTCCAGGTTGCCGGCCTTGCCCGACGTACCGCACACGTATTCGAACTTCGAGAAATACGGCTCCAGCTCGTCGTACGTCACGCCGAAATCCTGGATCGTCATGCCTTCCGGAATGAACTTCTTGCCATAGCGCGTTTCGTAGCGCGTGCGCAGTTCCAGCTCTTCGGGCAGCACGCGGTAGTGCATGCCGTTCCAGTGAAAGCCCGCGCCGCCCACGCCCGTGCCCAACAGGAACGAGCCATTCTGGCGGTACGGCACGGCCACGTCGTCCACGCCGTGGCGGATCGTCACGGTTTCCTTGGACAGGTCCTGGAACAGATAACCGCGCACCGAATATTTCAGTTCGTCGATCACCTTGGGGTACTCGGCGTCCTTGGGCGTGTCCTGCATGCCGCCGCGCTCCAGCGCCAGCACTTGCAGGCCCGCTTCGGTCAGCTCCTGGCCCAGGATCGCGCCGGTCCAGCCGAATCCGACCAGCACCGCATCAACTTTGTCTTTCTTGATCGCCATGATTTAACCCTTCTCCCCAGAGATCGACACGGGGCCATAGGGGTACTTCACGTTGGGCTGGTCGACCCAGTCCATGAAATCGGCGCGCGCGCCGGGAAAGCCCACCATCTTCCAGCCCACCATGTTCTTGTTGCCGCCGTAGATCGGATCGGCAAAGAAACCTTCCTTGGTATTGGCCAGCAGGAAGCTGAAGAACGTCTTGGACGGCACGGATTCGAACGCGATCTTGCCCGACTGCAGATCCTTCAGGATCTGTTCCTGCAGGGCCTTGTCCAGTTCGGCGTATGCCTTGCCGTGCGTCTTCACGCACCAGGCATCACAGGCCTCGATGCCGTTGCGATAGACCTGGCGGGGATTCTGGTCGAGCTGGTAGCCCAGTTCCGGCACCTGGTCGGTGTGGAAGGGCCCGTCCATGTACCACAGCTTGCCGTGGCCAAAGGGCGTTTCCATCTGACGGTCAATGAACTCGGGCACGCCGGCCACGATCGCGCCAGGGCCGTACTCGTCGGCGGGAATCAGGTGATCCACCGCGGCAACGATGAAGGCCCATTCGGCCTTGGTGAAATAGGTGGGTTCGTAGGGCTTGGCCGCCTTTGCGGCGTTGCCGTCGGCGGCGTTGGTACAGCCGACGGTCAGGCCGCCGACCGCCAGCGTCGACGCTGGCACAATGGCCATCGCCTGCAGAAACCGCCGGCGCGGCTGTGCGTCATCAGTCATGGACATCTCCGTGATTACTCCAAGTTGTCCTAGCGCGCTACCGAACATGAAACCTGGAAACACGAACTGCCCGAGCTAGTGACAACACGCTCTTTTCTTGCTCAAAATCAACACTGCTCTTTGAAAAGGGACGTAAGAGCAGGTGTCGGCATTATGCGCTTCTGATCCGCTCGTTCGACCGTATCAGATGGAATTTCTTGACGTGGGAAAGTCTTTTGCATTAAGGACAACGTAAGAAGCCCGCGAATGCGGGCTTTTCTGACAACAAGGTGAATGGATTCGGTATATTTGCGCGGCAATGCGCGTGCATGAACGCCGAGGCAACGGTCCTGTCGGCGGCCCCTGCAACCCATGACAGATCCCACATGAGCGACAACACAAAGACCTGGCGCAGTTCGACGATCATCCGAAGCTGGAGTTCCACAACGGACCTCACGCCCGAGCAGCGCGCGCAAATCGAAGCCCTGCTGGACGGCGGAATGGATGGCGTGGCGGTCAGTGAATCGTGGCGCTATTCAGGCACCGAGAACGGCGAGACGTTCAACGTCCAGATCGACGATGGCGCCGTCACCGTGAACGGACGCCGCTACGCAAGCCTGGACGAAGTGCCCCGCGCAGAGCGCGAACGCATCGAGGCCCTGCGCAATGGCCAGGCCATGACGAGCCTGTGGGACATGCTGCGCGGCGCGGGCTTGGACAGCAAGGACTTGAGCGGCCTGATGCCCGATCGGCAGGCCCGGCCCGTGTTCACCATCGAGACCGAATCACCCGACGCGGCGGCGAGCCCGTCGCCACGCGCTTCGACTGAAGGTTTTGAGGCCGGCCCGGCCCCAGGCGCCGTTCCCGCACGCGGCGGCCTGCGCAAAACACTTATGATCGGCATCGTGATCGGATTGGCGCTGTGGGTGGCACAGGCGCTGAAGCTTTTCTGAGGGGCGTTGCGGCGGCGCGCAACCCGCGGATGCACGCAGACTCAATCAGCCTGCGCGTAATACCCCAAGAACATTCCAACCGCTGAATCCGCCACGCGCTCACGTTCTGCCTTTTTCAATGGCGGCTGCCCCAGCGTGACCTGCGGCCAGAACGCAAAGCCCTTCACCAGCCCTTCCAGTTGGTGGCCCGCAAAGCCCGGGTCGACTGCTTTCAGGCGTCCATCGGCGATCGCCGCCTGAATCCACGCCGTCACCCCACTGCCCTTCTCGTCCATCCTGCACACGATGTCCTGCGCACGGTCCGGCGAATGAATGATTTCCGCCATGGCGACGCGCGCCAGATCAATGAAGCTGGCGTCGCCCAGCAACTCCAACTTCTGCATCAACAACTGACGCAATTGCTGCGCCAGCGGAAGATCGGGCCGGTAGGCCATGTCGACGCTCGCAGCACTGCTGGCCCACAACTGCTCCAGCATCAGCGCGAACAGCGCTTCCTTGCTGGGGAAATGGTTGTAGACCGTGCGTTTGGACACGCCCGCGGCCTGGGCAATGCGGTCCATGCTGGTCGCCTCAAACCCGGCAGTGCGAAATTCCTCCACCGCGGCGCGCACGATGTCCTCGCGCTTGCGGTCGGTCAGGCGCGTGGACGGACGTTGCTTAGCGGAATCAGAGGCTGTTGTCGGCATGGGCGAAATTCTACACCGGGCGGTGTACTTTTTCGATTTTGGAAACTACACTGTGCAGTGTAATTTTTGGCGCGATCAGCTTCCGGCCGACGCGCCATTTCCAAACCTCATGGGAAAAACCCGCCGTGACCGCCCTCACCGCCTGCAACCGCCGCGCCTTGCCCCTTTATCCGCAATCCCCCCAGCAGCGCGACGGACGTTTCAGCAATCCGCGTCCGCGCCCCGCCATGGGCTTCTGGAAGGGCGTCAAGCTCGCCTGGACTGTCCTCTTTGCCAAGCCACGCGGCACGGTTCCCGAGATCGCCATCCCCGTGCGCACCCTGGACCGCGCAGCCCTGGAAGCCGCGCCGGACCGCAGCCTTTACCGGCTTGGACACTCCACCATCCTCATGAAACTGCGCGGCCGCTTCTGGCTGACCGACCCGGTCTTCTCAGAACGCGCTTCGCCCGTGCAATGGGCCGGCCCCGCGCGCCTTCATGCGCCGCCCATCAGCATCGACGACCTGCCTCCAATCGCAGGCGTCATCCTGTCCCACAACCATTACGACCACCTGGACCGCGCCGCCGTCGCAAAGCTTGCGGACAAGACCACCCGCTTTATCGCGCCGCTGGGCGTCGGCGACCAACTGGTGGCCTGGGGCATCGACCCCGCCCGCGTCGAGCAACTGGACTGGTGGCAGTCCACCGAGGTCGACGGCCTGCGCCTGACCGCCACACCCGCCCAGCACTTCTCCGGCCGCGGCCTCACCGACAGCGACCGCAGCCTGTGGGCCTCGTGGGTCATCCAGGACGCCGACCTGCGGGTCTTTTTCAGCGGCGACAGCGGCTACTTCGACGGCTTCAAGGCCATCGGCGACGCCTTTGGCCCGTTCGACCTGACCCTCATGGAAACCGGCGCGTACGACGAGCGCTGGGCCTTCGTCCACATGCAGCCCGAAGAAACCCTTCAAGCGCACCTGGACCTGCGCGGCGGCTGGCTGCTTCCAATCCACAACGGCACGTTCGACCTGGCGCTGCATCCGTGGGAGCAGCCGTTCGAGCGCATCTCGGCACTGGCGCGGGAACGGGGCGTCGATCTGGCCACACCGGTCATGGGAGAGCGCGTCGATATCGATGCGCCGCAAGCCGGCACGGCATGGTGGCGCGGCGGCCAAGCGCAGCCGTAAACGCGGGCATGCCCGGCCGCACAAGCCGGGCCAGCCGACGGCGGCGGTCCAGTACAATTCGCGTTTGGCGACGTTGTGATCGCCCATCTGTCTGGACCCCAAGCATGTTGCGTCTGTCTGAAATCAAGCTGCCGTTGAACCACACGCCCGAGGAACTGCCCGCGGCAATCCTCAAGAAGCTGGGCATTCCCGCCAGCGACCTGAACGGCTACACCATCTTCCTGCGCAGCTACGACGCGCGCAAAAAGCACAACATCCTGCTCATCTACACGCTGGATGTCGACGTCGCCAACGAAGCCGCGCTGCTCCAGCGCTTTCACGACGACCGCAACGTCAAGCCGTCTCCGGACACCGAGTACAAGTTCGTCGCCCAGGCGCCCTCCACGCTCAACAAGCGCCCCATCGTCATCGGCACCGGCCCCTGTGGTCTCTTCGCCGGCCTGGTCCTGGCGCAAATGGGCTTCAAGCCCATCATCCTGGAACGCGGCAAGGCCGTGCGCGAGCGCACCAAGGACACGTGGGGCCTCTGGCGCAAGCGCATCCTGAACCCGGACTCCAACGTCCAGTTCGGCGAAGGCGGCGCGGGCACGTTCTCGGACGGCAAGCTCTATAGCCAGATCAAGGACCCCAAGCACTACGGCGAAAAGGTCCTCAAGGAATTCGTCCTGGCCGGCGCGCCCGAGGAAATCCTCTACGTCAGCAAGCCCCACATCGGCACGTTCCGCCTGGTCGGCATGGTCGAAGTCATGCGCGACACCATCACCAAGCTGGGCGGCGAAGTCCGCTTCTCCAGCCGGGTTGAAACGCTGCACCGCGAGAACGGCAAGGTCACCGGCGTCACGCTGGCAAACGGCGAGCACATCGAAGCCGATCATGTCGCCCTTGCCATCGGCCACAGCGCGCGCGACACGTTCCAGATGCTGCTCGACCAAGGCGTGTACATGGAAGCCAAGCCCTTCTCCATCGGCTTCCGGATCGAACACCCGCAGTCCCTGATCGACCGCGCGCGCTTCGGCCCCAACGCCGGCCACCCGATCCTGGGCGCCGCCGATTACAAACTGGTCCATCACGCCAGCAATGGCCGCTCCGTTTACAGCTTCTGTATGTGCCCGGGCGGCACGGTCGTCGCGGCCACGTCCGAACCCAACCGCGTCGTCACCAACGGCATGAGCCAGTATTCGCGCAACGAACGCAATGCCAACGCCGGCATCGTTGTGGGGATTTCGCCTGAGGTCGACTATCCGGAGCACGTGCTGGCCGGTGTCGACTTTCAGCGCAAGTGGGAATCGCAGGCTTTCGAGCTGGGCGGACGCAACTACAGCGCGCCGGGGCAGTTGGTTGGCGACTTTCTGCAAGGAAAAGCCTCGTCGGAATTCGGTTCCGTGCAGCCGTCCTATACGCCCGGCGTCCACCTGACCGACCTGGCCACCGCCCTGCCCGACTTCGCCATCACCGCCATTCGCGAGGCATTGCCGGCCTTCGACAAGACCATCAAGGGCTTCAACATGCCCGATGCCGTGCTGACGGGCGTGGAAACGCGGACGTCTTCGCCTATCCGCATCAAGCGCGATAACGAGACGCTGGAAAGCATCAACACGCAGGGCTTGTTTCCCGCGGGTGAAGGCGCCGGTTATGCGGGCGGGATTTTGTCGGCGGGGGTGGATGGGATCAAGATTGCCGAGGCCGTGGCGCTGAGCATCATGGGCCGTCAGGGATAAGGGATCAGGGATAAACGCAGATCAGCCTGACGCCCAGCGCATTCGTCGGGCGTCAGGGGCGATCACAAATCCGCCGCGTCCCGCAGATCCACCCCATCCAGGTCCGCAGCGCATAGCGCGTCGTACATCACCCGGTCGCAAACCGGGTCGATCGACATCTGCGTCTGGCAAAAAATGTGCGCATCGCCGATGCGTTCCTCTCGAAAGACGAGATTGGCGCCGCCCAGGATGCTGTAGTACAGCTCGTCTTCGCCGGTCAGGAAATTCCGGTCGTACTTTTTCTTGACCCGCGACGCCTCCACATCCAGCGCGTCGAGCGTGCGCATCACGTTGCAGAAATAATATTGGGGCCCCGGCGAGCCGTCGGCCTGCGTGTAGTCGCAAGCGCTGAATACAAAGGCCTCGGGATCGACCGATTCGAATACCTGCTTCAACGGCTCCGAGACGATCCAGATGCCGGACCACTGCTCGAATTGCCGAGGCGCCCCGCCCTGTTCCGGCACATGGACGATGTGCGGCCGTTCGCAGTACTGCGAAGGATCGCCGTCGGGCGGGTCCATCGTGTACATCCCGGGCCGAATCAGCTTTTCCTCGTTGGCGATTACAAGGCCCGGGCCAATGCCGTCGCGCCAAATGCCCGCGCCGAGGACGAAGTATTTTCCCTTCTGCGATTCAAACGTCATCACGTGAGCATTCTCCGGGACAGATCCAAGGCTCACCATCGTAACGCCAACGCGCTTACTCAGACGGCCGCGTCTGCGTCAGCCCCGTGGGCGGCCCATCAATTGCCGTCCACCCCGCATCCACCGCCAGGCTGCTGCCCGAGATATAGCTCGCGGCATCCGACGCCAGAAATGCCACCGCAGCGCCCACCTCGGACGGCTGTCCCCACCGGTTCAGCACGGTGTGGCCAGCGTAGGTGTTGTAGATCTCGGGACGTTCCTTCAGCGGCTCGGTCAGACGGGTCTCGATGATGCTCGGCATCACCGCATTGACGCGCACGCCGTAGGGGCCGACCTCGGCCGCAAACGCCTTGACCATCTGTTCGATGCCGGCCTTCGTGGCCGCGTAAATGCCCAGCCCGGGCTCGATCGTCACGGCGCGCATCGACGAACACAGGATCATGCTGCCCGCGCCCTGCTTCATCATCGGCCGGCCGAAGTGGCGCATGAAGTGAAACGCGCCGCGCAGGTTCAGGTTCACCACCTGGTCGAACTCGTCTTCCGTGTAATCGACGATCAACTTGCGGATGTTCAGCGCCGGCGTCGCCACCGCGACGTCGATCCTTTTTTGCTCGTCCAGAACTCTAGCGGCCAACTGCGCGATGGACTCGCCGCTGGCTGCATCGGTCTGCATCCAGCCGGCTGCGCCGCCGCCGTCGATGATCTGCTGCGCGGTCGCCTGCGCGCCGTCCTCATCGCGGTCAGCGCACATCACGTAGGCGCCCATCGCACTCAGCGCGTGCGCGGATGCTTGGCCAATGCCGGAAGCCGCACCGAGTACGACCGCGATCTTGCCTTGAAGACTGAATAGTTGGGGGTAGTTGGTCATGAAGCTTCGATGAAGATTGTTATGGATACGAATCGCACGCCGTAACGATCCGGCTGGCGCAAGGCCCCGACGCTTGGCTATTATCCTTGCATGATCCAAGCCCCGCCCCTTGCAATCGCGACGCAGCTCGAGGACGCCAGACGCCTCATCGAACGCCATCTCGGAACCCGCCTTGCCGCCATCCATCTGTTCGGCTCCGCCGTCGACGGCGGGTTGCAACCTCACAGCGATATCGACCTGCTCGTCACCGTGACTGAGTCGCCCGACGCGGGCACGCTCCGTGCGTTGGCGATAGAACTGCTGACGGTCTCGGCGCCACCGGGCCAGTCGCCCAGTTTGCGCGCACTTGAAGTCACCGTGATGACGCGTCAGCATGTCGTGCCTTGGCGCCACCCGGCCCGCCGCGAACTGCAGTTTGGCGAATGGCTACGCGACGATTTGCGGGCGGGCATCGTGGAGCCGCCCATGCAAGACCACGACCTCGCCATCGTTCTGACAAAGGTGTTGGGCCACAGCATCCCGGTCGTCGGCCCGCCCGCCGACCAGCTTTTTGAAGCCGTGCCGCGCCAAGATCTGACGCGTGCGCTGCTCGACACGGTTGCCCAGTGGAACCAGCCGGAGGACTGGGCGGACGACGAGCGGAACATCATCCTGGCGCTGGCGCGCATCTGGTACACGGCCGTGACGGGAGAAATCGCTTCGAAGGCGGACGCGGCGGCGTGGCTGCTGGCGCGGATCGAACCGCAGTATCGGCCGATCCTCAGCCACGCGCGGGCGATTTATCTTGGGCAGGCGCCGGACGATTTGGCGCAGCGGCATGCGATTGAAACCGAGGCGTTCATCCTTCACGCACGCCGAATCATCGAGGGTCTTTGCCCCGCCCACTGACGGCGGAACCGGCGCATGACATTCATTGCGGCGCGCGTCATCGGGAGTCCAGCTGGCCGCTGGCATTACTGCTGAAGCGCAGGGCGGGTGCAAGCAACACGGCGCGCCGCCTGCCCCCTATGCTTGGTGCGGCGACTGCCAAACCTGCACATCAAGTCGCAGATTCGGAAGTCGGCCGGTTACTACTGCGAAGAACCGATCTGCAGAATCGAAGCGTCGCGCTGCATATAGCGGTTCATGATCTGGCTGAGAATCGGGTTGCCCGCATTCTCAGCTTTCGGAGCAGTCAGGCCGACGACTGCCGCGCATAGCTTGCCCGCCTGAACGGTCCGACCCTTCACATCGGCCTGCACCGCCGCCGCCATGCCCTGCTTCCACGCAGCGCCAACACCATCGACCGCCTGCTGGGCGACGGCGCAATCTGCGTACGTCAGAGCAATCACAACCGCCGGCACATCCTTGACCTGCACATCCGCAATGATGCCCGCAAAGTAAGGCGGAATGCCGCGCCCGCTGGACGCCGCGGCCGCCTGAAGCTTCTGCTTCGCGCTATCCAGATCGCCGGGCGAACCCGACAACACCTTCGCCGGATCTACCCCTTGCAGACCAAACACCGGCGAGATGACGGCCGCTTGCACGATCTTCCCCCCATCCGCAGGCACGGCTTCCTTCAACCCGGCCACGGCGGCCGCCACGATCTCGCTGTCCGCAACGGACGGCGCGGTCTGAGACAGCGTCTTCATTCCCGTCGGCCCTGCCGCCTGCACCAACGCCGTATCAAGCGGCAAGACAAACGTCGGCATGCCCATCGTGCCCCGCCATGGCTGCTGCCCGGTGGCTTTGGTCAGATCGGGCTTATTGGGCTCACCGTTCGCCATCAGGCCGGCCACATCGCCACTTACCGGTTTGAACTCGGCCTGCATCAAGCGATCCACAAACTTCGCCGTGGCTTGTTTGTCCTTCAGCCCCCAGTAGGTGACATTGCTGGGCGACTGGCCAAATCCGGCGAAGTAGGACAACTCGTCGAAAGGGATATGCGCGCTATCGGACCACTTATCCAGACCGTGGCCAATGGATTGAAGCGGAGTGATCGCCTGGGCAATGGACAAACGACGCATGGCGTCAGCTGTGGGCCCGGACTTTTCAAGGCCCCGCCACGTCTGCACGTCCAGGAAAGATATCTGTATCGCTTCAGGGGCGCTCAGCACCACCTGCGGTACTTGCTTCAAGGCCTGCTGCAAGGTTTGCGTGCTGTCCTGTGCAGCCAACGACGTACCACTAATAGTCATCAAACCAAGTGCAAGGGCCTTTAAGCGCATCCGATATCTCCTGTTGGTTGTTACCTAAATGAGATCGGGCAGTATATCAATGGTCTGGCACCAATAAAAAAGCATACGAACTGCAGCTTTGAACCAGGACCGAGCAACTTCGCATTGCGTTACTTCGGTTGGCAAACGCGATCATTTTGCGGCAACAAAAAAGGCGCCGAAGCGCCTTTTTTGCCATTGCAAAACCCGCTACCGCAGGATCACTCCCACTCAATCGTCGCCGGCGGCTTGCTCGACACGTCGTACACCACCCGATTGATCCCGCGCACTTCATTGATGATCCGCGACGAAACGCGAGCCAACAACGGATGCGGCAGCGGTGCCCAATCAGCGGTCATGAAGTCAAACGTCTGCACCGCGCGCAGCGCCACGACATACTCATACGTACGCCCGTCGCCCATCACGCCCACCGACTTCACCGGCAGGAAAACCGCAAACGCCTGCGAGGTCAGCTCGTACCAGGTCAGGCCGCTGGCCTCGTCCTTGGTATTGCGCAGCTCTTCAATGAAGATCGCATCGGCACGGCGCAGCAGTTCGGCATATTCGTGCTTCACTTCGCCCAGGATGCGCACACCCAGACCCGGACCGGGGAACGGGTGGCGGTAGACCATCTGCGGCGGCAGGCCCAGTGCCACGCCCAGTTCGCGGACTTCGTCCTTGAAGAGTTCGCGCAGGGGTTCCAGAAGTTGCAGGTTCAGCGTGTCGGGCAGGCCGCCCACGTTGTGGTGCGACTTGATCGACGTGGCCTTGCCCGTCTTGGCGCCGGCGGATTCGATGACGTCGGGGTAGATCGTGCCCTGGGCCAGCCACTTGGCGCTCTGTTGCTTGCCGGCCTGTTCCTGGAACACTTCGACAAATTCGCGGCCGATGATCTTGCGCTTGGCTTCGGGGTCGGCGACGCCGGCCAGTTTGCCCATGAATTGCGCGGTGGCGTCGACGTGAATGATCTTCACGCCCATGTTTTCGGCAAAGGTCTGCATGACCTGTTTGCCTTCGTCCAGACGCAGCAGGCCGTGGTCGACGAAGACGCAGGTGAGCTGGTCGCCGATGGCCTTGTGGATCAGCGCGGCGGCAACCGAGGAGTCCACGCCGCCGGACAGGCCCAGAATGACTTCGTCGGTGCCGACCTGCTCGCGGATGCGGGCGACGGCCTCAGAAACGTAGTCGGGCATGTTCCAGTCGCCCGTGCATTCGCAGATTTCGTTCACGAAGCGGGCCAGCATGGCCTTGCCCTGGACGGTGTGCGTGACTTCGGGGTGGAACTGGACGGCGTAGAAGCGGCGGTCTTCGTCGGCCATGCCGGCGATGGGGCAGGACGGCGTGGACGCCATCAGCTTGAAGCCCGGGGGCAGTTCGGTGACCTTGTCGCCGTGGCTCATCCAGACCTTGAGCATGCCGTGGCCTTCGGACGTGCTGAAGTCTTCCAGGCCTTCCAGCAGCTTGGTATGGCCATGGGCGCGGACTTCGGCGTAGCCGAACTCGCGGTGGTCGGAGAAGCTGACCACGCCGCCCAGTTGCTGCGCCATGGACTGCATGCCGTAACAGATGCCCAGCACGGGAACGCCCAGCTCGAACACGGCGTGCGGCACGCGCATGGAGCCTTCTTCGTAGGCCGAAGCGTGACTGCCGGACAGGATGATGCCCTTCAGACCCTGCGCCTGCTGTTCGCGCACGAAGGCGTCGTCGACGTCGCCAGGGTGGACTTCGGAATAGACGCCGGCTTCGCGAACGCGGCGGGCGATCAGCTGGGTGACTTGCGAACCGTAGTCGAGGATAAGAATGCGCTGGTGCATGGAGACTCTACCCGTTGGAAATAAAACCGCACCGGCAGACCCGCTGTTCTTTGCGGATCTGCCGGTGCGTGATGCATGACATTGTAGTTGACTGTGCGGATCAGTCGGCGCGGTAGTTGGGCGCTTCCTTGGTGATCTGCACGTCGTGCACGTGGGACTCGCGCACACCCGCAGAGGTGATCTCCACGAACTCGGTCTTGGTGCGCATGTCGTCGATGGTGGCCGCGCCGCAGTAGCCCATGGAGGCGCGGATGCCGCCGACCAGTTGGTAAATGATGGCGAGCACGCTGCCCTTGTAGGGGACGCGGCCTTCGATGCCTTCGGGGACCAGCTTGTCGGCGTTGTTGGCCGGATCCTGGAAGTAGCGGTCGGCCGAGCCTTCCGTCATGGCGCCCAGGCTGCCCATGCCGCGGTACGACTTGTACGAC